>ERZ780141.28-NODE-28-length-98503-cov-11.219304_pt1 | contig 98503 bp, 77 predicted proteins | sample MGYA00433080_ERZ780141 | MGnify/ENA primary metagenome ERZ780141 (study PRJEB29588, sample SAMEA2154047) | human gut metagenome | biome: human gut; feature: human-associated habitat; material: faeces | place: Denmark | collected 2008/2010 ... | reverse complement strand
TCTTGTACTACTACTTCTCTGTTTATTGTAATCTTTTCAAAGAACTCTTTCTTTTGTCGCTCTTTCTGACTTAGTGACTGTTTTGTAACAGCGTTCGTTCTCAAAAGCGGATGCAAAGGTATGGGTTTTTCTCATACCATCCAAATGTTTTCAAAAGAAAATGAGAAAAAAGTGACGGTTTTCCTTTTATTTGACAGAATTAGAGGAAAAGGTGTGGGATTCACATTATATTTATATATGCGCGCGATGGGAAATTATCGATGGTATTGTTTTCATGGGGAGCGGGATTTCCGTTGGTGATGCTTTATTGTGACTGATATATGGCAACAACAAAGGCTCGGCGACTATACGCTATAACACGGTATGACGATATCTGTGGGTATGTATGTGTCCATTCGCCTGCGGCGATGGACAAAAATTGAAACACGGATGGCTTTATTCTCACGGTCATGGAAAAGGGAAGATTTTGGGCACGACATAAAAAGAAAATGTGCCCATGTGGGGCAACATGCTTGCCCATGTTGGGCAACGTGCTTGCCCCACTTGGGCAAGGTACGTGCCCAAAAACGGACAAAACGAGACTAAAAATCACGGTAAATGGAGAGGAGTGGCAAGAGGCTGAGGCGAGGACACGACGACAATACGGAATGATGTAATATCAGTAAGCATATAGTACCCATCGGTCTGTGACGATGGACACGGGACTATAATGAAACACGGACAACAATTGAATCGTAAAGTTACAAAACTGTTACATTTCACGACTTGCACAATAAAGGGACAATCTTAATAGTTATTTCAGAAAAATAAAATGCAAATACAAATATGAGGAATCTAATTATTATCATTTTATTATCTACAAGCATAGGATGCGTTGCACAAATTGATACGGCATACGCAATATCTGACACATTGAGCGCCAAGATGACTGGCAATATCCTGACAAAAGACACCTTGTCGGGAACCGCTGCGGTCGGCACTCAGACAAAAGTCACTTCACCAGCGGACACAATGAGCAGCTCGCAGAAAGCCATCGCCTTCATCGACAGGCTTCCGCAAGGAAAACTTTTCAGATCCACTTATATCGGAGTGCCGTTAATCATCGGAGGACTTATAGAAAAACATCAAGACACAAAGTTCAGGAAACTGAGAAACGACTTCATGCCGGAATTCCACCGTACTTTAGACAATTACACGCAGTTTGCTCCCGCCGCCGTTATGATAGGAATGAAAGCGGCAGGAGTAAGAAGCCGTTCGTCGTGGGGGCGGATGCTTCTCAGCGACGCTTTCTCGGTGGCATTGATGACAGGCGTAGTGCAAGGATTGAAGAACGCGACGAACGTGACACGCCCTGACGGCTCCGACAATCATAGTTTTCCGTCGGGCCATACCGCAACGGCATTCATGACAGCCACGATGCTGAACAAAGAATACGGCTACAAGAGTCCATGGGTGGGAATAGGCGCATATAGCGTGGCTACTGCCACAGGTCTGATGCGCATGGCAAACAACAAACACTGGCTCAGCGACGTGATGGTGGGTGCCGGCATCGGCATCATGGCAACGGAATTCGGCTACTGGCTTGCCGACCTGATATGCAAGGACAAGGGACTGAATGTCAAGGAGAAGCAAGTGACAGAAGAGGAAATCGACACCGACCGCAACTCGTTTCTCAGTCTGTATATGGGATTCAACCTGCCGTTGAGCAAATACGACCTTGACGAAGAAAACGTGTTCCAGACCTCCACCGGAACGACGATAGGTCTGGAGGGAGCGTGGTTCATAAACAGGAATATAGGCTTTGGCGGCAGGACCACGTTCTCGAACCTGCAATATATCGTGAACAAGACAGATGCTCCCGACAAGACCTTCAACTATTTCACCGCCATGGCAGGTCCGTATTTCTCACTTCCGATAACACGCCGCTTTTCATTCGGCAGCAAACTCGTGGGAGGCGGCGTGTGGTATCCAAAGACAAAGATAAACGGAATCCCCGTCGGCAACAACCACGGTTACTGCTGCGGCACAGGTCTGTCGCTGAAGTATTACGTGCGCAAATTTCTCTCCGCCATGATATTCCTGGACTACAACATCCAGGCCCCGGCGAGCCATGGCAGCAGGGAGTATATGCACATCATGACACTGGGAGCTAAAGTGGGATTACGACTGTGATATCCTCTGACGACATAAGGTGTTAACAACTTTTACAATCTTCTCATCCAACTTATTCCCTGTAATTATTGTTCAGGAAGCGAAAAAAACATATATTTGCAGAGACATATATAATCTGATAACAATAAAATCTATAGCAACAAATGAGAAAATTCACGACAAAATCCATTATTGCACTGTTAGCAGGTGCGATGACTCTGAGTTCATGTATCGGTTCTTTCGGATTGACCAACAAGGTGTTAGACTGGAACAAGAGCCTTAGCAGCTGCAAGTTTCTCAACGAACTTGTGTTCCTTCTGATAAGCCCTGCCTATGCAGTGTGTGGCGTGGCAGACCTGTTCATCCTCAACACCATCGAGTTCTGGAGCGGCAGCAAAGTGATGGCCAAGGTGGGTGAGACCCAAAATGTGATGGGCAAAGACGGCCGCATGTATGCCGTGAAGACACTGAAGAACGGTTATGAGATAACCTCTCCCGACGGCGAGGTGTCACACCTTGTATATAACAAGAAGGAGAAGAGCTGGAGCTACGAGGACAAAGGCGCCATCAAGGAACTGTTCCGTTTCAACGACGACGGCACCATCATGGCAACTCTGCCCAACGGCAAGAAGATGAAAGTATCGCAAGACCAGGCCGGCATCTACCAGGTGAGAATGGCTGTCAACGATGGAATGTACTTCGCTTCAAGAAAATAAGAAGGAACAGACGACTAATTAATTACGATATGAATACAATAAAAAAATTAGCTACTTGCTGCATCGCTTTAGCTGCAGCACTAAATGCGAACGCGATCGGAACGGAAACGACCAGCACGGCATTATGCGTACAGAACATCAATGCGCAATGGACTGGTGACGCCACTGGATTCTGGAAGGCAAGAATCGGTGCCAACGTCAAAGACATCCCGAACTCCTGTCCTGGGCTATATTCAAAAGTCGACAAGACCGACTTCGGAGATGGCACATATCTGTATAGCTATCTGAAAAACGAAGAAGAAGAAGTGTTTTCTGTAACCACCGACGATGCCGGAACCATCAATTCCGTCAGCATAGCCATGGGTTCAGGAATAGAACTCTCTCTGATGGGCATCAAAGTGACTGCAGACACAAAATACCACACACTGATGAAGGCCGTGCCTACCAAGATAAAGTGGGTGTTAAACTTAGGTGAACTCAGACTCAACCTCGGTTCGGAAAAGGTATATTGCGAACCGTTCATCAGAGACCTAACCCAACGCGGCCATAACAAGTTGGCAAAGATGAAAGACACGGAGAGATTGATTCCTGTCACCCTGTCAGACATCGAGCCCGACGCTATATTATGGAAAATCACCATAGAATAAGCGCATAAGCCCCATATCTACAACAAGCCCCGACCGGTAAGCACTACCCGTCGGGGCTTGTCAATATAAAGCCACGCCATACAAATAAAATCTTGAATATCAAAGCCACAACCTCCGTTCTCCTTTGCCATGAAACGACCATCTCTTTTCTGCCTGGAGAAAAACCAAACAAGCACCGATGACCGGTTGGGGATTATCAGAAAGCAGCGAATGCGAAAAGGTTAAATTAACACAAAACCGGAGAGGCGGAACGAGAGAAAGAGAAAATAGTGTTACTTTTGTAAGATATGAAGAAAGTGTCAGTACTCGTGCCGGTATATGGCGTGGAGAAATATATAGAAGAATGTGCGAGATCACTGTTCGAACAGACTTACGGTAACATAGAATATGTGTTCGTAGACGACTGTTCGAAGGACGGCAGTATCGCCATACTTGAAAGGGTTGCCGAAGAATATCCCCAGAGGAAAAGTCAGACAAGAATAATCCGCCATGACCACAACAGAGGACTTGGCGGAGCAAGACTCACCGCCCTGCAGAAGGCAACGGGAGAATACGTGACCCACGTGGACAGCGACGACATCCTGCCCCTCGACGCCATAGCCCTGCTGATGGCGAAGGCCGAGGAAAGCGACGCCGACATCGTAACCGGCGGATATTCAGAATGGAGAGACGGCAAGGCCACAAGATATGCGGGACCGCCACAGATGGGAAAGGAGAAATACCTGAAGGCACTGCTATGCCAGAACATAGTGAAAAACAGGATATGGGGCAGGCTATACCGCAGGGAAACACTGACGGAGAACGGAATATACAGTGTGGAGGGCATCGACTTCAGCGAAGACTATGCCGTGGTGCCGAGGGCTGTGTATCACTCACGGATAGCGACCGTAGACAAGAACGTGTATTACTACCGCATGGACAACAACACTTCATATACGCATACCATATCAGAGAAGCATCTACGCTCCCACCTGAGGGCATGCCAGCTCGTGGCGGATTTCTTCATGACCGTAGCCGACGGCAGCAAATACCGCAAGGCAGTGGACATCGGCATCGCCAACGCCTTCAGATGTCTTGCCGACAGCAATCTTGACGCTGCCATCGCCGACGAGACGCTGACCTACGAACCCGGCGACAGGATTTGCCGACTGTGCATCTCGATGCTGAAGAAGAGACGATGGGTGAAAACCGCCGATTTCATATATCTCGCCTACAGGCGGCTCTATTTCAGCATAGTATGACAACAAGGCGCTTGGCAACGGATTCCGGCAGATTCCAAAACGGTCATGAAGCCGTTTGATACGACAAGTTCCAAAGCCCGATTTGGGCTGAAAAGGAATATAAATTGCTCCATAAGCGCCCTTTGTTTATCGAAAGTCAAAAAATAGCTACTATCCTCTATTTTTTTCGCCGCAATAGAATGGGAAATATAACGATATTTTGTAACTTTGCAACCAAATACATATTTTTACACGACATATAAAGAAACAGAAAATGGCTGGAACAAGACAAATCAAGACCGCATTGGTATCAGTGTTTCACAAAGACGGGCTGGATGAGCTTCTCGCAAAACTGAATGCTGAGGGTGTGAAATTCCTTTCTACAGGAGGTACACAGAAATTCATCGAGTCGCTTGGCTATGAATGCCAGGCAGTGGAGGACGTAACGACATATCCCTCTATCCTTGGCGGAAGAGTGAAGACCCTCCACCCGAAAATATTCGGAGGCATCCTGGCCCGCCGCGACAACGAAGGCGACCGCGACCAGATGCAGGAATTCGAGATACCAGAGATTGATTTGGTCATCGTAGACCTCTATCCATTCGAGGACACCGTGGCAAGCGGAGCTTCTGAGACCGACATCATCGAGAAGATCGACATCGGCGGCATCTCGCTAATCCGTGCCGGAGCAAAGAACTTCAAAGACGTTGTCATCGTGCCAAGCAAGGCTGAATATGGCGTGCTGCTCGACATACTGAACAAGAAGGGCGCCCAGACCGACATCGAAGACCGTCGCATGTTCGCCACAAGAGCTTTCGGAGTGAGCAGCCACTACGACACGGCTATCCACGCATGGTTTGAGAAATAAGCGAGGAGCAAAAGAAAGAAAAGTTGACGAGAAGACTAACGGAAACTGACGGGAAGGAGACATGAAGAGCCGGCAACAACAGGCGGCAACCTGTCAAGAGAGAGAAAAAAAAGAGTCTGCCAGTCAACAGACAGGACAAGCGGGAAAGCTTGCAAGAACTTAGTATATATATAAAAGGTAAAAGCAAAAGAACGAATATGGGATTCTTTTCATTTATACAAGAGATAGCAATGGACTTGGGTACCGCCAACACTATCATCATCAGCGATGACAAGATAGTAGTTGACGAGCCATCGGTAGTGGCTCTCGACCGCCGCACCGACAAGATGATTGCCGTTGGCGAGAAAGCCAAGATGATGTATGAGAAAACTCACGACAACATACGCACCATCCGTCCGCTACGCGACGGCGTGATTGCCGACTTCACTGCCTGTGAGCAGATGATGCGCGGACTGATAAAGATGGTACACACAGGAAGCCGCCTCTTCTCGCCGTCACTGCGAATGGTGATCGGCGTGCCTTCAGGCTCTACTGAGGTTGAGCTGAGAGCCGTGCGCGACTCTGCAGAACATGCCGACGGCCGCGACGTATATCTGATTTTCGAGCCTATGGCAGCTGCCATCGGTATCGGAATCGACGTGGAGGCTCCGGAGGGTAACATGATTGTTGACATCGGTGGCGGCAGCACCGAGATTGCCGTGATTTCATTGGGCGGCATCGTATCCAACAACTCCATCCGCACCGCCGGCGACGACCTGACAGCCGATATTCAGGACTACATGAGCCGTCAGCACAACGTGAAGGTGAGCGAGCGTATGGCCGAGCGAATCAAGATTCACGTGGGCTCTGCCCTCACCGACCTTGGCGAGGAAGGACCAGAAGACTATGTGGTACATGGTCCGAACCGCATCACCGCCCTGCCAATGGAGGTACCTGTATGCTATCAGGAAATTGCCCACTGCATCGACAAGACAATCGCAAAGATAGAGAACGCCGTGCTTTCAGCACTTGAGAACACACCGCCGGAGCTCTATGCCGACATCGTGAAGAACGGCATATACCTGACTGGAGGTGGCGCTCTGCTGCGCGGTCTGGACAAGCGTCTGACCGACAAGATCAACATCAAGTTCCACATCGCCGAGGATCCATTGCACAGTGTTGCCAAGGGAGCCGGCATCGCGTTGAAGAACGTTGACCGCTTCTCATTCCTCATGAGATAACAAAGAAATACAAAATACAATTTAACAGCGAAAAGGTATAGTGCCGTAGAAAAGTAAAAAGTCAGCGCTGACTAGCGAGAGTCCTTTTACTTTTTTACAGCCTTGCCTTTTTTCTTTTGATACACAATGCGCAATCTTCTTGCCTTCTTGGCGAAATACAACCACTGGTTCGTATTCATCCTTCTCGAAGTGATATGCTTCGTGCTGCTGTTCAGGTTCAACAATTTCCAGGGCAGCGTATACTTCTCCTCGGCAAACGCCGTGGCAGGAAAGGTATATGAATACAACTCCTCAGTAACGACATTCTTCAACATGTCGCAGAGCAACAAAAAGCTCAGCGAGCGCAACCTCATTCTCGAACAGCAAGTAAGAGCACTCACTCAATACATCGCCACACACCACGGCGACTCCCTCGCCATGGAACAGTGTCAGAAACAGGCGCTTGCCGGCTTCAAGCTCATTCCGGCGAAGGTGATACAGAGCACCATAAACCGTGAAGACAACCTCATGACCATAGACAAGGGAAAAGCTGACGGAATACACGAGGACATGGGAGTGGCATGCGGCACGGGAGTAGTGGGAGTGGTGTATATGGCATCTGATCACTACTCTATAGTATTGCCGGTGATAAACGTGAACTCGAACATCAGCGTCATGATACGCAAGAGGGGATACTTCGGTTTCCTGCACTGGAAGGGAACGCCGAGCGACATTGCCTATGTTGACGATGTGCCGCGCCACGCCAGATTCGCTCTCGGCGACTACGTGGTGACAAACGGATACTCGTCGATATTCCCGCCAGGAATAATGGTGGGCAAGATTCTCCACGTGTTCAACTCCTCCGACGGACTCTCATACCGAGTGCAGCTAAGACTCTCAACCGACTTCGGCAAACTGCGCCACGTGTGCGTGATAGACAACAGCGCGCTGAAAGACAAGGCTCTGTTGCTGAAAGCGGCGCAAGACTCGCTGAAACCGAGAGACACCAGCAAGAAATAACAAGGCGGTACCGCCACGACAACTTTATCACCAATAAAGGGAAAGGAACAAATAATGAGCATCGACATCATAAAAAGAATCCTCCTATTGACAATACTCGTACTGGCACAAGTGCTGGTACTCAACAACATACACCTGCTGGGATGCGCCACTCCGCTACTCTACGTATATCTCGTGCTGCGCATCAACCGCTTCTGTCCGCAATGGGCAAACCTACTTTGGGGATTTGTCATCGGACTGTGTGTAGACATCTTCTCTAACACCCCCGGACTGGCGGCAGCCTCAATGACTCTCATGTCGCTGCTACAGCCATACGTGCTCAACATCTTCGTGGCACACGACAACCAGGACGACCTGAAACCGTCGTTCCGCACGCTCGGTCCGGTGAAGTATATCAGCTACACATCGATACTCGTGTTCATATTCTGTATCACATTCTTCACACTCGAGACCTTCAACTTCTTCAACTGGCTGCAGTGGATATACAACATCGTGGGCAGCACCATAATAACAGTATTGCTCGTGCTCGTGGTGGAAAACGTGAGAAGAGACTGACAAGAGCAGGAAACAACAATTTCAAGAAATGAGCAAAGATTTCGGATTAGAAAACAGGAAATACGTGATTGGCGGCGTTGCCATGGTCATCATCATCATCTACATCATACGACTCTTCGTGTTGCAGATCATGAGTGAGGACTACAAGAAGAATGCCGACAGTAACGCATTCCTGAAAAAAATAGAATTCCCCGCCCGTGGCGCCATCACCGACCGCCACGGCAAACTCCTCGTATACAACCAGCATGCCTACGACATAATGGTGATAATGAACGAGGAGAGCGGACGCCTCGACACCATGGCTTTCTGCAACGCCTTGGGCATTACCAAGGAATTCTTCATAAAAAGGATGAACGATATAAAAGACCGTTCAAAGAACCCCGGCTACTCCAGATTCACCCAGCAGCTCTTCATGAGCCAGCTGACATCAGAGGAAAACTCCGTGTTCCAGGAAAAGATATACCGGTTTCCCGGTTTCTACATACAGAAGCGCAGCATCCGACAATATATGTATCCTTATGCCGCACACGTGCTTGGCGATGTGAGCGAGGTTTCACTCGCCGACATCGAAGACGACGACTACTACCAGGCAGGCGACTATATCGGAAAGCTCGGCATAGAGAAATACTACGAGAAAGAGCTGCGCGGCACCAAGGGAGTGCATATCCTGCTGCGCGACGCACACGGTAGAATACAGGGCAGCTACCAGAACGGCAAGTTCGACACCAAGCCCATTGCCGGCAAGGACCTCACGCTCGGCATCGACCTGCAGCTGCAGGCGCTCGGCGAGAGACTGATGCAGGGCAAGATAGGAAGTATCGTTGCCATCGAGCCTGCCACGGGAGAGGTGCTTTGCATGGTGTCGTCGCCAAGCTACGACCCGCGTCTGATGACGGGAAGGATGAGAGGCAAGATGCACCACTACTTGATGAAAGACCCCTACCGTCCGTTGCTCAACCGCTCAATCATGGGACAGTATCCTCCGGGCTCCACCTTCAAGACTTCACAGGGCCTGACGTTCCTGACCGAAGGCATCGTGTCGCCATCCACGGCTTTCCCATGCCATCACGGATTCTCGTTCCGCGGACTCCATGTGGGATGCCACGGACACGCCTCACCGTTATCCATAGTGCCGGCAATAGGCACTTCATGCAACGGATATTTCTGCTGGGGACTGTATTATATGCTGGGCAACAGAAAGAGATACAAAACCGTGCAGGATGCCATGAACACATGGCGCGACTACATGGTGAGCATGGGATTCGGATATAAACTGGGCATAGACCTGCCGGGAGAGAAACGCGGACTGATTCCAAACGCACAGTTCTACGACAAGGCATACAAGGGATCGTGGAACGGACTGACGGTAATCAGTATCAGCATCGGACAGGGCGAGGTGAACCTCACCCCGCTCCAGATTGCCAATCTGGGAGCTACAATCGCCAACAGAGGATTCTTCTATACGCCACACGTGGTGAAGAAGGTGAAGGGCGAGTATCTCAAACCGGAATTCAGAGAGCGCCACTACACCAAGGCAAACCACCGGTCGTACGAATATATCGTGGCGGGAATGAGGAAGTCGGCATTGGACGGCACCTGCAAGATGCTCTCCCGTCTGCCATTCGAAGCCTGCGGAAAGACCGGTACAGCCCAGAACCGCGGCCACGACCACTCCGTATTCATGGGCTTCGCCCCTATGAACAAACCGAAGATTGCCATCGCCGTCTACGTGGAGAACGGAGGATGGGGAGCCGACTACGGTGTACCTATCGGCGGACTGATGATGGAACAGTATATTAACGGAAAGCTGTCGCCTTCTTCTGAGAAAGAGGCAGAGGCATTCCAACACAGACGTATAGCTTATGGCTCAAGTGACAGATAAACAACCGAGCGTGCTTCGCTCTCTGGACTGGTGGACGATAATAATCTATGTGGCACTGCTCTGCTTCGGATGGATCAGCGTATGCGGAGCGAGCTACACCTATGGCGACAACGACATATTCTCACTGGGTGCCCGCTCCGGCATGCAGATAGTATGGATAGGCACTTCGATAGCACTGGGCTTCGTGTTGCTGATGCTCGACAGCAAGTTCTACGACACCTTCGCCTACGTGATATATATGGTGTTGCTCCTGCTGCTCTTTGCCACGATATTCAACCCACACGAAATCAAAGGATCGAGATCGTGGCTCGTGCTCGGTCCGCTGCGACTGCAACCGGCAGAGTTCGCCAAGTTTGCCACTGCCCTTGCCGTGGCGAAATTCATGAGCACCTATGGTTTCGACATACACCGCTGGCGCGACTTCGCCACTGCCTGCGGCATCGTATTGCTGCCGATGCTCTTCATCGTGGCACAGAAGGAAACGGGTTCTGCATTGGTATACCTGTCTTTCTTCCTGATGTTCTATCGTGAGGGAATGCCGGGCAGCGTATTGTTCACAGGAGTAGCGATGGTGGTGTATTTCGTTGTGGGAATCAGATACGGCGAGACTCTCATCGAACCCTCGCCCACTCCTATCGGACCGTTCGTCGTGTTGCTGCTGGTACAGTTATTCACAGCCGGCATGGTGCGCACATACTGCAAAGACAAACACAAGTCGTGGCTCATCATAGCTTATTCAGTGGGTGCTACGGTGCTGTCGGTACTGTTCGCAGAATTCGTGTTGCCTTTCAATATCGTTTACGTACAGCTCGCAGTTACGCTGATTCTCATCGGCTATCTGCTATACCAGGCGTTGTATACGAGGATGCGCAACTATTTCCTTATCCTGTTGTTCACCGTCGGTTCAGTGGCATTCTTCTATTCTGCAAGCTACGTATTGAACAATGTGATGGAGCCTCATCAGCGAGTGCGCATCAACGTGCTGCTTGGTCTCGATGAAGACCTGAAGGGTGCCGGCTACAATGTTCACCAGAGCGAGATAGCCATCGGTTCTGGCGGACTGAAGGGCAAGGGATTTCTGAACGGAACACAGACGAAATTGAAATTCGTGCCGGAGCAGGACACCGACTTTATCTTCTGCACCGTTGGCGAAGAGGAGGGATTCGTAGGGTCGGCAGGAGTATTGCTATTGTTCCTCGCCCTCATCATCAGACTGATAAAGATGGCGGAGCGACAACCGTTCCGTTTCGGCAGGGTGTATGGCTATTGCGTATTGAGCGTTTTCCTCTTCCATGTTTTCATCAACGTGGGAATGGTGTTGGGACTGACGCCTGTAATCGGTATTCCGCTGCCGTTCTTCAGCTACGGAGGATCGTCGCTATGGGGATTCACGATTCTCCTTTTCATCTTCCTGAGAATCGATGCGGCAAGGAATATGCCGAAATAACATTCAATGACATAAGAAAAAAAATGACCGATTGCAGCTTAGTGCACAATCGGTCATTATATTTTTAACCAGAATCGGTCATTATGTTTTAACCCTAAACGTTCATTAGGGCTTAATTGGATTTTGTTAGAAGAGAGGATTTTGTTTATCCTGAAATTCCATATCAGATTCTCCATCATCTCTTCACTATCTTCACGCCGATGTCTGACACACCGGGAAGTATCTCCCTCTTCATGTTGTGGCGCACACAGATATGCAGCGAGTCGCCTTTGTTGAGAGATATCTCACGGATGGGGAAAGAGTATTGATATGCACTGACACCATCGCCGAGAAAATTTCCTCTGCTGTCGGTGATAGGACACTTGATGGTGTCGGTAACCACCTTGCCGGAAGGATATACCGTCTGCTGCACTATCAGACTGACGCTCGTGAACGGGAATATCTCCGTCATCCTGACGCCCAGAGACTGAGAGTATACACCAGCCTGCTTCATCTTGGGAACGTCGAAAGACAGGGTGTCGTTCTTCTCCCAGCCTGATAGCGGCGTATGGTCGTAGGTGTTATACACGGTGTCGGTAGTGCATGATGCAAAGACATTCGCCACTATTACTGCGGCGAATGTCATTATATATAATATGGTGTGTCTGAAGTGCATATCTGCGTTGTCGTTATTTTTACTGGTTGCCGCCGTCATTGGCTTTCTCCTGCTTCGGCTGTTGGGGAGTGTTAGGTTTTCCCTGACGACGACGCTGTCCGCCGTTTCCGTTTCCACCATTCCTCTGCTGCTTAGGTCCGCGCTGCCTCTGACGGTCGTCCTGCGGTTTCTGCTGGTCGCCATTAGCATCAGGGCGTTGAGGTTTGGCGTCACGCTGTGGCTTGTTATCAGGGCGCTGCTGTTGTTTACCCTCTTGGCGTTGTTGCGGCTTGCCCTCCTGACGTTGCTGCTGTGGCTTGTCCTCCTGACGTTGCTGCTTGCCTTCTGCCCGGCGCTGCTTCCTGTTCTCGGCTGAAGCCTGCTGGTTGCCTCCTTGCTGGTTGTTTGCAGGCTGTTGGTTGTTGGCGTTTGCAGCCTTAGCATCCTTGTTGTCCTGAGCTTTGTTGCCACGCGACTTCTGTTTCTTCTTTTTCTTTGCCTTGTCAAATCTCGTGAGACTCTCGCCTGCCAGAAGGTCCACCTGATGGTTCTCCGTCATAGGCTCATCGCTGTCGCTGAGCGAGTCAGGCTTTTCTCCCCGCCTGTTCATCTCCACAATCTCGAGTGCGCGCTGAGCGGTGATTGTCACGAGGTTTGCTGCGAGGCGCTTGTCGGTGGAATATGTCACAAGACCTGCCAGGATATCTGTCTTGAAGAGGAAGTGGTCGCCATCCATAGTCTGCAGCACCACTTCGCGGCTCGGCAATTTGCGGCCTGCCTCTATGTAGCTGTCCACCTCATAGTTGAGACAGCATTTCAGTTTGGCACACATTCCTGCGAGCTTCTGCGGATTGAGCGAGATGTCCTGATATCGGGCTGCTCCTGTGCTCACCGACACGAAGTTCTTCATCCATGTGGCGCAACACAGTTCTCTGCCGCAAGGTCCTGTTCCGCCGATGCGTCCTGCTTCCTGTCTGGCTCCGATCTGTTTCATCTCGATACGCACATGGAAAGTCTCGGCAAGCACCTTGATAAGCTGGCGGAAGTCCACTCGCTCATCGGCGATATAATAGAAAATCGCCTTGTTGCCGTCGCCCTGATACTCCACATCACCGATTTTCATCTGCAGGTTGAGGTCTTTGGCTATCTGTCGGCTCTGAATCATGGTGCCGTGTTCGCGGCTCTTCGCCTCGCGCCATTTGTCAATATCCACGGGTTTCGCTATGCGATATATGCGCTTGATGTCGTCCATAGACTTGAGGTTCGCCTTCTTGACCTGCAGTTTCACGAGCTTTCCCGTGAGCGTCACCACTCCGATATCATGACCCGGACTTGCCTCCACAGCCACCACATCGCCCTTCTTCAGATCGAGGGCATTGACATTATGGTAATATCCCTTTCGGGTGTTCTTGAACTGCACCTCCACGAGGTCTGTGCTCTCGGCATTTCCCGGCACATCAGCGAGCCAGTCGTATGTATTCAGCTGGCGGTCCTGCCTTCCGCAGCCTCTTCGGCAGAGTCCGCGAGAACAACCGTCGCCAACGGTGAATTTCATATTCTTGAAGTCCATATCGTAATTCTCTTTTCTTTATTAATAAAATATTGTGTGTGTATATATATTGTCCGTGCTTCCCATCCGGAATGTCATTTCTGTATGAGCAGCACGATTGTCTTCAGCGCGATGTCGAAGAACACGATCTTGGCATTTGCGTTCTGTCCTATGTCGCGTATTCCACGCTCGTAGAGTTCCGACAGCTCCACCACATTCGCCTCGTTGATGAAACGGGCGAAATTCTTCGAGAAGTTCTCCTCTTCGGCAGTCATGTAGTTGAGTTCGGGTTTATGGAAGTTATACATGAAATTCTCTCTTATGAGTCTTCCGAAATATGCGAGCATACTCTTCTGTCGTTCTCTTCCGTATCCCGCCACCGCTTCGCTCCATTTCTTCAGGTCTTTTATCTTGCGCATATATGCCAGTCGCATGAGCATTATGAACATGTCGAGAAAGAGTCTGTTCTCGTTGCCTGCATCAAGTTCTGCCTCTGCGGCAAGCCAGTTGCCGTTTGCCACTCTCGCTATGCGGTGGGCCATATCGGGCGCCACATATCGTTTGTCTATGAGCGTCTGCTCCATCGACGGAGTGTCTATGCGCTTGAAGTCGAACCGCTGAGTACGGCTGCGGATAGTTTCAAGGAGTTTCTCCGGTTCCTCACAAACCATTATGAACACGGTCTGGTGTGGCGGCTCCTCTATCAGCTTCAGCATACTGTTGGCGCATTCACCGTTCATCCTCTCCGGCAACCATATTATGCACACCTTGTATCCGCCCTGACTCGACTTCATGCTGAGTTTACGTACGAGCGCATTGCTCTCTCCCACTCCGATAATCGGCTGTTGGTTGGCGGCACCCATGGCAGTGAGCCAGTTGGCCATTGAGAAATACGGCGACTTGCATATCATCTCGTTCCATTGCCGGGCAAAATCATCACTTTCCATCTTGTGTTCTGACGAAGTGCCGGCAGGTTTTATCACGGGATATGAGAAGAACAGGTCGGGATGTCCCCATTTGGCAAGCATCGCCTCAGCGCTGCGGCGCTTGTCGGCGGTTAGCGGCGGCATGGCTGCTGCGGCGGCATGCTGGTCGGCATCATCGTCGTCACGCTCTCCGAGCAGGAATGAGGCAAAAGCCATGGCAAGCGCCATCTTGCCGCATCCCAACGGGCCACAGAATAGCATGGCATGGGGCACACGGCCTTCGGCGACGAGCTGCAGCAGCTGCCGCTTGGCTTCTTCCTGTCCTATAACGTCTCTGAATTTCATCTTGCCTATATAACGGAAAGCCTGTCTGCGCTACCACACCACCGTGTATGGAAACGTCGGCTTTTCCGTGGATGCAAATTTACGCAAAATTATCGACTTATTTTTAAAACATCGGCAAAAAGGAACATGACAGTTTGTTTTATGGTGTAAAAAATGCCAAAACAAGTGGATTATCGATGCTACGGAAACGTTTTTCATAATTATTCTGCTCAATACATTATGTTTTTCGGACAATAAACATTACCTTTGCCTCATAATAACGAACTAACCTACGTAAAACAAAAAACAAAATGAAACAGACACAACAGAATGTGGCCTGGCAGGAAAACGGCAGCAGGTCATATCTAATCTCTATCGTCATGGTGGCGGTGTTGGGCGGACTGCTCTTCGGCTACGACACGGCTGTGATTTCGGGTGCAGAGAAGGGACTACAGGCGTTCTTCAAAGGGGCTGCCGACTTTCAGTACTCCGACTTCATGCACGGCTTCACCAGTTCGAGTGCTCTCATCGGCTGCATCTTCGGCAGCGCCGTATCCGGATTCTTCGCAAGCCGCTTCGGCCGCAAGCGTTCGCTGATATTCGCCGGCATCTGCTTTTTCCTGTCGGCATGGGGTTCGATGGAACCCGAATCGTATATTATGCCACAGGGCAGGGCAAGCCTGGAGTTGCTATATGTGTTCAATGCCTACCGTGTGCTTGGCGGCTTCGGTGTAGGAATGGCGTCTGCCATCTGTCCGATGTATATCGGCGAGGTGGCACCGAGCAATATCCGCGGAATGCTCGTCAGCTGGAACCAGTTTGCGATCATCTTCGGACAGCTCGTGGTGTATTTCGTCAACTTCATCATCCTCGGTTCTCACGCCAACCCTATATACGATGCTGTAGGCAAGATTGCCAACTGGGCAGACTGCCAATGGACGGTGGAAACGGGATGGAGGTATATGTTCGGCAGCGAATGCGTGCCGGCAGCACTCTTCACTCTGCTGATATGTTTCGTGCCCGAAACCCCTCGCTATCTCGTGATGATAGGACAGGACAAGAAAGCTGAGGGTATCCTCGCCCGCATCAACGGTTCGAACAAGGCGAAGGAGATAATCAGAGATATAAAGGAGACTATTACCGTGAGGACGGAACCTCTTATGACCTATGGTTTCCTCTGCATCTTCGTGGGAGTGATGCTCTCGGTATTCCAACAGGCAGTGGGTATCAACGCCGTGCTCTATTACGCTCCCCGCATCTATGAAGACATGGGAATGAAAGACCCTATGGTACAGACCGTTATCATGGGTATCGTAAACATATCGTTCACGCTCGTTGCAGTGTTCACGGTAGAGAAACTCGGACGCAAGCCTCTGCTCATCTGGGGTTCTATCGGCATGGCAATAGGTGCGCTCGGCGTGGCACTCACCTTCGGCAACCCGAGTCTTGGCACGGTGACGATGCTGAGCATCATGGTATACAGTGCGAGCTTCATGTTCTCGTGGGGCCCTATCGCCTGGGTTCTCATCGCCGAGCTCTTCCCAAACACCATCCGTGGTGCAGCGGTTGCCATTGCAGTAGCCTTCCAGTGGATATTCAATTTCATCGTGAGTTCCACCTTCGTACCGCTATTCAACATGCATCTCACCGAAGGCGACGACTTCGGACATTGGTTCACCTATGTGATGTATGGCGTCATCTGTGTGCTTGCCGCACTGTTCGTCTGGAAACTGGTTCCTGAAACTAAAGGCAAGACTCTCGAAGACATGACGAAGCTATGGAAGAAATAACGCTGATTTACTGTATGACAGAGAATTTCCAAAAAACTGTCAGACCATCTGGTTTTTCACCGTAACGTTCTGACAAACAGATAGTTGACTATCTTGCGATTGTCAGGCAATTGTCTGGATAGTTTGCTGATGAAAGTAATTGTCAGATGGAAGGAATTGTCAAATGAGAGGAATTCAGACGACAGGAATCGTTTGCGTTGGCAGAATCCTGTAATATGGAAATATGGGTGTTACAACAGTCACTTATTGGGCAGACGTCTGACAGCAAATCTGCCCAACAGGGGTAAGCACGTTACCCATGATGGGCAAGCACCGTGCCCCAGTTGGGCAAGCACCGTGCCCATTTTAACCCAAATCGGTTATTAGGATTAAGTGTGCGCTAAACTTATTCCGCCAACGGGTCATTTTCTCTATAAAGACAAATTATTGCCGGTCTCCTGTCTATGCGGAGACCGGCTTCTTTCAATGCCTTCTTCCGCACGTCATATACACTTTTCGCCACAACGCTTTGACATCTGACAAAAAAGAAGTAATTTTGCAGCAAAATAGGTAAAGAGACATTATAATGAAAGAGTTACAGTTAAAGTACGGATGCAATCCGAATCAGAAGCCCTCACGAATTTACATGGAAGAGGGCGAACTCCCAATCGAAGTATTAAACGGCCGTCCGGGCTACATCAACTTCCTTGATGCCCTGAACAGCTGGCAGCTCGTGAAGGAGCTGAAAGAAGCTACAGGACTGCCTGCAGCAGCCAGCTTCAAGCATGTATCACCGGCAGGCGCCGCTGTGGGACTGCCACTGAGCGACACACTGAAGAAGATATACTTCGTTGACGACCTGAAGATGGAACTCTCACCCATCGCCTGTGCATACGCAAGGGCACGCGGCGCCGACCGCATGAGTTCATACGGTGACTTCGTGGCATTGAGCGACACTTGCGACGCCGCTACGGCAACGCTGCTCAAGAGGGAAGTGAGCGACGGAGTTATTGCCCCGGACTTTACGCCTGAGGCTCTGGAAATCCTCCACGACAAGCGCAAGGGTACATACAACGTGATTAAGATAGACCCTACTTACAAACCAGCACCGATTGAACACAAGCAGGTGTTCGGAATCACATTCGAGCAGGGACGCAACGAGGTGAAGCTCGACGACCCGAAGCTCTTCGAGAATATCCCTACCAAGAGCAAGGAATTCACAGAGGAGGCCAAGCGCGACCTCATCATCAGTCTCATCACACTGAAATACACACAGAGCAACTCTGTTTGCTACGTGAAGGACGGACAGGCCATCGGCATCGGCGCCGGACAGCAGAGCCGCATCCACTGCACGCGTCTGGCCGGCAACAAGGCTGACATCTGGTGGCTGCGCCAGCACCCGAAGGTGATGAACCTTCCTTTCGTGCCGGGTATCCGCCGCGCTGACCGCGACAACACAATCGACGTATATATCAGCGAGGACCACGACGACGTGCTCGCTGACGGCACATGGCAGCAGTTCTTCACAGAGAAGCCGGAGGTGCTGACGATGGAGGAGAAAAAGGAGTGGATTGCCAAGAACACCAAGGTGGCACTGGGCAGCGATGCCTTCTTCCCATTCGGCGACAACATCGAACGCGCCCACAAGAGCGGTGTGGAATATATCGCACAGGCAGGTGGTTCGGTGCGTGACGACCATGTCATCGACACCTGCGACAAATATGGCATCACGATGGCATTCACCGGCGTGAGACTCTTCCACCATTAATATCACGAATATGGACATAGATCAGATCATCGAAGGCGGCATGACATTCAGACCGGCCAGAAAGAGCGACGACTCCAACGGCAAGGTGAAGACGAAAGCCAAGAAAAAGGCATACATAACTGGTGCCCACGGTAGTGGCTCAGCCATGCAGAAAGCGAAATACCGCCAGCAAAGAGCCAACAGAAAAAGGAAATAACGTCGGCACTTGAACGATCCGACCTGGAAAGCTACTCCCCTGAAACCATACAACGGATTTCAGGGGAGTTTTTCGCATCTGACTGTATATCCCTCTAATCGGCCATCAGACAGTCTGGGGATTATTGGCATAACGAAAAAAAACAAAACGCCAATGAAAACCGCTGACACCGGAAATGAAATCCGCTGATATATGACATATCCGCTGCTACATGACTTATCCACTGATTATAACACAAATAACGCATCGGGAAATGTTGAAATACTCAAAACTTGGTAAATAGAAGGAAATATTTTCTGACTTCCGATTTTTTGTAGTATTTTTGCACCGTTATTGGGCAATGACGCCCTATGATACCACAAGACAATGCTTAGAATAAAGAAATTAGACATCTTCATATCCAGACAATTCGGAATGCTCTTCATCGGAACATTCTTCATCTGCCAGTTCGTGCTGATGATGCAGTTTCTATGGAGATATGTCGATGAACTCATCGGCAAGGGATTGTCGGTGGAGGTTATGGCGCAGTTCTTCTGGTATATGAGTCTGATTCTCGTGCCGCAGGCTTTGCCGCTGGCCATCCTGCTGTCGTCGCTGATAACCTTCGGAAACCTCGGCGAGAGCAGTGAGCTTACTGCCATCAAGGCTGCCGGAATATCGCTGATGCAGGCTTTCAGGTCGCTGATAGCCATAACACTGATAATATCCGGAGTGTCGTTCTACTTCCAGGATGTGGTGGCACCAAGCGCCAACATGCAGTTCGCTCAGTTGCTGATGTCGATGAAGCAGAAGAGTCCGGAACTGGAAATACCGGAAGGCGTGTTCTACGACGGAATACCGAACTGCAACCTGTATGTGCAGAAGAAGGACCTTAACTCCGGAATGCTCTATGGCATAATGATTTACCGCATGACCGACAGTTTCGAGGATGCAGCGATAATACTCGCCGACTCGGGCATGCTGCAGTCTACGGCAGAGAAGAAGCACCTCGTGCTGACGCTGCATAGCGGAGAGTGGTTTGAAAACATGAAGTCGTCTGACGTCACGGGCAGCGCCAACGTGCCATACAGACGGGAGACGTTCATCTCCAAGAAAATCGTACTCGACTTCGACAACGGATTCAACCTTGCCGACGCAAGTTCGCTTTCCAACAATGCCAAGGCAAAGAGCATATCCCAGATAAGCCACGATATGGACTCGATAAGTCATGAATATGACAGCATCGGACGTGCATTCTACAAAGACGCCCGATTCATGCTTCTGGGCAGCCAGAAGATTTCGAGAAGCGACTCCATGAGGATAAAGAAAGAAGTGGAGAGCGGAAAGTTCAACGTGAAGAAGAAATTCGAATCGCTAACGGCTGACAACAAGCTTAGGGCTGTGAACAACGCCATGTCGACGGTGCAGAACAACATGAACGAACTGCAGTTCAAGGCAATGGTGACGGGCGACGGCGACAAGCTGCTGCGCCAGCACAAGATAGAGGCGATAAACAAATTCACGCTCGCCCTGTCGTGCATCATATTCTTCTTCATCGGTGCCCCGTTGGGAGCAATCATCAGAAAGGGCGGACTCGGAGTGCCGGTAATCATCTCGGTGCTCGTATTCATCGTATATTATATCTTCGACAATACCGGATACAGAATGGCGCGCGGCGGCATGTGGGCGGTATGGTTCGGAAAGAGCATCGCGACAGCCGTACTGACACCGCTCGCCATATTCTTCACCTATAAGGCGAACAATGACTCCGTGGTGTTCAACATCGACGCATACAAGAAGGTGGCGGCAAAGCTGCTCGGACTGAGAACGAAGAGGAGCATAACGAGAAAGACGGTGATAATAGAGACTCCCGACTATGAGAAAGACCGGCAGAACATCGAACAGATAACCAAGGAGATAAAGCAGTATGCCACGACACACAAGCTGAAATCTCCGCCAAACTTCATCAACGTGTTCTTCAAATATCAGCCGGACCACGAGATGGAGCGCATCGGCGAACTGCTCGAAAGCACCATTGCAGACCTTTCGAACTCAAAAGACAGAAAAGTGATAAACTGTCTGAACGAATATCCCGTGATAATGGTGAAATCACACACAAGACCGTTCGAGAGGAAATGGCTGAACATCACCGCCGCCATAATCATGCCGGCAGGTCTGTTCTTCTTCTTCAGGATGTGGAGATTCAGACTGAGACTGATGAGAGACCTCAAGAAAATCAGCGAGACCAACAAATTGATGACAGACAGGCTCACTGAAATGAAAGAGGAGCAGACGGCAAGATGACAAACAGGAGAATTTACATACAAAGAAATTTATATATTATATAATAAGGTAACAATCACAATGGAGAATTTAAAGCTCAATACCGTAGAAGAGGCCATCGAAGACATCAAAGAAGGCAAATTCGTTATCGTAGTGGATGACGAGGACCGCGAAAACGAGGGCGACCTCATCATCGCAGCCGAGAAGATCGACGCCGAGAAAGTGAACTTCATGCTCAAGCATGCCAGAGGCGTGCTCTGCGTGCCCATCACTATGTCGAGATGCAAGGAACTCGACCTGCCACACCAGGTGTCTGACAACACCTCTATGCTCGGCACGCCGTTCACAGTGACGGTGGACAAGCTGGAGGGATGCTCCACAGGAGTATCCGCACACGACAGAGCAGAGACTATAAAGGCTCTCGCCGACCCAAGTTCCAAACCGACAACCTTCGGCAGACCAGGACACGTGAACCCGCTCTATGCACAGGACAACGGAGTGCTCAGAAGAAGCGGCCACACCGAAGCCGCCATCGACCTCTGCCGCATGGCAGGACTCTACCCTGCCGGTGCACTGATGGAGATTATGAACGAAGACGGCACGATGGCAAGACTGCCACAGCTGCTGGAGTTCGGCAAGGAATACGGTCTGAAGACGATTTCCATCAAAGACATGATAGCATACAGACTCAAGAATGAGGTGCTCGTGGAAAAAGGAGAAGAAGTGGACATGCCGACGGCATACGGACACTTCAGACTCGTGCCGTTCCGCCAGACAAGCAACGGAATGGAACACATGGCACTCATCAAGGGAAGCTGGGAGCCAAACGAACCGATCCTCGTCAGAGTTCACTCCTCATGCTCTACCGGCGACATCTTCGGAAGCAAGAGATGCGACTGCGGAGAACAGCTCCACAAGTCGATGGAGATGATAGAAAAAGAAGGAAAGGGCGTAGTGGTATACATGCAGCAGGAAGGTAGAGGCATCGGACTGATGAACAAGATTGCCGCATACAAACTGCAGGAGAAAGGTCTCGACACAGTAGAGGCAAACATACACCTGGGATTCAAGCCGGACGAGAGAGACTACGGATGCGGAGCACAGATTCTCAGACAGCTCGGAGTGAGCAAGATGAGACTCCTCACCAACAACCCTACAAAGAGAGTGGGACTTGAGGCTTACGGACTGGAAATCGTGGAGAACATACCAATCGAAATCGCACCTAACGAATACGACTACAAATATCTCCAGACCAAAAAGCTGCGCATGGGACACAACCTTCACCTATAATATATATATAGGGACCGGAGAATGAAATAACAAGACATTACATACACGGCAAAGGGCTGTTTCTTAGACATATTGTTCTATGAAACAGCCCTTGTTGCTATTACTTAACACATATTACAAAATAAAAGTGAGAATTATTCGTTAAAGAGAAGAAAATAATATACTTTTGCAACAAATATAAACACATAACACATCTTATATGACAAAATTATCAGACCGCCTGAACAGGCTCGCTCCTTCGGCTACATTAGCGATGTCGCAGAAAAGCGGAGAAATGAAAGCGCAAGGTATCGACGTTATCAACATGAGCGTGGGAGAACCGGACTTCAACACACCTGACCATATCAAGGAGGCGGCCAAGAAAGCTATCGACGAGAACTACTCGAGATACTCGCCAGTGCCGGGATATATCGAACTGAGAAAGGCTATCGTCGAAAAGCTGAAGAAGGAAAACGGACTGGAATACTCAACAAACGAGATTCTCGTGTCTAACGGTGCCAAGCAGAGTGTGTGCAACACGGTGATGGCACTCGTAAATGATGGAGAAGAGGTGATAATCCCTGCTCCATACTGGGTGAGCTATCCGCAGATGGTGAAACTTGCCGGAGGAGAACCGGTTATCGTTGAAGCCGGATTCGAACAGAACTTCAAGATGACACCGGAGCAGTTCGAAGCTGCCATAACGCCAAAGACAAGGATGCTCATCCTGTGCTCGCCAAGCAACCCTACAGGCAGCGTGTACTCTGAAGAAGAACTCAGAGGGCTTGCTGAGGTGATAAAAAGACATGAAGGACTGTATGTGCTCGCCGACGAGATCTACGAACACATCAACTACGTGGGCAAGCACAGCAGCATCGCCCACATAGAGGGAATGAGAGAGCGAACGATAATCGTGAACGGAGTGTCTAAGGCATACGCCATGACAGGATGGAGAATAGGATTCATAGCAGCTCCGGAATGGATAGTGAAAGGATGCAACAAGCTGCAGGGACAGTATACGAGCGGCCCTTGCTCAGTGAGCCAGAAAGCGGCAGAGGCTGCCTATACCACATCGCAGGAATGCGTGGAGACAATGAGGAAAGCGTTTGAAAGACGCCGCGACCTTATCGTGGAACTCGCCAAGGACATACCGGGACTGGAAGTGAACAAACCGGAAGGCGCCTTCTACCTGTTCCCTAAATGCAGCAGCTTCTTTGGCAAGAGCTACAACGGGAAGAAGATAGAAAACTCAACGGATCTCGCCATGTTCCTGCTCGAAGTGGGCCACGTGGCAACAGTGGGCGGCGACGCATTCGGCGACCCATACTGCTTCCGCATGAGCTATGCCACAAGCGACGACAATATCCGCGAGGCGATGAAACGCATCAAGGACACATTGGCGCTGCTGGCATGACAGACGAACAGCGTGTCTTTATGATGCGCTGATGGAAAATATTGCGGATAAAAACACTCGAAGCATATAGAAAAGCACTCTGAAAGGAAAAAAATCGCATCAAGGTAGTTAAAATGATTTAACTTTTTATCAAAGTCAATATTAAATTACTATCTTTGCACGGATAAGAAGTGCATAAATCACTATGTTGACCTTCGAGACAAACTTTAAATCAGCCTTCAAAAGGCGCTAATCGAGAATATAACTTAAATTTATTAATAACTTAAAAATCAAATTCAACAAAATTATGGCAAATTCACAGACAAAAGCCCCAGCCAAGGCTAAGAAGCAGGGCTTTCAGGGCGTTCGCGCAGCGTTTTGGATCATCGTACTCTGCTTCATCGCAGGTGTATGCTTCTACGAGTTCGTTCTCGGTAACCCAGGTAACTTCCAGGGTGGCGACAACGCAAACGCTCCACTTCCAGGCAACTTGCTCGGTACTATCTACAAGGGAGGTATCGTCGTTCCTGTCATCATCACACTTCTCTTCACTGTGATCGCACTTTCAGTAGAGCGTGGTCTGGCTCTCCGCACTGCAAACGGCAAGAGCAGCCTCGTTAAGTTCGTTGCTAACGTTAAGGCAGCAGTTTCAGCCGGCGATATGGCTAAGGCTCAGCAGCTTTGCGACAAGCAGCAGGGTGTTGTAGGTAACGTTGTTACAGCTTCTTTGAAGGCTTACTCAGAGATGGAGAAGACTCCAGGTTTGAAGAAGGAGCAGAAGGTTTCTAAGATCCAGCAGGCTCACGAGGAGGCTGTTCAGCTTGAGATGCCTACTCTTCAGATGAACATGCCAATTCTGGCAACTCTCGTAACACTTGGTACTCTTACCGCTCTGTTCGGTACCGTTGTGGGTATGATCAAGTCGTTCGCCGCTCTTGCAGCCGGTGGTGGTGGTGACTCTCTCGAGCTCTCTACCGGTATTTCTGAGGCCCTCGTCAACACTGCTTCTGGTATTTTGACTTCATGGTGCGCCGTTGTTGCTTATAACTTCTACTCAAACAAGATCGATAAGCTCACTTACGCTCTTGACGAGGTTGGTTACACTATCGCAAAGACATACGAAGCTAACCATACAGAAGAGGCTTAATCTTTATTACTAACCCTTTAAAACTTTATTCATTATGGGTAAGATAAAGATTAAGAAAGCCGACGTCTGGATAGATATGACCCCTATGTCTGACGTTATGGTCCTTCTGCTTACCTTCTTCATGTTGACGTCAACGTTCGTGAAGAATGAGGCAGTGAAGGTAAATGCGCCGGGCTCAGTGTCAGAGATCAAGGTTCCAGAAACAGAAGTTCTGCAGATTATCGTTGACAAGGATGGTAAGATCTTTATCGGACTTGACAAGCCAGGATATATGCAGGAGATGCTCGAAGGATTCAAGAGCAAGTTCTCAGGTCTCTCTCTCTCTGCTATGCAGGAGAAGAACTTCGTTGGACTCGCTTCCTTCGGTATGCCTATGAATAAAATGTCTGATGTTCTCAAGCATGAAGCAGGAGACGTCAACAATCTTCAGAAGGAAATGGGTATTCCTACTGACTCCATCAACGGAGGCATGAGTGAATTCCAGTGCTGGGTAGACGCCGCACGCAACTCTTCTTTTGGCGACAAGATGAAGGTTGCTATCAAGGCTGACGCCGCAACTCCATACAAGGTTGTAAAGAAGATGATGTCTGAGCTTCAGGACATGAGTGAGAACCGTTATTATCTTATCACTACATTAAAGAAGGAGGAGGCTGAATAATATGGCAAAGAAAAAAGGTTCAAGACAGAAAAAAGCCGAGACCCGCGTCGACTTCACCCCTATGGTGGATATGATGATGCTTCTTATCACCTTCTTCATGCTCTGTACTTCTCTGAGCAAGCCTCAGTCAATGCAGCTCACCATGCCAAGTAATGATAAGAACGTGAACGAGCAGGACCGTTCTGCTACCAAGGCGTCACAGACTCTGACTCTGTACCTTGCAGGCAACGACCAGATCTATCACGTAGACGGTATTCCACAGTATGACAACCCTGCATGTCTGAAGAAGACAACATGGGGTGCTGACGGTATCCGCAGCGTCTTGATCAACCACAGGACTGAGGGGGGTTACACACCTGTCAAGAACATCATGGCAGCAAAGAAACTTCTCGATTCAGAGCGTGCAAAGGACAAGAGCATGAGCGACTCTGTTTACAACGCCAAACTTGACAAGATCAAGAAGGGTGAACTGGAAACAGGTAAGGTTCCTGCACTGACAATCATCATCAAGGCTTTGGATACTGCATCCTATAAGAACCTTGTAGATGCTCTCGATGAAATGCAGATTTGTGCAATAGGTAAGTACGTTATCGACAAAGTAAACGACGACGACATGCGCCTTCTGAAGGCAGCCGGCGTTAAGTAAACGATGTTGATAGTTTTCTAAAATTAAACATTTTAAAGAAAATGGCAAAAATTGATCTTATATCAAATGAATGGGCTGACATAGTCTTCCAAGGTCGTAATAAGGTCTATGGTGCTTACCAACTGCGTAGAGGTACAAGCAAGCGTAATATCGTTTCAATGATATTCGTTGCTGCCGTCGCAGCGGTTGCATATTTAGGACTTGCAGCTTATAACTCATATCAGGAAGCTCAGAAGGCTAAGTTCGAGGCTGAAATGGAGGCATCTCTCCTTGAGGCAAAGAAGGAGGCCAAGGTTGAGAAGAAGACCGAGACTCCTAAGGTGGAGCAGGTGCAGAAGGTAGAGAAGGTTAAGTCTTCTATCGCCTTTACACCTCCTGTCATCAAGAAGGACTCTGAGGTTAAACCTGAGGAGGAAATGAAGACTCAGGATGAGTTGAAGGAAACCAAGACTGCTATCGGTGCTTTCGACGTTAAGGGTAACGACGAGGCAGGTGGTACAGTGCTCAAGGCCGTTGAGGAGATTGCAGCTCCAGAACCTCCAAAGCATGAGGAGGAGCAGAACAAGATCTTCGAGGTGGTAGAGCAGCAGCCTCAATTCCCTGGCGGATCTGTAAACGGATGGCTCGCTGATCATATCAAGTATCCAGTAGTTGCTGCTGAGAATGGTATTTCGGGTCGTGTAGTTGTACAGTTCGTCGTAGAGAGAGACGGTTCTGTATCACAGGTTAGGGTCGTTCGTGGTGTTGACCCATCACTCGACAAGGAGGCACAGCGCGTAATCAGCAGCATGCCTAAGTGGATTCCTGGTAAGCAGAATGGCCAGGCGGTACGTTCAAGATTTACCGTACCTGTAACATTCCGCCTTCAGTAATCTCACATAGACGAGATATCTAACAAGAAGAGTAGAGGAATTGCCTTATAGAAGGTGGCTTCTGCTCTTCTTTTTTTTCTCTGACATACAGAGAAATATCCTAACAGAATAATTTATAAAACAAGTGGCTCCAAGAACAACGGGGCTGTCACTAAACAAGAATTATCATGAAGCGAACGACTTACACATTTCTTACAATGATGGTTGCATTATTGGTTTTCTGCGCATGTTCAGGGCAAAAGTCCAAGAATGCAAGAACTGACACCTACTCGTCAGGCAAAATGACATTGATGTGCGATGAGAGCTTCAGCCCTATCGTGGAGGAAGAGCTTGCCGTATTCCATGCCATGTATCCTGACGCTCATGTCACAGCGAAATACACAAATGAGATTGATGCCTTCAACGCACTGATGAAACAGGACGTGCATCTCATCATAACGGCAAGGAACCTGTCTAAGAAACAGCTCGAATATTTCAAGAGCATGAAGATACAGCCACGTTATTTCCCGCTTGGCTACGACGGACTGGCGTTCATCATAAACAAGAACAATGTTGACTCCTGCATAACGGTGAAGGACATCAAGAGAATCCTCTCCGGACAGGCAACAAAGTGGAACCAGATAAACAAGGGTTCGAAATTCGGAACCATCGACGTGGTGTTCGACAACAAGCAGTCGGCAGCCGTGAGATGGGCAGTAGATTCTATCCTTGGCGGCAAACCTATCAACAGTCCTAACATCTCGGCCGTGAACACAAGTGCTGAGGTCATCAAATATGTTGAGAAGACTCCTAACGCCATCGGCATCATCGGCAGCAACTGGCTCAACGACAAGCGAGACACTACAAACGTGACATTCAAGAAGAACATCACGGTTATGTCGGTATGCCAGATGGAGAAGGCTACGGAGATGAACAGCTGGAAACCATACCAGCTATACCTGCTCGATGGCAGATATCCGTTCGCAAGAACGATTTACGCACTGCTTGCCGACCCGTTCCATGGACTGCCAGTTGGCGTGGCAAACTTCATGCAGTCGCCACAGGGACAGAAGATTATCCTGAAATCTGCTCTCCTCCCCTATCGCGGAGACCTGGAATGGCGCAGCGTTCAAGTTAATGATGATTAAAAGAACAAGAATATTTTCTCTTACAATGCAATTTATCAAGCGGATAAGTGTTAGATAAATAAAAATAAGTATCTTTGCATACGCAAAAAAAAAGAGACTAATAGAAAAGAACGATCATCAATCACTATCTTAAAAACAAGAGAATTATGAAAGCAATAAAATATCTATTCATGGGAGCGCTGATGACAGTATTCAGCGGCTCTGCTATGGCACAGACAAGCGTCAAGGACGCTGTTAACGCCATCAAGACCAACAAGGACAAGGCTGCTGTGGCATCTATCGTGAAGGCAGCGGTGAAAGAGAACAAGAAAGACGCCAAGGCTCTTGCAGCCATCGGTCGTGCTTATCTCGACGTAAAGGACACAGCCAACACCCGCAAATACGGCGAGATGGCTGTTGAGTTGACAAACAAGGCAAAGACCGGCAAGGTGGGCGACGGTTTCGTGCTCCTCGGCGACTTGGCTTACTTCAACGATGACCCAGGCGCTGCTGCTGCCATGTATCAGAACGCTTACTATGCTGAGCCAAACAACATCAGTGCTTACGTAAAATATGCCCGCGTTATGCGTGGTGTGTCTCCAGACATGGCTGTAGAGCAGCTGGAGAAGGTTCGCACACTCGATGCGAACTTCCCTGTTGACGCTGAAGCAGCCCACATCTACTATGAGGCTGCAAAGAAGAACGGCAAGTATATGCAGAAGGTGCTCGACTACTATAGCAAGGTGACACCTGCCAAGCTCTACGACCACGAGCCAAGCTACCTTACAGAGTATGCACTGGCTGCATTTGCAAACCAGAAAAATGATGTTTCAAAGGAACTCGCCGTTTACGGTCTTTCAAAGAACCCACGCAACTCCGGCTACAACCGTCTGGCTCTCTACAACTCTTTCGAGCTGAAGCAGTATGACGAGGCTGCAAAGTATGTTGACGCCCTGTTCAACAAGAGCGACTCTGTAGACCTCACAGCAAACGACTACAAATACGCCGGACTGACATACAGCGCTCTGAAGCAGTATGACACAGCCATCGAATACTACAACAAGCAGCTTGCTGAATGCAAAGAAAACGCTCAGAAGGCAGCAGTCATCAAAGACCTCTCTGACGCTTACAAAGCAAAGGGTGACTTCGCAAAGTCTTTGGAACTCTATGAGCAGTATCTCACTCTTAACCCAAATGTGGGCATCAACGACTACAACGGTCTTGCCAACATCTACCGCAACCAGGCTGCCAGCCAGACTGGAGCTGCCCAGGAGGCATCTGTGAAGAAGGCTGTTGAGATCTACAACCAGATGAGCGAGAAATATCCAAGCAATGCTGACTTCTGCAACTTCATGGCAGCACGTACTCTCGGTCTTATCGACGCTAATCAGACAAAGGGTCTGGCAAGACCTTACTACGACAAGCTCGCCAAGCAGATTGAGGAGAAGGGTGTGAAGGACGATTCTGACAAGGCTCGCATAACTGAGGCTTACACATACCTCGGCATCTACTTCTACAAGATCAAGAACGACAGCGCTGCTGCCAAGCCATTCTTCGAGAAGCTGATCCAGATCGACCCGGAGAACCCGACAGCAAAGCAGGTTCTCGCTACATACTAAGAAAGGATTTCTTATAAATAAAATCTAATGATTAAACCCCAAACGGTAATTATATCGTTTGGGGTTTAATTTTCTTTATCTATTCACAAAGAAATGAGAAGTACGCTTGCTCAAATGGGGCAAGGTGCTTGCCCATGTGGGGCACTGTGCTTGCCCAAGTGGGGCACGCTGCTTGCCCCTAATGGGCACAAACATTGGCAGAACAGTGCCCAAATGATTTATGAAATCAATACGTTCGTAAAGGAGTGTAACAATTAGCGTCATAACAGACTCTTTTCGGTTGAAAAGGCATGATACTTCAATGATAAATCAATGCTTTTGAACCGATAAAAATCTCCGCCTTTGCGTTGAAAAGGCATGATACTTAAATGATACTTAAATGACACTTTTCTGTAAAACATTCAGAAAAGTATCATTTAACCAAGTCGTTGGTCTACAGCATCTTAGGGTATTCATTAGAGCCCGGAATGATACTATGACACTATTTCTGAGGAAAAACCATATACACCAGCATAGCGATACGCTACAACAAAAGACTACACAAGCCGAAGTATAGGTGCAAAATGTATAGACAAGTGGTGTAAAGCTACGTATTACAACAATACGACAGGTGACCAGTTTATTTGCCTATATGATATTGGTGGAAAAGGAATCGGATATATGTAAAGTATATATCATTCCAAAGAGGAATGAACAGTAAACGCAATAAAAAAAAGAGCCTCCCCGAAGGAAAGCTCTGATTGTCTAAAACTTAATAATATATGAGATTGTCATCCCATAAGTTCTGAAGGAACTCCGTATTACTCACCAAGGCTGATAGCCTCAGATGGGCAAACAGAAGCACATGTACCGCACTCTGTGCATGCATCTGCGTCGATAGAATACTTGTCGCCCTCAGAGATAGCACCTACTGGGCACTCGTCAATACATGTACCGCATGCGATACAATCGTCACCAATTACGTAAGCCATAATAATTTATATTTTAAAGTTAATAATGTTCTTGTACTGTTTTTCTCGTACGATGCAAAGTTAGATATTTTATTTTAAATACCTAATATTTGGTACGGTTTTTTTTGCTTTCGAGTAAAAAATATCAGTTTCGACGTTCCTCAACTCCTGTTTCACATATTATTAAGTATATAAGGAACCAGGGCGATAATCATTTATGGGTATTGCAAAGAAGAAGGGAGAAATCAGGAAATGAAAAAATCAGTAAGGAACAGGATTATGGCATATAAAGTAATTTTAAGCCATAACCCAACATTGATGCCTCCCGAAATGCAATAAGACGCCAAATTCTACGTTATCAGTAAATAAAAACGATAACCGATGAAGACAATTACAAGACATATACTGATTCTGTTCGCCCTGCTGATGGGCTGCACGGCTATGAAAGCGCAAGACACACAGGTGCAGAATCGACCGTATACCGATTTGCGACCGTTCCACTTCGGTGTGATGGTGGGAACACACCTGCAGGATCTGGAGTTCGTGGGCATGGGACCGCAGACGATAACGACAGACGACGGCACGGTGGAGAAGATAATCACCACCGACCAGGACAAGTGGGACGCCGGATTCACAGTAGGTGTGCTCGGTGAGCTGCGCCTTGGCACACACTTCGCCTTCCGCCTCGCTCCGGCAATGTATTTCGGAACAAGGAACATCAAATTCATGAACCTGACAGACAAGACCGGCGAAGGAAAGCCCGTGACGCAGAACCAGGAGCTGAAGACCATCTATATCTCTTCTGCCATGGACCTCATCTTCAGCGCACCACGCTACAACAACCACCGCCCTTATCTCATGGCGGGAGTAAACCCTATGCTGAACCTCTCGGGCAGCGACAGCGACTATATCAAGCTGAAACGCTACGACGTGTTTCTGGAAGTGGGACTGGGCTGCGATCTCTACCTGCCCTTCTTCAAGCTGCGACCTGAACTGAAATTCTGCTACGGACTGACCAACTGTCTCGACACCGACCACCCGAAACGGTTCAAAGACCCGAGCATGGCAGACCGCTTCATGTATGCAAATTCAGTGAAAGAATGCCGGAGCAAAATCATCGCCCTGACATTCTACTTTGAATAAACGGAAACGAACAAATATCATGAACAGACTTCCCTTTGTGATTACCAGACATGACAAGGCTATCACAAAGGGAAGTTCAGTTATATGCAATCATCAATAAACTCCAAGCGGACTGACGTCATCACAATACCGTCTAAATGCAATCAAGATATTGCAAAAAGAGACAAAAGTGACATTAATCAAAGAGAAAACAGAAAAAAAAGTAATTCAGAAGTTCAACTTATTTGATATTTTCATATATTTGCAACCATAAACCCAAATCAGTCTTCAGGGCTTACTTGGGCTTTGATTTTTTAAGCAGTCAAACTTAAATATCAAATATTTATGAACAACATTCCATTAGTTTTCTGGCTGATTCCCGTAGCAAGCATCGTGGCATTGGGAATGGCATGGTATTTCTTCCGCACCATGATGAAAGAGGAAGAGGGAACCGACCGTATGAAGGAGATTGCAGCACACGTGAGAAAGGGTGCGATGGCATATCTCAAACAGCAATACAAGGTGGTGGGCATAGTATTCATAGTGCTGGCCATAATATTCTCATTCATGGCATACGTGCTTGAAGTGCAGAACCCATGGGTGCCGTTCGCATTCCTTACCGGCGGAATGTTCTCCGGACTCTCCGGATTCTTCGGCATGAAGACCGCCACATACGCCTCTGCACGCACAGCCAACGGAGCACGCACAGGACTGGACAAGGGACTGAAGACTGCATTCCGCAGCGGCGCCGTGATGGGACTCGTAGTCGTGGGCCTCGGACTCCTCGACATCGCCATCTGGTTTCTGGTTCTCAACGCTGTATATGCCGATGAGAAGACTGCCCTGATAACCATTACCACCACAATGCTCACATTCGGAATGGGAGCCTCAACACAGGCGCTCTTCGCACGTGTGGGCGGCGGAATTTACACCAAGGCAGCCGACGTGGGAGCCGACCTCGTGGGAAAAGTGGAAGCCAACATACCGGAGGATGACCCCCGCAACCCTGCCACCATCGCCGACAACGTGGGCGACAACGTGGGCGACGTGGCTGGAATGGGAGCCGACCTCTATGAGAGCTATTGCGGATCTATACTCTCCACTGCTGCTCTCGGCGCCACGGCATTCGCCATGAACGGCGACATGCAGCTGAAGGCTGTCATAGCTCCGATGATAATCGCGGCGATAGGCATCTTCCTCTCGCTGATCGGAATCTTCCTGGTGCGCACCAAAGAGGGCGCATCGATGAAAGACCTGCTTCATTCGCTCGGTCTCGGCACTAACGTCAGTGCCGTGCTCATCGCCATCGCCACATTCTTCATCCTCTATCTGCTGGGAATTGAAAACTGGCTCGGACTGTCGTTCTCGGTAATCAGCGGTCTGGCAGCGGGAGTAATCATCGGACAGGCTACAGAATATTACACATCACAGAGCTACAAGCCTACACAGAAAATTGCAGAGGCATCGCAGACAGGACCTGCCACGGTAATCATCAAGGGAATCGGCACGGGAATGATATCAACGATGGTGCCAGTGGTGACCATCTCCGTGGCTATCATGCTCAGCTACCTGTGTGCCAACGGTTTCGACATGTCGCTATCAGCCAAGAGTCTCAGCACCGGTCTCTATGGCATCGGCATCGCTGCCGTGGGAATGCTCTCCACACTCGGCATCACATTGGCTACCGATGCCTACGGACCTATCGCCGACAATGCCGGCGGCAACGCCGAGATGAGCGGACTGGGCGAGGCTGTGCGTGAGCGCACCGACGCTCTCGACGCTCTCGGCAACACCACAGCGGCAACGGGAAAGGGATTCGCCATCGGTTCGGCGGCGCTAACGGCGCTTGCATTGCTTGCCTCCTATATAGAGGAGATAAAGATTGCCATGGTGAGAGCCTTCGAGGGCGGCAAGCAATATGTGGATGCGGCAGGAAACATCTTCGACCCTACAAACGCTTCTACGATAGACTTCATAAACTTCTTCCAGGTGAACCTCATCAACCCGAGAGTGCTCGTGGGAGCATTTCTCGGAGCCATGGCGGCATTCCTCTTCTGCGGTCTCACGATGGGTGCCGTGGGACGTGCTGCAGAATCGATGGTACAGGAGGTGCGCCGACAGTTCCGCGAGATAAAGGGAATACTTGAAGGCAAGGCAACGCCAGACTACGGACGCTGCGTGGAGATAAGCACGAGGAGCGCACAGCGGGAGATGATAATCCCGTCGCTGCTCGCCATAGTGATACCGATAGTGGTAGGCTTGGTGTTAGGAGTTGCCGGTGTGCTCGGATTGCTGACCGGCGGACTGGCAGCCGGTTTCACCCTCGCCGTGTTCATGTCGAATTCGGGCGGAGCATGGGACAATGCCAAGAAGATGATTGAGGAAGGACACTTCGGCGGCAAAGGCAGCGAGAACCACAAGTCCACCATCGTTGGCGACACCGTGGGCGACCCATTCAAAGACACTTCCGGTCCGTCGCTCAACATCCTCATCAAACTGATGTCGATGGTCAGCATCGTGATGGCAGGACTGACGATTGCTTTCCTGTAAATACAAATCGGCAACACGGTCTGAATTATCCTCCCTAAAAAATACCAACATGCCCCGCCATGACAATCTCTATGTCGCGGCGGGGCATGTCGTAAATATATAATTTAAGACGTAGATTTATCCTTCATGTCGTAAATCTATCCTTCATGTCGTAAAAGACAATCCTTTAGAGCTTTATCACTTCAAGATCGTCGGGAACGAACACGTTGCCAGAGAAATTCTCTTTCACCTCTTCGGTATAGCGTTCCTTACGATGAGCGAGGTCGGTGTCTTCAGTGTGATATACAATAAGATTCCTTACACCGGTCTTCTCTGCCATTGTTCCGGCATCAAGTGCGGTACTGTGGAATTTCTCGTATGGACGGAAGCGCTCCCTGTCGGCATACAGACAGAAAGCCTCACACATCATCCAGTCGGCACCGGCGGCATGTTGCAGCGTCTGCTCCGAACAAGGTTCGTCGCCCATACACACCAGTCTTTCGCCATTGCCGAAGCGCAGGGAGAATCCATATTGCGGTTCCTTCTTGGAGTGGATGTCGAAACATTTCACATCCATCGTGCCCACCTGGAATCCGTCTCCGTCGGCAAGGCGGTGGAACAATATCTCCGAACCTATGAGAGCGTTGTATTTCTTGTGCAGGGTCATTCCGCAGATGGCGGTTATCACATCCACCACCTTGCCGTTGCCATACACGTGGAGCACCCCGTCGTAGCGCTTTTCAAGCACATGCTGCATTATCACTCTCACCACCCATACCACTCCGAGCACGTGGTCGGTATGGGCATGTGTAACGAAGAGGTGATGGATATCATCGATGGCGACTCCAGCCTTGGACAACTGTCCCAGGATACCGTTTCCGCCACCGGCATCAACCATCAGCCTGTCGCTCCCCGACTCCACCACGAAACAGGTGTTGTAGCAGCGAGTCACCGTGGCGCTACCCGTGCCGAGCATGATTATTCTGTTTTCTTTTTCCATATACTCTTTCCCGTTTGCCAGCCTGTTGCTGTCGTTGCCTGCAACCGAAACATTAATATCTCTTGTTGTTTCCATGTGTCTTCCTTCTTTCATCAGCATCACAAGACTTCATGATGCTACAAATAAAAAAACTATGATACTACAAATACTACGATACTACAGGGCACAAAAAAAGGAGGTTCCGAAGACCTCCCTTTGTGTGATCCGCTTGGGGTTCGAACCCAAGACCCCAACATTAAAAGTGTTGTGCTCTACCAACTGAGCTAGCGGATCTCCGTATTTGCTTTATTATCAAAAGCGAGTGCAAAGGTATGACTTTTCTGTCAAACAACCAAATATTTTAATGATTTTTTTATTCTGACGTATTTTCTTGCTATATCGTTTGGAATATTTTTCCTTTTATTATACATTTGCAACTTCATACGGGAGAAACACAATGTTCTTACGAGAAAGACACAATATTCTTAGAAGGAAAATACAATGTTCTTGTGACAGGAACACAATATTTTCTTGCGGGAAACACACCATGATAAAACTATAAATTAAAATATGAGACATTTTCCTTTATTGGCAATCGCTGCCCTATGCGCATTGCCGACACAGGCGCAGGAAACTGCACCGAAACTGAAAATCGGAGCCGAGACAAAGGTGGGCTTCTACAACGACAGGGTTGGCGGCGAACTGAGGCATGACCACTCTGGATTCAAAGGCGACCAGCTGAACGTCTTCGTTGACGGACAAATCAACGAAAAGGTTTCTTTCGCCTTCAGACAGCGACTGAACAAGAAAATCGAAAGAAACGACATTTTCCAGGCAACAGACTGGATGTATGTAACCTATCAGGCGAACAAGAACTGGGGAGTTTCTGCCGGTAAGGAGATAGTATGGATAGGTGGATACGAATATGAGAAAGCTCCTATCGACATCTATACGGCATCTGAATTCTGGAACAACGTGACTTGCTTCAAATTCGGTGTAAACGCTGCATATACCTCTAACAGTGGCAAAGACACCTTCTTCGCACAGTTCTGCGAGAGCTCTTTTGCCACCGCCGACAGACACGACATGTTTGCCTACAACCTCTATTGGACCGGCACTCACGGCATCTGGAGCACCACCTATTCTCTCAACATGATGGAATACGAACCGAGCAAATTCATTTCATACATAGCATTGGGCAACCGATTCAATATGGGACCGGTGACGCTGGAACTGGATTTGATGAACCGTGCTGCCAGCCATCAGACATATTTCTTCAAAGACTGCTCTGTGATGGCAAACCTGATATACGGCGTGATTCCCATGCTGAACATCTACGGCAAAGTGACCTACGACGTGAACAAGACTGACACCGATGCCGACAAATACGTGATGGCCGGCTCGGAGCTTACCACGGTGAGCGGCGGACTGGAGTTCTTCCCTGTAAAGAACAAGAAGAACTTCAGAGTGAACCTCGGTGTGGCACACACCAGCGGAAAGAACACAAACCCTGACGGCACGATGCTCAACGACAGACTGACTATTCAGGCTGGCGTATCGGCAAAGCTTGACCTGTTCAAAATGGGTTATTGATAATGTCATGGCAACAGCGCATCTGCCAACAATGGCAGATGATGCAATGCCCGGACGACAAAAAACCAAGAAAACCTATTCAGAATAAATCCAATACCTAAGACATCAACAAAAAGGAATATGGAAAACAAAACCAAGAAAAGAAGTCTGCTGCCAAATGGCTGCTTGTGCGTCCTCATCGTAGTGGCGCTGTTCGGATATCTGGGCTATGTGATGGGAGTTCCCAACATGCTCAACACTATAATGAAGACCGCCCACGACCTGCTGATCAACACAGTGTTCTATCTCATGAGCATCTGCGTGATAACGGGAGCCTTGGGCAGAGTATTCGTGGAGTTCGGCGTGGTGAGCCTGCTTGAGAAGCTATTGCGCCCGCTGATGAAACCGGTGTTCAATCTCCCCGGTGTGTCATCGCTGGGAGCCGTGATGACGTTCCTCTCTGACAACCCCGCCATCATATCACTTGCCAACGACAAGAGATTCGCCTCGTTCTTCAAGAAATACCAGTATATTTCCCTAACCAACTTTGGAACGGCATTCGGTATGGGTCTTCTGGTGATGGTGTTCATGGTGGGCAACGGATTCTATGCTGCACCATTCATCGGTCTCTTCGGAGCCTGCTGCGGATGTGTCTGCTCCACCCGTCTCATGCAGCGTTTCATACTGAAGGCTTTCCCTCAGTATGCCCATGAGAATGCCGTTGAAATAGAAGAGGAGGAAATGACTGCCGAAGAGAGCGACAAACCGAAGAAGTCTGTCTTCATCCGTCTGCTCGACGGTCTGCTCGACGGTGGACGAAGCGGAGTGGATGTGGGTATAGCCATCATCCCCGGTGTGCTCATCATCTCTACGTTCGTGATGATGTTCACCTTCGGCGAAGGTGCCAACGGATACGACGGTTCGGCATATCAGGGTGTGGAACTGCTTCCAGCCCTTGCCTATAAGATAAACTTCGTGTTTGAATGGCTCTTCGGATTCAACGATCCACATCTCGTGGCATTCCCTATCACCGCTCTCGGAGCTGTAGGCGCTGCATTGAGCCTGGTGCCAGGTTTCATTGAGCACGGATGGGTAGATGGCAACGCCATTGCGGTATTCACGGCAATCGGTATGTGCTGGAGCGGATTCTTGAGCACCCACACAGCGATGCTCGACTCTCTGGGCTATCGCGACTTGACTCCAAAGGCTATCATCGCCCACACCATCGGCGGTTTGGTGGCAGCCGTCTGCGCCCACCTGGTGTATATGGGATATACCTTGATATTCGCATGATAATCTCATACACCCTGATATTCGTCTGACAATCATCTGATATCATTGGTCCCCAGAAACGACAAAAGCCTGCAAGCAGTATTTCATCGACTGCATGCAGGCTTCTGTCGTTTCTTTAATACCGTTATATTATGACAAAGGTATTTTAATTATCTTTTGGGGTTGCAGCAGCAGTGGCTACGCCATCCGCGACTTCTGTGGATTCGGCATCGGCATGTTCTGCCGCCTTTTCTTTTGTGACATATCGCTGATAGTAGGCTATCAATATCGTTGTCAGCGGCAGGGCTATGATAAGTCCGATGAATCCGAGCAGCGTGCCCCACACAGAGAGGGCAAGAAGCAGGATGGCGGGATTCAGTCCCATCGCCTTTCCCATCACCTTCGGCGTCACCACCATGTCTATTATCACCTGCACGATGCAGAACACCGCCACGGCACTCGCCAGTATCACCCAGAAGTTCTGTCCTGTGTCGGCAGCCTTGAGCAATGCGAGGAATGCCGTTGGAATCAGGGCGAAGGTATGCAGATATGGCACGAGGTCCATGATGCCTATCAGTATTCCCAGACCGATAGCCATCGGGAAGTCGATTATCGTGAAACCTATGCAGAAGAGTATTCCCATTATCAGTGCCACGAGCGACTGTCCACGGATATAGCTGTTCAGCTCGCGCTCCACGTCTTTCATCAGCGACTGCCAGAACGGGCGCACCTTCTTGGGGAATATCTTTATCCAGCTCGATGAGAGGTACTCATAGTCGAGCAGGATGAAGAACATATAGAGCAGCGTTATCAGCGACGCCACGATGCTCAATATCACGTTTGCCGTCTGGCCGAGCACGCTGAAGAGTTTCGGCATCGCCGACTTGATGGCGTCTGACACGTCTTTGCGTTTGAACACCTGTTCTATCGCCTGTCTGTTGTCATGCAACCACTGCTGCACCACAGCCTGGAAACTCTCGCCGTTGGTACCCTGCTTGACATATTGCATCACGATGTCGCCGAGTTTCTCAAACTGGTCTATCATCGGCGGAATGATGAGATAGAACACTCCACCGATGACGGCAAACACGAACACCAGCGCCACTATGATGGACAGGGCTCGGGTGGGCACATGCAGTTTATACTGCACGAACTTCACTATCGGATACATCAGATATGCCAACAGCCAAGCCACGAAGAATGGCAGGAGCACGCTGCTCAGGAAATTCATCGTATACAACACGCCGCCCACAAGAAGCACGATACCGAGTATTCGCACAAAGCGGTCGAAAGTAATCTCTTTCTCCAACATAAGCTTCTATACTTTTTTTATTATTACAAGTCACACCATTGTTTTATATCCGGCGAGATACACCTTATTTATGCAACTGGCCAGACACCACCATGCGTCCTGCCCAAGATCAGCGTCCCTGCTGCTCGTTGTCATTCACGATGCGCTGGTAACACTCCCTGCAAAGCGGTTCATATTCCATCTGCTCGCCCAGGAGCACACGCTTATCGTTTGCCACGAGCCGATGGCTGATATATGCCAACGCTCCGCATTTCACACAGATGGCATGCACCTTTGTCACTTCGTCGGCAATGGCACACAGAGCCGGCATCGGACCGAAAGGTTTGCCCTGGAAGTCCATGTCGAGCCCTGCCACGATGACTCTCACGCCACGGTTGGCAAGGTCGTTGCACACGTCCACCACTCCATCGTCGAGAAACTGTGCCTCGTCGATACCCACCACATCGATGTCCGACGAGAGCAAGGCGATGGTAGACGATGAGTCTATCGGTGTGCTCGGTATCGAATGCTGGTCATGGCTCACCACATCCACATCGGAATAGCGGGTGTCGAGCGACGGCTTGAAAATCTCCACTTTCTGCTTGGCAAACTTGGCCCTTTTCATTCTCCTTATCAGCTCCTCTGTCTTTCCGGAAAACATAGAGCCGCACACCACTTCTATCCTTCCGGGACGGTGTGTCTCCCCTGCTAAATTATTGTTCATTTGAGCACAAAAGTACAAAGACGTTTTAAAAATTGCAAAGAAACTATCAGTTTTTTTGCTCCTCCTGATTAATATCCTTATATTTGTGGCTCATATGGGAACATTGTATATCGTGCCGACGCCTGTCGGCAATATGGAGGACATGACGCTTCGCGCCATCCGCATCCTGAAGGAGGCCGACCTGGTGCTTGCCGAGGATACCCGCACATCGGGCATCCTGCTGAAGCATTTTGAGATAAAGAACCAGCTTATGGCACACCACAAGTTCAACGAACACGGCACATCTGCCGGCATCGTGGAGCGGCTGAAGGGAGGACAGACTGTGGCCCTCATCAGCGACGCCGGCACTCCCGGCATCAGCGACCCTGGCTTCTATCTCGCCAGAGAGGCAGTGGCTGCCGGCATCACGGTGCAGTGTCTGCCTGGCGCAACGGCATTCGTGCCGGCGATAGTGGCATCGGGACTTCCCTGCGACCGTTTCTGCTTCGAGGGTTTCCTGCCTCAGAAGAAGGGACGCGCAACTCGTCTGGAGAGCCTCACCGAGGAGTCGCGCACGATGATTTTCTATGAGTCGCCATACCGTGTGGTGAAGACGCTCAAGCAGTTTGCCGAATATTTCGGCGGTGACCGACAGGTGAGCGCCTGCCGCGAGATTTCAAAGATACACGAAGAGAGCGTCAGAGGCACCCTCGACGAGGTGATAGCACATTTCGAGGAGATTCCGCCGAAGGGCGAATTCGTAATCGTGCTCGCCGGAAGGCCGGAGGAGAAGAAGGACAAGAAGGAGAACAGGCAGAAGAAGGAAAGGAGAGGCAACCGACCTGCCCCTGCCGAAGACGAAGAACAAGGAGAATAAAAGGTAACCCCAATATAACTTTAGAAAAAGTTAAACAACAAGAAAAGTAAAAGAACGGAAAATAAGATACTCATGAAAAAGATTCTATTTATCGTGTTCTGCCTGGCGACGATAGTTGCCTGCAAGAACGAGAAGGCAACGGGCGAACTGTCCAACATAGTACAGAACGACTCACTTCAGAAAATCATCGCCCAGCGCGACCAGGAGATAAACGACATGGTGGGAATGCTCAACGACGTGGAAGAGGGATTCCGCGCCATCAACAAGGCTGAAGAGCGTGTCACCATAGCCAAAGAGGGCGAGGGACAGAACAAGCAGGAGCAGATAAAAGAAAACATCCAGTTCATACAGCAGCGCATGCAGCAGAACCGCGAGCTCATCGCCAAACTGCAGCAGCAGATGAGAGAGAGCTCTTTCAAGAGTAGCGAACTGAAACGCACCGTTGACAATCTCATAAAGCAGATGGAGGAAAAGGACGAACAGCTGAAGCAGCTGCGTGCCGAACTTGCCGCCAAAGACATACACATCGCCGAGCTTGACCAGACCATCAGCGACCTGAACACGAACATGAGCGATCTCAAGACGGAGAGCGAACAGAAGACCCAGACCATCAATTCGCAGGACAAGCAGCTCAACACGGCATGGTTTGCCTTCGGTACGAAGAAGGAACTCAAGGCGCAGAACATCCTCGTGAAGGGCAAGGTGCTGCAGGGCAACTTCAACAAGAGCTACTTCACCAAGATAGATATCCGCGTGGAGAAGGAAATCAAACTGTATTCCAAATCGGCAAAAATCCTCACCATGCACCCATCGAGCAGCTACTCGCTCACCACAGATGCCAAAGACCAGTATGTTTTGCGCATCACGAACCCTGACATCTTCTGGAGCACAAGCAAGTATCTCGTAATCCAGGTGAAATAATACTGACTCCCCACTACGGGACAACAGACTGAAAAAAATACCGGCAAGAGGTTGGACCTGAGGATTCCGCGGTTCTACCTCTTGTCTTTTTTATATAATACTGGCAAAAGCGGAACTCGGAACGGCAAAAGTTCTCAAACGGCCTTTTACATAAACACTTCTGCCCGCCAATCATAAACTGAAAATACAATGTGTATAAGCGTTGATGCACTCTGATTTAACCACGAAAATCAAAGAAACCTTTACCGCCGCTGCAATATTTGTTAATCAATCGTTGTTAACGAATATTAAAAGAAAAACTTAAAGTAAAAACTGCACGACATAAAGCTAAATCGCTAAAAATCAGTGGCTAAGAAATTTTCACAACATTGCAACCACTTGAAGGCATGGGCTTGAAAAGATGTAAAAGGCATTGTGAAGTCGCTTTTTTTTATTATCTTTGTACCGCAAACTAATTAAAATGGCTGCCGAAAGTCAGCAGGGAGAAGGATAATGTCGTTTATTGTCATCCCGATTCCAAGCCCGGCAGGCCAGAACCTAATGCGCTTAATGAACCATCGTCACACCCAAGAGTGAACCCACATGAAACATGTATGGGTATGGTCTTCTTTTGTGTCTGCCTGGAAACAGGCAAGATGACGGCGCATAAAAAAAACGAAAACGGAATATGAACATTAAAAAAAGCATCAAGATTGCTCTCGCAGCATTGTTCGTGGCTGTCACACCGACATTCGCACAGCTGCCAGACAACGATAACGACCAGACAGACGAAATCGACAACTATGACTTCCTGTATTCAGAAGACGGCAATGTGGACAACTACGACGTTGCTTCAATGGAGAACCTCATGGACGAGGCATTCTCGCTCATCGGCACACGCTATCGCTCAGGAGCATCGGGTCCCGGCGGCTTCGACTGCTCGGGATTCACAAGCTATCTCTACAAGCAGATGGGAATAGACCTCAACCGTTCTTCTCGCGGACAATACACCCAGGGCGAGGCTGTGGCAAGCAGCAATCTGCAGACCGGCGACCTCGTGTTCTTCACCAGTCCCCGTTCCGGCAAGGGTATCGGCCACGTGGGAATCGTGGTTGACTACGACCCGATGAACGGCAACTTCAGTTTCATCCACGCCAGCATAAAGGGCGTGAAGGTGAGCCAGAGCACAGAGCCTTACTACTCTCGCCGCTATGTGGGCGCAAGAAGGATTACTCAATAACACACGTATACTATAAAAATCTCTTATGAAAGCATTAGCTTCATTGATGATAATTGCAGGGATATCCATCGCCTGCACTTCAACGGGCACCGAGCGCAAAGGCTCTGTGCCCGTTGGCGTTTCCGACACTATAGCAGCCAAGGCTCCTGCCGACAAGGGAAAGCAGGCTCCTGCGGCAAGTATGACATCTGACAGAAGAGCCAAGGGCGGCACACTGAACCTTGCCTTCGTGGGCGACATAATGCCGGGCACTACATTCCCCGACAGCCGTCTGCCGGAGAAAGACGGCGCCACGCTCTTCAAGGATGTGGACAGCATCCTGACAGCTGCCGACGTGGCGGCAGGAAATATGGAGGGCGCCCTCGCCGATGAGGGGGAGACGACGAAGAAGGGTGGCAAATTCAGCTACTCCTTCCGTGTGCCAACCCGCTACGGCAAACTGATTGCCGATGCCGGTTTCGACTTCATGAGCATGGCGAACAACCATGCCTTCGATTTCGGACTCGACGGCGTGAAATCCACCGAGGCCACTCTCCATTCCAACGGCATAGCATATTCGGGCATCGGCGGACGAAAGGAGAGTGCGATAGTGGAACGCAACGGCGTAAGATACGGATTCTGCGCCTTCGGCCACAACTCTTACACACTGAAGCATGCCGACCAGGAGAACGTGAAGAGGATTATCGACAATCTCAGAGAGAAAGCCGACATCGTGATAGTGTCGTTCCACGGCGGAGCGGAGGGTACGGCACACAAACACTTGCCACAGGGCAAGGAGATGTTCCTCGGAGAGAACCGCGGCGACCTGAGAAACTTCGCCCACTTCTGCATAGACAACGGCGCTGACGTGGTGTATGGCCACGGACCGCATGTGGTGAGGGCTGTGGAACTATACAAGAATCATTTCATAGCATACAGTCTTGGCAATTTCTGCACTCCATACGGCGTGAACATCAGCGGCATATCGGGTTATGCTCCGGTGCTGCAGCTCACCGTCAACGCAGCCGACGGCACTTTCGTCGGCGGAAAGATAAACTCTTTCATCCAGCAACGCGGCAAGGGTCCGCGTCGCGACCCTCTGAACCTTGTGGCGAAAGAGATACGGAGTCTGACGAATGCTGACTTCAGCAATCCGAAGCTCACTATTGCCAACGACGGCACGATAAGCAAAAGATAATACTAATTAATGGCATTTCGGTTGGAAATGCCATTTTATATTTTTATCTTTGCAAAGATAAGATATGCTGCACCTCAGCATAAGACAAAGAAGACACAAAAATATATAAGTATGAACAAACAGTTATCAATTACATTTGTCGCGGCGGCTACGATGCTTTCTGCCTCTTGCGTCTCCCATTATGAGATGCAGAACGTGGACAGGAGCCGAATCCTGATCGACAGCAGATACGACAAGGCTGATGCCAAGTCGGAAGCCTTCATAGCTCCATTCAGAGCTCAAGTGGACAGCGTGATGGGGCCGGTGGTAGGCAAGACGGCAAAGGCTCTTGAGAGCTACCAGCCGGAGAGTCCGTTGTCTAACCTTCTTTCCGACATACTGCTCTGGAGCGGAAAGGACTTCGGCGAGAAGCCAGACTTCGCAGTATACAACGTTGGCGGAATACGTGCGGCTTTCCCAAAAGGAAACATCACGTATGGCGATGTGCTCGATGTGGCACCGTTTGAAAACAAGCTCTGCTTCTGTTCGCTGACCGGCGAGAAGGTGACGGAACTCTTCCAGCAGATGGCTGGATGGGGCGGCCAGGGCGTGAGCCAAGGTGTGGCGGCAGTAATGGACAAGGACCTGCATCTGCTGAGCCTGAAGATAAACGGCGAGGAGGTGGATCCCAAACGTGTATACCGCATCGCCACTCTCGACTATGTGGCTGAGGGCAACGACAGGATGGTGGCTTTCAAGAGCAAGACCGACGTGAAGAATCCTGGCGGCAAAAAGAACAACGTGCGCGACCTCATCATCAGATATTTCAAGGAAGCCTCGGCAAAGGGCATCGTAATCGACGCCAATGTAGAGGGAAGATTCGTAAGAAACAAATAACCACGACACTATGAACTACAAGAAGATATTCCTTATCGCCTTGATGTGCGCCACGATCAGTTGCGCATCGGCGAAGATAAAGAAGCTGGTGATTCTCCACACAAACGACACCCACAGTTGTGTAATGCCTCTGAAGACCACTCTTAAAGACACTCTCGTGGCAGGACGCGGCGGATTCCTGCGCCGTCTGGAGATGGTGAAGGAGCAAAGGGCTGCCAATCCGCAGCTGCTGCTGTTCGACAGCGGTGACTTTTCACAGGGTTCGCCATACTATTCCATGTTCCGCGGCGATGTGGAGATTGGTCTCATGAACATGATGGGCTATGATGCCGCTACCATCGGAAACCACGAATTCGACTTCGGCATCGAAAACATGGCACGCATCTTCAAGATGGCGGAATTCCCCATCGTATGTGCCAACTATGACTTCAGCGGCACTTGTCTGGAGGGCATCGTGAAGCCTTATACCATCATAAAGAGAGGCGGAATGAAAATCGGAGTGTTCGGCCTGGCGCCGGAACTCGACGGACTGGTGTCGGCAAAGAACTGTCCGGGAGTGAAATACCTCGACCCTGTGGAGAAGGCGCAGCAGACTGCCGACTATCTGAAGCTGAAGGAGAAATGCGACATCGTGATATGTCTCTCGCATCTGGGATGGAACGAAGACGCCATGAACGACAAGGTGATGATGGCAAAGACACGCAACATCGACCTCGTGCTCGGCGGTCACTCTCATTCCATGTTCAAAGAGCTGAGATATGCCAAGAACCTCGACGGAAAGAGCATCGGCAACGACCAGAACGGCAAGAGCGGCATCTACGTGGGCAAACTGGTCATCGACATGAAGAAGAAGTGACAAGTCTGTAAACTTGTGAAACGGCAATAATTTATTTACACATGAAGAACACCATCACCACTATCGCCGTTGCCCTCATAATATGTATGACGGCAACGGCACAACGCACTCCAAAACACGAATTCGACTTTGAGAAGGTGACTGTGGGAGGAGAGAAGAAAGAGATAAACTGGAAGAACCTTTACAGATTCTTCGACTCCTGGCAGCCGGGCACCCCACCCTGCGGTCTGTCAAGAATCGATGACGAGTTCTTCATCTCGCGCCAGCGTCCGCTCAAGCGCATCACCGACGGCGACTATCAGGTGAGAAACGATGTGGAGGCTGAGCGCAGGATGTTCCTGTGGACACCGCTCGACGACCCCACGACGAAATGGAAGGCTCTGCCCCGCTACTGTTTTGAGGGCGACAACTTCTCTATGTGGCAGTATATCGACACCCACGGCAACTGGTCGGCACCATGGCTGAGAGTGTCGGCTGGCATCAGCGATGCGGCGGCTAAGAATGGTGTCACGGTGGGATGCGTGCTCTCGGTGCCTTGGGATGCCGAAGTAGGCGACACCGTGAAGGCGGACTATTCGCAGACGCTGATGAAACTGGCGGAGAGAAACACCGACGGTTCGTTCAGGAACTCTCTGAAACTTGCCCGTCTGATGAAATACTACGGCATCAACGCCCTGGGAGTGAACTCGGAATTCAATACCGACAAGGCAACGATGATGCGGCTGCAGGATTTCTTCATCGACGTCCACCGCAAGGCGAAGGACATTGGATGGACATTCGAACTGCAATGGTATGATGTGACCGACGACAACGGAGAACTGTCGCTCGACTGCGGACTCGGTGAACAGAACAAGAGGATGTTCGGCACGAAAGACAGCATCGCCACAGACCGCCTTTTCGCCAACTACAACTGGACGGACGACATTCTGAAGGCGTCGGCAAAATACGCTCGGTCGCTGGGCAGAAGTCCTTACGACTATTATGCAGGATTCGACATTCAGGGACGTGCCTGGAACAACAAGCATTGGCAGGACCTCGTGAACAACGACATATCGGTGGGCGTATGGGGAGCACACTCGCAGAACCTGCTTCACCAGAGCGCTACCGACGACGGCACGGCTGACGTCATCATCCAGAAGGCGTATCTACTGAAACAGGAACTGTCGTTCTCCGGCGGCTACCGCAACCCTGCCCTGCTGCCGGAGGTACGTACAGACTGCTCACTGTCTAACGCTGACCTCAGAACCTTCCACGGACTTGCCCGTCTGCTGACGGCAAAGTCAACGATACAGCAGGTGCCGTTTGTCACCCGTTTCAATCTGGGCAACGGACTGCACTACTACAAGGACGGAAAGGTGGCTTTCGACTCCAAATGGTATAACCTCAACACCCAGGACTACCTGCCGACATGGCGCTTCTGGATAACCGACGAGAATGACCGGACTACGGCAGAGAACATCGGCTCGTTTGTAAATGCCGAACTGTCGTGGGACGACAGCTACACCGGAGGCTCGTGTCTGCAGCTGCATGGAGCGACGAAGTTCTCACGCATAAAACTCTTCAAGACAAAGCTGCTGACGGAGCCTTCCTACGAACTGTCGCTGACATACAAGATGCCGAAAGGCAAGGACACACACGCCAGACTCTTCGTGGCGCTCAAAGGCAACACGTCGGAATACAAGGAGATAGCGCTGCCTGCAGCAAAAAGGGAGAACACATGGACCACATTCAAGACGCCTCTGAAAAAGCTGGGACTGAAAGCCGGCGACGAGGTAGCCATGATGGGCATCGTGGTGGAAGGCACGGGCGACGACTATGTGATGAACATCGGCGAGATGGCTGTCCGCAACCCCAGACAGCGGTTCAACACCGTGAAGCCATGGATAAAGGAAATAGAGGTGATGCGGGGATGGAACCACACCGTGGACTTCAAGATGCGCTATGCCTCCAAGGAGGAAAAGGGCGACGAGAAGACATACAACGACGAGGTGGGCACCTGGTATTACGAGATTTACTTCCAGCAGAAAGGCAGACCGCAGCAGCTGCTCACCGCCACGGAATCATGGGCGGCATACGTGATCGGCGCTCCGCTGGCTGAAGGCTGCAAGAGGGAATGCCGATTCGGTGTGCGTGCCGTGTCGCCGGACGGACAGCAGGGCTCTGACATAGCATGGAGCGACTACAGGGTGATCGAATACAACGCCCTGAACAGCACACCGGCCATCGACCGCGAAAGGATAAAGCCGGGAGAGGCGTTCACCATATATTATAAGGACAACATGATGCCGCCGGCAAAGGAATGGAGAATCATCGACGCTCTGACGGACAAGGTGGTGGCGAAGGCGGAGAACTCCACTTCCATTACCACGAGTATAGACAAGGATGGAATCTACGACCTGATGACTATCAACGGCGACGGATCGCAGACGATGACACGAGGACTGGTGAAGGTGTCGCCTCTCTCCTCCACATCGAAGGCGCTCAAGCTCAACGACCCGTATATGCTGACAATTCCTGCCGAGGCGTTGCCTGGACTGGAATATTCGGTAGCCCTATGGATGAAGGCTGACGACTGGACGCATGACAAGCAGGGAACAAACATCGTGTCGAAGAATTCAATAGCCGACAAATGGCCGTTCAACAACTGGGGCGACCTGTGGGTGCAGGTTTGTCCGCCATGGACCGACGAGAAGAGCGGCAAGAACCATCCTGCCAACGAAATTATGTATCGCACGATGGGCTGCGGCGGCGACATCGAAGGTCACGGCGACATGACGACAGACGGATACAGCATCCCGGCAGGCGTATGGACGCACATCATGGTGACGCAAGACAAGGAGAAGGTGCAGAGGGTGTATATAAACGGAAGGCTCGTGGCCGGTCCGCTGCAGATGCCGGAATCGACACGTCGCGAACTGATGCCTGCCGACAACAAGAGGATAGACCACAACGCCGTGGCTGACATCCGCATCGGCGGAAGCGGGGGATATAAGGCTGGCCTCAACGGTGCCATCGACGATGTGCAGATATGGAACAGAGCGCTGACCGCCGAGGAGGTGTTGCGATGCATGAGGGGGTTCACCGACAAAGAGGTGCCGGAGGGCCTTTCTGCCTACTTTACTTTTGAGGAGACCGACGCCGACGGTGTATTCCCTAACCACGGCAAGACTCCTGGCTGTCAGGCTCGCATCATGAGGATGGCCGACTCTGGAGGCGAATACACAGGAAAGGCGAAATATGTGGACCGCAACGGCGAAACGCACATAAAGAGTCAAGCCTCAACAAGCGACCGTCCGCTGTAAAAATCAACTTAACCCCAAACAGTCTAATGACCGTTTGGGGTTTAACCCAAATCGGTCGTTAGGGCTTGCTTGGATTTTGATTTTTAGAAGAGTGGATTTTGGTTGGCTTTTAATGAGTAATAGCAAGCTATTGCGAATTAAAAACGGACAAAAGACGCCTTATAAAAAGCAAAAGACTGCAAGCAGTTATAAAATATCACATTTAACGGCCTAATGACCGTTTTGGGTTTAATATGTTTTATAACTGCTTGTATCCCCACCGGAAGCTGGGGACACACTCGCTAATATTACCGTAAAAAGTACTGAAAAGAGGAAAAACAAAAAAATCATCAGACCATCTGGTTTTCGCACGTAACAACCTGAGTCTCTGACTGTTAAGCATCTGAAATTGTCAGAAACCATCTGAATGGTTCAGTCAGCGGCATCTTCGACCGCCGAAAAATAAAAAAGGATGTACCAAACATCAAGTTCAGATACATCCTTAAGACTTGTAGCGGGACCCAGGATTGAACTGGGGACCTCATGATTATGAATCATGCGCTCTAACCAGCTGAGCTATCCCGCCATCATTTCTTTTTTGCGAGTGCAAAGGTAAGACTTTTTATTTAAACCACCAAAATATTTTCAAGAAAATCTTTCAATACAATGTTTTTTTGTATTTTTGCCCCAAAATAGAACATAAAACTGAAGATATGCCCCAATCGGACGCTACTAACTGTTGTCAAGGCATCAGAATCTACGACCGACGGGGTCAACACACTGGCACAGAATATCTATTTATCTATGGACGACATGAAAAGAATCTATCTGGAGTATGAACTCAACGCTACATCACCAAGTGCGGTATGGCCCATTATCAGCGAAGCTACCGGACTGGAACGATGGATGGCTGACGAGGTGGAGCGGGAAGGCGACAAGCTGACATTCACATGGGGGACATCGTATATGAACAAAGACACTAAGACGGCAACCATAGTGAAGGAAAAGGCAGAGAAGTTCATCCGCTTCAAATGGGACGACGACACCAATCCCGACGCCTACTGCGAACTGAGGATTGAGGTTGGCGAGATTACCAACGACTGCATCCTGGCGATTACCGACTATGCCGACGACGGCGACACGGAAAGTCTGAAGGACATCTGGGACGAAAACGTGCAGATGCTTCACCAGAACACGGGAATCTGACACCCCAAACCACCTCCTGCAGAATCTATACTCCGCAGATACACATCTTTTATATTTACCTTTGTATACAATATACGAAGGTATATAGAATACGCACCGATATACTCCCGGAGCCCAAGAGGATTCCACCTCCTAAAAAACAACATTGGCAAGGACAACAAAAGTTCAGGAATTGGGCACGCTGCTTGCCCAACTGGGGCAACGTGCTTACCCATCATGGGCAACGTGCTTGCCCCTGTTGGGCAGATTTGCTGTCAGAATGATGCCCCAAAAGTGAATGTTGTAATACCCATATTCCTGTTTTCTGGATCCTGCCAACGCATGCAATTCCTGTAGTCTGAATTCCTCACATCTGACAATTACTTTGACCTGACGATTCCTCACGCCTGACAATTCCTTTCATCCAAGCAAACCATCCAGACAATTGGCTGACAATTGCAAGACAGTCAACCGTCTGTTTATCAGAAGACTACAACAAAAAACCAGACAATCTGACAGTTTTTGAGCAATTCTCGTTTTTACTAAGAATCAGCGACATTGGCAGCTTTTACTCATATCGATCACCTTCCGCCAACGGGTAAAAAAACGCAAACAGTAATAAAAAGACGGTTTAATTACCATTCGGGATTAAACATTCCACAAGTCTGTGCGTCCTATAAACAGAAAGCCGACAAACAATACGGCAGACAAGCATCATATAGTTTATAACAACAAAACATCACTACAGGCAACAAGGCAAGATGACAATCGACAACAACGAAATAACGAGGACCATAGCCCAAGACAAGGAAAAGGGGTTCCGACTGCTGATGGCGAAATTCAGTGAGCCGCTATACTGGCACATCCGCCGTCTGGTGGTGAGTCATGATGATGCACAGGACGTCGAACAGGAGACGTTTATCAAAGCATACCGTTCCATCGACAGACTCGACAACAAGGATGCCCTGACGGCATGGATATACCGCATCGCCACGCGTCAGGCACTGACATTGTTGGAACGGAACAAGAAGACAACACTGATGAGCGAAGCGCTCGGCGAACAGGATGCCATGGCAGATATGACTGCCGACAGCTACGTTGACTTCTCCGACCTCGAAGCCGTAAGGCTGCAAAAGGCGATACTCTCGCTGCCACGCAAGCAGCAGCTGGCATTCAACCTGAGATACTACGACGAGATGGACTACGACCAGATAGCCCAAGTGGCGGAGACTACTGCCACGACGGCGAGAGTGAACTACCATCTGGCTAAGGAAAAGATAAAAAGATATATGCAACAAGAACTCTAAAAGGAATTTGAGATATGGAAAAGAACTTTGATTTCAAGACCGTAGGAAAGAGAATGCCCTACGTCATGCCGGAAGGATTCCTTGCGGATATGGAAAACAGGGTGATGGAGAGCTTAGAGGCGAAGACCGCCTCAAGAGGCAAGTGCCGCATCTACAATCTGTTCCGCAGCATGGTGGCAGCGGCAGCAGTGGCAACACTCTTCATAGTATGCCACAGCGCACTACAGCCCAGAAACATGAATGTATATTCTGATCTGGACCAGGCGTTCGACAATCTGAGCTACGATGACCAGCAGCTCATGATCGACGCCTACGACAACGACGTATTTCTGTCGGACACATATAATTCAAACCTATAGATAGCGCTATAACATAAAAAATAACAAACCGAAGTTCCGGATGTCTACGAATGTTGCCGGCAGACGAATCGACAAATGACAAGAAGGAACTTCAAAATCTAAAAGAAAGGAAAAAAATATGAAGACAACAAGAACGATAATCCTGACGCTGATGCTGGTGTTCACAGCCTTCGGCACACAGGCGCAGAATGCAAAGCAGCGTATGTCGAGAGAGCAGATGGCGGAAACGCAGGCCAAGCACATCGCTGCCGACCTGAACCTCACGGGCAAGACCTACGACCGCTTTGTGGAGACATACGAGAACTACAAGAAGGAGTTATGGCAGACCGTACCCAAGTGCCGCAAGAAGAACTGCCGCAACAGCGAGACTGAAGAGCAGGCTGCCGAGAAAATGCGCAAGCGCTTCGAGAGAAGCCAGAAGGTGCTCGACATCAGGAACAAATACTATCAGGAGTTCAGCAAATTCCTCACTCAGAAGCAGATAGAGCAGATGTATGATAAGGAGCGCAAGATGATGAAGAGACTGAGCGAGCGCCGCAGGGCAAACCACGGCAAAAGGAGATGACAGCAAGTTTACAACATTAAAACGGCCTAATGACCGTTTGGGGGTGAACGGCCTAATGACCGTCTTCGGGTTAAAATAAAGCAATAAGAACAAGCGATTTTATATAGAATAAGTGTTGGTTTTTTTCTGGAGGTTGGCATCCGTGAGGATGTCAGCCTCTCGTTTTTTTTCATCGGTCATCAGAACTTGTGCGGACTTCGTCGGGGAGCTTATTTCTTCTTCCTTACAAACCGCAGACACTCGTTGAGAATCTCCACCTTTGCTATCTTCATTATGGCGAGATAGAGAAGCGAGGCGATGATGATGCGGGAGAGAAGGAGGAGGGCAAGGCTTGGAATGGCACGTGTGGCAAGATGCGTCACCACCATCACCGCCGCTGCCGAAAGCATGAACGGCATGGTGTCGGCAAGTACTTCAGCGATGCGGATGCCGATAAGGCGATGCGCCTGCCACTGCCACACGGCAAGCCACAACACGGTGAAGATGGTGTATGCCACCACCATGACATATATGCCATAGCTGCAAGTGAGCAGTATCAGCAATATCTGCATCAGAATCTGTGCGATGTTGCACCACATGTATATGTCTGACCGTCCGCCACTGATGGCGAGCTGCTGGTACATGGTGTTGAACGAGAAGAAGGCACCACCCACACACAGCACCTGGAGCAACGGAATGCAGTCGGTCCATTTCTCCCCTATCGTGAGCAATATGAACTCATTGGAAACGAGCGACAGTCCGAACATGGCAGGGAAAGACAGGAACGCCGTGAAGCGCATCAGCTTGCGGAACACCCGTTTCTCCCTCTCGCTGTCGTCGGCAATCTGCGCCAGCACGGGCTGTGCCACCTGGTCTATGGTTCCGGATATCGTGCTGTATGCCATGGTATTCCATTTGTTTGCCTGGGTGAAGTTTCCCACTGCCGCCATCGGGAACTTATGTCCGATGATGAAGGTGAGGACATTGCCGTTGATGGTGTTTACGATAGAGGTGATGAGGATCTTGACGCTGAACGAGAACATCCGCCTTATCGGACTGAAGTCGATATGGAATGTGGGGTGCCATTTGCGGAAGGTGTAGTAGTAGCGGCAGATGTTCTGTATGAAGACGAAGAGCACCGACTGCCATGCGAGGCTCCAGTATGCCATGCCATTGCATGCCATCACCACTCCGCATATGCCTGAGAGGGAGAGGGCGATGAGTCCTGTCATGGTGCGCTCCTTTGCCATGATGTTCTTGAACATATAGGCGTGGTGGGCGATGCCGAACGACGACAGGAAGAAGGCGAGAAACACGAAGCGCGACAGCTTGGTGAGCACCGGCGAATGGAAATACCAGGCGATGAGGGGCGCCGAGAAGAAGAGGATGACGTAGAGGATGGCACTGGCGATGATATTGAACCAGAACACGGCATTGTAGTCGTTTGCCGTTGGATTTTTGATATTCGTTAGCCCCTGGGTGAAACCGCTGCTCTGCAGATTGCCGGCAATGAGAGTGAAGATGGTGAGCACGCCCACCACGCCGTAGTCGCCAGGCGAGAGCTGCTTGGCAAGCACGATGCCGAACACGAGGTTAAGCATCTGTATCGTACCACTGTTTACCGCTCCCCAAAAGAGCCCCTTGGCTGTCTTCTCCTTCAATGATTCCGTCATCGTTTCGCTGTTTCTTTTCGTTGTTTCATAATGCGACCGCCACTAAAGTCTGCACGGGGTTTCGCATGTGGCGGTCTTAAGATTATGCAAAAATACAACTAAATGTTTTCTTTCCTTGTCTCTTTCGCTTTTTTTTAACTACCTTTGTAGATGGTATGGACATAAAAGATATAAAAAAAGAGTGGAACGCCAAGATTCTGGATATTCTGAAGGCGTTGACACGCATCTGCGAGGATCACGGACTTACGTTCTTCTGCTGTGCAGGAACGGCAATCGGTGCGGTGAGACATCATGGCATCATCCCTTGGGACGACGACATCGACGTGATAATGCCGCGCCCCGACTACGACCGTCTGCTGGAGATAGCCAAGAAGGAGGATTTCGGGAAGTATGAACTTGTGACGCCCTACGACAATGAGGCGTACCCTCTGTATTTCTCAAAGTTGTCTGACAAGACGACGACTCTCGTGGAGGAGCGCGAGCGCCCGTGTGTCATCGGTCTGTTCGTGGACATCTTCCCCCTCGACGCCACCGACGATGACATAGACAAGGCGCACAGGCTGAAAGATAGATACACGAAGATCATCAACCGTCTCAATGCCATATCCACACGCAACACCTTCGGCGAATACATGCAGCTGCTGACAAGCACTAAAACGTGGGGACGCTTCGCCATAAAGACTCTGGCATTCTTCTGCCGGTCGGCGATCCGCCGCAGACTGATACGACAGATGGACGGGATGAGCCATCTCTACGACTATGAGAAGGCGAAGAACGTGCAGGTGTATACCGGGTCTTACGGCTACCGCGAGGTGTTCCCCAAGGAATGGCTCGGCAAGGGAAAGACGTTCCCCTTTGAAGACACCACGGTGTTGCTGCCCGAGAGATACGACGAATATCTGCGGCATTTCTTCGGCGACTACATGCAGCTGCCGCCAGTGGAGCAGCGGATAGAGAAGCACAACAGGGCTTATCTGAACATGAACGCCAGAGAACCGATAGAGGAAGTGAAGAAAAAGCTGGGATAAACGATCTCATCGAGACAACAATCCTCTTCGAGACAAAAATTCCATAACAATAAAGACAAGAATAAATACAGATACTATGAACTATGCACTCATAATAGCCGGTGGTTCCGGCAACAGAATGGGACAAGACATCCCAAAGCAATTCATGCACGTGGACAACTGTCCGATAATCATCCACACGCTGCTCGCCTTCCAGCGTCATCCCGACATCGACGGCATCGCCGTGGTGTGTCTCGACGGATGGCAGACGGTATTGCAGTCGTATGCCAACCAGTTCTCGGTGACTAAGCTGAAATGGATTTTCATGGGCGGAGACAACGGACAGCATTCGATACGCAACGGTGTGTATGGACTGAAGGAGAACGGTGTGAATGATGATGACCTCGTGTTGGTCCACGATGCCGTGAGACCTCTGCTGTCGCAGGACATCATATCATCCAACATCGCCACATGCAAGAAATACGGATATGCCATAACGGGAATAAAATGCCGCGAGGCGATACTTGAGAGCGAGGACGGATTCAGTACACGCACCAGCATTCCGCGCGACAAGCTGATACGCACGCAGACGCCACAGACTTTCAGACTGAAGAACCTCGTGGCTGCCCATGAGGAGGCTAAGGAGAAGGGCATCACCAACTCCGTGGCTTCTTGTACGCTGATGGCGGAACTGGGCGGCAGGGAGATGCATATCGTGCCGGGATCGGAGAAGAACATCAAGGTGACGACTGTGGAGGATCTGGAAATTCTGAAGGCTCTCATGCATGTGCACAAGGAGTCTTGGCTGAAATAACGACATCTATCATGACAGAATACAGAAAGGACATTATCAACGCCGCTGCCGCTGCGCTGCCCTGGGAGAAACTGGAAGACAGGAACATCCTCGTGACGGGGGCCACGGGCCTCATCGGGGGGTGTCTTGTTGAAATACTGATGGCTCACCGGGAGCGCTCATACCATGTATTTGCCGCCGGACGCGACGAGAAGAGGGCGCATGCACGCTTTGCCCGCTACTGGCACGACGAGCGGTTCCACTTCATAAAATTCGATGTCAGCGAACCGCTTGCCGGTGACGCTGTGTTCCACTATATCATCCACGCCGCGAGCAACGCCAGTCCGGTGTTCTTCGCCAAGAGTCCGGTGGAGATAATAAAGTCTAATGTTTATGGCACCGCCAATCTGATAGACTACGGCAGGAACCACGGCATGGAGAGATTCCTTTATGTCTCTTCGGGCGAAATCTACGGACAGGGCACCGGCGAAAAGGCGTTTACCGAGACAGACAGCGGATATGTGGACTGTGCCACGCCGAGGGCTTGTTACCCATCGTCGAAGCGTGCGGCAGAGACTCTCTGTGTGGCGTATGCCGAGGAGTATGGCGTGGATGCGGTGATAGTGAGACCGTCGCACACCTACGGTCCGCATTTCACAGGCAGCGACAACCGTGTATTCTGTCAGTTCATCCGCAACGTGCTGCGCGGTGAGGACATAGTGATGAAGAGCGACGGCAGTCAGATGCGGTCGTGGTGTTATGTGGCTGACTGTGCCCTGGCGATGCTATACGTGCTACTGAATGGCGAACGGGGAAATGCCTACAACATCGCCGACACATCATCGGTGTTCTCCATCAGGGAGATGGCAGAGACGCTGGCTCACCAGGCTGGCAAGAAGGTGGTGTTCGCCATCCCTGAAGATGCCGAGAAGAAGGTTTTCACGAAGATTTCCTATGCCGTGTTTGCCACCGACAAGCTGGAGGCGCTGGGATGGAAACCCCTTGCCGGCGACTGGCAGCAGAAGCTGCAGACCACGATACGGGAGGAAATGGAGAAGGCAAATTAAATGCCTCAACGACTACCCAAGATAAAGCTTCTCATATTTCCGCTGCATCTGTTCCACGCCGAAGCGGACTGCAACGAACTGGCGGGCTTGCTGCGACAGCATCGTGCGGTCGGCATTGGGGATAACACTGCGGAAGATATGGAAATATTGTTCGTGGCTGTTGTCGTGGGCCACAAGAGGCCAGTCTTTGGGGACGGTCTCATTGAGTCCCTTGCAGCCGCTGCATACCACAGGCAGACCGGCAAACGCCGCTTCTACCGACATCAGCGGAAGGCCTTCGAATTCGGAAGGCATAAACATATAATCAAAGGAGGCGAGATAGCCGGAGATGCCATACAGGGGCGGACGGACGGTGACGTTTGGCAGTCCGCCGAGCTCTCTGTCCACCATTTCCTGTAGTCTGCCGCCGCCGATGACATGGAAATGATACTGCGGCATATCCTGCAGACCTTTTATCACGGCAACGAGATGCACGATGCCCTTCTGGTCATCAAACCGTCCGGCAAAGAGGATGTTCGTCTTTCCGGCTTTCAACCCGTCATACGCTTTTTGTTCCACCTCCGGCACACCATTGTATATTATCGGCGGCTGACTGCCGTATTCCCTCGTATAGCAATCGAGCACCGACTGCGAGATGGCGACATTGGCATCATGGCGCTGATAGAAGCGCTCCACCTTTCTGCCAAACCGTTTCAGTCCGGTCCAGAGACAGGTGTTATGGATGGTGCGCACGAGCTTTACGCGACGCAGCATCCATGGGAAGACTCGCGAGATTGCCCACACGCACATATCCGGCACTTCGGTATGGGCATGCACTACATCGGGTCTGTATCTGAGCCAGAGCACCAGAAAGCGAAAAGGAAAGAGCATGGCGGCGATACGTTCGGCGATGAAATGAAAATGGAAAGCGGGCATGACAGACCGGTGACAGGTAACGCCGACAGACTGCAGTTCATCGAGGAACCCATGGGTGAATGAGGAATCGCCACGCAACACCTCCACCACATGATATTCAAAGTCGTCGTTTCCTGACTTGGCGATGTTGGCGGCAACCCGTTCCGCACCGCCAAGGTCGAATTTGGATATTATATGGAATACTCTTTTCATGATATTTCCCTTTTTCTTTAGTTATGCATATATGCCAGGGCATGCCTGATTACATACGCCATACTATAACATATTGCAAAAATACGGCATTTTTCCCACTAATCAATGAAGGCATGTGAAAATATTGGTAAGTTATTTTTTCACCGTCACTAAAGAAAAAAACGAAAGCGCTGCCCCGCAACAATATGCAAAGGCAGCGCTACATGAAAAGGTATTACTATTGAGAAGTCATCTACACTCTTTTCCGCCCAGGAACACACGCTCTACGATAGGTGTGGTGTAGGCGTATGGCACGAAGCTGACCGACGGTATAGGACGGGTGATGAAGAAGTTCGCCACCTTGCCCTTAGCAATGGAACCATACTGCTGGCTTTCGCCCATGGCGCAAGCACCGTTGAGCGTTGCGGCATTGATAGCTTCCTCAGGCAGTAGCCTCAACTTGATGCATGCCAACGACACCACGAACTTCATGTCGCCCGACGGTGTGGAACCGGGGTTATAATCACTCGCCACGGCAACCGGGAGTCCGGCGTCTACCATCTGGCGCGCCTTGCCATAAGGCAGGTTGAGGAAGAACGATGTGCCTGGCAGCACGGTAGGCATGGTAACGGTGTCTCTGAGAATCTCTATCTCCTCCACCGTCATGCTTTCGAGATGGTCTACAGAGAGTGCGCCATGGGCCACACCCACCTCTACTCCACCCGACGATGCCAGTTCATCGGCATGAATCTTCGGTTTCATACCCCATTTGTCGGCAGCCTCCAGGATGCGTGCCGTCTCTGCAGGAGTGAAGAATCCTTCATCGCAGAACACGTCAACGAAATCGGCAAGTTTTTCCTTGCCCACCTCCGGTATCATCTCGTTGACCACCAGGTCAACATAGTCAGGCTGCGTCATTCCCCTGCCCACGGCATGTGCGCCGAGGAAGGTGGACTTCACGCGCAACGGTGAATTCTCCTTTATTCTCTTAATGACATGGAGCATCTTCAGCTCGTCGGCGGTGTTGAGTCCGTAGCCGCTCTTTATCTCCACACAGCCGGTTCCCTTGCGCATCACTTCTTCCATGCGCACCATGGCCTGCCGGTAAAGCTCGTCTTCAGAAAGCGTATGCAGCAAGTCGGCGGAATTGAGGATACCGCCTCCGCGCTTGGCAATCTCGGCATAGCTGAGACCGCGGATTTTGTCAACAAATTCCGCCTCACGGCTTCCGGCAAAAACGATATGGGTATGCGAGTCGCACCATGATGGCAACACCGCACCTCCCTCAGCATCCACATGCTCGTCGGCTGCTATTCCCTCTGCCGGCATCTCAGCTCTCGTGCCCCATGCCGCAAAGCGCCCGTCCTCAACGAGGAGCCATGCGTCATTCAATATGCCGAGGCTCTGCATCTCTTTGCCACAGAGCCTCTGCTTGCCATGAGAATCGATGCCAGCGAGAATCCCGATGTTTTCTATCAATACTCTCATCTGTCAGTCGGATATGTGGTATGGATTATTTTCTAAGAAACTCTATAGAGTGCTGTATGTGGGGATACATCACCTCGTCGTTCACGATGAACGGAACCACCTTGCGGTAGTCCTCGAACAGTTTCTCCACTGCAGGAGAAGACTTCAACGGACGACGGAACTCCAATGCCTGTGCCGCATTGAAGAGTTCTATTGCGAGCACGCGCTCCACATTGAGCACCACCTTATAGAGCTTGATGGCAGCGTTGGCTCCCATGCTCACATGGTCTTCCTGTCCCTGGCTTGAAGGTATGCTGTCTACAGACGCCGGTGTGCAGAGGCTCTTGTTCAAGCTTACTACTGAAGCGGCGGTATACTGGGTGATCATGAATCCGCTGTTCACGCCCGGTGTGGCAACGAGGAAGCTTGGCAGGTCTCTTGTGCCTGACACGAGCTTGTATGTTCTGCGCTCGGAGATATTTGCGAGCTCGCTCATTCCGATAGCGAGGAAGTCCATTGGCAATGCTATAGGCTCGCCATGGAAGTTGCCGGCAGAGATGATGAGGTCTTCATCAGGACAAACGGTAGGATTGTCGGTTGCTGAGTTTATCTCGGTGTCGATAACAGACTTCACGTATGCGAGTGTGTCCTTGGCAGCTCCATGCACCTGTGGGATGCATCTGAAAGAGTATGGGTCCTGAACATAAGGTTTCGGTCTGGCTGCTATCTCGCTGCCCTGAAGCAGTTCGAGCATTCTTGCTGCGGTGTCGAGCTGTCCCTTGTGAGGACGCACCACATGAACGGCCTTGGTGAATGGAGAGAGCAGTCCGTAGTAAGCGTCGAGAGACATTGCGGCAATCCTGTCTGCCCAGTCGCTCAACCGCTCGCTCTGAAGCAGAGACCAAACGGCGAAAGCACTCATGTTCTGAGTACCGTTGAGCAGAGCGAGACCCTCTTTAGAACCCAACTGTATAGGCTGCCAGTTCATCTCCTTCAGTACTTCAGCACCTGTCATCACCTTGCCTTTATATTCCACTTCGCCGAGTCCGACGAGAGGCAATGTGAGGTGTGCCAGCGGCACGAGGTCGCCGGAAGCTCCGAGCGAGCCCTGCATATATACTATAGGATAGATGTCGTTGTTGAAGAAGTCGACGAGGCGCTCCACGGTGTCGAGCTTCGAACCTGAATATCCGTAGCTCAGCGACTGTATCTTGAGCAGCAGCATAATCTTCACGATTTCGTTTGGCACACGGTCGCCGACACCGCAGGCATGCGACATCATGAGGTTGATCTGCAGCTGTGCCAGTTGGTCGGCGCCAACGGATACGTTACAAAGAGAACCGAATCCTGTGGTCACTCCATAAACGGGAGCTGTGGTCTCGGCAATCTTCCTGTCGAGGTATTCTCTACATTTGATTATGCGCCGACGTGCGTCGTCGCTAAGTTCGAGTTTGTAACCTTTCTCAATGATTTCGCCGATACGCTCAATCGTAAGATGTTCTGCTGAAATTTTGTGTATCATAGTAGTGTATGATTAATTTAAAAAATCGGAAAAGCCCTGAGGACCCAAAAGACCTATGAATATAATACGCCTCCGTTGAGGCTAACAGAGTTCACTCAGGACTTTCCGACTATATTGTGTATTATAAAATGTTATTGATTATCTCGTCGTCAACGATGCTCGGCATCGTAACCTGCAGACCTGGAGTGCGCAGCATCTCGCGCTCGATGCTCGTCATCGAACCGGAGTTGCGTGCCCAGCTTCGGCGGGCGATACCGTTGTTCACATCCCACAGGAGCATCTCGCGAATATGACGGTCTGAGTCGGCATCACCGTTGATCACCATACCGAAGCCACCGTTGATGACCTCTCCCCAGCCTACTCCGCCGCCGTTGTGGATAGACACCCATGTAGCACCGCGGAATGAGTCGCCGATGACATTCTGTACCGCCATGTCGGCACAGAACTGCGAACCGTCATAGATATTGCTTGTCTCACGGAATGGAGAGTCGGTACCCGACACGTCGTGATGGTCTCTGCCCAACACTACAGGCTTTGAAATCTCGCCCTTCTTTATCGCCTCGTTGAAGGCGAGGGCTATCTTGGTGCGTCCCTCGCAGTCGGCATAGAGAATACGTGCCTGGGAACCCACAACGAGGTGGTTCTTGCCGGCCTCCTTGATCCAGTGGATATTGTCGTCCATCTGTCCCTGTATCTCCTCTGGCGCCTCTGCCTTGATCTGCTCCATCACTTCGGCAGCGATGCGGTCTGTTGTGGCGAGGTCTTTCGGATCGCCGGATGTACAAACCCAGCGGAAAGGTCCGAAACCATAATCGAAGAACATCGGTCCCATTATGTCCTGCACGTAAGACGGATAGCGGAACTTTCCGTCGGGCATCACGATATCGGCTCCGGCACGCTTGGCCTGCAGCAGGAAGGCATTGCCGTAGTCGAAGAAGTACATGCCCTTTGCGGTGAGCTTGTTGATGGCTGCCACCTGACGGCGCAGCGACTCCTGCACGAGGTCGCGGAATTTTTCCGGTTCCTCTGCCATCAGCCGTTTCGACTCCTCAAGCGATACGCCTACCGGATAGTAGCCGCCTGCCCATGGGTTGTGGAGCGATGTCTGGTCGGAACCCAGATCCACATGCATATTCTCGTCAGCGAGGCGTTCCCACAGGTCAACGACGTTGCCCACATAAGCCATGCTCACCGTGCGTTTCTCTTCCATCGCCTTGCGAACGGCAGGAATCAGTTCGTCGAGACTGTAGTGCAGCTCGTCTACCCATCCCTGTGCATGACGTTTCTCGGCAGCCAGCGGATTGATTTCAGCAACGATGCTCACCACTCCGGCAATGTTGCCTGCCTTTGGCTGAGCTCCCGACATGCCTCCGAGACCAGAGGATACGAAGAGCATTCCGTGGATGTCAGTAGGACCGCCAGGTTTCTTCATCTGCTTGCGGGCAGCGTTGAGCACGGTGATGGTAGTGCCGTGTACGATTCCCTGCGGACCGATATACATATATGATCCGGCGGTCATCTGTCCATACTGGCTCACTCCGAGTGCGTTCATGCGCTCCCAGTCGTCTGGCTTGGAGTAGTTTGGAATCACCATACCGTTTGTCACCACTACACGTGGCGCATTCTTGTGAGACGGGAAGAGACCGAGCGGATGACCGGAATACATCACGAGCGTCTGCTCGTCTGTCATCTCGCTGAGGTATTTCATCACGAGTCGATACTGTGCCCAGTTCTGGAACACGGCACCATTGCCTCCGTATGTTATCAGTTCGTGAGGATGCTGTGCCACTGCCGGGTCAAGGTTGTTCTGAATCATCAGCATGATGGCGGCTGCCTGCTCAGAGCGGTGTGGATAGTCGCTTATCGAACGAGCATACATCTCGTAGTCAGGACGGTAGCGATACATGTATATTCTACCGTATTCGTGAAGTTCTTCGAGGAACTCAGGTGCGAGTTTCGCGTGAAGATGTTTCGGGAAATAGCGCAACGCATTGCGCAGGGCGAGTTTCTTCTCTTCGTCGGTGAGAATCTCCTTGCGCTTGGGCGCATGGTTTATCTCTTTATCGTATGCCTTCGGTTCCGGCAGAGTGTCGGGGATTCCGATGCGTATCTCCTCTTGGAATTGTTCTTTTGTCATAGTTGCTTCGATTTAGACATTTTTATAGATATATGACCGAAAAAGGTGAGGGAGAAAAACGTAATTTCTTCACCCTCACCTTTCGTCATTTTATTTTCTTATCATCTCTTCGACAGTCTGCGTGATTTCCTTCTCCTCAGCATTTGCCTTCTCCACGAGAGCGTCGGCCTCGGCGATGAGCGCTTCTGCCTTCTCACGGTCTTTCAGCGATGCTGCGTTGATCTTCACGTTCATGCCTGCTCCGATTACGGCAGCTCTTGCTGCGAGCGCACCCACTCCTGCATCCGACACGCTGTTAGGATTTCCTGTGGTCACCATCTGGCGGCATACCTCAAACACCTTGTATGATGTCTTCATGGTCTCCAGCGGCACCTCCGTGGCAAAGAGCGTTGCTGCCTGTATGGCATCAGTGCGCAGCTGTTTCTCCTCATCGGTGTTCTTAGGCATTCCGAAGGCAGCCATGATGCGGTTGAACGCCTCGGTGTCTTCGTCAACGAGATGCAGAAGCTCTTCCTGCAGCTCCATGCCGCGCTCCGCCCATTGGGCGAACTCGCTCCAACGCTCGTCCCATCCCGGTTTGTGGCTTGAGAGGTTTGCCACCATAGTGGCGAGCGAAGCTCCCAGTGCTCCCATATATGCAGACACGGAACCGCCTCCAGGAGCCGGGCTCTCGCGGCTTGTCTCCTCGGCAAATCCCTTCACCGTGAGGTCTACGAGCTTGTTGCCGCCCTTCTCGCCTGCTGCGAGCAGATATTCGATAACCTTCTCCTCGGGGTTGAACGGACGCAGGTCTTCGAGTCCCATCGACTTGATGGCAATCTTCAGTATGTCTTCCTTAGGAATACCTGCCGAGCGCTGCTGCTTGGCGAGGAAATACTTGCCGGCGTCGAGGAGCGCACACTCTGGGATGAGTCCTACGATCTCCGTTCCGGTAACGCGCAGTCCGCGGTTCTGGGCACAGCGACACACCTCGTCGAAGGCTTTGTGCAGCGGTGTCTCGTTGATATTGGTGATGTTCATTGACACCTGGGCGATGCCGTATTCGTCGATGAACCATCCGATTGCCTTTGTTCCCTTGAGCGTACCCGGCTGCATCACGACCTTTCCGTTCTCGTCGAGCTTCTTCTTTCCGGTGATAGGATTGCCCTCACGAACCGGGCGGCCCTTCTCTCTCACGTCGAACGCGATGGCGTTGGCGCGGCGTGTAGAAGTGGAGTTGAGGTTGAAGTTCACGGCGATGAGGAAATCGCGGGCTCCCACTACCGTGCAACCGGTGCGTGCCACCTTCTCGTCGTATGGCCTTGCACCGAAGTCAGGCTTCTCGTTCTCGTCCATAATGCGCTCAGCGATACCCTCATACTCACCTCTGCGCACAACGGCAAGGTTGCGGCGCTTTGGTGTACGGGCTGCTGCCTCATAGCAATATGTAGGAATCTGCAGTTCGCTGGCGATGCGCTCAGCGAGTTTCTGTGCCAGTTCGGCACATTCTTCGAGTGTGATGCCGCTTACAGGTACGATTGGCAACACATCGGTAGCACCGATACGTGGGTGTGCTCCGTGATGCTTGCGCATATCGATGAGTTCGCCTGCCTTTGCCACAGCACGGAAAGCTGCGTCTACAACGGCCTCCGGCTCTCCTACGAAGGTTACAACCGTACGGTTGGTGGCTTCGCCCGGATCCACGTCGAGGAGCTTTACTCCCGATGTCTTCTCAATCTCACTGGTTATCTGCTTGATAACGTTCATGTCGCGACCCTCGCTGAAATTGGGCACGCACTCAACAATCTGCTTTTTCTTTGCCATTGCTATGTTTTTTATAGTATCGTTATTTTGTTAGTCAAATTACTTTCCTTGCGGATGTTTTCCAATAGATGTTGCAAATCTACATAAAAAAATTTAATGTTGTAAGGATAAATCAAAAAAAGTTGGATATATTTATCCTTCTTTCATAACTCTTCATTAGATTTGCAGAAAGAAAACGAAAATTAAGCATCTTGATGTAACAATAGGTGCATCATCTAAATAATACAGGTAATACATAAATTAATGTAGGAATATGAATCCCGTCACTCAAACCATAATATTGTCGGCATCCACACTGAGGATGCTGCCGCACATAGCCATTTATCTGCTCCACCGGAAGGATATCGATGCCGACCTGACCCAGGTGCAGGACCGCCGGGCTGGGGTATTGAACTTCATCAAGGCGTGTACCAGGGAGCGCACGTTCAGGAATCTATTCTACTATCGCATCGGGGAATACCTTTCGGCTCCCATACGCTGGATGCTGCCTGGAGAGAGGACTCTGAACATCTGGTGTCCGAGCATCGGCAAGGGAGCGCATCTGGAGCATGCCTATGCCACGTATCTGAATGCCGAGGGGATAGGCGAACGGTTCTATTGCCTGCAGATGGTGACGCTGGGTAATGGCAAAGGCGGTCGCCCCACGCTTGGCGACGATGTGGAAATATATACCGGCGCCACGGTGTTCGGAGGCGTGAGGATTGGCAACAACGTGACGATAGGTGCCGGAGCGGTGGTGTTCACCGATGTGCCGGACAACTGCACGGCAGTGGGAAACCCGGCAAGGATCATCCCCAAACGGCGGGGTTAAACTCTAACCGCCAACAGTCAGTAGAAATCTCAACCCAATTCACCTCAAATGTCATACTGCCATACAGACAATCCTGCAATATGGCATTCCTGCAAATTACAGTTAAATATTCATAAAAATAAAATTCTAACGAGTCTTGTATTATAAATATAAAGGAAAAATTCATACCTTTGCAATCCGATTATTAAACGGGGAAAGACTTAGAACCCCACGAACGTAGTGTTAATAGTTGTACTTTTGGCCGAGTGCGACGGTTAGTGAATCGACGTTCAAACGGTTTTCATAAACCTCTAACCTTATATTATAAATAGGACAGACGGAATATGAAAAGCGTGAAGAAAGTAATAAAAAAAACGTTTTTTAGTAGTAAAATTAAAACATCAGAATGAACACTTTAAGTTACAAGACTATTTCCGCAAACAAGGAAACAGTCAACAAAGAGTGGGTTGTTATCGACGCCACAGACCAGGTAGTAGGTCGTCTTTGCTCTAAGGTAGCAAAATTGTTGCGCGGTAAGTACAAGCCAAACTTCACTCCTCACGTAGATTGCGGAGACAACGTAATCATCATCAACGCCAGCAAAGCATATTTCACTGGCAAGAAGGAGACCGACAAGGTCTACACACGTTATACTGGCTATCCAGGCGGACAGCGCTTCAACACTCCAGCCGAGCTTCGCACTCGCAAGGGCGGTGTTGACAAGATTATCCGTCATGCTGTGAAGGGTATGCTTCCAAAGGGTCCTCTCGGACGCCACATCATGGACAACCTTTATGTATATGAGGGAACAGAGCACAACCACGAGGCTCAGAAACCTAAAGCAATCGATATTAACCAGTATAAATAATTCACACGATAATGGAAGTAATTAACGCAATTGGTCGCCGCAAGAGTGCTGTTGCACGTGTTTACATGAGCGAGGGTACCGGCAAGATAACCATTAACAAGAAAGATATTACTGAGTATTTCCCATCAGCAATCGTACAGTATGTTGTAAAGCAGCCACTGTTGGCTCTCGACGCTGTTGAGAAGTATGACATCAAGGCTAACCTCGACGGTGGTGGCTTCACAGGCCAGAGCCAGGCTCTCCGCCTCGCTATCGCACGCGCACTCGTTAAGGTGAACGCTGAGGACAAGAAGACTTTGAAGGATCACGGATTCATGACTCGCGACTCTCGTGCCGTTGAGCGTAAGAAGCCAGGTCAGCCAAAGGCTCGTCGTCGTTTCCAGTTCAGCAAGCGTTAATCCTCTGGATAGCTGGACAATGTTTAGCATCTAAACCGGCAAGACTCGAATTGCGATTACTCGCCGGCTGATTCTAACAAAAGAATAAAAAAGAAAGTAAACAAACAATTTTAAAAAGAAAAAGAAATGTCAAGAACAAATTTTGATATGCTTCTGAAGGCCGGATGTCATTTCGGTCACCTCACACGCAAGTGGAATCCTGCAATGGCTCCTTATATCTTCATGGAGCGTAACGGTATTCATATCATCGACCTGTATAAGACCGCAGCCAAGATCGACGAGGCTGCAGAGGCTCTTAAGCAGATCGCAAAGTCAGGCAAGAAGATTCTGTTCGTTGCTACTAAAAAACAGGCTAAGGACGTTGTTGCTGACAAGGCAGCTTCTGTAAACATGCCATACGTTATCGAGCGCTGGCCAGGTGGTATGCTCACCAACTTCCCAACAATCCGCAAGGCTGTGAAGAAGATGGCTAACATCGATAAGCTGATGAACGACGGAACATACTCTAACCTCTCTAAGCGTGAGATCCTGCAGATCACACGTCAGCGCGCCAAGCTGGAGAAGAACCTCGGTTCTATCGCCGACCTGACCCGTCTGCCATCTGCACTCTTCGTTGTTGATGTTATGAAAGAGGCCATCGCCGTTAAGGAAGCTAAGCGTCTTGGTATTCCTGTATTCGCTATCGTGGATACTAACTCTAATCCTAAGGACGTAGACTTCATGATCCCAGCCAATGACGACGCAAAGGACAGCATCGACGTTATCCTGACTGCTTGCTGCGAGGCTATCAACGAGGGTCTTGAGGAGCGCAAGGTAGAGAAGGCTGACGAGAAGGCTGCAAAGGAGCAGGCTGAGACAGCTGAGGACAAGCCAAAGCGCGCACGTAAGGCTGCACGCAAGGACGCACCTGCAGAGGCTGCCGCAGAGGAGGCACCAGCAGAGGCTTAATCAATGACAGTATAAAGAGATTAGGAACGTTGAATTAATGACTTACAGAATACTTAATTCAATGTTCCTTTTTCAATATTAATCCAAAACCTAATTCAATATTTAAGACTATGGCTGTATCAATAGCTGATATTCAGAAGCTGCGCAAGATGACTGGCGCCGGTCTTTCTGATTGCAAGAAGGCTCTCACTGAGACAGAGGGCAATTTCGACAAGGCAGTAGAGATTATCCGTGAGAAGGGACAGGCTATCGCTGCTAAGCGTTCTGACCGCGAGACTTCTAACGGTTGTGTTCTCGTTAAATACGCTGACAACTTCGGCGCTATCGTAGCATTGAAGTGTGAGACTGACTTCGTGGCTAACGGAGCTGACTATATCAAACTGACACAGGATATCCTCGACGCTGCTGTAGCTGCAAAGGCTAAGAGCCTCGACGAGGTTAAGGAACTGACATTGGCTGACGGAACAAAGGTTCTCGACGCTGTTGTCGCTCGCTCTGGTATCACCGGCGAGAAGATGGAGCTCGACGGCTACAACTTCATCGAGGGTGAGAACATTTCTACATACGACCACATGGGCAAGCACACTCTCTGCACAATGGTTCAGACCAACAAGGCAGCTGAGGAGCAGGCTCACGCTATAGCAATGCAGGTGGCTGCCATGAAGCCTATGTTCCTTGACGAGGCTTCTGTTTCTCAGGAGTTCATCGAGGAGGAGAAGAAGGTTGCTGCAGAGAAGACAAAGCAGGAGCTGGTACAGAAGGCTGTTGACGCTGCCCTGAAGAAGGCTGGCATCAACCCTGCACACGTTGACTCTGAGGAGCACATGGAGTCTAACATGGGCAAGGGATGGATCACCGCTGAGGACGTTGCCAAGGCTAAGGAGATCATCGCTACAGTATCTGCAGAGAAGGCTGCAAACCTCCCTGCTCAGATGATCGAGAACATCGTGAAGGGTCGTATCAACCGCATCTACAAGGAGAACTGTCTGCTCAACCAGGAGTTCATCCAGGACAGCAAGCTCTCTGTTGCTGACTACCTGAAGGCTGCCGACAAGGACCTCACAGTAGTTGACTACAAGCGCTTCTCTCTGAGCGCTGACTAATCCTGAGGATTAATCACAAACTTAAATATATCAGCCAGGCAAGGGATTCAAGAAATCGTTTGCTTGGCTTTTACTGTTTTTTATCTGCCTGTAACCAATAACATTATACTTCGTATGAAAAATCTGAATAATATCATAAAATCACTGCTGCCGGCAATTGTTTCAGTGATATGCCAATGTGCATACAGCCAAATCACTGTGGTTGACGCAAACGACAAGCTGCCTGTCATCTCGGCAAGCATATATAATGGCAACGGAACAGACGTTATAGGCATTACCGACTACGACGGGAAACTACCCAAAACTGCAGAACAGCTACAAAGCATACACATCCAACACATAAACTACATGCCGGCAAACATAAACCTGCAGTCGCTGAAAGACTCAACGATTCTCCTGACGCCCCGCACACACAAGCTTCCTGAAGTGAAAATCTCGAAGCAGAAGGATGCAATGCTCAGGATGAAAGTATATATCAGACACATGACAGTTCTGAACAGCAAGCCTGCAGCAGTAAGCGAGAGCATAGCCTATCTGTATTTCAAAGAAAACAATGACGACGGCAAACCGAATTCATACAAAATACTGTCGGAAGACAAGTTCAAGGACGAAAAGGCTTATGAGGGTGAAAGCAAGATGCTGAAATCACTAGCAGACTTCAGCAATCCTACAGCTTTAGCATTCTTCGACGGATACAAACACTATAACACATTGAAAGGCTCGAGGAGAATGGGAACCAGTTGGAAAAGGGCTGGAGGAATATATTATATGAACGAAGACTCCATAAACAAACGCTGCGAAATAGTAAGAGACAGTTTGTTTTCTGACAAGCCCTTCAAGGTTCCACTCTTCGGATTCGCATTCAGTAACATATACAACAGCGAGACATACAGCACGGAATTGGGTACTCCGCGATTATACAATCTGATAAACATGACAGACAGATACCGCGTCTACCAGACAAAGACAATGGGTTACGTGGACATGGTTACGGAAATGTATATCCTTGGCATCGACTATGCCTCTAAGGAAGAAATGAAAGCGGACAAGAAACTCAAACTTTCACCTTTTGAAAGACCTGAAGGCATAGTGGCGGCAGACGACTGGCTCACAACTATTATAAAGGGCATGAAAAGGATAAAATAACAGAACATTAAACAAAACAATTATACAATGAAGATTTTCGCAGTAGGATTGAACTATCCTCAACACAATAAAGAGCTTAACGAAACGTTATACAAGGGAGAAGTCCCCGTGATTTTCACCAAGGCGGACTCGTCGCTGCTGAAGGACGGCAAACCGTTCTTCGTTCCAGACGACATGGGACGTATTGACTATGAAACGGAAATCGTAGTGCGCATCTGCCGACTGGGAAAGGCTATACCTGCACGCTTCGCCCATAGGTATTATGATGCCGTGACTGTGGGCATCGACTTCACAGCTCGCGAACTGCAGGCGGAACTGAGAAAAAAAGGTCTGCCGTGGGAGATGTGTAAGGGATTCGACGGTGCTGCCGCAATTGGTGAATGGGTGAGCGTGGAGAAATTCAGAGACGTGCAGGCTCTGCAGTTCCATCTCGACATCAATGGCAAGACCGTGCAGGAGGGCCGCACAAGCGACATGCTCTTCAAGATCGACGAGATTATTGAATACATCAGCAAGTACTTCACGCTGAAAACCGGCGACATCATCTATACTGGTACTCCTGTGGGCGTGGGACCGGTGAACATCGACGACCACCTCACTGGATATATAGAAGACAGGAAAGTGCTTGAATTTAATATAAAATAAATGATAAGAAATATACTCCTCACCATAGCAGTACTTCTTGCCGGCATGACCGCCAAGGCACAGAAGTTCTTCAATCTGACTGCCGACGAAGTAAGAATAGACTCCGTCATACCTACGTTCGGATATTCCAAAGACCTGGGGTCTGCCTACGCAGACTCCACATACACCGTAACGATAGAATATCCGGAATTCATCGACATGCAGAAGGGCGACGTGGAGAAACTGAAGAAAATCAGCAACGTCACCTACCCTGCCCTGCCGGAGATAACGACAAAGACAGTGGTGGAAAGGAAGAAAGGCAGACTGGAAGTATATTTCTCACCTATCGTGATGCGCGACGGAAAATACCAGAAGCTCGTAAGCTTCATGCTGCGCATCACGGCCAAGCCTAAATCGAAATCAACAAGAAAGGCAAATGCCAGGGCTGACAAGACGAAGAGCGAGCGCTGGGCTAAGAACTCGGTGCTGGCAACGGGCAACTGGGCCAAGATACGTGTGCCGTCAACGGGTGTTTACCAGATTACTGACGCCCTGATACGTCAGGCGGGATTCAACGACCTGAGCAAGGTGAAGGTATATGGATATGGCGGAGCGCTACATTCGGAACAGCTGCTCGACAAGAAAATCGCAGAATATGACGACCTGAAAGAGGTTCCGACAGTCACCGTGAATGGCAAGAAGCTTTTCCGTGCCATAGGTCCGGTGTCGTGGGACAGCGCTACAAAGACTTCACGCATACGCAACCCTTATTCTGACTACGGATATTATTTCATCACACAAAGCGAGGGCGAACCGCTGAGCGTGGACTCGGCTGCCTTCGTGTCATCTTTCTATCCTGCCAACGACGACTACCACACGCTATACGAGGTGGATGACTACGCCTGGTTCCAGGGAGGAAGGAACTTGTTTGACACCACTCCGATAAACCCAGGGGCAAGTCTGACATACGAATTGACCACTCCGGCACAGAAGACCGGCGAAGGGACTCTGTTCGTAAGGCTCACCTCATCGGCTGCATCTACGAGCGAGATTGCCATCAACGACTCGGTGGTGGGAATGATAACGACGAAGAATGGCGGCGAATACGACACTGGCGTATTGGCTGAAGGTTCGTTCTATCTGAAGGACATGCTCGCAAGCAGTTCGGCAAAGACAAACAAGGTGAAAATAACAAACAAGTCGAGCAACACGGTGAGACTCGACTACATCACCTTTACCTTCAATGATCCGCGACCGGAGCCACAACTCTCGAAGGCAACGTTCGCCACACCGGAATATGTGTACAACATAACAAACCAGAACCTGCACGGGGATAAGAATTACGATATGGTGATGATAATCCCGGCAAGTCAGAAACTGCTGAAACAGGCTGAGCGTCTGAAGGCTTATCATGAGGAACACGACAAGATGAGCGTTCGTATCGTGCCTGCCGATGAACTGTATAACGAGTTCTCGAGCGGTACGCCGGAGGCTGATGCCTATCGTCTGTATATGAAGATGATGTATGACAGGGCGGAAGACGAGGCGTCGATGCCGAAATATCTGCTGCTCTTCGGCGACTGTAAATGGGACAACAGAATGAAGGTCAGCGCTCTGAGGAACTATAGCCCTGACGACTTCCTGCTCTGTTTCGAGAGCGACAACTCTTTCAGCTACGTGAACAGTTTCATAGACGACTGCTACTTCACCGCTCTCGACGACGGTGAGGGTGCAAACGCATCGGCTTATTCCACCAAATCGGACAAATACGACATCGCTGTGGGAAGATTCCCGGTGAAGACTGCTGACGAAGCGAAGATAATGGTGGACAAGAGCATCAGCTATATGGAGAACAAGATGGCGGGGACATGGCAGAACGTGGCTCTCTTCCTCGGTGACGACGGCAACAACAACGCTCACGTGACGTCGGTGGACAACACCGCCAAGGCTGTGGAGCAACTCGTTCCGGCAATACAGGCAAAGCGTGTGTTCTGGGACATGTATACAAGGGTATCGTCGGCAACGGGAAACACATACCCTGAGGTGACGAGTCTGTTGAAAAAGCAGCAAGCTGAAGGTGCGCTGCTCTTCGACTATGCCGGACACGGACGCCCGGACATGCTGTCTCACGAGCTTGTATTGTCGTCTGCCGACTTTGCCGCATTCAAGAACAAGGTGCTGCCTCTGTGGATTACGGCATCATGCGACATCATGCCTTACGACGGAACGGTGAGCAACATCGGAGTGAACTCCGTGCTTAATCCTAACGGGGGCACCTTCGCCTTCTACGGCACGGCACGCACGGTGTATATCACACAGAACCAATATCTCAATGCCGAATACGTGAAGGCGCTGTTCACCAAGACAAACGGCAAGTTCAATTCCGTTGGCGAGGCTCAGAGAGTAGCAAAGAACAGAATCATCAGCGACGGCACCGACAGAACGGTGAACAAGCTGCACTATGCCCTGCTCGGCGATCCGGCGATAAGTCTGAAGATAGCGGAGAGCAACGTAGTGATAGATAGCATCAACGGCATCTGTCTGGCTGAAGCCACCGAACTGCCACAGATAAAGGCGGGAGCGAAGGTGAACGTGAAGGGACATATCAAGAATGCCGACGGCACCACCGACGAATCTTTCACAGGAACGGTGAACATCGACGTTAAGGACTCCAAGGAGAAACGTGTGGGCAAGTTGAACAGCAAGGATACGGGATATGCATACACCTTCTTCGACTACACCAAGACGATATTCAACGGCAACGACAGCATACGCTCAGGAAAGTTCGACATCACCTTTGCCGTGACGAAAGACATCAACTATACTGACGAGAACGGAAGGATAAATGCCTTTGCAGTGAGCAGTACCGACAACAGGACGATGAACGGATATACGGAGAACTTCATCGTGGGTGGAACGGAAATCGTATCCAACGACTCCAACGGTCCGTCGATATACTGCTATCTTAACTCTCCAAGCTTCAGCAACGGAGGCAACGTGAACTCTACGCCTTACTTCGTGGCGGAGATATCTGACAAGGACGGACTGAACACTTCGGGCAGCGGCATCGGCCATGACCTGACACTGGTAGTCGACGACGACCCGATGATGACATTCACTCTGAACGACAACTTCTCGTTCAACTTCGGTTCGTATACCGAGGGAACGACATGGTATAACATCCCGGAACTGGAGAACGGACCGCACAAGCTGAAATTCACCGCATGGGATATCCTCAACAACCCTTCGACAACGACGCTGAAATTCAACGTGGTGAAAGGTCTGACTCCAAACATCACAAACGTCTATTGCTCCAACAATCCGGCAAAGACGAACACTACGTTCATCGTCAGCCACGATAGAAGCGGCAGCAACGTGGAGATGACCATCGAAGTGTTTGACATCAGCGGCAGACTGCTGTGGAATCATACGGAGAACACTCAGGCTGAGTCGGCAACATTCACATACGACTGGGATCTCACCACCGACAGCGGCGGCAGGTTGCAGTCTGGAGTATATCTGTATCGTGTGCGCCTGACAAGCGAGGGAAAGAACGAGGCAACTAAAGCCAAGAAACTGATAGTACTCAACTGAGAATGTAACTCTTTGACTGTCGTCACACAATAATATAACACAAAAAGAGTTATATAGAGGCGTGAACGAAATTTTCATGTAATGCAGGCTGAAATGACAGACTGGCATTGAAGAATGGAGGACCATCACGCAATACATCATAACGAGAATAAAAACAAAAGACAAGATATAAATGAAGAACAGAATAAGAATCATTGCGGCAGTATTGCTCGCCGTAATAGCAACTAACGTCAAGGCTCAAGACAAGCGCGAGATGTTCAACCCTATTCATACGGCTCTCGTTTCACAGACCATCGCACCGGATGCACGCGCAGCCGGTATGGGTGACGTGGGTGCCGCCACCGACCCTGACGTGAACTCTCAATACTGGAACCCGGCAAAATATCCTTTCTGTATCAGCCGTGCAGGTCTTGCCCTGAACTACACGCCTTGGCTGCGCTCACTGGTAAGCGACATGGACATCGCCTATCTCGCCGGATACTACCGCATCGGTGACTATAGCGCCGTTTCGGCATCATTGAGATATTTCTCTCTCGGTGAGGTTTACACGAACTACGACGGTACGGGCGACATATCAAACGCACAGACCATCAACCCATACGAGATGTCGTTTGATGTGGCTTATTCTCTGATGCTGAGCGAGAAATTCTCTCTCGCTGCAGGCGTGCGTTTTCTCATGTCCGACATGCAGTACAGTTCTACAGAGGAGCGCTCTGCTTCTAACGCCTTCGCTGCCGACCTCGCCTGCTACTATAACGACTATATCAACATCGGTTCTCGCGAATGTCAGCTCGGCATCGGTCTGAACATCAGCAACATCGGTAGTAAGATAACATTCGGCGGCAGTGACTACAGTGAGTTTATTCCAACAAACATGAGATTGGGTGCTGCCCTGATGGTGCCTATCGACGAATTTAACCGCTTCACGATATCTGCCGACGCAAACAAGCTGCTCGTGCCTTCTTATCCTCAGCAGGAAGAGGGGGAAACGACAGAGGACTACCAGCAGCGTGTGGAGGATGAATACTACAATACGAGCAGTATCTCCGGTATGTTCAAGAGCTTCGGCGACGCTCCTGGAGGTTTCAAGGAGGAACTTGAAGAGATAAACTGGAGTGTCGGTGCTGAATATGTATACAACGACAAGTTCAGCGTTCGCGCCGGTTACCACCATGAGTCGGAGAACAAGGGTAACAGAAAATACTTCACTGTCGGTGCGGGCTTCCGCATGAGCGCCTTTACTCTCGACTGCGGTTATGTCATCGCTACGGCAAAGAGCAACCCTCTCGACCAGACTCTCCGCTTCACTCTGGGCTTCGATATGGACGGACTGAAGGATTTGTTCAAGAGAAGATAATTAAAATGGTAAAAAGTTATGAAGGTACGCGTAGGCTTCGGTTTTGACGTTCATAAGCTCGTTGAAGGACGTGATTTGTGGTTGGGCGGAATAAAGATTCCACACTCTCTCGGTCTGCTTGGCCATAGCGATGCTGATGTGCTGATACATGCTATCTGCGACGCATTGCTCGGAGCGGCAAACATGAGAGACATCGGTTATCACTTTCCCGACACATCGGCTGACACTCTCGACATAGACAGTAAGATACTGTTGAAGAAGACCATCGACCTGATTGCCACAAAGGGATACAGACTCGGAAACATTGACGCCACGGTTTGTGCCGAGCGCCCTAAGATAAATCCGCATGTTGAAAAGATGAAGGAATGTCTCGCCACAGTGATGAATGCCGATGTTGACGACATCTCCATCAAAGCTACAACAACAGAGAAACTCGGTTTCACTGGCAGAGAAGAGGGCATAAGTGCGTATGCCACGGTGCTGATATACAAAGACTGAGAATCTGAATAAAAATAAGAAATCCTAAGAAAGACAGGAAATCTATACAGGAAACCTAAACAAAGACAGGAAATCCGAATAGAGACTGGAAAATTGAATAAAGGAAAAAATCTAAATAAATACCCGGAACATTCTATATGATGCTCCGGGTGTTTTTTATATCATATTTGCCATCAAAGCTGTATCAGTCCTTATGTTTTGCTGTTTCACTTTACTGAAATCACCAATAGTCTTATAGGCAATTAAATCAATCTGTAGGGCATGGTCCGTAAAGGTTGTCCATCGGCACACTTGGTGATGCCAAGAAAACCAGAAGGATGATGGGACCGGCAATAGGAATCAGACACCACCAATAGTGCCAACCTGAACGGCCGGTATCATGAAGACGGCGCACCAGAACCGAAATAGTCGGAACAATGGCAACCAAGCTGTAAATTAAAGACAACACAAGTCCGATTCCCGATCCTGTCAATACACTTCCTGCATCACCGCCGCCGAAAATGCTACCGAGTACTGAACCTATAATCCCGAACACAAGCCATGACAGACTATTAAACAAATAGAACCACCAAAATTCTGATCGTGATGCACGGCCACTGAATGTGGCAAACTTACTAAACACTGTCTTAACTGATTCTGTAAATCCCATAGTTTTTTGTTTTTATGTGTTAATAATAATTGAAAAAGCGTTCCTTTTTATAAATATTTCTCCACAAAGATATTCATTATTTCAATATAAACAAACTTTTTGCTATGAATTATTAAAAATATTAGGTAATTTTGTTCACTGAATGCAAAATGGAATGTTTTTGTTCACTGAATGTAAAATGGAATGTTTTTGTTCACTGAATGTAAAAAAACAGAATATTATGACAGACACCGGAAATGACAAAATCAACGTGCTTGGCAAACAAACGAACTGGGAAGATCTGTACTTCTATCAGAAGGCAGACATCATATACCAGATGTCATTTGCCTTCTGCAACAGATTCATACATCCTTATAAAGACCGCACTCGCGACCAGATAATACAGGCTGCACGGTCATGCAAGCAAAACATTGTAGAAGGTCTTGCCGACGGTGTTACGTCATCTGAGATGCAGATGAAACTGCTCAACGTGGCACGTGCCTCCCTAAAAGAATTACGTGAAGATTTCGAAGACTATCTCAAATCACGGCATCTACAGTATTACATCGCCGGCGAAGAACGGTATAACGTAATGCTCGACTACTGTCGCCATCACAACAGACTTCCTGACTACGAACCATTCTTTGACAAATGGAATGATGAACAGATGTGCAACTATGGACTCACTCTATGCCACATGATAGACAAGATGATGATGTCTTTTATGAAGCGCCTCGAACAGGAGTTCATCACCGAAGGCGGTATCAAGGAGCGAATGCACAAAGCACGTACCGGCTACCGCCAACAACAAGACACACGACTTAAAGAGCTTGAAACGCGCCTTCCTGAACTTGAAAGCGAACTTTCCAAGGCTAACGCCGAAATGATGAAATGGAAATCATCGTATGAAGACCTCCGTCAACGTGCCCTCAAATCCTACTATAAACAACAAGAAGAAATCAGCAGGCTGAAAGCACTAATCGAAGAGATGAAAAAGAAATAACAGTCTATTTCAGCTAGAAATACTAGAAAATCTAGATAGTCTAGAAGGTCTAGAAAGTCTAGAAAGTCTAGAAAAACCTATATAAATAGAAAAGAACCAGAAGCCCCACTCATCATTCCTCTTTCAATATTCCCTTCAATAGATATGTGGCATTCTGGTTTCTTGCCACGCCGGGAGAAATCTTGTAAGTATAAGTGATGGCATCTGAGAGTTTTATCTCGAAACAGAAGTTATGGAAGCGGGCAGGATATTCATCTGCCATCTTCGACAGTTCCAGGTCGTGGGTGGCAATGAGGCCGCTGACAGGCAGTTTGGCAATCGCCTCAAGGAACATACGTGACCCGTTGAGCTTGTCAAGAGAGTTTGTGCCCTTCAGTATCTCGTCGAGAATGATGAGAGTATGCGATGCCTGCCGCACATTGTCAAGAAGCTGACGAAGACGAAGCAGTTCTGCATTAAAATAGCTGATGCCATGCGTCAGGTCATCACTGGTGCGCATACTGCTGAAAAGATTGAAGACCGAAACACGCAAGCTCTCTGCAAATACCGGCATACCACACATCGCGAGGATATAGTTCACTCCTATAGACCTCAAGAACGTACTTTTGCCCGCCATATTGGCACCCGTTACGATATAATAATTACTATCCTGTATAGTAAAATCATTTTTCACCGCTTTCTCTCCGAGGAAAGGATGATACAGTCCTTTAGCCTTAAAAACGACCTCCTCAGAATCTGTAACCACCGGCATGACAGCCTGCGGTTCGTTACAGCGCATTGTCGCCATCGACACCATGGCATCCATCAGGCTCACGGCATCAACCCACCTCTCAAACGACGCCACATTATCCCGCTGCCAACGCAGATAACGCCTTACGAGAAAGAAGTCACTATATCCCAAAGCATTGAAGATGACAAGACCAAGCACATTTGCCCGTCTGTCGAGAGCATCGAGGATAGCCTTCAGTTCCTTCAATGAATTGAGAGCCTCTGCCCCATTGTTGCCTTTAAGGACAGATGCCACCAGCTTGTTGTCTTCCTCCCGGAATTGTGCTTCGGTGATTATATGCAGCAACGAGACGAACCGTTTTGTGCTGACACTTATTTTCTCCACACTTTTGCTAATCATCTTTATCGCCTTCGCCGATGCTCCGATGCTGACGGCAAGCTGAGCAACAGTCCACAGACAAACGAAGTCGGCCGGGAGCGGCGTAAACACCGTGAAGATAAGTAACACGACGAATATCGCCATCGAAGAAACCACCATTGTCAGCCCTTTCCGAGACAACGCCGCTTCAGGGATTCCTGCCTCTTTCGCCTCATGCAGCGCCTTTAGTATAGCCCCGGTATCGATATTTCCTTTGTAGGCAGCTGATAGGAAATCAGTTCGCCACTCCTCCATCTCTGCTAATTCCGATATAGCTTTCTGCCTTCTGTCTATTTCTGAAGGAAGTGCAGGAACAGATGTTCCGCAACGCGACGACGGTTTGTCTTGAGAAGCAACAGAACGGTCTGCGGCAGCAGTACGGCATGCTGCACTATCCAGAATCCCGGCAAGCCTGTCTGCCCCACCCGTAGTGACATTACGACAAAGGCGGTTATACAAAGATCCCTTGCCGAATACGTCCATATCGAAGGAATATTGATGGGATGGATTCTCATATCTCTTGCCATCGTCAAATCGTGAGAAGTCGCCTTCCATATAGCGGATGTTCTGTCTGTAGACATCAATCCTCGCCTCCATCCTGTCAATGGCTACAGAATTCTGTCTGTCGAAAACCTTCACGCCCACAAACGAAGCCAGTGCGATACAGAAAGCCGGAATGAAAACCGCTACTGATACATATCCACACAGATATACCACCGCCACGGCAACAGCCACGACAAACAACAGAATCTCTGCCGTTATGATATATTTCACCTTTGCCTTGCGGCTCTGAAGGACTTCATCCAGTCCTGTCATCTTGTCCGTATAATATTCCAACAGTTCTTTCTTGTTTCTCATATCTGTAGTTATGCTTTCCTTGTCAATTCACATATTATCAAATCCCAAACAGTCATTATGCCGTTTAATCCCAACCCTCTCTTCCAAGTGACGGTAAAATACAGAAATCCAAGCAAGTCTTAATGGTAGATTGGGATAACAAAACAAAAATGGGCAGCCAATTCAATCAGAACGGACTGCCACATTTATAACTTTTCGTTGTTCTTTAGAACCAAGCAAAGAGTCATTACTTCTTGAGGATAACTCTCTTCTCAGCGATACGAGCCTTCTTACCAGTGAGCTTGCGCAGGTAGTACAGCTTAGCGCGACGCACCTTACCAACCTTGTTAAGCTCGATGCTTGCGATGTTTGGAGACTCCATTGGGAAGATACGCTCTACACCAACAGTTCCAGACATCTTGCGTACAGTGAAACGCTTCTTTGTACCCTCACCGTTGATCTTGATAACAACACCACGGTAGAGCTGGATACGCTCCTTAGAACCCTCGATAATTTTGTAGGCTACAGTAACAGTGTCACCAGCCTTGAACTCAGGATACTGCTTCTCGATTGCAAATGCTTCCTCAGCAACTTTAATTAAATCCATTGTAATTTAACTGTTTAAAATTGTTTATCGTTCCAACGCAACATAACAGGCCACTCTTCTTCCTGCCAGCGATTACGCCGAAAAGCGGTGCAAAGGTAGTCATTATTCCCGTAACTGCCAAATAATTCAGCAGTTATCAAACTATTTTAACCCAAAACGGTCATTAGGCCGTTCAATGTAGTATTTTAATACTGCTTGCAGTTTTTTGCTTTTTATAAGGCGTCTTTTGTCCGTTTTTAATTCGCAATAGCCCGCTATTACTCATTAAAAGCCAAACAAAATCCATCCTTCTAAAAAACAAAATCCAAGCAAGCCCTAACGACCGATTTGGCTTTAATTCAAATCAAAGTCTTGATGACCGCTTTGGGGTTAAGAATTTCATTTCGGCCTCCTCATCGTGCGATAGCCGTATACGGATATCACGACAAAGCAAACGAGAGGCAACACGAACGACACGTTCACCGCCGGCATTCCCATCACCTCGTGCATGTCGATGATGCTTGCCTGTATTGCCGGCATCACGCTGCCTCCCAGGATTGCCATTATCAGACCTGCCGCTCCGAACTTGGCATCGTCGCCGAGTCCTTCGAGGGCGATGCCATAGATAGTAGGGAACATCAGCGACATACATGCGCTGACTGCAACGAGACAGTATACTCCCCACACGTTCTGCAGCATTATCACTCCCGCCACGAGGCATCCGCCCACGATGGCAAGTATCATAAGCAGTTGTCCGGCATTGAGATAGCGCAGCAGGAAGGTACACACGAACCGCGAACAGCAGAAAATGACCATCGCCACGATATTATACTGCTGCGATAGCACCTCTGCATCTATCTCCGTCATCCCCTCGTTCATAAACACCCGCGTGCCGTATTGTATGATGAAGGTCCAGCACATTATCTGCACTCCCACGTAGAAGAACTGTGCCACCACTCCCTCTCTGTAGTGCGGGATGTGGAGGATGCGCTTCAGCGTGGGGATGACGTTGAGAGACTTGTCGTTGTCTCCGTTCTTCGGCATCTTCACCATGCTTATTATGAGAAGCATCGCCAATATCACCGCTCCGATGGCGAGATATGGCATTATGAGCACTGAGAGGTCGTGATCCTTCAGCACCTCAAACTGCTGGTCGGAGAGCCGTGCCCTCTCTGCCGTGCTCATCGGGTTGAGCTTAGCCTGGATGAAGTTCATCGCCACATACATGCCGAGCAGCGATCCCATAGGGTTAAACGACTGCGCCAGGTTCAGGCGTCGCGTAGCCGACCCCTGCGGTCCCATCGTCAGGATATACGGACTGCATGATGTCTCAAGAAACGACAGTCCGCAAGTGAGTATGAAATACGCCATCAGGAACATGGCATACTCCCCGGTCATCTTTGCCGGGAAGAAGAGAAAGGCTCCCAGGGCATAGAGCGCGAGACCGAGCATCACTCCTGCCTTATACGAAAAGCGCCGTATGAACATCGCTGCCGGGAATGCCATCGCGAAGTATCCTCCATAGAAAGCCACCTGCACCAGCGCGCCGTCTGTTGCCGACATGCGGAATATCTTCGAGAAAGCCTTCACCATCGGGTTCGTGATGTCGTTGGCGAATCCCCATAGGGCGAAACACGACGTTATCAGCACGAATGGCAAGACACAGCTCACGCCGTCTTTGCCGAAAATGGAATTGTTGTTTTTCATTATATCAGTCTATAGTTTTACATTTACCTGCAATAATATATTTGTCTATAGTATTTTATTTGTCTGCAATATCATATCTGCCTGCAGCATCATATCTGTCTATAGCAACAGACACCCTTTATTATAATATAGTATTATGACTCCTTCCCCACGCCGCAACAACCGGCGTGGGAAAGGGAAGCATAGTTTTCGTCTTTCTATCATCCGTCATCTCCACAGGATTGGCGCTTATCTTGCCATCTTGTAGATTTCCTCCATGTCATGACGGTCGAGTTTCTTGAATCCTCCGATGGTGCGTCCGTCGTCGTGGCTGCATTTGCGCGCCAGCTCCTTTATCTCGTCGTCGGTGATTTCTCTTCCTATCAGTTCATGGATGTTTGTAGGCATACCGATGGCCCTGTAGAATTTCTCCACAGCCTCAACTCCAGCCATTGCCGTAGCCTTGGTGTCGGTGAAATCGTTGGGCACTCCCATCACGTTCACTGCGAAGCGTGCGAATCTCGACACATTCTCGTCCATCACGTATCTCGCCCACGACGGCCATACTGCGGCAAGTCCGGCTCCGTGTGCCACGTCGAACATGGCGCTCAGCTCGTGCTCTATCTGGTGTGTCGCGAAGTCAGCATAAGAGCGGTCGCCTGTCAGGTCGTTGTGTCCCAGACTCGACGCCCACATTATGCAAGCGCGGTTACGGTAGTCTTCCGGATTCTTGAGCACATGGAACACGCTGTCTTTCACCGTTCTCATGAGCGCCTCGGCGATATTGTCTATCAGTGTCATGTCATCCACCTTTCCGAAGTATCTCTCCATGGTGTGCATCATGATGTCGGTGGCTCCGCATGCTGTCTGATATGGAGGCAGTGTGAATGTGCGCACCGGGTTCATGATTGCGAATTTCGGTCGGCAGATATTATTGGAGTATCCAATCTTCAGGTCGCCGTCTTCTTTCGTTATCACGCTCGAGTCACTCATCTCGCTTCCTGCAGCCGGTATGGTCAGAATCACTCCCACGGGGAGCATCTCCGTGGGCACATATTTCCTTGCGTAGATGTCCCACACGTCACCGTCGTATTTCACTCCGTATCCGATAGCCTTCGACGAGTCTATCACGCTACCGCCGCCTACGGCGAGTATGAAGTCAACATTCTCCTTGCGGCAGAGTTCTATTCCTTCGTGAACGAGTGTGAGGCGCGGGTTGGGCTTCACGCCGCCCAGTTCCACGAACGCTATTCCTGCGGCATTGAGCTTTTCGCGCACTGAGGCGAGCAGTCCAGACCGCTCAGCGCTGTGGCCGCCGTAGTGTACGAGCACTTTCTTGCCGCCATACTTGTTTATCATTTCCACGAGATGCTCTTCGGCATCCTTTCCGAACACCACTTCGGTTGGTGCATAATACTTGAAGTCTTGCATTTCTGATTTTATTTAAATAACAGACCGCTAATGTAGTCATTATTTTTGTATTCTTCAAGCATTTCATGAATTTAGTGGCGGCAAGATAATAATTTGGGAGGATTTGGGGGAGGAATGCAACATACCTATATGGTGTCAGACCATAAAACCGAAGAAAAGATTTCGGTGTCAGGCTATAAAAACACGAAAAAGATTTTGGTATTAGGCTATAAAATCAAAGAAAAGATTTCGGTGTCAGGCTATAAAAATACGAAAAAGATTTCGGTGTCAGGCTATAAAATCGAGAAATAAATTTTGGTATCAGGCGATTTTCCTGTATATTTGCATCAAAAACAAGTATATGTCGGAAAGAATATTCAAGCGCAAGATCTACAGCAAACTTAAAGAATGGAAGGAGAACTCAAATGGCAAGAGCGCATTGCTGTTAGAGGGAGCAAGACGTATCGGCAAATCAACCGTCGTTGAAGAGTTCGGACAGAAGGAATACCGTTCTTATATTCTTATTGATTTCAACGAAGCCTCAAAAGGAGTCAAAGACCTGTTTGACGACTTGATGGATATGGACTATATCTTTCTGTATCTCCAGAATGTCTACAAAACCACACTGTATGAGAGGGAGTCTGTTATTATCTTCGATGAAGTCCAGCAATGCCCCAAAGCTCGCCAAGCAATAAAATACCTTGTCAAAGACGGCAGGTATGACTATATAGAAACCGGGTCGCTCATCAGCATCAGAAAGAACACAAAAGACATCAGCATCCCCAGCGAGGAACACAGACTCGAAATGTTCCCCATGGATTATGAAGAATTCAGATGGGCGATGGGCGATGACACCACGATGCCTATGACACAGAAATTTCTGGAAAAGAAGATGGTATTAGGCGACAGTCTGAACCGCCATATGATGCGCGACTTGAGACTGTATATGCTGGTGGGAGGTATGCCACAGGCCATCAACGCATACATAGAGTCCAACAACCTGCAGCAGGTTGACATGGTAAAACGCCAAATCATCCAGCTATATGCGGATGATTTCCGCAAAATCGACGCCACAGGTAGAATATCCAAGTTATTCATGGCGATTCCTTCCCAACTAAGCCGCAATCTGCTGCGTTACCAACCCACTACGGTGGTAGGCAATGTGGGAAGCAGAAAGATCGACGAAATGATTCTTTGTCTGGAAGACAGCAAGACTGTAAACGTGGCATATCATGCCGACGACCCTAATGTCGGTATGCCGCTAACTGCTGATTTCGGCAAATACAAACTATATATCGGTGACACAGGACTGTTCATAACACTGGCATTCTGGGACAAGGATTTTACGGAGAACATAATATACCAGAAATTGCTCAACGACAAACTCACCGCCAATCTTGGATATGTATATGAGAACCTGATAGCCCAGATGCTCAGGGCATCAGGCAACAAATTGTTCTACTATACATTCCCTAAAGACGAGACTCATTCATACGAAGTGGATTTCCTCTTGTCGAGAGGCAACAAACTCTGTCCTATCGAAGTGAAGTCATCGGGCTATAAGACTCACGCTTCGCTGGATGCCTTCTGCAAAAAATACTCCGACAGAATCAGCCAACCATACCTGTTATACACAAAAGACCTGCATAAGGATGGCAATGTATTGATGTTGCCTGCTTTTATGACTCCTCTGATATGAATTTCAAGAAGCAGCCGTATTGACAAGGAAACCTGAGAAACGTCATCTCACAATTGGAGAAGATATAGTCGCAATGTTGCACCTTACCGGTCGGCATTGCGACTATCGTATTATCTACCCGTTGGCGGAACTAATTTCTTAATTCTAATGACGGATTCGGGCTAAAATTGGGCACGCTGCTTGCCCAACTGGGGTAACGTGCTTGCCCATCATGGGCAACGTGCTTGCCCCTGTTGGGCAGATTTGATGTCAGGCGTCTGCCCAATAAGCTGATGTTGTAATACTCATATTCCTGATTTCAGGATTCTGCCAGCGCATGCCATTCCTGCAGTCTGAATTACTCACAGCTGACATTCCTTTCATCTGACAATTCCTCACAGCTGACAATTCCTCACACCTGACAATTCCTTTCATCAGCCAAACCATCCAGACAATCGGCTGACAATCGCCAGGCAGTCAACTATCTGTCTGTCAGAATGTTACAACCAAAAACCAGACAATCTGACAGTTTTTCGACAATTCTTGGTTTTACTGAAAATCAGCGATATGGGCAACTTTTACTCATATCGACCAAATTAAATAAATTCCGCCAACAGGCTATTATCTGCGTGGCGACATCCGGAAAACATATAAGTGAAAAACATCATTACAATAACGGAAAGCATTTTTCAGTCCTCAAACTCTTACAATTCGTTATTTAGATTAAAAAAATACACAAAAATGTATCGGCATTTGCAGCAACATAAATCAATTTGTTGTACATTTGCAGCCGAAGCAAACAAATTAAGTCTAAATCGGTCATTAGGGATACCAAAACGGTATAATGACCGATTGGGGGATTAAACCTAACAACAACAAACAAAACGCAAGATGTCAGACAAGAAGATTCATTTCACCAAGATGCACGGTGCTGGCAATGACTACATATACGTCAACACATTATTATATGATGTAAACGACCCCAATTCGGCTTCCATCAGATGGAGCGACCGCCACAAGGGCATCGGAGGCGACGGACTGGTGCTCATCTGCCGACCCACCACCGACGCTGCCGACTACAGAATGAGGATTTTCAATGCCGACGGGTCTGAGGCGATGATGTGCGGAAACGCATCGCGCTGCATCGGGAAATATCTCTATGAGCGTGGACTCACCGACAAGACGGAGATAAAACTGGAAACTCTCTCCGGCATAAAGACGCTGATGCTGCATCTCGACAGCGAGGGAAAGACTGTGGAGAGCGTCACCGTTGACATGCTCGAACCGCTGACAGAGAACCACCGGCAGTATGCCGACCTCAGCGGGGGCATACTCTTGGCTGAGGGCAGACAGTTTGAGGGAACTTTCGTATGTATGGGAAATCCACACTTCGTGACTTTCCTCAACGACATCGACACGATAGACATCGCAAGATACGGTGCCGTGATGGAGCGCGACAGCAATTTCCCTGAGCGCTGCAACATCGAGTTCGCGCAGATATTGTCCGACGGAGCCATCCGCACCCGTGTGTGGGAACGCGGCAGCGGCATAACGATGGCTTGCGGCACAGGGGCTTGTGCCACGGCGGTGGCGGCAGCACTCACCGGACGAGCATCGCGCCGGAGCGAAATCCGCATGGACGGCGGCACGCTGCAGATTGAATGGCGGTCTGCCGACAACCATGTATATATGACCGGACCGGCGGAAATCGTCTTCGACGGGGAAATCGAGGAATGACCTGCCGGCATACAGAGTCACAGGAGAAAGAGGAAACGACAACTACACTCACAACAAGCGACAACGCTCACATAACAAACAACAACGACACTTACAACAAATAAAAAGAATTTCAATATGGCATTAGTAAACGAACATTACCTGAAACTTCAGAAGAACTACCTTTTTGCCGACATCGCCAAGAAGGTGAATGCCTACAAGGTGGCTAATCCCAAGGCCAGAGTCATCAGCCTCGGCATCGGCGACGTGACGCGTCCGCTTGTGCCTGCCGTCATCGACGCCATGCACAAGGCAGTAGACGACATGGCCCACAAGGAGACGTTCCATGGATACGGACCGGAACAGGGCTATCTGTGGCTCCGCGAGGCGATAGTGAAAAACGACTTCCTGCCGCGAGGCATCCGTCTCGACCCGAGCGAGGTGTTCGTAAACGACGGAGCGAAGAGCGACACTGGAAACATCGGCGAACTGGTGAGATGGGACAACAGTCTGGGAGTGACCGACCCTATCTATCCGGTATACATCGACTCCAACGTGATGTGCGGCAGGGCGGGAGTGCTCGAAAACGGCAAGTGGAGCAACGTCACCTATATGCCATGCCTGGAGACCAACGACTTCGTGCCGCAGATTCCCGACCATCGCGTAGACATGATATACCTCTGCTATCCCAACAACCCTACGGGCACGGTGATAACAAAGGAGGAACTCAAGAAATGGGTGAACTACGCTCTGAAGAACGATACGCTGATTCTCTACGATGCCGCATACGAGGCATACATCACTGAACCTCACATCCCCCACTCCATCTATGAGATAAAGGGAGCGCGCAAGGTGGCGATAGAATTCCACAGCTATTCAAAGACGGCCGGCTTCACCGGAGTGCGCTGCGGATACACCGTGATACCGAAGGAACTCACCGCCGTGACCATCGACGGCAAGGAGCGCATCGCCCTGAACACGCTCTGGTTCCGCAGACAATGCACCAAGTTCAACGGCACAAGCTATATCAGCCAGCGGGCTGCCGAGGCGATATACTCTCCTGAGGGAAAGGAGCAGACCAAGGCAGTGATTGACTATTATATGGGCAACGCCAGACTGATGTACGACGCACTGAAGAAGCTCGGCTTCAGAGTATATGGCGGAGTGAACGCTCCATACCTGTGGGTGAAGACTCCCGACGGTGTGGACAGCTGGAAATTCTTTGAGCAGCTGCTCTACGGAGCACAGATAGTATGCACTCCCGGTGTCGGCTTCGGACCGAGCGGAGAGGGCTTCGTCAGATTCACTTCCTTCGGCGAGCGCGAAGACTGCGAGGAGGCAATGCAACGCCTTGCCAAATGGATGAAAGCATGAGTTCCGGCGAGCACAAAGAACAATTTTCATGACATTTATCAATAATAGACTACAAAAAGATATTAAACGCCGCAAATATTATTACAAAAAGGCATGTAGAAACAAGAAAAAGCATTACCTTTGCAAACTGAAAACAGAACATCAATAAAATCGACTTAAAAAACAATGGCTAATTTAAGATTCCAGGTTGTAGAAGAGGCGTTCAAGAAACGCCCTGAAGAAGTTATAGCACCGGTGGAACGTCCGTCAGAGTATTTCGGAAAATACGTTTTCAACCGTGCCAAAATGTACAAATACCTGCCAGCCGACGTCTACGACAAGCTCATAGACGTAATTGACAATGGCGCCACACTCGACCGCAGCATCGCCAACGCCGTGGCTAACGGCATGAAGCAATGGGCTGAGGAGAATGGCGTGACACACTACACACACTGGTTCCAGCCGCTCACCGGCGGAACAGCAGAGAAGCACGATGCCTTCATCGAGCACGACGGCAAGGGAGGAATGATTGAGGAATTCTCCGGCAAGCTGCTCGTGCAGCAAGAGCCTGATGCCAGCTCGTTCCCAAGCGGCGGAATCCGCAACACCTTCGAGGCCCGCGGATACTCGGCATGGGACCCTACATCGCCTGTCTTCATCATCGACGACACTCTCTGCATCCCTACAGTTTTCATATCATACACCGGAGAGGCGCTCGACTACAAGGCTCCGCTGCTCCGCGCGCTGCACGCCGTAAACGTGGCTGCGACGAACGTATGCCATTATTTCGACCCTAAGGTGTCAAAGGTGACTTCAAATCTGGGATGGGAGCAGGAATACTTCCTCGTGGATGCCGACCTATACAGTGCCCGTCCTGACCTCATGCTCACCGGCCGCACACTCATGGGACACGACTCTGCAAAGAACCAGCAGATGGACGACCACTACTTCGGAACGATTCCTGACCGTGTGCAGGCGTTCATGAAGGATCTTGAGATACAGGCTCTCGAACTATCTATCCCATGCAAGACACGCCACAACGAGGTGGCACCAAACCAGTTTGAGATAGCTCCCATCTTTGAGGAGACAAACCTCGCCGTAGACCACAACATGCTGCTTATGTCGCTCATGAAGAAGGTGGCTCGCAAGCATGGATTCATAGTATTGCTTCACGAGAAACCGTTCGCCGGCATCAACGGCAGCGGAAAGCACAACAACTGGAGTTTGTCTACCGACACCGGCGTGCTGCTCCATGCTCCCGGCAAGACTCCGGAGGCAAACCTGCGCTTCGTGACATTCATCGTGGAAACACTGATGGGTGTATACCGCCACAACGGACTACTCAAGGCGTCTATCATGAGCGCCACAAACGCTCACCGTCTGGGTGCCAACGAGGCTCCTCCAGCAATCATATCGTCATTCCTCGGCACTCAGCTCTCAACTCTGCTCGACAAGATAGAAAACAGCGACAGCGAGGATGTGTTCAACATGGCGGGCAAACAGGGAATGAAGATGGACATTCCGGAAATTCCAGAACTGCTCATCGACAACACCGACCGCAACCGCACATCGCCTTTCGCATTCACCGGAAACCGCTTCGAGTTCCGTGCCGTGGGTTCTGAGGCTAACTGTGCCGCAGCGATGATCGCTCTGAACTCTGCCGTGGCAGAGGCTCTGGTTGATTTCAAGACTCGTGTTGACACTCTCATCGAGAAGGGCGAGGACAAGGTAAAAGCTATCATCGACGTTCTGCGCCAGGACATCAAGACCTGCAAGCCTATACGCTTCGACGGCAACGGCTATTCTGACGAATGGGTAGAGGAGGCAAAGAAGCGCGGACTGGACTGCGAGACAAGCTGTCCGGTGATCTTCGACAACTATCTGAGCGACTCTTCCGTAGAGATGTTCACAAAGCTGGGCGTGATGACGAAGAAGGAGCTTGAGGCGCGCAACGAGGTGAAATGGGAGACCTACACCAAGAAAATCCAGATAGAGGCACGTGTGATGGGCGACCTCACGATGAACCACATCATTCCTGTTGCCACCCACTATCAGAGCATGCTGCTGAAAAACGTGCAGAACATGCGTCTGGTGTTCCCGGAGGAAAAGGCTGAAAAGCTGAGCTCGAGAAACATCAAGATTATCGAGGACATCGCCGAGCGCACACAGATTATCGAGAAGGGTGTGGAGGAACTGGTCAACGCGCGCAAGGTGGCAAACAAGCTTACCGACGAGCGTGCCAAGGCTGTGGCATACCACGACACGGTGGCTCCTAAGATGGAGCAGATTCGCTACCACATCGACAAACTGGAGCTCACGGTGAGCGACGAGCTGTGGACTCTGCCTAAGTATCGCGAACTGTTGTTCATCAGATAACGGCGGCTAACAGAAAAAGAGTTTGAAAAGACGTCATGGGGATTTTAGATTGGTCCCTCTGATATGACTACACATATTTATATGTACAATCTATTTCTTTTATTGGTTGTTTAAGTTTGGGGCTGCCTGGTTGTGAAACCGTGCAGTCCTTTTTTATTACCAAGAAAAGAGAAAACAAGAAAAACGATTTGTGAATATTTTGGACACAGTTTTGGGCACCACCGTGCCCACTTGTGGCAACGGTGGTGCCCATTTCCTGAAGAATTGCTATCCTTTCCAATGATTGTGATTTGGCTGTTTGACTCCCTGTAAAACCGGGAATCATCTCACCAGTACCTTGCGTGTCGTTCCGTCGCTGAGTTTCACGATGTTCAGCCCCTTCTGCTTGCCGTTGATGAGTTGTCCGGCAGCGTTGTAGCGTGCCACCTCAACGGCATTGCCACTTGCAGTGACGCTCTCAACCGATGAACCTACGGGAAAGTCGCCCTCTACAAGCACTTGGATACTAAGGTTTTTTCCGCCTACGTCGAACTGGTTCCATGAATAGTTCGTACCGTTATACAAACACCAGTACCATATAGGAATGCTGCCATCTCCTTCTTTTACAAACGAGAGCGGAAACGAGTGGTCTTCTTCATCACCATACTGTGTGTATTCGAAAACTGCTGCAAGTTCTTCGCCTTCCTTTATGACGTAAGGCTTAGGAAAATCCTCCTGATTCCAGCCGGTTTTGCCATACTGAACGTAGTTAGAGGTAACTACCTGACCTGGAATACCATCAACAATTCGGTGAAGGTATACGCCAGACTGACCGATATCCTCACAGAGTCCGAAGCGGATGCCTACAATCTTCATACCGATATAAGGTTCAAGAATCGACTCCGTAAGGTATATGCCAACCTTGTTCTCGCCTGGATATGACGGAACTCCCATGCCATCGTCAGGGTCTGCGAGAGCATCCGAAGAGTAATAGCCCACCCAGCGCTGGTTGCTTGCTATCTTCTTCGGTGCTTTTGCCACTACCTGACTGTGCTGACGTTGAGTCATGTTCGGATTATTCTCTATCACGCTGATATTCTGCTGCGTTACGCTCACCTGTGCATTGACTGCAATTGCCAGTGCGAAGGAGGCGATGGTAAGTAAAATCTTCTTCATAATTGTAGTTTTTTTATTGGTTAGTAAACGAGTTGACGAGTTGACAAGTAGACAAGGAGATTTGCTTTCCTTGACAATCATTGTTTAAGTCTATAAACAAGTGATGCAAATCTCCTTGCCTACCCGTTATCTTGTCTACTTGATCGGATGCTTGCGTGTGTCGCTACCAGCCTGCACGAAGTAGTTCGAACCATTGGCAGACTTGGTGAGAGTGCAATACTGCACGAAGCGCTTGCCGCCTTCCTTGGTGATGATAGCGATAGGAAGAGCGTAGGCTTTTATGCGGTAAGGATACTTAGACTCCTTGAACGTCTGCCATGAGCTCTTGGTGAACACAGCCTTCTCGAAGTTTGCACCTGCGAATTTCTTCGCTGCGGCGATACCGGCATTGCGGGTCTTGGCATCCACGGTGACGCCCTTAGGCTCTGAAACGGCATCAACGAAGTCATTCTGATAAGCGTCGAGGAGCTCTCCGATGCGCGGAGTATCGAGCTTCAGACTCAGGAGCCTCAACGAATCATCGTTCTTCGCATCCTTGTGTCTTGGCAGGAAGTCGTCAACGAGCACTTTGAGCACGAGGTGATAGAGCAGTCTTGAGAAACCGCTGCCGTCCTTTGCCGTGATGCCTGCAGCACATTCGTTGGCAAGCTTCAGCAGATTCTCGTATGGAGTGACGGTGACTGCCAGACCATAAGCCATGTTGTCGCGGTCGTAGCGCATTTGCCGGAAATTAGAAGGCAGTATTGCGTTGTCGCCGATCACGCCTGCCGTCTCGTCCTTCATGGCATAGTGGCGGATAGCTTTCACATTCATAGAATTGAGCCAAGTGTAGGCATAGACAAACTCCTTTAGAGCTTTCTCCGACTTAGGATCAGCCATAAAACGGCAAGTCCAGAAGTTGAGAACGAACTCGTCGCAAGGCACCTGTATCTGGTCGTTAGCCAGATTCACAGGAGTGAAGTTAGGATAATGGTATGCCTTGTGAATACCGTCATACTTCAATGTTTCTGAAAACATTCCGAAGAAGATGTTGTAGAACGTGCCCTCTTCAGCTCCTATGCCGTAGAAGCGCTTGGCATCGTCGGTGTAATAAGGTGAGTAGAGTGTAACGTCTTGAATCTGCTCATAGCAGGCATGGATATCGCCGATGCTCTTGGTGAATCCTTCCTGGATGGTCTGGTCGTTAGCCTGCGGGTCGGCAGCGAGAGCTTCCTTGCTTGGCTTATACTTGCGGTTGGGGTCGTAGTCGGCCTTCTTCATACCAGTCTTCTCCATGGCTGCGTCTTCTGCCTTGTTCCGAGCGTCGTTCTTTGCCTTTTTCACTTTATTTTCCACTTTTTCCTTGGCGGCTTTCTTTGCTTTGTTCAGGAGTCCGCCAATCTGTGCGTTTGTTGTTGCGCTGCATCCAAACAGGAGTGCGAGGGCAACGATAGTCTTTGTCATTTTCATAATCTTATAGTTTATGGTTGATGAATGTTATTGCCTCACTCTTTATATTATCAGTTTTTAATTATGGTTTCGTCTTTTCGCCTTACGTCTGTTTTCCGTCATCTATTTTCCGTCTTGAGTCAATGCATATATAATATGTATACCATTGCATCAATGGTCTTTCTCATCCTATCCATGCTGGCGGGGACTGGAGCCGGTATTGTTTATCCGGCTCCCGAGGCAAACGGTATGCCTCTGTTGATCCCCATCAACCATGATGTCTGCCTTTCGGCAACCTCCCGACGCCCACTTTCACACGGAGCGCAATATCATATATATCGTATTTTTGTGATGGTAGCGATGCAGCCTGGCTGTTCATCGCTCTTGCTGGTGCAAAGGTAAGGATGAAACAAAGGAAATCAGCTTGCATTTTCTTCCAAAAAAATTGCAAATCTTCTCAAATTGACATTTTGGTAAAATAACTTAATGAAATCGGAACAGACGCAGGAATATACAAAGATTTGAGGCATACAAGAAGGGGGATAGCCGATATAATGAATGCTAACAGGATATTACTGTATACACAGAGATGATTATTAGCATCATTGGCGATAACTTAGGAAAGCACTGAAAAATTGAAGGAAAATTGAATCTGAAGACTGGAAAATGATGTTTTTGAAGGAAAAATCAAGAATTATTGCCTCAAGGCTCTTATAGGCAACATCAAAATTGGCAAATCCTGTCAGAATCGTTATTTAACACATTATGTATCAACACTTTAGCAGTGTAAGTTTTGAAAATGTCGAGTTCGTTCAAAGCAAAAGGTTTTGTTTACTGGAGTTGGCAAAACTGCCGGTTTTGTCATTAGGGAAACGCCGCCGAAGACGGGAGGAGAAATGAAATAAGTAGGAATTGCAAGTTTTTTGAGAAGATTTGCAATGTGGGATATCCGGTTTCATCCGTAACTTTGCCCCAGACAAAAAACAAAGCGTGTCGGGAAATTTCCTCACAGAAACTGACAAAGGATAAATCCTGATAAATTGACAGAACAACAGGCCAAGGGGAGCAAAGGGGAAAGGAACTCCTCACCTGATGAAACCAAACAAGAAATATTAACCAATAAACATAACTATTATGGCATACACAGAAACAACAACTACCAGCTACGGTAGCAGACTGAAAAATTCAGTAGGCGGTGTATTCTCCGGAATCCTCATGTTCATCATCGGAACCTGTCTATTATGGTGGAACGAAGGCAGAGCGGTGAAAACCACCAGAATGCTTGAAGAGGCACAGGGCAACTATGTGGAGATGAAAGACATCACAAACATCAGCCCGTCACTAAACGGCAAACTCGTACATGCCACAGGACTCGCCACGACAAAAGACACACTGACCGACGATGTGTTCGGAATCAAAGTTGGCGCAATTGCCCTGCAGCGCAGTGTGGAATACTATCAGTGGGTGGAGGTTGCCAAGAAGACGAAGAAAGACAAGCTCGGCGGCAGTGAAGAGACTGTAACCACATATACTTATGAAAAGGGGTGGAAGAGCAAACCGGTGAACTCCAGCGAATTCCACGACCCTCAGTATAAGAACAGCAACTTCGTGCTTGCCGACCTGAAGAGGGAGAGATGGGACGCTAAGGAAGTGACCTTCGGTGCCTACAAGCTGAACGAAAGTCAAGTGACGTCGCTCTCTACAAATACGGAGACAAAGGTGACTCTAACCGACGACAAGCTGCGCGAACTGGACAAGCAGATAGTGAAGATCTACAAGTCGAAACACGGCAGCAAGAGCAACGAGACGGCTGAAAACAAGGAGACCCAGAACGCTAACGACTCCGTGGAACAGAAGTCTGCTAACGCCTATAATGCTGAATGCATTCATGTTCAGGGCAACACGATATATATGGGCATGAACTCGGCTACTCCTGAAATCGGCGACGTGAGAGTGACTTACAAGCAGTGTGATCCGGGCGACGTGTCGATCATCGCAGTGGTGAACGGCAACACATTCTCTGACTATACGGCAAAGAACGGCAAGCAGCTGTCGGTAATCAGACAGGGTGTGCAGACTGCCGACCAGATGTTCACCGAGCAGCACGAGGGCAACAGCATGCTGACTTGGGTGCTCCGCGTAATCGGCGTGCTGCTCGTAATCTCCGGTCTGCGCGGCATACTGGGCATCGCAGAGACTCTGCTGAAGGTGATACCTTTCGTGGCAAACATCTTCGCATTAGGAGTATCGCTCATCTGCGGCGTATTGGGCTTTGCATGGTCTGTAACAATCATCGCACTGGCATGGCTGTTCTATCGTCCGCTCACAGGAATCCTGCTCCTGGCTATAGTGGGAGCCGTGATTTTCGCCTTCTCTGCGAAGGGCAAAAAGCTGATTGCAGAGAAATTGAATACAAAACGCAACTAATGCAGCGAAGCCCATCGGCTGGCTGATATAGGATGGGATAAAAAGGAACCAATACTAAAAATTAATAATAACGCATGCATAAAGGAGCAGGGATCCACGGGATCAAAGAAGAAAAGAGTAAAGGATAAAAGGTTTAGGAATAAATATAGTATATAAGTTTGACATTAAGACTCCCACGGATCCTTGCTCCCACTACATGCTCAACATGATAACTAAAAACGAATTGACAATTATGAGAAAGTTTTTTTTGATGGCATTAGCCTTACTATCGCTCAGCCTCACATCATGCTCAAAAGATGATGACGGCACTGACAAGCCTAACAGCGGAACAAACACGGGCGGAACGAACAATGGCGGTTCATCGGCAAATGACCCGGGAGCGAACCTCGACGGCACACCGGGAGAAGTGGACACCACACCGCGCACAGAGACCTTCACTTTCAACGCCCTGCCAAAGAACCTGGCGGAAATGAAAGCTCTGCCCGAGGCGTCGCTCAACACTCCTCACAAGACGGCTGCTCTGTGTGTGGCTGCCCTGTGTAACATCAACAACGACCTCAACGCCACATGGGAGATGCTGGAATACCTGAACGGTCCGACACAGTGGTCGCAGTCGCAGAAGGAGCTGGTGAACAGGAGGCTGCTGAAATCGAAGGACAACAAGAGTTATATCACTTACGCCTTCTTCGACGGTGCGACACCTGCCAACAGCTACACGCCGACAATGCCGTACACCATCAAGGTGACTTCTGACAAGAACTCGTTCAGCGAGGACGGCGGCTACAAATGGGCAAAGGTGTATCTGCACAGCGGAGGCGCTGACTCGCCGGCTCCTATCACGATGAGATACAAGGAGTCTACGGGAAGATGGTTTGTAACCAACGTGATGATTGCCCTCACCGACATACGCACTCCAGCAGACAAAGACCCCTGGAAGTGACCAAGAAAACTATAACAACAACTTAAAACAATAAGACTATGAAGAAGAATATCATTATTGCTTCGCTTTTTGCGGGAGCGTTTCTGACGACAATGAGCTGTGGAAACAAGAAAGTGGACGGACCGAATCCTGACGCTGACTCTACAGAAGTGAATGAAGGTGACAAGGCAAAGGCTGGCAACGTGGACCCATGGCCATGGGACTTCCCGAGAGACGTGAAGGTGGACGTGGAGAAGGGACAGACCGTTCTTACGCCGTCTTAACTATCAAGAGTATCTGCAAGAAGACAAGGATCTGTCTAAAAGGACCTACGTATTCTATAGTGCTGAAGTGACGGAACCTGGAGTGGGCAGCACAAAGGTGGATCACATCGGCAAAGAATATGATGTGCCTAATGCCCTGATTATACCTCTGCCATCAGACGCCACGGCAAAGGTAGGCGACATCCTGCTCACATGGTGGCAGTCAGGATCTGGCCTGAAGCGTGCCATCGTGACCGATGCCTCTGACCCTAAGGCACCTACGGTGTCTTACCTCGACTTGTCTTGGTCTATAAAGAACGGAGAGGTGAAGAAATTCAAAGAGGACGAGAAGATTAAGCCCGGCACATTCAGAGTGCTGAAAGAAGGCGAATGGGCTCCTGGCATGCAGGTGGCATACGAAGAGGAAGGACAGAAGAAGGCGGGATACATCATCTCGCTTACAGACGACAAGGTGCTCATCTCTGGTTTTGCAGGCCACATCTACGTTGCCAAGCGCAGCGACTGTAAGCTCATCAGTCTGAAACCTTCGTTCAAACCTGGAGACAAGGTGTTCGGTGTATACGTAGATTCTTATGAGGATAAGTTTACAGTGAAGAAGTTTGACAAGAAGAACGGTAGGGTATGGTTGGAAGACAACCGCAACACAACGTGCATCAAGAACATACTTGAAGTCTCAAACAACCTGTAATCCAACTCACAAGAAGCAACATATTTTCAAACATAAATCATGTTCTTAGAAAGTGAGGTTCTGAAATCTTGTCGCACATTATATAAATGTATATAGCGCATACAGGATTATCCTGAACAACTATAATCCGCAAAACGAAACGTTTCGCCATTCCAGAACGAGCCGTCTATTTTCTTAAAACGAAGCGTACCGCTGGGGGTACTCCCCCACCCCAAAATATTTTCGACCGGCTTACGCCGGTATTCACATAATGCAAGAACGGAGTCCGAACACCATCCGAACCCCGTTCTTTTCGTTTTGTCGCTTCGCTCCCGCTTTTCGCGCTTCGCGTTACGCAGCCTCGCTCAACGCCTTATACGCAGCCACGCTTTGCGCCCTCACGAGTTTGCCGCGGAAGGCCAGGCGCGAGCCGACATACGCATTCGCACTCGAGGCATC
>ERZ780141.25-NODE-25-length-101078-cov-17.412619_pt1 | contig 101078 bp, 73 predicted proteins | sample MGYA00433080_ERZ780141 | MGnify/ENA primary metagenome ERZ780141 (study PRJEB29588, sample SAMEA2154047) | human gut metagenome | biome: human gut; feature: human-associated habitat; material: faeces | place: Denmark | collected 2008/2010 ... | reverse complement strand
TATCAAAACCTTTAGCCTTTTTTATTTCAATTATTTTTCACTTGCGAAACTTGAGTTAACAAAGAAACCTTATGTCACTTAATCGGAAGAGTCAATGGATGGTTGACAACTGTTATCAGGGGTTTAAGCGTTTCAATCCCAGCGATACAATCACGAAGTACTCGGAGGGAGATGATACGATGTGTCTGCGCTGGGAAAAGAACGGTCGCTTGTATCGGATATATAAGTTCCATGCAGGTTGGTCAGGCGATCTCACAAGATTGACCATTCACGGCGTCAATGCCGTTGGGGAGTATAACGCCATGTCGAAATCTGGGGTGGCATTTGGCATCCGGATTTCTAGCCTTAAAATGAAGGAAGGTCCTGACGGGCAGTATGTTGAAGTGGTATTAGGAAGCTATTAGGAGATGGATAACGTTTTAGGATATCTTACTCACGAGGAGAAGTTGGCCGTTATGCAGGTCGGCTATCAATTGATTGAAAGCGCAGCCAATCATGCCCTCGGAAGAAGGATCTGTGAAGATGACGATCCTTCTGTCGATATCATCATTAAGTCGGTCACCGTTCCCTCTACGTCTACTGGGAACAGCCTGCTGGATAACTTCATGACGAACAACATCTACAATGAGATGTGGAATGAGGCTATTTGGATGAATCCGTATGAGGCGTTTGATATCGTCCGGAGATTCGATAAGGAAGAGAAAGCAGCCTTCAAGAAGATGATGCTCGAGGTAGCCAGAAAGGACAATGTCTCTATGCGAATGAATATACTCCAGGATACTTTCAGAAGAGTTAACATTGATTTTTTTTAGACTCTGAAAAAGGCTCTTCTTTATTCATCCCTTCTATAGATTAACAGCGTAAAACCATGAAATCATTTATTTTCAACCTCGATGGAAACCATCTTCGTGTAAATATGGAAGAACACAATGGTCAGGTCATTTTGGGTAGATTCAGGCCTGATTATCTTCAGATTACGTATGGGAGCCCATTCTTTGGACAGGGGATGACAACGCTGGCCGCATACGAGTTTAAAAACGATTGCCAGCAAATAGTCGACTATTTTAGTAAGGGAGGTTTTGACTTTAGGGACGGATCAGATTGCCTGAGAGTGTTGACTAAGATGGTGGAAGACCATATTAAGACTTATGGACACATTTTCATCGGAGACTTGATGATCTTAACAGGGGAGATGTGTGAGCTGATGTCCGCCATGGGATATGACGACGAGACTCTGAAAGTTTTATTTCCCAATTATGTGGCGGCTATAGTTGAAAAGAAAACCACCAGCGTCAAAGACGACACTCCCAATCCATTCATGACATATGGCTCCAGTCCAAGGGCTTTTATAGGAACCACTAGGCATGATCGCCTCCGGGCCAACTGCCCCAAAATGAATGAATACCCCAAGCTCTCTTCCAAGGCATCATCTGCAAAATCATCATTCTGGGATATTTTCAAAAAAAGATAGATTAGTATCCTTTTGCCGGCGCTTTAGTCATTATTCGGAATCCGAAGCCCTTAAGCTGCTTCCTTCAGCTCTGTCTCCCTCACCTTTTCCACGCATTTCCCGAGACGGGTGCGGAAGGATGCCCTATACCTTCGTTCGCTCTCCAGTTTGTTGATTTCGGACTCGATTGCCCAGTATTGGTTCCTCAGCTTGAGATACGCATCGTGTTGCCTGGCGTACTCTTCCCGGATGTCATACCGGCTTGCGTCCCCGTCCTTCTCCTTTGCCTGCTCGTACAGCCGCTCGATCGCGTCATCATGAGGCCTCATTTCAGCCTTCACACCCTCAAGCTCGCTTCTCTTCGCTTCCAGGCGGGTGTCGAGGTGAGCCAGTTCTGCCTCGAGCCTCCGCATCATGGACTCGATTTCCGGGACGATGCTGGATGCCATGTCGCAAATCTGGGCCGCAGCGTCCCCGATGCCCGGCACTTGCTCGGACAACTTCCTGAGGTTGTCTAGGAAATCCAGGGCTCCGGTTATCTTCTCCGCCTTTACAGCCATGGACATCTCCTGAGGATAGGTCTCGTAGGTGGAGCGCTCAGTCCGATACATGTTACGTACCGTCAAGTAATTGCAGCGGGAGGTCTCTCCTGCATGACCGGCGAAGGTGTCCATGAACCGTCTCGGGGATTCAATGATGGCACGGAGACCGTCCAGCATCTCCCTGACCTCGTTGACGATTGTCTCCTCGATGAAAGCATCGGGGTTAGCGGTCGCCAGGTTAGCCATGCGCTCCACGAACTCGAAAGCGACATTCCAGCTATCGTGCTTGACCTCATAAAGGCGCGTATAGCGGATGATGTCAGCCATGTTGGCATAGTAGTACTTCGTTACGAAACTGTACGGCAGCACGTCGATTCCCTTGTAACAGAGTCCAAGATGAAAGTAGGAGGACTGGCCATAACCGAAGTTGGTGCCGATGGTGATGGTAACGTCGTCCGTAACCTTATAGGTGAAGTCCGACCAGCCCAGAGTATCCGTCGAGTACATCCTGACACCGCGGCGGCTCTTCGCTGCGGTCAGCGTCTCAGTGTAGTTATGGGCCATGATATATCTTTTGGTGGCACTTAGATAGGACTTCTTAAGAGATTCCGCATGTTCTTTCATCTTGTCTTCCAGATAGGCACTCTGGCGCAGGAAAAACTGTCCGGGGTTCTCGCTCTTCAAGGTGGTATATTTGTTTTCGAACTCCTCGCTGTACTCCTGGCTCTTCCTTTCCATCTCTGCGTTGTACTCCTCCAGAGTCCTTGACTTTGGATAGGATGTTCCGCAGATATACGACGCGTAATAAGGAGACGGGGAGACGTAGTTGATGTATCTCCTAGAGGCAGGAGGGAAAGCGATGTTCATCCTTGACTGCATGTCCATCACCGTCCGGTTTGGGTTGACCGCCATCTGCTCCAGGGCAGAAACAAGTTCGGCGGACTGAGGAATGTCGACCTTCTCGAAACAGGTGACACCGTTCTTGACGTTGATCAGGCAGAGGTAATCTTGGTTGACAGTAGGCATGGCTTTTTGTTTTAATAGTACTTGTTGTCTTCTTTCCTGCAGTTCCTTTTCGCTTCCGGGTACAAAGTTGCACCTTGTTGACGAACCCTATGTTCGCAAAAAGGTTTTCGAGTAAAACATGATTGAAATTGACTGACCGGGACATTTACGAATGCTTGTTTCGCGACATGAGGCCAGCCGATGATAAACGAGGCGAAATATGTACCTTTGTATCACGAAACAAGAAGTATGAGCGAGCAGTCCAATAGCAGTTTACCCCAGGTGCAGGTTCCGATTGTCTACAACCCGAGCGAGGTTATCGGCCTTTTCAACGAGTTCCTTGCTAGAAAAACCAATGGAATCATCCATGTCCGGGGGATATACAGGCCGGGAAACGGGCATCAGTACAATGGGGTTTTCTATGACCTGCTTCGCGACGAGTTCTCCCAGAAGGAACTTACCCTTGTCATCTCTCATGAGATCCGTTCCCAACTTCAGGAGGGGAACCTCGTCGAGTTCAAGGGATTTGTTGACCGCAGGGTGTCCAACGACTGCGCGGTTAAACTACAGTTGAACGTCTCAGGGGCGAGTGTCGTCCAGCAGCAGACCCTGTCGGAGAATGACGTCCGCCGTATCGAGATCAGAAACGCGAAGGCTAAAGCCGGAGTCAAGAATATCGACGGCATCCTGGAAGCCGCGATCTACGCGGACAGGAGGCCCGTAGTAGGGCTGGTGTATGCGCAGACCTCCATTACAGACAAGGATTTCAACGCCGGGAGGCAGGCCGCAGGGGCCATGATTGACTTCAAAGAGTATAGGGCAACGTTCACAAAACCCGACGAGTTCATCGGGGTGCTCCGGCAGGCGGATGCCGACAGGAACGACTGTGTCTGCATCGTCAGGGGCGGTGGCGCCGGGCTCGAGGCACTGGAGGATATATCCGTCCTCGAATGCATAGCAGGGATGAGGACCCCGGTGATTACGGCGGTTGGCCACACCCCCGACAAAGTGTTCATCAATGAGATTGCCGACCTCGAGAAGGAGACGCCCTCCCTCCTCGGGACGTATTTCAAAGATCTCGTCGATAGCGTCGCCAAGAAGAAGGCCGACTCTGTCGCGGCGCTCTCCAGAAAGATTGAGGCGCAATTCAAGCAGCAATTAGATACGGCCAAAAAGCAGAACGAGGAACTCCAGAAAAAGATCAGCGAACTCACGAAGGCCGGCGCCGAGGCGCAGAAACTCCACGACGAGCAGGTGAAGGCTTCACAGAAGCAGCTCGACGAACTTGCTAAGGGGAACGGTATCGCCAGACAGAAGGACCGCGAGCAGATGGAAACCCTTCAAAAGCAACTCGCGACGCTCACCGAGAACAGTAAAATCCAGACGGAGGGATTCACAAGACAAATCGAGAAGATGCAGGTGGATATGAACTCGCTCTCGAAGGAGAACAGAATTCTCACGTCTCAGTATGCTGAAGAGAAATCAAAGAAGGAGGCACTGGAAAGAAGCTTCCTTGAAGAGAGAAACCGGAAGAGCGGCAAGGGCCTCATTGTCACCGTCATCATCCTCGCAATTCTCCTTATCATCAGTCTGATACTGCGCTAGCTCTACCTCTTAATCCTCCTGGCGCTTGGTCTATTATCGACCATGAAAAAAGGGATTCCCTGTTTCTATACAGGAAATCCAAAGTGAGTCACGAAATGTATTCCCGCCGCAGCTTCTTTCAGCCTTAAACAAATACTATAACTTGGGGATTTCAGTCAGCCTGGGACACATCTCTCCAAGCCTGTGATACCTGGCTGTCCCTTCGAAATTTACCAATTGAGGGGCAAATCCAAAACCGCCAGGAATTGCCTCCTTGACGCTACCTCCGTGGGAGCCGACAGACGCCGCCAGGAAATTGGGGAACAACTTCTTCAAAACGGGAACGCTATATCCCATCGCCGACATCAATTCGCAGATTTCGCTCGCATACGTCATCATGTCTCCGAAGATGATCCTGCCATGCTGCTGGATGTGCCAATCGATGATAGCGTCGAAGACCGCAAAGCAATGCTGGCTATTCTTGTAGTCCAGGTCGTTGTCATTGAAGCAGTAGACCATCCTTGTGCAGTCTGTCTCAAACTCATCGGCCTCAAGATTATTCTGCTCACCAGCAATGAACGCGCTCCCATAGCCCAACTGGAGATAGTCCGGGACGAAACGGTTGAGCTTTATCCAGCCCATCGAAGTGGTCTCCATGTTCAGATAGAGGGTCTTGCCCGCTTTTAATTGAAATTGGTACGATTTCATAATGCCATGTTAAAATTGTCAAAGTATTACAAAACTAGCGGATTCTTTCCAAAACTCCAAAACAATGACAATTACGTAGATACCGACAACCTCGTTTCTATCCAAAGCGAACTATCGTTTCGCAATAAAGCGAATACAGAGGAGGTTCATTATTATTTCTTATCTTTGTTGTAGAGGATAGTACAGCCGTTGTACTAGCTCCTTCCTATGTTGTATAATTTTATCTATAACCATGAGTATCTTAGGTTCAATCTTTTCAAAAAAGAATTCATTCAAGGGGAATTCACAGGCCTCGACACCCGAACAATCTGACAACATCGTCAGTTCAAAAGAGATTGACACTCCATTTGGAAAGGCCACCATGGTCACGCAGCGCTATCCTGAGAATCCTCCTTATGACATGAGCGATGAGCCGGAAATTGTCCAGCTTTCTAGGGTTGCGGTCTGGAGATACAACACAAGACAGAGTCCAGACTCCCTTGTAAATGCGCTTATTAGCCTGTTCAACTATGGTAGAGAGCACGGAGGACGCGTTCTATTGGATCTAGCTCCTTCCGATTGTATGACAGTCGGAATGGCTTATGAACTATTTTCACTCTATATCAAAGACGACAGCCGGCTAGTCAATTTCGTTTCTGCTGAGAACGCCCTGTTCTGCCTGACAAAAGGTTTTTGGGACGACCACGATTCTCGCTCCGCCTGCCTTCTCTTCTCCCTTTTGTACGGCCCAGCTGATCTCCTGCAAGACCAGTTCGTTACCGCGGAGATTGAGACGTGCAAGAACATCGGCTATCCAATTGGCATGGTATTCATGGGCAGGAACCCTTATCGAGACCCGGGACTCCAAGGATTCAGAGACAATTCCGTGCGCAAACGCCTCGTCGTCGCCAGGTATCTCCTGGACTACTTCTATAACTGTGACACAAGAAGCGTAAAGGGTGCCAGCGACTTCTTCTATCTGCTCCCCAACAGCGCCACAATTGAAAAGTTCCTTAATGATTACGACGATTTCGCCAAAAACGGAATCGATTACAAGCCGCAGGGCGAGAAGATTCTAAAAACTCTATTTGACCAGGTAGAAAAGACGCTATACGAGTACTGATTCTTGATTACCTGACGCCTCCGGTTACGGAACGTTTGCTATAGGGGGTTGTTGTTTTTTCTCATCCCCTCGTGGTGGAAGAACACCTCGCTTATTTCATTATCACACTCGGTCTGGACGGATATCCAGCTCCAGAGGAGATCTCGCACCGAAGCACAGTATATCTTCAATTGCTTCGTGCGCCTCCTATACTGGGATATTTGTGTCCTTCCGAATCCTAGCCAAACATTGAGTTCGAACTCGTTCCCATGGCGGATATCTTTTCCGCCGTGTGACCGTTTATGCACCTCGGAGATTGGCGTATTTCCTTCTCTGCAAACCTAAGCTCGCCCATCGATGCGTTCAAGCCTAACCCGTGGAGCGGGGAGACGGACAATCTTCCTTCTTGGCAGAAGCGTATTCTCCGTCTCAGGCTTGCCTTCATCTTACAGGCTCGCTTTACGAAAGCAGAAAAAAATACGCATCCCCGGGACATGAAGATCCAAAACTAAGGGAAAAGAAATGAGTTAGAATTTATGGAAGATGTATTGACTCTCGTCCTTATCATCATCCTCTGCCTGCTCTTAAAGCCGCTCATATCCGCCATTCTGCGCGGACTGGGAAGCTCAGAGCATCGTAGAGACCGGTAAGGTATTGATGGTGCGATAAGGCGGACACATAGTTAGGGTTGGCTACGGCATAAAGACGCAGCCTGTCACATTATTATCTATAATGGAAAGGTTTTTGTCTCATTTTATTTCTGGGCGAACCAAGATTTCGTTTTGAGTATGTATCTTTGCGGTGCAAACAAATCTAAAGATATGCCAGTTAGCAAAGACGCGATGGCGAGATACCGGATAATTGACCGCCTTCTCGCAGATCCCAACCGGGATTATACAACTAAACAGATTTACGAACAGGTGAACTGGTCGTGCCCCAATGTTTCACTCCGAATGGTTCAGAAGGATATAAAGACTTTGGAAGAAGAGTTCGGAAAAGAACTCGTCCGAAACGCTGGACGAAGGGGGAGTGTCCGTTATGCGGATCAGTCAGAGCCTTTGTTCTATCAAGAGTTAACGAGTGATGAAGAGGAGGTGCTCCGGGAAGTTCTCAGGAGTTTGGGGCAGTTCGAAGGTTTAGACAATTTCACATGGCTTGAGTTGCTGAAAAAGAAACTTGACATGGGAACAACCCCGGGACAGCAGCCTCTAATCTCATTCAGCAAGAATGATGGTTTGCAGATCCCTGACACTCTTCTCGGAAGGCTATTCTCAGCCATATCACGCAAATCTGTCATTAAGATTACATATACTGTGTTTGGTCATAAGCCGAAGCAGTATACGGTACATCCTTACCAGCTCAAGCAATTCAATGACAGATGGTTCCTTCTTTGCACACCAGTCGCAGATGAATTCTATCCGTTCGACCCGGAGTTTATCGCCACATTCCCTCTCGACAGAATCGATACTGACTTCGAGTATGTAGAAGACATTCCATACATAGAAACTCCCGTTGATTTGAAAGCCAGGTTTGACGAAATCATCGGTGTTACCCTCAGGAAGGAAGTCCCCATTGAAGAGATCTACTTTGCTGTTCATAAGGACTCTCTTCCCTATATTCAAACCAAGTATATCCACACCTCGCAGATTCAGTTAGATGGAGACTGGGAGAAGGATTATAGGGAGCGCTATCCGTCTCTATCGGACTGGACGTTTTTCTCGATAGAATGTCGACCGAATAATGAACTTTATGCTCGCTTCGCTTCTTACGGAAAGAACATAATGCTGATAGAGCCGGTATCCATGAGGAATCATCTCAAAGAGATAATGCGCTCGGCAGCGGAAAACTATGCCCTCCTTGATGAGTAAGGTGATTAAGAAGGGCAATATCCCTAGATCACTGAAAAGAAAGTGCTAAAGGGTATGATTACTGTCGTTGGGTGTTTTTGATGTATCAGATGGACATCCTGATACCCAGAAACTGCCAAGCAAAATGAAAAGTACAACGGTACAGCGCCCTATAGGCACCCGGCTAGACTATACCGATTCATTCAGGCCGGCGAGGGACAAAGCTGAAATCCCTGTTATACACATACTTTCGCCCATCCATCTGACGTATGATATCCCTCGCGACAAGGAACTGCTTCAACTTGGCGATGATGGTCCGTGACCGCGAGAACCCGATGCTTGAATAGCCGAGCGAGAGGCGCTTGAGGAGTTCATTGTACCCGACAGGGGTGTCGTTCTCTTCGAAGGCCTTGTCCAGGGCAACACGATGCAAGTCTTCCGGCATGGTCTCATAATCGAAGGCCACTTTCCTGGGTGCGGAGCCGAATTCGTATCCGCCCTCAAGTACAGGCAGGCCATCCTCGTTGATGCTGAAGGCGAAAGGCCGGAACTCCCTGTCCCTGACCAGTGATGCCCGCACCTCACTGATGTTACCGTCCACTTCACTCTTCGTGATCTGGAGGATAGTCTCTGCCTTGTGGTTGAGCTCCGTTCCTATATGCCCACGCACATTGTCATCAGCCTTGTTCAGATGGAGGACGGTGTGGATATGAAGGTTGTATTGGCTACTCCATCTCATCAGCAGGCCAATCACTTCCGCAGCCTCAGTTGAAGAATTGATATCAAAAAGTAAATCCCGCAGCCCGTCAATAATGACAAGCCCCACCTCCGGCCTTTCAGCCAACGCAAGCTCGATTATCTCACGCCGATCAAGAGGGCTGTGCTCCCGGAGCATGACGAACTCTATCTGGTCATTGTCCTGAGAAGCAGGGAGGCCGCAGAGCCGGTTGATTCTCTGCAGGACCTTCTGGCAATGATAGGAACTCTGCTCCGTGTCAAAATAGAGTACTCTCCGTTTCCCGGCAGGGAAGCGGGCCTGGTAGTTGAGAACCCGGCTGTTGGTTAATGCCGAAGCGACAATCGCGCAGACATTGAAAGTCTTCTTGGACTTGCCTTTGCCGGTTGAAGCGCTGAAGTTGCCCAGGGTACTGATGACTGAATCATCGACCTTGATGACGTCCGGCGGCATAGTGAACTTGTCGGAAGCCTTGATGAGGATGGTGTTCCAGATCTGGTGGAAATTCTGGGGTGTGATACGTGTCTCCATAACTCTGATTCTATTTGTGAACGCCATTGTCCCTTGCATTGAGGATATCAAAAGTATCTTCAAGCAGTTCGTTATCTGTCCTGTGATAACCACCTGACAGCCATTCGTCTATCTCAGACTTCTTGAATCGGATTCGTTTGCCGTCCTTATGGTAGGGGACACGCTTGTAATGAATCCAGTCATAGATCGTCCTGATGGCAGGGTGGTCGGGGTGGTAAGCCCGCAGCCCCTGTACGTCCATCCATTCGTCAGGCTCAGAGGTTCCCTCTTTACCGCGAACGATGTAGTTCTTGAGCTCACTCACGTCCTTCTGGAGAGAGGAAAGTATACGTGGAAGGTGATCAAACGAGATCCGCTCTTCTTCCTCCGAAACTTTAGATAGAGGTCTGTTTTTAGTTGTAGTCATGGTATTTATCCAATAAACGTTGAGTAAAGGATTCCCTGACTGCGGCCGCTGAGAGAGAACCGTGGCCCACCTTGGACCACAGCACAAAAATACCGGCCCTTTGCGGGGCCGGGGTAGGTTCGGGGGTACACCAAGGTATCCCCTTATTGATGATATCTGTCAGTTTTTACTGGATTCTGCTGTCTCTCTCTATCTTGGAGGATATGGATGGGAAGAGCTCCCTGAGACAGCTTGCGACATAACGGAGATCCTTCTGGGTCTGCTCTTCCTCGAACCGGAAGTTCAGCCTGTGCTTGATGTTGTCCCTATTCCTTCCGGTGACGCTGTGCAGAAGCCGAATCCAGGCGGCCTTGTCAGAATTATGGAAGTTCAGGCCAAGGGAGTCGAAGATGTAATAAAAGAAGAGAACCTGCTGGCCAGTGGTCATCCCGGTGTCAACATCAGGCTCGTTGGCCGGACGGCCCGCACCCGCCTGCAGTAGGGCCTTCCTCTTGGACCTGATGCGGTCAAGGTCAGATCCATTCGTCTGGGAAACGACGTACTCCAGCGCATTCAGGATTGCCGCAGCATCCCTACGGAAATAGCATTCCGCCACGTACAGCATGGCATCAATGCTCACGTATCCCTCGGGCGCCTTACTGATGGAGAGGTCATTCATGGCCTTCTCCGTCCGCATCTTTAGTTCGAGGATGACATCCTGACGGGGGTCGTGGCTCACCGGAACATCATGGTCCTTGATATTGCCCCCTGATGCCGGAGCTTTCTCGAATAGGTTGAAGTAAGGGATGGCCTCGGTGCCGTACAACGCTTTGTCCTTGATGGCTGTTAGGCAGCAACGCTTCTCTGGACTCTCGGCATTCATCATGTAATAGACAGCCCCGAAGATCAGTGTCGCCTCCGGCTTGCGGTTGACCCGGTAGTCATAGTAGTTGAAGTCGAAGAAATGGACGAGACGCTGCTCTACGCAGGCTTTTCTGCTTCTCATCACCAGGCTGTCCCAGATATCACCGACGAGCAGTTCGGGATTCTCTGTATCTTCCAGCCTGGCGAGGATGGTGTCCACGGCATTGAACAGCGTCTGAAGCGGCAGCGAGGATTCCTTGATCCTCATGGCGCCATCGACCTCACCGTTATAAAACTTTGTTACAATCGGTACAAGGAATTGTCTAACTCCTTGCATCTTGTCGAGATCTGATCTCGACCTGTAGAAGTTACGGATCCTCATATCAATATGTTGTTATTCTTTATTCCCGGCCTGTTGTTTTCTGGGTCTTCCTCTCCTAGGCTTGCTCCCTTCCTCGATCCTTATCCTCTCGACAGCCTTGCGCTTGCTCTTGTCGACGATGTCGGCGTAGATCTGTGTTGTGCCGACATTCGCGTGGGTGAGCAGATGGGAAACCGTGTAGATGTCCGTTCCCTCGTTCACCTGCAGCGTGGCGAACGTGTGACGGAAACAGTGGAACGTGATGTGCTTGGTAATACCCGCAGACTTGAGCCACTGTTTGAGGGGATCATTGATATAATACCGCTTGAGATCCTTGAACACGAGCCCGTCACCCCGCTTGCCGCAAAGCCTGTAGGCCTCGTCCGTAAGGGGGAGCGTAGCCTCGGTGTCCGTTTTCTCCGTACGGATCCTGATGCACCAGCCGCCGTCCTGCGCTTTTTCTATATTGCTCCAAGTAAGGGCGAGGATATCGCTGATACGCAGTCCGGTAAGGCAACTGAACAATGACGCGTTCTTGAGGTCCGGAACATCGCACGGGGTCTTGGCCAGTTTGCGGACTTCTTCAAGGGTAAGATACTCACGGCGACCGGTCACTGCAGCAATCGGCTCCAGGTAATCATTGACGTTCTCCTTGATCATCCTCTCCTGGTATGCCAGCTTAAGGCATCCACGGAAGGTCGACCAATAACCTGATGCCGAATTCTGGGACAAGTCTTTGCCGTTGTCCCTCAGTTGCTTGGCACTTAGTAAGTATTCACGGAAACCGGTGCAGAAGGGGACTGTGATGTCCGACATCTGGCACTTCCCGTTACAGTAGTTCTTGAAATGGTCATAAACCCGGATCCATTTCTGATCCTTGACAGAAAGCTTATGACGGAAGTAGGCCAGGAAGTCTTTCTTCTCTTTGTGAGTGTCCAGGAAATCGAACTGTCCCCTGATGATGGCCAGCTCCCTCTCAGCGCGTATGGCGTTTGCCTGCCTGAGTTTCTCCTTGTTCGCCTCTTTCTCGATGGCGAACTTTGGGTTGTCGACGAGATAGATTCCGAGGTAATCACGGAAAATACGATCCTGTGTTTCAGGATCCCTAAGCGGCGGGTAGAAATCCAGATAGAGAGTTATCTTCCCGCTTTTCAACTTGCGTTGACGAAGAGTAACTTTTGTAGCTTTCATGGACGCTTATTTTTTGAACAGTTCATCGAGTTCCGATATCTTATACCACACGAAGTTGCCTTCCGTCCGTACCTTGGTCACACCAGCAGCCTGAGTTTCTGCGGAAAAGCGCTTCTGCGCTATGTGATATTTCTTCAAGGCATCACAACTGCGGATGTAGTTCCTGCGTATCTCAGCCGGTATCTTAGGCTTCCTGTCCTTGAACAGCCGGTTGAGATCCTTGATGCTGTAATACATGTAACCTCCCTGCCGGATGCCCTGGACGCCGTTCTCGTGGATCCCGTCATAGAAAGTCTTCTGGCCGATGTGGTAACGCTTCCGGGCTTCATCCACGGTGATGTAATTCTTCATGAGGTCCCCGCGGGCTATGCGGGCGTTATCCCACTCACGCCTGGCAATGAGAAGTGTCTTTCCCTTCCGGCAAAAAGGGATTCTCTTGACCCGAACGTAGTTGGTGATGTACTTGCGCGTAAAGCCCTCGTTCTTTATAAGGTCATCAGCGTTGTACCACTCATCTGGATTGTAGGTAATCATAGGAGGGAACAACCTGTCAAGGTCTTTTTTCGGGAAAAAGGCTTTCCCTTTAACGTGCTTGGGACGAATCCCCGCTTCACGGCATTTCCTATACAACCAGGTTGACGTTATCTCATACCGTGCAAGAGCGTCATCCTTTGAGATCAAGGTTGAGAAGTCACCATTGGATGCTTGGGGTTTCATTTGAGTATCTGCCATCAGTTGCTCGATAGGTATCCGCAACGTCCGAGTGGCAAAACGAACAGGCACAAACTCACCTTCACGGATGCGGGCATATACGGTAGGCCGGCTGACCCCTAGATATGCCGCTGCTTCCGAGATGGAAAGGTGAGACTTGCCGGCCAAAGCTGCCCGGGAATCCTGGACAGAGAGAACCTGATTTTTGGCAGCCTTATTGATCGCCCGAGTATGTCTCTTATAAGTCTCACGACAGGCAGGACAACAGAAAATCTGCCTACCTGCTTCAGGCTTGAAACTCTTTCCGCACTGTTTGCAAATTCTAATAGTATTGTACATACTTTTTACAAAATCAGTAAAACATATTTCTCAAGACCTTTCAAATGCCAAAATAGGCATCTAATTGGGTTTTGTTTGTAAATCTATGTAAAAAAATGTAAAGTTGCAAACTTTGGCATCAATATGTAAAAAGTTTGTACCACGCGTGGTAGAAATGTGGTACAAAAATGGTGAAAAAATACCGTATGCAAACAAAAAGAACCAGCAAGAAATTTTGCGGGTTCTTATTGATTATCAACTGATTATAGCAGTTTTTGCGCGAATGTTAACTTTCAGTTTTTGGCCATTTATTTTCCGATACAAAAATGCTCGAAAATATTCCCCAGCACCTCGTCCGTGGTGACTTCGCCGAGGATGGTGCCGAGGTGGTGGAGGGCTTGGCGGAGGTCTTCGGAGAGGAGGTCGGGAGTCTGGCCGGCGGCGAGGGAACGTTTGACGTTTTCGAGGGATTCGGACGCTTTCATCAGGGCTTGGTAGTGCCTTAGGTTGGTGACGATTGTCTGGTCAGAATCCAAAGTTGCGGACTTTTGGGAGTCGGACAACAGTTTGCGCAATTCATCAAGACCGAAACCAGTCTTGGCGGAAATATATAACTTAACTACTTTTTCATTAGGATTAGAAACAGAATTGTTGATTAGGCTAACATTAATGTTATTACCCCAAACATCCACTTTATTCAGCAGAACGATCAACTTTTGTGACTTTACATCCAGATTTGAGACTATGTCAGAAATCGAATACTCGTTTTCTTCTTCGGAGGCGGTGACATCAAGCAGGGCAAGGACGATCGAGGCCTCGTTCATCTTCTTATACGAGCGGGAAATGCCGATCTTTTCGACCTCATCTGAGGTTTCGCGGAGACCGGCGGTGTCGATAAAACGGAACAATGTGCCATCGATGGTCATTGTCTCCTCGATGGTGTCACGGGTGGTGCCGGCGATGTCGGAGACGATGGCACGGTCATCACGAAGGAGAGCGTTCAGGAGGGTACTCTTGCCGGCGTTGACGGCACCGACTATGGCGACCGGGACTCCATTGCGAAGTGCGTTGCCGTAGCGGAAGGAATCGGTCAGCGAATGAATATGTGCAAGTGTTCCATCAAGCAGGGAGGACAGTTCGGATCTGCTGGCGAACTCAACATCCTCCTCGCTGAAATCCAACTCTAATTCAAGCAGGGAAGTCATTTTCAGAAGCTCCCCCCTGAGGGTTTTCAACTCTTTGGAGAAGCCGCCTTTCAACTGACTGAATGCTACTTTGTGCGCTGCTTCGCTCTGCGCGGAAATCACATCGGCAACGGCTTCGGCCTGAGCAAGATCCATCTTGCCATTTACAAAAGCCCTTTGGGTAAATTCTCCAGGACCGGCGACGCGGGCACCACAATCGACCAAGCGTTGCAGGAGCCTTTCCACAATGTACTTTGAGGAGTGGCTGGATATCTCAACGGAGTCCTCTCCGGTGTAGGAATGCGGGGCACGGAACACGCTTACCAAGACGGTGTCCAGATCGGTTCCATCGGCTTCAAGCGCGACTCCATATTTAAGCCTGTAACCTTCAGTGTCTGAAATATTACCACCCTTGCATCTTATCACTTTATCAGCTATGGAGAAGGAATCTCTTCCACTCATCCTGATGATGGCTATTGCACCGGTTCCGGGGACGGTGGCGGGGGCGCAGATCGTGTCTTCTATGTTGAGCATATCTGTTCTTTTACGTCCCTTCGACGGGCTCAGGGACCAATCTCCCAACTTACTTAACAATGGACCCCAAAGCCCTCCACCGAAGCGACAACAAAAGACAAATTTATCAACATTCCCCAACATATTCAAGGAATAACCGACAAACTCGTGAAAACTCACACCAAACTCGCTATCTTTGCACCGCAAAATCTACTCTATGGCTCAGAATGACCTCACCCAAGGCAGCATTCTAGGCAACATCCGGAAGTTTTCGCTGCCATATATGATGTCATATTTCCTGCAGATCCTCTACGGATTGGCGGATTTGTTCGTCATAGGGCAATACTGCGATGTCGCCGGCACGACGGCGGTGTCCAACGGCGCGCAGATAATGCATATGTTCACCGTCGTCATCATCGGCCTTGCGATGGGCACGACGGTACGGATAGCAAGGGCGATCGGCGCGGGCGACAGGGAAAACGCGGCAAGAAACATCGGCAACACATTCACGCTGTTCACCATCGTCGCAATCATCACAACAGCCATACTATTAGCAGCTAACAAAGGCATTGTCAACCTAATAGACACTCCGCAAGAAGCTGTCAAAGGCACAATAGACTATCTAAGAATATGCTTCATCGGCATCCCGTTCATCATAGCCTACAACATCATCACGATGCGGCGGCGGTCGGAATAGTGGAAAAATTCATCGGACTGCTATTCATCGTCCCTTCAGCGATGCTGGCGACCGTCTCGGCGATGGCGGCGCAGAACATCGGGGCGAAAAAGCCTGAAAGGGCCAGAAAGACAATGAAATATTCAATAGCGATCGCGGTGGGATTCGGCACCGTGGCCTCAGTGATTCTCCAATTCATCCCTGAATATGCCGTAAGAATATTCACGAGCGACAGCAGTGTCATCACCCTTGGAGGCCAGTACCTAAAAGGTTACGTGTGGGACTGCATATTCGCCGGCATACATTTCTGCTTCAGCGGCTTCTTCACCGCCTGCGGCTATTCCATCATCTCGTTCATACACAACGTCATATCAATCACGTGCGCCCGCATCCCTTTGTCCTATCTGACTTCAATTGAATATCCCGGCACGCTCTTCCCGATGGGCCTTGCATCTCCGGCCGGCTCGCTTCTCTCCGTCATCATCTGCGTCACTGTTTACATAGTGATGCGCCGGAAAGGGAAACTATAACGCCCACTTATTCCCGAACTTCACAAAAATTCTTTATCTGAATATATTTGGCCTATCTTTGCAGCCCGATTAGGAAATGTAATAAACTTAAAGATGAAAAGAGACGCCATCGATTTCGGTTCCGACAGCATTCCGGGACTCTTCAGAAAAATATTCATTCCTACATTGATAGGGATGGCCTGTATGGCAGTGATGACGACCATCGACGGGGTGTTTGTCGGCCACGGGGTGGGGAGCGACGCGCTCGCCGCCGTCAATATATTCGCACCTTTCTGGATGATTATGACCGGGTTAGGGATGCTGTTCGGCATCGGCTGCTCGGTCGTTTCTTCCGTCCATCTATCCCAAGGCAACGAGAAGGCGGCACGCATCAATATGACACAGACGTTGATTTTCGGTGTGCTTGTCACTGTGGCCCTGACGATTTTGGTCCAGAGCCACAGCACCAAGAGTGCCTGTCTTCTCGGCTCATCGGACAGACTTCTGCCGTACGTCCTTGACTATCAGAAATGGCTTTCCTACGCATTCTGCGCATTGTTCCTCCAGTCGGTCGGACTGTTGATCATCCGTCTGGACGGCTCGCCGAAGTACGCTTCCGCAGCTGCGGCGATTCCATCCATCGTGAATGTCGTGCTGGACTATGTGTTCCTGTTCATCCTTGACAAAGGACTTGAAGGAGTCGCCGTCGCCACCTCGATCGGATGCTGGACCGGAGGCCTTATGGTGCTGTTTTACATACTGTTCCTGTCCAAGACAATGAGACTCTACCCATTGAAGATGTCGTGGAAAAGCCTTTGCCTGTCGTTGCGCAACCTGTGGTACCAGTTTCGTCTCGGACTGTCTGCTTTCCTTGGCGAGATCAGCATCTCGATACTTATATTCGTGGGAAACTATGTGTTTATGAAATATTTAGGAGAAGACGGTGTGGCGGCGTTTTCCATCGCCTGCTACATTATGCCGTTCATCTTTATGACCGGAAACGCGATCTCGCAGTCCGCACAGCCGATTATCAGTTTCAACCACGGCGCCGGTAACCGTAACCGTGTGCTGGAAGCTCGCAAATTCTCTCTGCTAACTGCCTTTGCGCTTGGAATTGTGGTCTCTCTGGCCTTGGCGTTCGGTATCAGTTATGTGGCTGTACTGTTCCTCAGCAAAGACGCTCCTGCATATTCAATAGCGGCTCACGGTGTGCCTCTGATGGCCATCGGATTCACATTGTCGATTGTGAACGTCGCTGCCATAGGCTATTACCAAAGTGTGGAACGCGCGCTTCCGGCGACCATTTTCTCGCTTTCGCGCGGGGTAATATTCCTTGTGCCTTGCTTTCTTGTCATCCCACTTTTTGCCGGTGTGAACGGAATTTGGCTCGCTCTGCCGGCGACAGAGGCGCTGACATTCCTTTCGATTGTCTCTTTCAGTCTTTTCAGGAAGCGCCAGACCGTAAAGCGGTGAATTTATATTCATTGAATATTTTGCCGCTTATTCCCATTTTTTGCGTACATTTGCAAAACAAACGGACTTCCTTATGCTTGACGTGACTTTAATACCTTTGAGCGGCAGTGCGTCCCAGGATGCACAGTGGGAATGTTCTTCCATTGACTTTCACCGACCATTTCATCACTGTTTGAGATGGTCGTTTTTTTTGAATGCCCCCTGTTATTCTTCACGACCACCTGAATAAGAAAAGGAGGCACGCAGTGCCGACAGGGCCTCCCAGCGAGGGAGGCGGTGGAGGATGGCGCTCCCACCGGGAGCTGGCGCGAAGCGACTGAGGGGTGGAATAAGTTGAAAAGTCTGTTTTAGGAAAAAGTTGGATTTAGTTATAAGTCAAAAATTATTGACAAGGAAATGAAAGAAAGAAAAGGCGCGACATTAAAGTTGGAGAACGGGGCGGAGTTCCGTGGATTCTCCTTCGGCTACGACGGCCCGGCTGACGGGGAAGTCGTCTTCTCTACCGCGATGGTAGGCTATCCGGAAAGTCTTACGGACCCCTCCTATTCCGGGCAGATTCTCTGCGTAACCTATCCTTTGATAGGTAATTACGGCGTACCACAGGAAGGAGCGGATGAACTGGGAATATCCCGGAACTTCGAGTCAGAGAAGATCTGGGTAAGGGGAGTCGTGATCAGCGACTATTCCTTCGACTACAGCCACTGGGATGCGGTCAAGAGCCTCGACGAGTGGCTGAAAGAGCAGAAGATTCCTGGAATATTCGGGATCGACACCCGCGCCGTCACGCAACTTCTCCGCGAGAAGGGCTCGATGCTTGGAATGATTGTTCCGGACGGCGTCGAGAAGGATTTTCCGATCGATGACCCTAACCTCGCCAACCAGATCGCCATCGTCAGCTGCAAGGATGTCATTGAATATGGCAGCGGCTCCAAGACTGTCGTGATGGTTGACTGCGGAGTCAAGCACAACATCCTCAGATGCTTTATGGAGAGGGGAGTGAAAGTAGTCAGAGTGCCTTGGGACTACGATTTCAACAAACTTGACTACGACGGCCTCTTCATCTCGAACGGCCCTGGCAACCCGCAGTTCTGCAATGTCACCGTAGCTAACATGCGCAAGGCGATGGAAGGCGACAAGCCAATTTTCGGAATATGTATGGGCAACCAGCTGCTCGCCAGAGCCGGCGGGGCCAACACCTATAAATTGAAGTACGGGCACCGCAGTCATAACCAGCCTGTACGTATGGTCGGCACGAACCGCTGCTTCATCACCTCGCAGAACCACGGATTCGCGGTTGACGACAAGACCCTCGGAGCTGATTGGGAGCCTTGGTTTGTGAATATGAACGACGGCACCAACGAAGGCATCCGCCACAAGACCAAGCCTTTCTGCTCGGTACAGTTCCACCCGGAAGCCTCCAGCGGCCCGACCGACACGAACTTCCTGTTTGACGAGTTTATCAGCAAATTGTAACTTTCGGATAAAGAAGAATTTATGAAAAACACGAATATAAAGAAGGTTTTGATCCTCGGATCAGGCGCACTCAAGATCGGTCAGGCGGGAGAGTTTGACTATTCCGGCTCACAGGCCCTCAAGGCCCTGCGCGAGGAGGGCATCGAGACAGTCCTGATCAATCCTAACATCGCCACCGTGCAGACTTCGGAAGGCGTGGCCGACAAGATCTACTTCCTGCCGGTAACCCCGTTCTTTGTCGAGAAGGTCATCGCCAAGGAGCAACCTCAGGGCATTCTCCTCTCGTTCGGTGGCCAGACAGCACTGAACTGCGGCGTGGAACTGTACGAGAACGGAATACTTGACAAATACAATGTCCAGGTTCTCGGAACTCCGGTCCAGGCGATTATGGACACAGAGGACCGTGACCTCTTCATAAAAAAACTGGACGAGATCGGTGTGAAGACCATCAAGTCACACCCTGCCTCCAACATAGAGGAGGCCCGCAAAGCCGCCCACGAGCTCGGATTCCCACTCATCGTGCGCGCCGCCTACGCCCTCGGCGGACTCGGCTCAGGCTTCTGCGACAACGATGAGCAGCTCGACGAACTCTGCGAAAAAGCCTTCTCTTTCTCCCCGCAAGTACTTGTCGAAAAGTCACTTAAAGGCTGGAAGGAGATTGAATATGAAGTTGTCCGCGACCGTTATGACAACTGTATCACGGTCTGCAATATGGAAAACTTCGACCCGCTCGGAATCCACACCGGAGAGAGCATCGTCGTGGCTCCGTCCCAGACCCTGTCCAACAACGACTACTATTTCCTGCGCGAACTTTCCATCAAGATCGTCCGTCACATCGGAATAGTTGGTGAGTGCAATGTCCAGTACGCCTACGACCCTGACGCTATGGACTACCGCGTCATCGAGGTGAACGCCCGCCTGAGCCGCTCATCGGCCCTGGCCTCTAAAGCAACTGGCTATCCACTCGCATTCGTGGCCGCGAAACTCGGCCTGGGTTACGGTCTGTTCGACCTTAAGAACTCTGTCACAAAGACAACTCCGGCATTCTTCGAGCCGGCTCTTGACTACATCGTCTGCAAGATTCCTCGTTGGGACCTTAGCAAATTCCACGGCGTTTCACGCAAAATCGGCTCCTCGATGAAATCCGTGGGCGAGGTTATGGCCATCGGCCGCAGCTTCGAGGAGGCCATCCAGAAGGGCCTCAGGATGATCGGCCAGGGGGCGCACGGATTCGTCGGCAACAAGGAATTCCAGGTCGCCGACTTGGAGGAGGCTCTCCGGGAGCCGACCGACAAGCGTATATTCGTGATCTCCAAGGCTATGCGCGCCTGCTACACGGTAGATCAGATCCACGACCTCACCAAGATCGACAAATGGTTCCTCAATAAGCTGGAGAACATCGTGAAGACCTACGAGGACATGAACTCCTACGACACTCTTGAGGACATGCCGGTGGAGCTCCTGCGCCTTGCCAAGCAGGAGGGCTTCTCCGATTTTCAGATCCAGAGAGCCATCTGGAAGGACAAAGGAACCTCGACAGCCAACATGGATGTTGTCCGTGAACATCGAAAATCACACGGCATCGTCCCTGTCGTGAAGCAGATAGACACCCTCGCCGCCGAATTCCCGGCACAGACGAACTACCTCTACCTGACCTACAACGGCACGAAGAGTGACATTGAATATGAGCGTGACGGCAAGTCGGTGATTGTCCTCGGTTCGGGAGCCTACAGGATCGGTTCGTCCGTGGAATTCGACTGGTGCTCGGTGACCTGCCTCCAGACAATCCAGAAGCAGGGCTACAGGGGAGTGCTGATCAACTACAACCCGGAGACCGTCTCCACAGACTACGATATGTGCGACAGGCTCTATTTCGATGAGCTTACCTTCGAGAGGGTGATGGACATCATCGACCTTGAGACTCCTCACGGTGTCGTTGTCTCCGTGGGCGGCCAGATTCCTAACAATCTCGCCCTCAAGCTTCACAAGCACAACGTTCCGATTCTCGGCACCTCCGCCGAGGACATCGACAAGGCCGAGGACCGCCACAAATTCTCCAGCATCGTGGACAACCTCGGGGTTGACCAGCCTGAATGGAGTGAGCTTACGACCATCGACGAGGTGGACAATTTCATCAGGAAGGTTGGCTTCCCTGTGCTGGTGAGACCGTCGTACGTGCTTTCCGGAGCCGCTATGAATGTCTGCCACGACGAGGAGAAACTCCGTCACTTCCTCAGCCTGGCGGCGGAAGTATCTCAGGAGCACCCGGTTGTCATCAGCAAGTTCTATATGCGTAGCAAGGAGATCGAGTTCGACGCTGTCGCCGACAATGGCGAAATCCTCGCCTACGCTATCTCGGAGCACATTGAATATGCCGGTGTTCATTCCGGTGACGCCACCATCCAGTTCCCGCCTCAGAAACTCTATGTCGAGACCGTTCGCAGGATCAAGAAGATCGCCCGTGCCATCGCCGGCGCGCTCAGCATCTCCGGTCCGTTCAATATCCAGTTCCTCGCTCGTGAGAACGCCATCAAGGTCATAGAGTGTAACCTGCGGGCATCCAGGAGTTTCCCGTTCGTGTCCAAGGTGCTGAAGATCGATTTCATCGAGCTGGCTACCAAGGTTATGCTGGGTCTCCATCCTGCGGCTCCGCAGAAGAGTGCCTTCGACCTTGACTATGTAGGCGTGAAGTCCTCGCAGTTCTCGTTCGCGAGACTCGAAGAGGCTGATCCGATGCTTGGTGTCGATATGTCTTCGACCGGTGAGGTCGGCTGTCTGGGCGATGACCTTAATGAGGCTTTGCTGAAATCAGTGCTTTCAGTCGGCCAAAGGATTCCGGAGAAGAGGGTTCTGCTCTCGACCGGTGATCCGCTCCAGAAGGCTGATATGCTGAGAGCCTGCCGACTTCTCGTCGAGAAGGGTTATGAGCTTTACGCCACAGGTGGCACGTATAAGTATCTTGTAGAGAACAGTGTTCCGGCGACGAAGGTGCTCTGGCCAAGCGAGTGTGACAATCCTAATTTCAAGGGACGATTCAAACCAGCTTTGGAAATGATTCAGAACAAAGAAGTTGATATGGTGATCAATATCCCGAAAAACTTCTCGGCTCTGGAACTTTCCAACGGCTACCAGATCAGAAGGGCAGCCATAGACTTCAACGTCACCCTCTTCACGAATGCCCGCCTCGCCACCGCCTTCATCCGCGCTTTCTGCTCCACCAGCATAAACGACATCCAAATCAAGTCCTGGGATCAGTATTGATTCTATGATATGATTCAACAGAATGGCAGTTACCTCCAGCGATCCTCCCCACTCCGTGGGTCCCCTCCCTCTTCGGGAGCCAAAGTCGCTTGCGGCAACTGCCATTCTGTTGAATAAGTGTATTATCTGATTAATTTGAAAGCCGTTTTAATTTGTTTATCAGAAGTTTTTTGCCTCAAGTAATATCACAAACAAATAATAGCGATGATTTGTTCAATCAGTTCCTTTTAGCGGAATATTTGGTGCGGCAGACTATGGCCGCCCGTGGCCATATGAACGGGTGGCCCGCTGTAGGCGGGACGGGATGGAGCGCGCAGCGCGGAAGTCTGCAGTACCAAATATTCCGCTATGGAATCTATACTAAAAAAGGCGACTGAAAAATATTCAATCGCCTTTATTCATATATTCTTGAATCAATTAGAACGTGTCGTAGTACTTGGCGTCACGAGGGGTGACTTTGTTCATATTCTCAAGGAGAAGATCATTGGTCTTGTACTCGTCCATCAACTGAAGCATAAAGTTCATCGCCTCGGTAGGATTCATATCCGCAAGAAGCTTGCGCAGGATCCAGATTCTGTTGGCCGCCTCACGGCTGTATAGCAGATCATCACGACGCGTGCTGGAAAGAACCACATTGACGGCAGGGAATATACGCCTGTTGGCGAGGGTCCTGTCAAGCTGAAGCTCCATATTGCCGGTACCCTTGAACTCCTCGAAGATCACATCATCCATCTTGGAACCTGTCTCAGTCAAGGCCGTCGCAAGGATTGTCAGCGAACCGCCACCCTCGATGTTACGCGCCGCACCGAAGAAACGCTTAGGCTTCTGCAGGGCATTGGCGTCCACACCTCCGGTCAAAACCTTACCGGAAGCCGGCTGCACTGTGTTGTACGCACGGGCCAGACGGGTGATGGAATCAAGCAGGATCACAACATCGTGACCACACTCCACAAGTCTGCGTGCCTTCTCCAGAACCATATTCGCGACCTTCACGTGCCTCTCGGCCGGCTCATCGAAAGTCGAGGCCACCACCTCGGCCTTTACGCTGCGGCTCATATCGGTAACCTCCTCAGGACGCTCGTCGATAAGAAGCACGATCTCGTAAACCTCCGGATGATTGTCCGCGATCGCGTTGGCGATTGACTTAAGCAGCATTGTCTTACCGGTCTTCGGCTGCGACACGATCAAGCCACGCTGGCCTTTTCCGATAGGAGTGAACATATCCACGATACGGCACGAAGGATCGCTCTGATGGCCGTGACCAAGAAGATTGAACTTTTCCTCCGGGAACAGCGGGGTGAGGAAATCAAACGGCACCCTGTCACGGATGTAGTCAGGAGTACGTCCGTTGATGTACTTGATCCTCACGAGAGGGAAGTACTTGTCACCCTCCTTAGGAGGACGGATCTCACCGGTGACGGTGTCACCGGATTTGAGGGCATTATTCTTTATCTGACTCTGGCTGACATAGATGTCGTCAGGGGAGTTGAGATAATTGTAGTCCGAAGAACGGAGAAAACCATAACCGTCCGGCATGATCTCCAGAACACCCGTCGCCTCCACAGTACCGTCAAACTCGATTTCCGGAGCTTTCGTCCTTTGATTTGGATTCTGGAAATTCTGTTGGGGCTTCTGCTGCTGGTTCGGGTTCTGTCCGTTGTTCTGCCCCTGGAACTTGTTCTTCTGCTTTCTGCGGGTAACATCAGCATGAGCCGCCGGATCATCCTTCAGATCATCAAAAAGCGCATGAATGAACTCCTTGCCATTTACCGGCTTGTCGGCTGAAGTCTGAGCATCGGGCTGTTGAGTGACTTCGGTGGCGGCAGCCTCCACAGATTCCGGCTTATTCTCCTCCACCGACGCAGCGGTCTCAACCTGAGTCTGAACCATAGCGGATTTAGGCTTACGTCCTCTTTTTTTAGGAGCCGGTTTAACCTCCGTTCCTTGAGCGGCGATAGGTTCCGCCTTTTGTTCTGAATTTTCCGCCTTGTCAGTCTTGACCTCCGGCTTCTGCTGCGGTTTAGCCTTTTTCTCATCTTTCCTGGTGTCAGCCGACTTGGTATCCTGAACGCCGGATTGTTCCGGAAGCGGATTCTTGCGAGGCCTTCCACGTTTGGCTTTTGGTTTCTCTATCGGTTGAAGAGACGCGGCGGCAGCCTGCGCGTCAAGTATAGCATAGGACAGATTCTCATCAGTGAATTTCTTGATGTTCTTAATCTGATGCTCCTGAGCGACTTTTTCAAGCTGCTCTCTGCTCATCTGAGTGAGTTCAAATAAATTATAAGGCATAAATTTAAAATGAATCCGATGTAAGAACCGGATATGATTTCAGAAAAGTTATAGTGGATATAATAGCCCAAAGGCTTACGCTGAAAATGTCAGCATGCAAATATAAGATATTTATGATAAACATCCAACTATTTATCCCAATAACTCGTACTTTTCTTGAATCTCAGCAAGTCAGCCAAAGCCGCCGCGTTCGCAGAGATGAGGAATGAATATGACTGGTACATTCCAGAAGGCACCCAAGAGACGGAAATATTGAAGCAATGCAGATCGTACCTGAAAGAGAACTGCGTCGTGGTCATCTTCATCGCTGTGAAATCCCATCCTGACTGCGCCTGCACAGACATCTTAGGGGTCAGTTGAATATTTCCTTGAACACCGAGTGTCTGGGTGTATTTATCCTTCTTGCTGAGCTGGTTGTTGGCGTAGTTGTACGACCGGCTCATCGAGAAGCTATAGTTGAAGTTAAGGCTCCACGGAACGTTAGGATTCGTATAATACAACCATCCGCCAGGAATATATTCACCGGTCAAAGGATGATAGTATATTCTTCTGTAGTAGTCGGCCGGATTGCCGGAGCCACCACCGTCCCCGCCTGAAGATTTCGAACCGTCGTTGCCTTTGACAGTGCCTTTGCCGGACAATGAATATGACACAGAGGTGCTGACGTTGGTGAGCCTGAGAGGCACGCCTGTCTCCAGAAGGTTATATTTGTTGACCCGCTGTCCTCTCTCGTTGATGGCATACGGGTCGAAGTTCATGTTGCCGTTGATTCCAAGTTTGCCGAAAATAGAGGTGGACATGGACAGTCCCACATTGTTCATCTTGAGGGAATCTGCCAGGAAGTTATAGCCTGTGGAGAAGTTGAACTGATCAAGGATCTTCACTTTCTTCGATCCTGTGCCTGTCGTGTCTTTCATGTCACGCACCTTGGCTTCAAGGTTGTTGCCGAGCGAGATGCTCATGGTGGCGGATTTGCCCTTGCCTGGAGCCGAGTTGATCTGTCCCTGGTAAATGTTGTAGTCGTAGGATTTCTGCACGCCGAGAGTATCCACATAATTGAACGTGCGCCATCCGTTGAAGGCTTTGCCTTTCTCAGGACTGAAGCTCATGCTGACGCTCGGAGAGACGACATGACGAAGTGCCTGTATCTTATGATACTTGCCGAAATTGTACATTCCGTAGATCCGCGTGCTCATCGAAAGTGAACCGGAATAATTGTGTGTGGCGCCGAAGGTGCCGAACTGTTTGCCCATCTCGGTCTTCACGCTGTTTGTCTCTGGATCGAAATACGCCTCGCTCTTGCGGAAAAACCAGTTCATGCCGTAACTCACATTAGGGGCCACATTCAGGTATTTGAAAAGAGTGAAATCCGGCAGTTTTATCGAAAAATTATGAGCCACGCCATTCTGGAACTTGTCAATAAAGCCAGGTTCTCCGAACTCCGAGGCCTTGAAATTGATCTTGTTCTGGATGGATGTGTTGTAACCCAGGGCGAATTTCTCGTAGAAACGCTCTTTCCCGACCCTGTTCTTGATCTTGAAAGGATAGAATGTGGAGACAGAGAAAGTGATGTTAGGCAGTGTGAATGTGTATGAGCTGTCCCTTGAGTTCTGGCTGTGCAGGGCGTTGACCGACAGGTTGAACTTTCCGTTCCAGTTCTTTGAGTATGAGATGGAAGACGAGATCTGGTTCTGGAGAGCCTCCGACACCGAATGCGAGTTGTATCGGCTGTTGGAAGGGCTGGAGAAATTGACCGACGCCGAGAATGATGTTCCAGGGTGAGCCTTGGAATCCTGTGAGTGGGACCACCTTACTCCGAAGTTCTTGCTCTGGAAGAAGTCCGTGCTCCCTTTCTCGCCTGTCTGGTCGACTGAATAGTTGACGGCCAGGTTGCCGGTGAACTTGTACTTCACCATGTACCTTGAGTTAAGATTGGCCGCCCAAGAGCCAAGGGTGTAATAGTCACCTGTCAACGACATGTCAAAATAGTCTCCCAGAACGAAGTACATGCCGGCGTCCCTCAGGTAGAAACCACGCGCGTTCTCCTCTCCGAAAGACGGCATTAGAAGTCCGGTGGCTCTGTCAGGACGCTTGGGGATGAATCCGAACGGGATTCCTATCGGGAGATCCACATCCTCCACAACGAGATGCGCCGGACCGAACACCGTCTTCTGGGATGGTTTGGTGACAACTTTCGCCGAAGACAGCTTAAGGTAATAGTGCGGATGCTCAAGATCGCAGACCGTGTACTTGCCTTTGGTTATGTTGATGGACTTGTCCGGCATCATCTTGATGTTCTTCCCGTGAAGGATGCCGTCATCCTCCTTCGTTATCATGTTCGTGATCCTGGCCTTGCGGGTGTTGAAATTGTACCGGACCTCTTCCATGTTGAATGTCTGGCCGCCCTGGGTCATCTCCGGCTGCCCCTTCCACTCTTGGGCAAGGCTGTCGTAGGTGCCTCTGGCATAGACGGTGCCGGTGGACATGTCATATTCCATGTAGTCAGCCTTCAGTTTGATGTTCTCGTAGGAGACCTCGACGTCTCCCCAGTAATACATCTTGCGTTGACCGTTGGAAAAATCCTGCCTTATGGAATCTTTCGCTCCTGAGAATGCCGGTCTGGTAAGCGAGCTTTTGTCAAGAAGAAACAACGAGTCTGCCCTTGATGTTGAGTCAGCCACCCTTAGGGAATCTCTTCTGCGGGCGATTGAGTCTTCCGCGGGCGGCAAGGAATCCTTCGCCTGTGGCAAGGTCCCGGCGGCTGGACTGATGGAGTCCGGCGTAAACTGAGCCACAGAGGCCTTTTTCAGACTCCTGTTCCTCCTCACATCCTGCCCGAACATTGTCAGTCCAGTCAGCGCGGCAAGAGCCGCCACGAGGATAATATTATATGTATGCTTCTTGAATTGCAATTATTTTATAAATTTGCAAAAGACAAATATACTACATATTTTGGATTTACATCGCAATTTTCTTGCCGTACTTACGGCACTGTCGCTTTCAACGGCCGGATTTTTCGCTTATGCACAAAAGAATCCGTCGGCTTCGATACGTTTGTCAACCGTGGTCATAGACCCCGGTCACGGTGGCAAGGACTCCGGCTGCATAAGCCCGAGCGGAAAGACAATGGAGAAGACCTTGGTGCTGGACATATCCAAACGACTGGCCGATATGATCAAGGCAGGCTACCCGGATGTGAAGGTCATAATGACCAGAAGCGACGACACGTTTGTCACACTTCAAGGGAGGGCGGACATAGCGAACGCGAACAACGCGAACCTGTTCATCTCCGTCCACGTGAATTCCGTGCCAGGGAAGAAGAACGGCCCAAACGGCTATTCTGTGCATATCCTCGGCCAATACAACAGCAAGAACAAGGACATGTACGCCGGGAATATGGACGTGGTGCGCAGGGAGAACTCAGTCATAAAGCTTGAGGACGACTACACCACCCGCTATGAAGGCTTCGACCCGAACGATCCGGAGTCCTACATATTTATGAATCTGATGCAGAACGCCTACCTGGAGCAAAGCTTCAAGTTCGCCCAGGCAGTGGACAAGGAAATGAAGGGAGGAACGTTCCAGCATAGCCGAGGAATATCCCAGGATGCGTTCTACGTCCTGTGGCGTACGGCGATGCCATCAGTGCTCATAGAATGCGGATTCCTGTCCAACTCCGCCGACCGCGAGGCCCTGATCACCGAAAAGGGACGAGCCCGGATCGCTTCAGACATCTACGATGCGTTCAAAATCTACAAGAAGGAATATGACGGCTCGGACGCTGTCAAAGGCTCCGTAAAGGCAAAAAGCACAGGCTCTGAATCAAGCGTGGCTGAAGATGGGGTAACGGAAGTGTCTGTAAAAGAGGCTGCTTCGATTGTTTATGGAACTCAGGTTCTGGTATCTTCCAAATCAATGCCCGGCAACGATCCTTTCTTCAAAGGATATGACGTTATCAAGATTCCGGCCGGAAGACTTTTCAAGTATATCATAGGCTACTCTTCAGACTTGAACACAGCCAAGGAGATGAACCGCTCACTGAGCCGCGATTTCAAGGACTCATTTCTTGTAAAGGTTGAGAACCATACCGCGGAACGTCTGAGATAGCCCTTCTGAAATCCCGTTCTTTCACTTAATCAAAGCGTTGGAGGGACGGGATTTTTATTTTAGATAAATTCTAATTTATAACTCGCTTGATAATAGCCGATTTAAGAAAATATTTAGTCGTAAAATATTGATTACGTTAATATTACATAATTTAATTAGTGCTAAAGTAGGTTCATATAAGGAAAATAAAAATCAAAAACAATACAAAAAAAGATTTTTTATGAATTAATTTTCCCCCAATTTTGCACAAGCAAAAACGAAGAGGGAACAATTCTCTTATAATTCAAATTAATTCATTTAAAGAAATGGCTGAACTGGAAAGACATATCTCTGTCTGGAATGAGTGTCTTAGGATTTTTGAGCAGAACGTTGAACCGAAACAGTTTGACGTCTGGTTCAAGACTATAGTTCCCGTTTCTCTCGAAGGCTCTACATTGACGGTCGAGGTTCCGACCGATTTCTTCAGAAGCTATCTTGAAGACGCTTTCCTACCAATAATAAAGATGACACTCCGAAGAGTGATCGGGCAGGACGCAAGGCTGCTCTACAAGATCCATCCTGTACAGAAGGAACGCGCGATGGTATTCACCGCGTCGCACGGCAACGTACCGGAGAACAAGCCGGTGACGATCAACACGTTCCAGCCATCGGGCAATCCGAGTCCGTTCGTCTTTCCGGGGATCCAGAAACTCAAGATCAACCCGAGGCTGAACCCGGTCTATTGCTTTGACAACCTTATAAAAGGGGAGTGCAACAAGATGGGCTACAATGCGGGAATAAGCATCTCAGACAAGCCTGGCAAGACTCCGTTCAACCCGTTGTTCATCTTCGGTGGCCCGGGACTTGGCAAGACCCATCTCGCGCAGGCGATCGGTATCGCCATCCACGAAGCCTACCCGGATCTTGTTGTCCTCTATGTCACCGGCAACGAGTTCAGGACCCAGTACGTCAATGCGGTCAGTGTACAGAACAAGCTGACTGACTTCATGGCCTTCTACATGAGGATCGATGTCCTCATAATGGATGACATCCAGGAACTGAACGGCCCGGCCTCGCAGAACGCGTTCTTCAACATATTCAATCATCTTCATCAGTCCGGCAAGCAGCTGGTGTTCACCTCCGACCGCTCTCCGGCAGACTTGAAGAACTTCGAGGAGAGGCTGCTTTCGCGCTTCAAGTGGGGCTTGTCCATCGAATTGGCCAAGCCTGACCACGACACAAGGCTGGCCATGCTGAAGGCAAGATGCGTCCGCGAGGGTGTATCCGTCAGCGACGAGGTGCTGGAGCTTCTTGCGAACAGGATACGCTCGAACTTCAGGGAATTGGAAGGAGCGCTTATCTCTCTGATTGCCAACGCCACCCTTTGCCACGAGGAAGTCACGAAGGAATTGGCCGAACAGGTCACCGGCAACATCGTAAGCGAGGATCGGAATGAAATCTCCATCGACAAGGTTCAGGAAGTTGTCTGCGAATATTTCAACATCACCCGCGAGACCCTGCTCTCCAAATCAAGGAAGAGGCAGATCGTCCAGGCCAGGCAGATAGCCATGTACATGAGCCGCAACCACATAAACGGCTGCTCCCTGTCAACGATTGGTATGGAACTTGGAGGGAAAGACCACGCTACAGTGCTGCACGCCTGCACGACTGTGTCGGACCTTATGACAACAGACAAGATGTTCAAGCAATACGTGACCGACATAGAAAAGATGCTTGTGCCTGTGGCAAGATAATAAAGGTGCCAAATGAATTCAGAAAAAGTACTCTCAATCTTCAAGGAAATCACACGGATTCCAAGGGAGTCCGGACACGAAGAGCCGATGACTGCCTTTCTTCAGCGTTTCGCCGGGGAGAGGCATCTTGAATGTAAAACCGACAAGACAAACAATGTCTGCATAGTCAAGGAAGCCAGCAAAGGCAAGGAGAATGTGCCTACGCTCGTTCTTCAGGGACATCAGGATATGGTCTGCGAGAAAAGAAGCGGCGTTCAGCACGACTTCCTCAAGGATCCTATTGAATATGTCATCGAGGATGGCTGGATGGTCGCCAAGGACACCACGCTCGGGGCCGATGACGGAATCGGTGTCGCCGCGATGCTCGCGCTTCTGGACAGTGACCTTCCGATGGGGAAGATCGAGTGCGTGTTCACCATCTCTGAGGAGACCGGAATGGACGGGGCCTTCGGAATGGAACCGGGCTTCTTCACCGGCAGGACTCTCATCAATCTGGACTCTGAGGATGAGGGGCAGATGTTCATCGGTTGCGCCGGCGGCCTTGACACGACAGCCGTGTTCAATTACAAACAAGAAGATTTCAAAGAAGGCTATAAGCCGGTAAGACTGGAGATAGGCGGAGCGCTTGGCGGACACAGCGGAGATGACATCAACAAGGGCCGCGCGAACACGGTGCAGCAGATGGCGCGTTTCCTATATTCAGAAATGGCTTATGGACTTCAGCTTGTTATGCTGAAAGGCGGCAACAAGCCGAACGCGATAGCGAGGGAGTGCGAGGCAATCATCACCGTTCCGGATGCGGACGCCACAATCGCGAGACTCACCTCGTTCGGCAAGGATCTGAGGAATGAATATTTCAGGACGGATCCAGATTTGAGCTTCAGCGGCGAGACGTACAGATGCACCGAGAAGCCGATCCAGAGCGATGTCGCAAGGAGGCTGATCGCATCTCTCTTCGCCTGCCCGCACGGAGTCGAGACTATGAGCCAGGACATTCCGGGACTCGTGGAGACTTCGACAAACCTGGCGGCCGTAAGGATGAACAAGCAGGGAAGGATCGAGGTCATCACAAGCCAGCGCAGCTCGACCGGTTCGGCAAGAAAGATGATGGCCGCCAAGGTGGAGGCCAACTTCCTGCTCGCCGGAGCCGAAGTGACCCATCTTTCTGAATATCCAGGGTGGAAGCCGAACCTCGATTCCCACATTCTGCGCGTGTGTGTGGATTCGTACAAGAAACTGTTCGGATGCGAGCCGGAGGTCAAGGCCATTCACGCCGGACTTGAGTGTGGACTTTTCGGGGAGAAGTTCGGGGATCTGGATATGATTTCCTTCGGTCCGACCCTCAGGGGTGTGCACGCTCCGGGCGAGAAGCTTGAGCTTGCGTCCCTTGACAAGTTCACCGAGCATCTTGTCGATGTCGTCACGAATTTTGAATAATATGGTAAAGATAGCCCCTTCAATACTATCCGGCAATTTCCTCAATCTGGAGCCGGACATCAGGATGGTCAACGGGAACGCCGACCTGATCCACATCGATGTGATGGACGGCAGTCTCGTACCGAACATCTCGTTCGGGTTTCCGGTGATGGAGGCGATCGCCAAGGCCGTGACCGTCCCGATGGACGTCCACCTGATGATCATCAATCCGGACAAGTACATCGAAAGATTCGCCAAATGCGGAGCGAACCTGATAAGCTTCCATCTGGAGGCCGCTGACCAGGCCGGCAAGGATCCAAAGGAGATCATAGGGATGATCAAAGACTGTGGAGCGAAAGCCGGACTTGCGATCAACCCGGATGTGCCCGTCGAAAGGCTTTTCCCATACATCGAGGATGTGGACTTCTTCCTGATAATGTCGGTATTCGCCGGATTTGGGGGACAGAAATTCATCCCGGAATCCATCGACAGGATCAAAACTCTGAAGGCAGAGATGGACAGAAGGGGAGTCGTGAAGGACATCGAGGTTGACGGCGGGGTGTCATCCGCCAACGCAAGGATTCTGGCCGAAGCCGGAGCGACAATGCTTGTGGCCGGAAGTTCGGTATTCAAGGCGGAGGATCCTGCCAAGGCTATTGCTGAGCTTCGTTAGATAACATAGCTTATTTCCTTAAAGGCGAACTCTAAACGTTCGCCTTTTTCTGTTTCGAGACAGAGCAGGCCACGGTCGGTGACACCAACGATTCTCGCACGTATTGACGCGCCTGTCGAGCAGACTACATATTCATTGAAAGTGCCGACGCGGTAGAGTCTGCTGACATATTCCTCAGCGTTGTCGTAGTGTCCAAGCCTCCTTTTCAGGAAGCGGCAAAGTTTGGGAAGCTGGTCTTTGAGATCATATTCCCTGCCGGTCAGCATCGCCATCGAGACGGGGTTCAAAAGTTGTGGCGGAAACTCCTTTTGGTTGACATTCAGGCCGATTCCGATGACGCTTGCCGTCAGGGAGTCTCCGCAAAGGGTGTTCTCAATGAGTATTCCGCATATTTTCCTGTTCCTGACATAGATGTCGTTCGGCCATTTGACCGTGGCCACAATCCCTTCATATTCAAGGTAATCAAGCACGCCCAAGGTGACGCTCCGGCTTATCGGGAACTGCCTTGAGGCCTTCAATGGCGGATAGGCTCCGTCCCCAAACTTCATCACCAGAGAGAATGTGAGGTTTTCTCCGGGCCGTGCGGACCATGAATTACCCCGCTGGCCACGCCCTGAGGTCTGATGCAGAGCCGCCAGGACTGACAGATTGTCAATCCCTGAAATATTTCTTAGGGCTTCATTATTAGTCGAATCGACCTCATCGAGCCATTGTATGTCAACTTCCTCTTTCATTGGTTCAGAATTTGTCGTATATTTGTATATTTGATTGTAATTGCAAAAATATAAAACATTCTCAATATGATTACACACGATTTGCGGGTTATGGCCGACGCTATGCTCGACAAGAAAGCACAAAACGTAATTGACATAGATCTCAGGCCGCTGGGAACCGCAATCACTGACCATTTTATGATCTGCAACGCTGACTCCACAACCAACGTCAACGCCATAGCCGACAATGTCATCGACAAGATGCGGGAGGAAGGCAGAAAGCCTCTCCGTACCCAGGGTCTGGAGAATAATTTCTGGATAATCCTGGACTATGGGGATATCGTCGCTCATATATTCCTTACGGAATACCGCCAGTTCTACAGGCTGGAGGAGCTCTGGGCCGACGCTCCGCACAAGGAATACAAGGAGAGACGCGTTCCTAAAACAAAAAAGACAGAGACAGATGCCGAATAACGCAAATTCGCCGAAAGGCAATGATCCAAGAAGGAAGGTTATCCGCGTGAGATTCAATTTCTCGTGGCTTTACCTTATTCTTATCCTTGGCATAGGTTGGCTGCTGCTCAACAACAGCGGGGCCAATCCTCAGAAGATAGAATGGGCCGAGGTCCAGGAGATGTTCCTCAAGGGCGACATCAAGGAGATTGATTTCGTGAGGAACGACTTCAAGGGCAACATCACCGTGCGCCCGGACAGGCTCAACAAATATGCTGACAAGTTTGGCGGCAAGGTTCCGGCCAGCTCGCCTCATTTCATATTCCTGGTCTCCGACAAGTTCGACGCCGAGAAGGAGTTCGGTGAGCTGAACGCCAAGCTTACTCCGGACGAGAGTCAGGTCAAGATCGTGATGGAGAACGACAGCAGGATGTGGTCAAACGTCCTTGAATGGATAATTTTCCCGATCCTGCTCATCGTTATGTGGATCTGGATGTTCCGTGGCTTCAGCAGGAATATGGGCGGAGGCAGCGGCGGTCCCGGCGGAGTGTTCAATGTCGGTAAATCCACCGGCAAGCTCGCCGACAAGGAGAAGGTCAACGTCACATTCAAGGATGTCGCGGGTCTGTACGGAGCCAAGGAAGAGGTGATGGAGATCGTGGACTTCCTCAAGAATCCTAAGAAATATACAGCCCTCGGAGGAAAAATCCCTAAGGGAGCCCTTCTGGTTGGCCCTCCGGGTACCGGAAAGACATTGCTGGCCAAGGCAGTGGCAGGGGAAGCCAACGTTCCGTTCTTCTCGATTTCCGGTTCGGATTTCGTAGAGATGTTCGTCGGTGTCGGTGCTTCCAGGGTCCGTGACTTGTTCCGTCAGGCGAAGGAAAAAGCTCCTTGCATCGTGTTCATCGACGAGATCGACGCTGTCGGAAGGGCCAGAGGGAAGAATGTCGGATTCTCTTCAAATGACGAGCGAGAGAACACTCTCAACCAGCTTCTTACCGAGATGGACGGATTCGACACAAATTCAGGTGTGATAATCCTTGCGGCCACAAACAGGGCTGACATCCTCGACAAGGCGCTTCTGCGCGCCGGACGTTTCGACCGCCAGATTCACGTGGATCTTCCGGAACTGAAGGAAAGGGAAGAGATATTCAAGGTTCACACACGCAACCTCAAGGTCGCTCAGGACTTCGACCTCGGATTTATGGCCCAGCACACGCCGGGCTTCTCCGGGGCGGACATCGCCAATGTCTGCAACGAGGCGGCGCTCACAGCGGCAAGAAGAAACAAGAAGGAGATTGATCGTCAGGATTTCCTTGACGCTGTTGACAGGATTGTAGGAGGACTTGAGCGCAAGGGCTCTATCATGACTCCGGCGGAGAAGAGGACGACGGCATACCATGAGGCCGGACATGCTACTGTGGGATGGCTGCTGCCATATTCAGATCCAGTGTTCAAGGTCAGTCTCATCCCGAGAGGGGATGCGCTCGGCTTGACTTGGTACCTTCCGGACGAGAGAAAGATCTTGTCCAAGTCATACCTTATGGACAAGATGTGCGCCTTGATCGGCGGACGTGTGGCCGAAGAGATCATCAACGGCGAGCCGGCAACCGGAGCGCTCAACGATCTTGAAAGGCTTACCCGTATGGCCTACAATATGGTCCAGTACTATGGTATGAGCGAGAAGGTCGGCGAGGTTTCGTTCTATGATTCGACCGGATCAAAGGGCTACGACCTCACCAAGCCTTACAGCGAGAAGACCGCCGAGCTTATGGACCAGGAGGTTAAGGATCTTGTCAAAGAGATTCACGACAGAACCTACAGGATTCTGACCGAGCATAAGGAAGGCTTCGTCAAGATGGCTCAGATTCTCCTTGAGAAAGAGGTGATCTTCGCCGAGGACATCGAGAAGATTTTCGGTCCGAAGGTGAAACCAGCTGAGGATGCGGAACCTGCCAAGGCTCAGGCAACCGAGAGTGACACACAGATAACCGAGGCTGGAAATGAATAACGTTGTCGTCAGATCCATTTCAGGCGTGGTCTTCATCCTTGCGATGTTGGCCTGCCTGATGTTCAATAAGTTCCTGTTCGCCGGACTGATAATATTCATAATGTCCGTGATGCTGCTGGAATTCTACCACATCACGATGGGGAACAGCTACACCTTCTCTAAGGTGCTGGCGATCATCGCCGCGATCTTCCTTTTCGGACTGCTGTTCGCCACGGCTTCCTATCATATTCCGATAAGATTCGTGGCCTTCGCGATGGTTCCGATCTTCATCGTGATGATCAACTCACTGTACGTCAAGGACAAGGATGAATACGGCAAATTCTCGAACATCTACACTGGGCTTTTGTACATCGCGGTTCCGATAGCGCTATCAAACCTCATCGCCTTTGACAAGGCCGGGAACTTCAGCGGCAACCTGCTCCTTTGCTTTTTCATCATAATATGGTGCTCGGATGTCGGGGCGTTCGCCTTCGGAATATCTCTCGGCAAGATATTCCCGCAAAAACTCTTTCCGTCCGTGTCGCCAAAGAAGACCTGGATCGGATTCATTGGCGGACTTGTCAGTTCGGTTCTGGCGGCGTTCGCTCTTTATGAGTTCGGAATATTGAAGTTTCCTCTCATCCACTGCCTCATCCTGTCATTTATAATGTCCGTGACCGGAGTCTATGGCGACCTGTTTGAGTCTCAATGGAAAAGAGTGTACGGAGTCAAAGACTCTGGAAAAATCATCCCTGGACACGGAGGCTTTCTGGACAGGTTCGACAGCACGTTGATGGCGATGCCGTTCGGGGCGATCTATCTGGCGATCTTTGATCTGCTATAATTAATAATAACTTGATAATCAATTAATGAATATACAAGCGATATGAAGAAGATAATAGTTGATAAGGACTCGCACGGAACGATAGGCATCAACTGGGCTGTGATAGCGGTCCTGATAGCGTGCACGTGGATATTCATACATAATCTGTTCATTTCAATCCCGATCACGGTCATCCTGCTCGCCTTTGCTTTCTTCGTTTTCTGGTTCCACAGGGTTCCGGAAAGGGTGATACCGGAGGGAGACAGCAAGATGATAACTTCCGTCGCCGACGGCAAGGTTGTGATCGTGGACCGGGTCTATGAGAAGGAATATTTCAAGGACGACCGCATCCAGGTGTCGATATATATGGACTTCTTCGATGTCCACACTAACTTCTGGCCGATGGACGGGGTGATTTCCTACTATAAATATCATCCGGGAAAGTATCTGCTTGCCTTCCTGCCAAAGGCCTCGGAAAAGAATGAGCATTCGTCCACGGCGATCTGCAATGAGCACGGTGAGATTCTGTTCAGGCAGATAGCCGGCACATTCGCCAGAAGGATTGTCTGCTACTCGAAAGAGAATTACGAGGTTGAGAGGGGGCAGCAGTGCGGGATCATCAAGTTCGGCTCACGAATCGACATATTTCTTCCGCTTGACGCTGATGTCAAGGTGAAAGAAGGTGATTTCACCAGAGCCTGCGAAACGGTTATCGCTGAGCTTAAATAATTTACTACTGATCTTTCTCGATCAGTTCAACAAGACGATCCACGGCTTCCGTGTCCTGAATATGCTTCAGCACGGGAGTCTTTCCTTTATAGATGGTGACCTTGTGGTTGCCTTCGCCGACATATCCCCAATCGGCGTCGGCCATCTCGCCGGGACCGTTCACGATGCAGCCCATCACGGCGATGACGGTGTTCTTAAGATGAGAGGTTCTGGACTTCACTTCCTCAAACGCCTTCTGGAGATCGTACATAGTGCGTCCGCATCCAGGGCAGGCGACATATTCCGGTTTGTAGAAGCGTCTTCTCGCCGCCTGCATCAATTCATCGACCAGATAGGCGCCAAGGCCGGATTCCTGAATCGAAATCTTGTCGCCGGAATCGTCCACGTACGTGCCAGTGAGTTCGAGCTCGTCCAAAGTCTTGTCCAACAGCCTCTTGCCGAAATCGCATGCAACATCTAACAAAAGTGTTTCCCGAGATGGGGCGTCGTAAACAGCGACAGCCTTGCGTCCCTGAAGGCTTATGGAAGTCATAGAGGAGACAATCTTGTGCCCATAACGCGCGGCAAGATAACGTGCGGCTGGAAGTTCATCCTCCGGATCCTCGGTCAGAGAGACGCGCACCGTATCACCGATTCCTTCAGACAACAGGGTAGATATCCCGACACAAGACTTGATCCTGCCGCTGTCCCCGTTGCCAGCCTCGGTCACACCGACGTGAAGAGGGTAAATCACCCCTTTTTCCTTCATCGCGGCCATAAGTTTTCGGTACGCTTCGACCATAACAATAGTGTTACTCGATTTTAGCGACACCACAACATTATGGAAATCAGCATCTTCACACATCTTCAACCATTCCAAGGCAGCTTTGGCCATCGCTTCCGGAGTGTTGCCGTATAGATTTGTGATGTAGTCACCCAAAGATCCGTGATTGACACCGATACGTATTGCCGTTCCATTTTCCCGGCAGACTTCGATGAGTCTGGCGAACTGTTTACGGGCTTCATTGTGGTCCCTGTGGAAATTTCCGGGATTGATTCTGACCTTCTCCACAAACGGAGCGACCATAATCGCTGTCTGTGAGGAAAAATGGATGTCCGCCACTATCGGTACATTGATTCCAAGTTCCTTCAACCGGGATTTAATGGACTTCACACACTCCACATCTGCGGGTCCCGGCACGGTTATGCGGATCATTTCCGAGCCAGCCTCATAAAGTCTGACACACTGTGCAACCGTCGCGTCCACATCTGAAGTGTGGGTGTTGCACATCGTCTGGACAACAATCGGGTTGCCCGCTCCGATCAGGACATTACCTGCCTTTGCCGTCAATGTTCTCATTCTGCGTTGGATAATAAACCTGTTGATAAGCCTCACGTCTCAGCTGAGCCTTGCCGCGGCCTGTTCTTCTTGTCAGTTGGAAATACATTCCCGCTGTCACCATGATATCAAACGGGTATGCGAAACGATAGTAATCCTTGCTGTAGTAATCAGGATCATAGATGGTTCCCCAGGAATATCTTACATTGGCGTTTATGTGGAACTCGACAGGATCGAAGACAAGTCCGAAACCAATTCCGCCGCAGATTCCGTAATCAAGCCTTCGGTCGGTGTCTTTGAATGAATTGACCAAAGATTCACTTACATAATCACCTGTACGTTTGATATTCAGTCTATAGCCGCCATAGATTCCAGCCTCCGCCATAACTTTGTAGTGAAGGCCGTCAAGATGGAGATGAGCCATGAACGGAATCTCCGCCACATCCATGATAGCCTGAGTCGCATTCTCGATGCTTGGAGTGACCTTTGTGTCTTTGTCTTCCTTGAACTTATAGCCTTCATGGCTGTACCGCAAGCCTACCTTGAAACCAAAATAAGGCATATACCCGAACATCTTGCCATAGCGGGTGTAGAATATTCCGAAAGTGTTCGGAGAGAACAATGTCGTCTGAGAATACGCCGGATTGAAAGACATACGGCTGAACGACACTCCATACTCCACTCCGATCAGGGAATAGTCGTTCACCTCAAAGACCCGGTTGAGCTTGACTGTGTCCAGATACGCGTCTGAATACGCCTCCGCCGGTGCCTTCAGACTGTCCAAAAGCACAGGTTCCGGCTTGACCTTACGCACACGGCCCCGGGACTTCACCTTGGACTGGACATTGACCGTATCCACCGGATTCTGCCCGATGGCCACTGAACAGACCAAGATGGCGAACGCTGTAAGAATATATTTGATTGTCCTCATGTTAAGTGTCATTATTTGAAGAATGTCGCCAGATCCAGTTCCTGTTCTATCTCGCTTCTTTCCGGAATATCGAACAGATCGCTGTCCTTCGTCATCAGGAACTTCACCTTTTCAGGCTGCCTATGGGCAAGAAGGTTTCCGGAATCCACTATACCGTTGCGGTTGAGATCCTCAGTGATCCTGAGGGAATACTTTCCTTTCTTTAGGTACGGAAACTCCAAGACAGAGTCTGACTCAATAACATAACTGCGAATAATGCCGGATTTCCTCTCATCAAGAAGGTCTATGATGTATTTGTTGCCGTTCACACCTGTAAGCGTCAGCTTGAAGTGGCTCAGATTGTCATCGTTCGGGAGCGAGACTTTGACCTCAGTGCTGTCGTTCCAATACCCGTTGATGTCCTTGAAGGCTCTTTCCGGAACCTTGAAAGTATATTCATAGCCCGTCTGGATCTTGATTTGAGGGGTGATGTTGTATTTTCTCAGGTTCAGCGAATCGCGTTCTATCTTGAATTTCTCGACCTGTTCTTTCTGTCTTGGATTTATCGATTTGAAAACCAGCGAGTCGAAAGCTCCCAGGATCGGTGGATAATCGAATTCCAGCGTGATTCCGTTTTGCTCGAAGGTCTCCGGCGTGGCTTTCAGACTCAGGCCGCAGATCGTGTCCTTGTGCTCGATTTTCTTGCGGGCGGCCCTGGATTTGGGTTTGTTCTCATCCACAAGGCTGACCTTCTCAGTCACAGGAGCCAGAACACCAAGAGTGTCCGTCTTCCAATATTTCACCCAAAGATGAAGGGAGTCTGGCATCGGTCTCTGATTGTTAAGCCAGAGAAGGAGGCTGTCTTTCTCGATGTTGAACTCAGTGATGACATCCTTGGCCGGAAATCCTTGGAACCAAAGGGAATCAATCCTGGTGTCCGGAGCCATGAATGTTACATAGCCGGCCCTGTCGCCTGTTCTCTTATTGTTCATCAGCATTTGCTTGGAAGGCCTTTCCCTGAACACATTAAGCCTGAGTTCCGCCTTTCGGGACTGACATGCGACGGTGTCCTTCATGTCAAACTTTTTCAATTCCGCCACACTGTCGTTCACCACATTCACAGGCCTGAACAAAGTGTCCAGAAACGCTATCCTGTCCTCATCGGGGTCGTAGATGTTGTTACCGTTGCCGTCCACGATGGCATAGACGCGGAACACAGTGTCCTGAATATTCTGGAGAGCGAAATAGCCCCAGTCATCGGTTTTCACCGCCGCGACAGGACGTTCAAGAAAGACCGCTGAATCCCTCTGATCCTTATAAAGCATGACGGTGGCCCCTTTGATCGGCATCAATGTGTTACAGTCTTGAACAAGGCCGGTAATGTACATTGAATCTATAGAGTCTCCTGTCGAGAACACCGTGGTGAATCCAGGGAACATATTCCCTTCATTATTGTCGGCGATCGCTCCTGTCAAGTCAAGGGTGTATGTCGTGTTCGGAAGCAGGTCTTCCTCGAAATAGACAATCACCGTCTTGCCTCTCATCTTGTATTTCGGACTTTTTTGCTGAGGAGGGGAGAGATAGATGCCTTTCGGATCCTTGACAGTGACATATTCATCGAATGTGAACGCAACCTTGGTTCCATGTACAGGAACGGAAACCGCCCCCGGCTGAGGTACAACCCTTCTGACCACAGGCGGGATAGTGTCCTTGAGTCCACCTGTGGGAGCCTGTGTCGTGTTGGCGCATGACGGCTGGAAAACGGAAAGCACCAGAAGCGTCATCGCCGGAACCAAAGGGAAAAATCTTGTAAGAAATTTTTTCATCGCGGATCGTGTATATTCAAAAATCAGGCTCAGATCTCGGTTCTGACCACACTTTTTATACCATCTATGGAATTCAACCTGCGGATCATCCTCTCCATGGCGGCCTTGTCGTGGACATAAAGATCTATGTAGCCGGAAAATATTCCTTCATCGGTACTCAGATAGACCTTGCGCATATTCACTCCCATGACCAGAGAGATGTAGCGGGAGATCTCGTTCAGCAGACCGACCCGGTCAACTCCCTTGATGGAGAGGCGCACCGGAAAAGATTGGCTGTCATCATCCTCCCACTGAGGCGCGACAACCCAGTCTCCATGCTTGGAGGCGATGCTGTCAGCCACCGGGCACGATTTCTTGTGCACTGTCACCGTTCCGTCAGGAGACTTGATGCCGATGACCGGGTCTCCTGGGATAGGCCGGCAACAGGATGCGATGACATAATCACTCTTCTCCTTTCTCGTGGCCTCCTTCCTCTTTCCGAACCAAGGGAAAGACCAGGAATGGCTTTTGTCCGCCTTGCCTGAAGCCAAAACCTCCGAAAGGTCGCCTAGCTTCAGAATGCCAACCCCTATCCTGAAAAACATCTCCTCGGAATTCCCTCCAGGTATCGCGAAATGCTCCAAAAGAATCTCTATGGAGTCATTGTTCATTCTATAGCCAAGTGACTCAAGCTGCTCCGAGAGCATTTTCCTGCCCAGTTCGGCAAGTTCTTTCTTATGTCCCTTGAAATAGTCTATGACAACGTTCCTCGCATGTCTGGTCTGAAGGAACTGAAGCCATTCGCGTTTTGGACGTTCAACCTCCGCGGTGATGATCTCCACCTGATCTCCGCTCCTGAGCACATGGGAAAGGGGCACAAGCTTCATGTTCACCTTCGCGGCTATAGCCTTGTTACCGATCTCAGTGTGGATGCTATAGGCGAAGTCAAGCGCTGTGGCGCCTTTCAGGATGGATTTCTGGTCTCCCTTAGGGGTGAACACAGTGATTTCGCTGCTGGTCAGGTCATTATGTATTATGTCAAGCAGTTCCAGCGCGTTCACGTCCGGATTGACAAGGATCTCCTTCACCTTGGCCAGCCACTTGTCCATCTCGCTGTCGTTCTCGCTGATGTAGCCCTCCTGCTTGTAGGTCCAATGGGCGGCGATGCCCTTCTCGGCGATGTCATCCATCCGCTTCGAGCGGATCTGGACCTCAATCCATATTCCCCTGTCGCTCATCAGGGTGCAGTGAAGCGCCTCATAGCCATTGCTTTTCGGATGCTTCACCCAATCGCGTACACGATCCGGCTTGTAGCGGTATATTCCTGTTATTATAGAGAATATGTGGTAGCACTGGTCGCGCTCGCTTTCCTTGGTGTCTGCCGGCGGTGTGAAGACAATCCTCAGAGCATAAAGGTCATAGACTTGATCAAAGGTGATGTTCTTTGTCTGCATCTTGTGCCAGACCGAATATGGAGTCTTGACCCGCTTGCGGATCTCGAAATTGAATCCGGCTTTTTTCAAGGCCTCGTCTATAGGAGTTATGAAATCGTCTATCTGCTTGCCTCTGCCGCTAAGATTGCTGTTGATCAACCCGCTGATCTCCTTGTAAGCGTCAGGTTCCTTGTACTTCAGCCAGATGTTCTCCATCTCGGACTTTATCTCGTAAAGGCCGAGGCGATGGGCGAGGGGAATGAATATGAACATCGTCTCGCTGAGAATCTTATCCCGCTTGTATTCAGGCATATACTCAATCGTGCGGCAATTGTGGAGGCGGTCGGCGAGCTTTATCAGCACGACCCGCACGTCATCGTTCAACGTCAGCAGGATCCGCTTGAAGTTCTCCGCCTGAAGGCTCTTGGCGTTGGCATCATTGAGTTTCTTGCTGCGGTCCTCGTTGTCGAGCACGTTCTTGATCTTGGTCAGGCCGTCCACAAGACTTGCGATCTTGTCACCGAAGAGCTTGCGTATGTCATCCACCGTATAGTCAGTGTCTTCCACGACATCGTGGAGCAAGGCGGCCGCGATGGACTTGTACCCAAGCCCGATGTCGCTCACGACAATTTTTGCTACCTCGATAGGATGGATTATGTATGGCCCGCCAGAGCGACGGCGGACATTCTTATGGGCTTCATTCGCGAAATCGAACGCTTTCTGGACCACGTCCAGCTCCTGCTGGTTCGCGCAGCGTTTCTCCGCCGCGGCCTTAAGCTGTGCGTAACTCTGACGAATCAGTTCGTAGTCTTGTTCTGTGAATTGTGAGAAACTCATATTTCAACCAAATCTTTGTCACAATCCAAACCTGTGGAAGTGCCGTCGCATTCCTCCAAAGTCTGGAAAGTGTATGAAAACTGTGCTCCGTACATTATTATAAGCCATCCGAACCTCATCCAAACCATAAAGAGGGGAATGGCGGCGATTGTTCCGTAAACCGCGTTGAGGCGCATCACGAACACCTGTGTCTCAAGGTAAAGATATTGCAGCGCCGTGAACGCCACGCCAGCTATGACTGCGGCCTTGAAGGCATTGGAATATTTCACGTCCACGGCAGGAATATACTTGTACATAGCGGAGAATATCAAAGTGGCCACGACACCCGTGATGACCCAGCCAAGGAAAGACTTTATCGAAGCAGTGACCCCGATCCAGTTTGGAATCAGATCCAGAACGTGCGAGTACACGATTGTTCCTGAATATAGGATCAACACCACGAACGGGGTCAGGAACAGCAGGACGAGATCAAATCCGAAACTCTTTATGAACGGCCTTTTCCTGACTCTCCACACATTGTTGAAGACGGTCTCCACGCGCATCATCATCCAGATGACGAGCCAGACGAAAGTCAAGGCGCTGACAAGTCCGAAAATGTCGTTGGTGGCCGAAGAAAGGATTTTGTCGGCGGAATTGAGCACGGTGTCGATGATTCCTTGATTGACATTGGCCGAATAGAGAACCTCCTTCAGTTTGTCCGCGAGACCGAAACCGTTGGTGACAGCGAACGCGACAGCGATGAAAGGCACGAAAGCCATAGTGCAGAAATAGCTCAGAGCCACGGTCTGGAATCCTATGGCGTGGTCCGCGAAATCCTTGAACGTCTTTGTGACGGTCCTGCTCAGGTTGACAAACCGTGCCTTGGCCTTGGACAACTCCGTCACCTCGATGTCCCAGATGTCCTCACGGAAGAACTTCACCGTCCTCCGCGACCAACGCACAATGTTATTTATCAAAACCTTAAGCATTAATATTCAATTAAAACATTCCTGAGAACAGGTCCGGTTCAACATTCTGCTCCTTTGCGGCGGTGCCGCCGGCGGCCTGAGGGAGCATATTCCTGAACTCTTCCTCGCTGATGATTCTGACGCCAAGGTCTCCGGCCTTTTTCATCTTCTCCGGCCCCGGTTTGATTCCTGCTAAAAGGTATGAGGTCTTTCCGCTTACGGAAGAGCTGTTCTTGCCTCCGTTGGCCTCGATCAGCCGCTTCATCTCGTCCCTTGAGACGCTGAAGTTTCCTGAAATCACAATCGTCTTTCCGGCCAAGGCGTCTGACGCGGCGGTCTTCGCCTCCATTGAGAACCGGATTCCGGCCGCCTTTAGCCTTTCGATGTCAGCAAGATGCCTGGAATCTCGGAAATATTCGAAAACACTGTCAGCGATCACCTCGCCGACATCCTGGACCTCAAGCAACTGTTCCTTTGTGGCGGTTGCGATCGCGTCTATATTCCCGAAATGACGTGCGATCTCCTTTGCCGTGGTCTCTCCGACATAACGGATGCCAAGGGCGAACAACACGTGGTCAAACGTCACTTTCTTTGATGCCTCAAGACTGCTAAGAAAACGTGCGGCCGAGCGTTCCTTCCATCCGTCCAGCAAGAGCAACTGCCCTTTGGTCAATGAATAGAAGTCCGCAGGGGTCCTGACAAGCCCGAGGTTGTACATCTGCTCGATCGTCGCGTCTCCAGCAAGCACATTCATCGCCTTGCGGCTGAGGAAGTGAACCAGCTTGCCCTTTATCTGGGTAGGGCAGCCGTCAATGTTCGGACAGAACCACTTGGCCTCGTCATCTTCCTTGACCAACGCCGTCCCGCAGTCCGGACACACCTCCGGGAAAACCGGCCTGACAGCGTCCGACGGCCTGAGCGAGAGATCTACATCGATGATCTTAGGAATGATCTCACCGCCTTTGATGATCGTCACTGTGTCGCCGACTCTGATGTCCATCTGCGAGATAAAGTCCTGATTGTTAAGGGTTGCCCTCTTAACAACCGTACCGGCCAGCTGGACAGGAGCCAGATTGGCGACCGGAGTCACGGCTCCAGTACGACCGACCTGATAGGTGATTGAGAGCAGTTTCGTGTGCGCCTCCTCCGCCTGGAACTTGAAAGCGACCGCCCAGCGCGGCGACTTGGCGGTGTAGCCAAGCGCACTTTGGTAAGCCAACTCATTGATTTTAATCACGATTCCATCCGTGGCGTACGGCAGGAACTTCCTTTCGGTGTCCCAATAATGGATATATTCCTCAATCTCGTCTATTCCGTGGACGATCTTCCTCTTGTCGGAAACCGGCAGTCCCCACGATGCCGCCGCATTCAGCGCGTCATTATGCGTCGCGAACGAAACGCTCTGGCTTGGAATATGATAGAGCGTGCACATCAGCCCTCTCCTCGCGACCTCGGACGGGTCAAGCAGTTTCAACGAACCAGAGGCCGCGTTCCTCGGATTGGCGAAAGGCGGATCCTCATTGTCCTCGCGCTCCTTGTTCAGTCGGTCAAATGAATCGTACGGCATCAGCACCTCGCCCCTGATCTCAAACTCCTCCGGCCAGCCGGTACCTTTCAATTTTTCGGGAATATTACTGATTTTAAGAGCGTTGGCCGTCACGTCATCCCCGACCACACCGTCACCTCTGGTCAAAGCCCTGAACAGTTTCCCGTTCCGGTATGTCAGGCAGATAGCCGTGCCATCGAACTTCAGCTCGCAGGAATATGTGAACTTCACCTCTCCGAGATCCTTTTCGGCCCGGCGCACGAAATCCTCTATCTCACCGATGTTGTACGTGTTGCCGAGGGAGAGCATCGGGTACTTGTGCGTGTACTGGGCGAATTCCTTGCGGACGGCAGGCTCGGCGTTCGTCCCCATACTTTGGTCAAGGTCGCTGCCGACCTTCTGGGTAGGGGAGTCAGGAGTTAGGAGGTCAGGATATTCCTTCTCCAGATCCTCCAGCTCGCGCATCAGGTGGTCATATTCAAAATCGCTCATCGTCGGAGCGTTGTCCACATAGTACCGCCTGCTGTTCTCCCTGAGGATGTTCCGGAGTTCCTCGACACGTATTTTGGCCTGCTCGTGATCCATATCAGCAAAGTTCTTTGTAAAGAATACAAATTTAACGAAAATTGTCGGCTTTCCGTTCAAAAGAATCAAGAAGTTGGCCGAAATTTCACCTTGAACTACTTTTTTGAAAAGTTAAAACTGTTTCTTAAATTTGTGCCCGGTTTTACGAACATACAAATTTCTAAATCATTCGTATATGAAAGATTCAATCATCATTCTGTGCGGCGGCGGCCCGGCACCGGGAATGAACACCGTCGTGTTCTCAGTCGCCAAGACTTTCCTTTCAAACGGTTACAGGGTCATCGGACTTCACGAAGGCTACACCGGACTCTTCCGTAAGGAGGCCCGCACCGAAGACATCGATTTCTTCAAGGCTGACGCTTACTTCAACAGAGGTGGTTCCTACCTCCAGATGAGCCGTTTCAAGCCGACCAACGAGGATTTCGAGCAGAATTTCAACCTTGCCCTCTTCCAGAACAACAACGTGAAGCTTCTCGTGACCGTGGGCGGTGACGACACAGCCTCCACAGCCAACAGGATCGCCAAGTTCCTTGAGGCCAAGAACTATCCGATCCACAACATCCACGTCCCTAAGACGATCGATGACGACCTTCCATTGCCTCACAACGCACCGACCTTCGGATTCAACTCCGCGAAGGACGAGGGTGCGCACATCGCCCGCACCGTTTACGAGGATGCCCGCACATCAGGCAACTGGCTTCTCATCTCAGCGATGGGACGCAGCGCAGGTCACCTTGCCCTCGGAATCGGCGAGGCCACACACTGCCCTATGACCATCATCCCAGAGATGTTCAACAACACCACGATCACCGTTGACAAGATCATCAAGCTCACCCTCTCAGCGATTATCAAGAGAAAGATTCTCGGCATCCCTTACGGAACTGTCGTTGTGGCTGAGGGTGTGTTCCACGATCTTGAGCCAGAGGACATCAAGGCCACCGGCGTTCATATGACCTATGACGAGCACGGCCACCCTGAGCTTGGCAAGATCTCCAAGGCTGTCCTCTTCAATGACATCCTTGAGAAGGAGTTCAAGAAGATCGGAATGAAGGTTAAGACCCGTCCTGTCGAGATCGGTTACGACGTTCGTTGCCAGGATCCTGTGGCCTACGACCTTTCATACTGCACCGAACTCGCTCTCGGAGTCTATGAGCTCTTCTCAAAGGGTGAGACCGGATGTATGGTCTATGTCGATGAGAACGGCAACGCACAGCCTCTTTACCTGAAGGATCTCCAGAACGAGGAAGGCAAGATTCCTCCTCGCCGCGTGGACATCGAAGGTGGAATCGCCCGCAACTACTACGGACACATCTGCCACTACATCACTCCTGCCGACTATGAGGCCGCCAAGGCTTTCATCGCCAATCCTGAGGAGTATGACTTCAAGAAGATCCTTAACTGGTAAGCGATGAATATGTGAGGTTCAGTTAGTTGATCCTCACCATCGCACAGTCGTCGGATGACACTTCGACCTCGATCCGGGTTTCCGGGTCGAGGTTTTTTATGTCAAGATAATCGATTGCTTCCTTTGGTATGCGGATGGATATAACTTCCGGTCGCTGAGCCTGTCGAAGCGACCCTCCATCCGCGAAAGAACAGACAAACAACCAAGTCTCGGAGACATCCCCACGAAGGAACGCGAAATGCCGATCCGGATCAAATCCCGGCGAGTCATAGTTGCAGTAGCAAAGGTCAAACGTCTTTCCGGATGCCACCGCCGGAACCGAAGCCGCCATATTCAAAAACCTCCTCCACTTCTCGAGCAGCTCAGCCTCTTCCGGCGCAAGTCCCTCATTTGTATGAATATATTCAATCAGCCTTCCGATTGACGAAATCCTCCACCAGTCGAATATGGTCGTCCTGCCATCCCGTCCGCTGAACCCTTCGGCATCCATTCCGCGCTCGCCGATCTCCTCCCCGAAATAAACCATATACGGAGCCGTGTTCAGGAATATTCCCGCCCCCAACGCCGCGAAAGTCCTTTGGGCGTCACGGCCGAAGAAATCCGAGGCGAAACGCTGCTCGTCGTGGTTCTCCAGAAAGTTCAGCATCCGAGGCTGTAAATCACCAAGAATCTGCCAGTTCCAAGTCAGGCTTTTGGCCGTTCCGTGGCCTTCGACAACTGACCTGACGGAATCATAAAGGCCGGATTTGTCGTAGAGAAAATCGAACCCGACCTCATTTATGTATCTGGCATACAATTCTTTCTGATAAACCTCGGCAATGAATATCATATCCGGGAACTCGGTCTTTATCCTCCCGATCAGCCACTGGAAGAACTGCCACGGCACCATCTCAACCATATCGCAGCGGAAACCGTCCACTCCCTTGCCGCACCAATAGCGCACAATCTCGTACATCCTGTCCCAAGTCTCAGTGTGGAAATCACAGTAATTCAATCGGATGGTCTCATACCAATCATTCACGGAAGGGGAGGGCGAAAAACAGTTGCCTGAGGCCTTGGCCGGATTCTCGTAATATGTCTGCCTGTCAAAAGGCAGCCTTAACGGCTGGCCGGGATAGTAATAGAAATCGTTCTCCGGCCGCCAATGGACAGTCGGATCGTCATCGGAACCCAATGGCTTGATCTCAGGGTGAACCAGACCGACCTTGCCGTAATCCCGCGACACGTGGTTAGGAACGAAATCAATGATGACCTTGAGTCCGGCATCGTGACTTCGCTTCAACAAAGCCTCGAATTCAGTCATTCTTTCAGTCGGATTGTCAGCAAGATATGGGTTCACATCATAGTAGTCGGTAATCGCATAAGGCGAACCGGCCGCACCTTTGACAATCTGGCTGTCGGATGCCGGGCACCCTTCTGCCGAGACCGTTGTGGCGTGCCGGATCACACCTGTGTACCAAACGTGGCTGACTCCCAGCGATTTGAAGTACGACATCGTCTCGGAATCGAACTCCGAGAACTTTCCCTTTCCCCACAGCCTCGGGAGAACTTGATAGATGATCATTTTACCCATAACTAAAATCCGATCAAAGCCTTGCCTTTGTTTCTGTCAATGAATCCAGTGAGTCCGTCAACCTTCATTACCTTGGCGAACTTGCCGTTATATTCACAATCCAGTCTCGCAAGCGCGTCAAAATCAATCATTCCCGAGCCAGCATATTGATCGACCGAAAGGTAGCCTACTCCGAGAGAGGTGATGTTCTGGAAGAAATGCGTGCCTTGACTTGGGTCTATCCGGAATCCATCAATGCCATATTCAACAACCATCCTCGCGGCCGAGATATCTGTCCAGGCCACCGGCACTCCAAGGGTTGGAATCGACGATCCCCAACGTCCGGGACCTACCAGGAAATATGTCTCTCCCTTGGCGGCGAACCGGGCGTTGATCTCCGAAATCTCCTCCGCCATCAACGCGGTCTGCATCTTGTCGAACGATTCCGGACGGATTAACACAATGTGGGACGACTCCGTGAAATACCCGTTGCCCAAAGCGTTGTCACTGCGTATCAATTTATTGGACACAATCGCCTCGGCATCCTCTATCGTGGAAGTCTGCGAACCGATTCCGCTGGAGACTGGACGGACCTGAAGCAGCTTAAGGTCAGCTACTTTTCCCGCCGAAGACTTGACCGGATCCACAGCGAACTCGATCTCGACCTCGCTCATCAGCTCATCCCGGCATATTGACATAATCTCCGAGAGAGCCTTTGCCAGAGGAAAACGGTCGTATTGGAATATTCCATCGAAGGAAACCACCCTTGCTCCTCTGATTCCTATGCCAGGCACCATCCTGTCATCCAATGCGTTATAGGTGGACGCCACCAGTTCCGGACGGTCATATTCTGTAAGCGCGTCAGCCACCGGGATCCTCCTTAGATTTACCCCGTCGTTTTTGGAAATCTTAAAGGCAGAAGGCCGCAGATCGAGCACGAACATTTCGTTCTGCGTGTCCCGTTGCGCCAGTTTAGGATTGGACAACTGGAGAATCTTCTTGGGGTGCAGAGGGTCAACACGCAAGGTGCGGCCGCCGTCCACAACGGTCTTTCCCAGACCGAAAGCAACGTTCAGGACACCGTCGGTGGCTTTTTCGGATCCTATAGGGTAGGAGTTCAGCGAACGTCCCACACCGGACATCATCGGATAGAAATCGTGCCCGTGGACCGCTCCACAGATTGTCTGCACGATCACAGCCATCTTCTCCTCTCCAAGCAGGTTTCCGCTGGCCTGGATGTAGTTACGGCTGCCCTTGAAGAATGTCGAGGCATAGACGCTCTTGATTGCCTTGCCGAGTTCACGCAGCATCCTGTCCTTGTTTTCCACCGGAGGGCACATATAAGTTGCGTACACTCCTGCGAAAGGCTGATAGTTGCTGTCTTCCAACTTGGAACTTGAACGCACCGCCAGAGGACTGTCAACCGTGGCCAGAAAAGCCTTGAGGTTCTGAGTCAACTCTTCCGGAAGCGTGGATGCCACAAATTCAGAAAGAATCTCATCATCAGACAGTTCCGAGTCAATCACATATTGCAGGCCATTCTCAACGATGAATTTGTCGAACCAATCCGTCGTCAGCACGATGGTACGAGGGATTGACACTCGCAAGTCATCATATTTCTCTGACAATGAATATTTCTGGACAAGATGATTGAGAAAAGCCAAGCCTCTTGCCTTGCCTCCAAGTGAGCCTTCGCCGACGCGGGAGAACCAGTAATAATCCTGATAGGAATCCTTATGGAATTCCGTGATGATTCCCTGCCCGATGCTCCTGTGGTAACGTTGTATGTTGTCCAGAAGGAACTCTCTGAACTCTCCGGCATTTGTGTGATGCTCGGCCCTGAATGTCTCCGCAAGATTGAACAACCCTCTTGCATACAGCCACTTCGAGAACATATTCCTGGAAGTGTTGCTCATCAGCACGGCATCCGGAATATCGTAAATGATCTTCTCCAGCTGGGAAAGGCTGGCGGCCCTCCCGCATTCAACTCCGTTCGAATCCCTGAACACAAAGTCACCGAACCCGAACTCCTCCTTCATATAATCTCCAAGTTGCAGGAACAGTGTGCTGGAATATTTCTTCAGGAATCCCACCCCGAGCCCAGCTGCCGTTTTCGCAAGGCTTCCCTGTGAGGATTGCAGCAGGACCGGCATCAAAGGATCATATTCACGGATGATTCTCACAAGGTCGATTCCGGCGTCAAGTTTCTCAGTCTTAGGGTCATCCCCCTTATGGAAGACCATTCCGACATCAGAAATGACACCCAGAAGATTCCTCCTGTACTTCTCAAAATAAGCGATAGCCTCCTCAAGGCAAGTGGCCAGGAATATCTTCGGCCTGGATCTTTTTCGGTATTTCTTCTGGTCATCGTTCAAGGATTCAGTCAAAAACTCCCGACTTTGCGTGAGCACAATCTTGTATAGCTCAGGAAGATAGTTCGAATAGTAACGGATCGAGTCCTCGACCAGAAGGATGCCTTTGACACCGACCTCGAACACATCGTTCTCCGCGTTGGCCGCATCCTCCAGTAACTTGACAATGGCCAGAATCAGATCAGCGTTCCCGTGCCAGCTGAACACAAAGTCCACACCAGGATGCGGAGACTCCAACACCCTCTGTCTTACCGCCTTGGAGTAGTGGATCAAAAGAATGAACGGGATCCCTCGCCCCTCATCCTTCAACCGCGAAGCGAACGGGAATATCTCCTTGTCCTGCTCGTTGTACATACAGATGATCATATCGATATCCTCTTCGGAACCGATAATATCCCTGGCCTGTGCCGATGAGTTTGCCCAGATGAATTTAGGAGGATTGCTCAGGTTAAGCTCACGATACTCGTTCTTGACCTGATTCTCAATGCGTCCGTCCTCCTCAAGGGCGAATGCGTCGTAGTTGCTGCAGATCATCAGAATCTTCCGGATTCTGGACCGCATCAAGGATTCTTCGTTCATTTGCTTCCGTATTTGCTAACGAACCGCAAATTACGAAAAATCCGCTGAATATTCTTGGAATATATGGACAAGATTTGCCTCAGGAGCCACTTTTCACACCCTGCGGCGGAACTCAGCTATGGTGATTGCGGTGGCTACAGCGGCGTTGAGAGACTCCGATCCTCTCTCGTCACGAGGCCAGGATGGTATGAAAAGCCTGTCAGTCACAAATTTGCCGACCTCGGCGGAAATCCCTTTGGCCTCGTTGCCGATCACGATGACGGAAGGGGAGACCATTCCTGTAGCCAACTCTTTGGCGTACATATCCTCGCCATCCAGAAAAGTACCGTACACATTGCCACCGGCGGCAGCGACAGCACCGCAATAGCCGCAAATGTCGCAATAATGGAACTTGACCCTGAATATGGCTCCCATCGTTGACTGCACCACCTTTGGATTGAATATGTCAACAGTGTCCTTAGAGGCATAGACCGCATCTATCCCGAACCAGTCGGCCGTGCGGATGATCGTGCCCAGATTGCCGGGATCCCTGATTCCATCCAGAGCCAGAAACAAACCCTTGGACGGCACGCTATGAATATTCCCGATTTCAATGTCGGCCGGTTTTCGGACAATGGCCAAAGCCGGAGAAGGGGAGGACAGGAGACTCAGCCGTGCCATGGCCGCACTGCCGGTTTCGTCAGCCCGATAGACCTTCTCGACCTCGAAAGAAGACGCCAAAGCCTCGGCCACCATCTTCTCCCCTTCAACGATAAAAAGTCCGTTCTCGTCCCTGAACTTTTTCTGTTCAAGAGACTTGACGAACTTTATCTCATTGTGGGATACAGGTGATGTCATCGCTTAGAATCCGAGAATCTTAAGCATCGAGTCAGAGCTCTGCTCAGGAGCGAAGACCCTTGTCGTGATCTTGCCGTCCTTGTCCTTGTCGATCAGGATGTGCTTAGGCGAAGGCTGGAGACAATGCTTTACTCCACCGTAACCGGAAATCGCCTCCTGATAGGCTCCCGTGTGGAAAAAGCCGATGTAGAGCGGATCCCTTCTGTTCTTCATCACCGGAAGGAAGATCGCGTTGGAGTGCGCCTCGGAGTTGTAGAAGTCCTTGCTGTCACAGGTAAGCCCGCCGATGAACACCCTATGATATTCCTCATTCCATTTGTTGATAGGGAAGAGGATGAACCTTTGGTGCAGTCCCCAGGTGTCAGGGAGACTCGTCATAAACGAGTTGTCGATCATATACCAGCACTCGCGGTCATTCTGCTGCTTGACATCCAGCACCTTGAATATTGTCGCGCCGCTCTCGCCGACGGTGAAGTTGCCGAACTCCGTGTAGATGTCCGGAACCTGCACACCGTGGGAGTCGCACACGGACTTGATCTGGTACACGATCTCCTCGATCATATATTTGTAGTCATAATCGACTGCCAATGAAGTCTTTATAGGAAGACCTCCTCCGATATTCAAAGAATCAAGGTCCGGACATATCTGCTTGAGGTCGCAGTAGAGGTTCAGGCAGCGCGCCAGTTCGTTCCAGTAGTAGGAGGTGTCCCTGATGCCGGTATTGATGAAGAAGTGAAGCATCTTCAGCTTGAACTTAGGGTTCTTGCTGATGCCGTTGCGGTAGAACGGAATGATGTCCGAGTATCTGATTCCCAGACGGGAAGTGTAGAAATCGAATGAAGGCTCCTCCTCGGATGCGATGCGGATTCCGAGCTGCGTAGGGACCTCGATCAGGTCGTCAAGGTCCTCAAGCTCGTTCTTGTTGTCCAGCACAGGGATGATGTTGTGCCACCCCTCGTTGAGCATCGTGGCGATGTTCTGGATGTACTGCGGCCTCTTGAAGCCGTTGCAGATGATTATCAGGTTTTTATCGACAAGTTTGTCCTCCTCCAGTTTGCGGATCAGGTCCAAGTCGTATGCCGAGGATGTCTCCAGATGGACATCGCTCTTGAGAGCCTGCTCGATGACAAACTTGAACTGGGAACTCTTTGTGCAGTAGCAATAGTGATGGTCACCCTCATAGCTGACCTTTGACATTGCGTTGCGGAACATTCTCTTGGCCCTCTGGATCTGAGATGTGATCTTCGGGAGATAGGTGAGTTTAAGCGGCGTGCCATATTCCTTGATGATTCCCATCATGTCAATGTCATTGACAAAAAGATTGCCGTCCTCAACTCTGAATTCGTCCTGTGGAAAATCGAATGTCTGATCCACAAGGTCGATGTACTTGTTCTTCATCCTAAAAAACTAACCTATTAATGTTCGACATAAGTAATGAACCGCCGAGAGAGCCTTGCCCGGCTTCGGCGTGCAAATATAGGTACGAAAATTAATATTTTGTCCCAATTTTGAAGAAAAATCGGAAAGGGTTGCTATTTTTGTAGAATATGATGGCAAAATCCTCGTTTTTTTCTTTGATGGCCACCCTGGCCACCGCCGCCGCGCTGAGTTTCTCGTGCAGCACTACACGTGTTCTTGAAGAGGGACAGTACCGCCTGGCATCCAACAAGGTGGAAGTCATAGGCGACAGCAAGTTCAACACAAAGAAAGTCGAGTCCTACATCAAACAGAAGCCGAACTCGTACATAATCTTCGGCTGGAATCCGTTCCTGAACCTCTACAACTGGTCCGGCAGGAATCCCGACAAGGCCATCAACCGCCTCATCCGAAGTATCGGGACCGCGCCTGTGGTCTATCAGCCGTCTCAGGTCGAAGCCTCGATCGAGAACATCAACAGGCATCTTGAATATCTTGGCTACTACGGTTCGGACGTGCGGAGCGACATCGAGGTAAAAGGCCGGAAAGTTAATGTTACATATTCAATCACTCTTGGCAAACGGTTCAGGATAGGGGAGATAACCTATTCGGTGCCGGACGGAGAGTTCAAGGAGGATTTCCTTGCCGACACTTCCGCGACCACAGTGCGGTCTGGCGACTACCTCTCCGAGGACGCTTTGGAAAAGGAGACGGAGCGCTGCGCCTCCGCTATGAGACGCAAGGGCTACTTCGGCTTCACTAAGAACTACTTCTCGTTCGAGGCGGATACTCTCAACTCCCCGGACACGGCCGGCCTTCTGATGATGGTCAAGGAATATACCAGAAACCAGACTCCTGAATATGCCCGTCCGCACCGGAAATATACCTTGGGCGAAGTCTCCATCTCCTACGACAAAGACCTGAGATTCAATGACAAGGTGCTTAGGAATATGTGCACTCTCCATCCCGGAGACCAGTACGATGAGAATGAGGTGAACACGACATATTCCAGGCTTTCCGCATTGAGGATGTTCAGCGGGGTCAATGTCTCACTTAATCCCCGTGACTCTGGAATAGTGGACTGCGACATCAACCTCACCAGATCAAGGATGCAGGGCTTCAAGGTCAATATGGAAGGCTCCACAAACTCGACCGGTCTGATCGGCATATCGCCGCAGCTGAATTATTACCATAAGAACATATTCCACGGTGCCCAGTGGCTGAATCTTGGATTCCTCGGCAATTTCCAGTTCAAGTACGATGACAGGAGCGTCAAGTCCAACGAGTTCGGTGTCTCCGCCGGTCTGAGCTTCCCGGAGTTCCTCGGTCTGCCGAATTCCATATTCAAGGGACCGTCCGTGCCACGCACAGAAATCAACGCTTCATATAACTACCAGAACCGTCCTGAATATACGAGGAATATGATCTCGACATCTTACGGTTATTCTGGATCTCTGCGTAACGGAAGGTTCTTCTATCAGTTCTACCCGATACAGGCCAAGATCGTCAGGCTGACGAATCTCGACCCGAACTTCTACACGACTCTTTCCGGCAACCCGTTTATGAGGGACGCCTACCAGAACCACTTCGATGTCGGCTCCGGTCTCGTGGCCTACTACACGACCAGCACAGCCTTGGTTCCGAAGGAGACCTATGAATATGCCCGTCTGCAACTCGATGCATCCGGCAATGTCCTGAGCCTGTTCAACAAAGCGATGAAAAATGATGAATATGGCTCCAGGCTTATCTGGAACACTCCATATTCCCAGTACATCCGCACGGAACTGACGTTGGGCAAGACGTTTGTGTTCGGCAAGAATGGAGGGCAAGCCTTGGCGATACGCCTTCTCGGAGGTGTCGGCTACGCCTACGGCAACTCATCCACAATTCCGTTCGAGAAACAGTTCTACAGCGGCGGCGCGAACAGTATGCGTGGCTGGCAGGCCCGTTCCCTTGGCCCGGGCAACTCAAAGGCTGACACGACGTTCGTGATCCCAAGCCAGACCGGTGACGTGAAGTTGGAAGCCAATCTGGAGTACCGTTTCCCGATGTTCTGGAAGTTGTGCGGTGCCGTCTTCACGGATGTCGGCAACATCTGGACCCTGAAAGAGACCGACGGAGACGATGGCTCCCACACCCATTTCGACCTCAAGAACCTCGCCGCCAGCCTTGCCGCCGACTGGGGCATAGGCCTCCGTGTGGACCTTAACTTCCTGATTCTCCGTCTCGATATGGGTATGAAAGTCTATGACCCGTCCCTCGACACCGCCCGCTGGCGCTCCCCGTCCCAATGGCTAAAGAAAGACGGCTACACCCTCCACTTCGGTGTCGGGTATCCGTTCTAGAACATAAACATCCCTGTTTTGATGAGTAAGACACTCGCAATTCCCGAATTTTGCACGTTACCAAAATTAGGGAATCGGAGGTTTCCGCTCATTATGAAGGATCTATGTGTTTATAGTCTTCAAATGACAACACCTATCGTAACCTCAGTGCGCAGACGTTCTCGACGTGCTGGGTGTGGGGGAACATATCGACCGGCTGGACGGCGGTGATATCGTACTTGTCGGCAAAAAGAGCCAGGTCACGGGCCTGGGAGGCCGGGTTGCAGCTTACATAGACCATACGGGCAGGAGAGGCCTCAAGGATGACCTTGGCGACATCCGGATGGATGCCGGCACGAGGAGGATCGAGAATTATCACATCAGGCTGACCGTGCTCATTGATGAAATCACGTCTCAGGACATCCTTCATATCACCGGCGAAGAACTCACAATTAGTGATGCCGTTACCGGCCGCGTTCACCTTCGCATCCTCAATCGCCTCGGGAACATATTCGATGCCAACCACTTTGGCGGCCTTGCCGGAGACGAACTGCGCGATCGTGCCGGTCCCTGTGTAGAGGTCATAGACGATCTCGTTGCCGGTCAACTCAGCAAAATCCCTCGCGACCGAGTAAAGCTTGTAGGCCTGCTCGGAGTTGGTCTGGTAGAACGACTTAGGACCTATGCGGAAAGTCAAGCTTTCCATTGTCTCACGGATTGTCGGCTTACCCTTGTAGAGAATGCACTCCTGATCACCGATCGAGTCATTCAACTTATTGTTGATGATATAGTAAAGCGATGTGATCTGAGGAAACGCTTCAGCAATGGCATCCAGCATTTTCTCCCTGTCCTCACGGTTCTCGTAGAAGAAGCACATTATCACCATCAGGTCGCCCGTGTCGGTCGTGCGGATGAACATATTCCTGACATAGCCCACGTTCTGACGGATGTCAAAGAAATCCAGACCGTTTTCGACAGCATACTTCTTGATGAAAAGCCTGATGTCATTGGACGGATCCTTCTGAAGGTAGCAGTGCTTGATGTCCAGCACCTTGTCGAAGAACTTACCTACGTGGAATCCAAGTCCCATACGGTCGTTCTCCGGAACGCTCTCAATGTCCTCGTCCTTCAGCAGCCATCTTTTCGATGAGAAAGTGAATTCCAGCTTGTTACGATAGTACTGGATCTTGTCTGACGGGATTGTCGGGCGGATCTCCGGCACATTAAGATGACCGATACGTACCAACTGGTCATAAACCTGTTGACGCTTGGCCTCAAGCTGCATCGGATAGGGGAGAGGCTGCCATTTACAGCCACCGCAAACCCCGAAATGCTGACAGAACGGCTCCAGACGATCCTTTGACGGAGTCACGATCCTCTCGACAAAACCTTCGTAATAATTCTTGCTCTTTTTGGTGACACGGATGTCAACCACATCACCCGGAACAGCGAACGGCACAAACACAACGACACCGTTCCAATGCGTAAGTGCCTTGCCTTCAGCTGCACAGGCCTCGATCGTAATGTTCTCCAACAGGAGATCCACTCTTTTTCTTCCCATAAATATTCCCACTCAGCCGCAACCGGCGTTATATTAATTGTCAAACTCGTGGAACAAGGACTGGGAGATGTTGATCATAAAGTCTCCCATCGCCTCAAGCTCCGCCAACATATCAAGGTAATAGTTGATGGAGAGGAACTTGTCCGCTCCTTTCTCAATCTGGAGAATGCCTTCATCACGAAGAGTGTCCCTCGTCTCGTTGATCTTGTCCTCGGCATTGTAGGCATTGCTGATGTCCTTAAGCTCACCATCCACAGCAAGTCTCATATTCGAGACCATCACAGCGAAAGCCTGATTGACCTTGCCGATCAGCAGGTTGACCTTGCTTATAGTCTCATCATCGAAATCAAGCTTGTGGACACGCAGGCGGGAAAGCAGACGGCTGATGTTCTCACAACTGTCGCCAAGACTCTCTAACTCGCTGATCACACGGTAGATGACCTTGACCTCTCGTGCCTCGTGATCGTTCATAGACTCTGCCGTGAGGCTGTTCAGGAACGCTGCGATCTCATATTCAAACCTGTCCGTCACCTCCTCGCACTTGACCAGTTTCTGCCGATATTCCTCAAACTTGTCAGGATCCTTTTCATTCACAGCCAGTTTTACATACTGGAAGCCATCCTGGGCAGTCACTGCGAAGTTCACAGCCTCCTTGTACGCCTGTTCGATTGAGATTGAAGGAGTTCCGAAAAGTCTGCCGCTGCCGATGAACTTCAGATGGAAGTCCCCTTTCTCAGGCGCCGGCTCCTTGATCCACTTCGTCAGCAAATCAGCGAACGGCTTGCGGAACCAGACCAGAACCAATGTCGAAATGGTGTTGAACAGGGTGTGGACACAAGCGATGCCGAATACCGCGGTCATCTGAGAATCAAGACCAAACAAAGAAACCAGTCCAAGATTGATGTTTATGAATATATTAAAGAATATCAGCACAAAGACAGCGCCGGCCACATTGAACACGGTGTGGGCGAGCGCGGCCCTTCGCGCCTGGACACCAGCTCCGCTGGCGGCGATATTGGCTCCGATAGTGGTTCCGATGTTCTCTCCGAGAACCATAGCGGCGGCCATCGGGAACGGCAGCCAACCAAGGTAGGCAAGCACCATCGTAAGGACAACCGTGACGCTGGATGACTGGAGGATGAATGTGACGACAACGCCGATAAGCATAAATATCAACACGGAACCGATTCCGTGCGAAGCCAGTCCGGCGATTGGCCCGGCGATCTGAGGAACAGTGTCAATAGCTGGTATTGAGGACTTTATGTAAATCAGTCCAACGAAAACCAGTGACAATCCCAAAACTGCCTGACCGATGTTCTTGACCAGTGATTTCTTCATAAGTGTCATCACGAAACCGGCTCCAAGCAGCACAAACGCCAGAACCGTCACATCAAGCCAGAACCCGGTAGCCGCTATGATCCAAGCGGTTATGGTCGTACCGATGTTGGCGCCCATTATAACGCAGATGCCTTGTTTAAGCGATAGGGTAGCGACGCTCACAAGGCTGGCCACCAATATTGTCGTGGCGCTTGACGACTGGACGACAGCGGTGATTCCGGCGCCGGAAAGGATCTGCTTGAACGGCGTGCCTGAGGTCATCCATTTCTCGAAACGCCTGAGCCTATCGCCGCAGGATTTCTGAATTCCTGTGCTGAGCATCTCTAGTCCGAAGACGAAGAGCGCCAAAGCACCAAGAAGCGTCAGTAGTTGCAAAATCATATAGGGTAGTGTTTACAATGCGTTCAACTTAACATAATCCGAATTGTATAACAAAATAGGCGAGTACCGTTACACAAGGGAAACTATTGATTCAGAATCGAATTTGGCTGGTGAGAATCCTTGTCTGAATGTAATTCCGTCACCGAGAATCTCAAATCCGGCCGTGGTTGCCATCTCGTTCAGCAATCGAACACTGGCGGCTGCCCAAGTAAACGATCCGAAGGCAAAGAATCGTCTGTTCTTGACCAATCTGTCACAGATTGCCTCCATCAACTGACGGACCGGCGGCAATATTCCGTTGTTATAGGTCGGTGAGCCAAGAATCACAGTGTCATACTTGAACACGTCACGCAAAGCGAACGAATAACTTTCCTCATTCAGATTGTGGAGCGTGAACGGAATGTTATGGTTCTTCAAGGATTCAGCCAACGCCAGAGCAGCCTTCTCGGTGTTGCCGTACATCGAGCCGTAAGCCAGGCAGACACCGTGCTCCAAAGGTTCATAACGGCTGAACTTGTCGTACAGTGAGACGATTTCAGGAATATGATTCTCCCAAACCGGGCCGTGAGTGCTGCAAATCCGGCATATCTCCAAACCGGAAAGCTTTTTGAGCGCGGCCTGAACCGGGGCGGCATATTTCCCGACGATGTTCGAGTAATACCTTGTCATCTCGTCTTTATATTCATTGAATATGTTTGACTGCGAGTCTATTACGCCTTCCGGGAAGGTTCTGAACGTGCCGAAGGCGTCACCGGAGAACAGGGTTTTCTCCTCAGGGCACCACGTCACCATCGTCTCCGGCCAGTGAACCATCGGAACCATAAAGAACTGAAGGCTTACGCTCCCGAGCGGAAGGGTCTCCCCTTCCTTTATCACCTTGATATTGTCGGTCAGACCTTGGTAACCTTCGATCATCGGCACAGCTTTAGCGTTTGTAACTATCGTACAATCAGGATATTCATCCCTAATCACGCTTTGGAGTGCGCTGTGGTCCGGCTCCATATGGTTGACTATGAGGTAGTCGATCTTCCTGTCCCCTATCTCGGCCTTGATGTTGGCAAGAAACTCGTCCCTAAACGCCACAGCAGCTGTGTCGATCAAGGCAATTTTCTCATCCTCAACCAGATAGGAATTATAGCTGACGCCAAAAGGAAGCGGCCACTGCCGCTCGAAGAGTTTGGTCTGGCGGTCGTTCACGCCAACAAAACTGATTCTTTCAGATAGTCTCATCTTATCAAAAATATGTTCTGCCATTGCGCCTATATGTGGCATTTGGCAAGTAATAGACAAATTTACGAAACTTATTCCGCTTTTTCTTAAATTTGCGTTCGGTTAGGCTGAAAAATAGCGGCCAATCCGCATTAACACAAATGTTACCCAATTAAACATTATTGTTTTTCACATTAATTGAACGATATTTAACTAATTATGTCGGATATTTATCAAAGAACGGGACAAAGCGCTATGCTTCCCCCTCTTCCAGAGCGGATGAGACCAAAAAATCTGTCTGAATATGTCGGACAGAGGCATCTTGTGGGTGAAGGATGCATCCTTAGAAAGATGATCGAGAACGGGAATCTGTCCTCTTTCATCCTATGGGGGCCTCCGGGTGTCGGGAAAACCACTTTGGCCGGGATAATCGCCCAGACTTTGTCAAGGGACTTCTACACCCTCTCGGCGGTCAGCGCAGGAGTGAAGGATGTCCGTGATGTCATCGACAAGGCAAGAGGAGCATCCGTGTTTTCCAACGGAGCGGCGCCTATCCTGTTCATCGACGAGATACATCGCTTCAACAAGGCCCAGCAGGATGCCTTGCTTGGCGCGGTCGAGAACGGCACGATTGTCCTGATAGGAGCCACGACCGAGAACCCGTCATTCGAAGTGATCACCCCGCTTCTGTCCAGATGTCAGGTTTTTGTCCTGAAATCATTGGAAGTCAACGACCTTCAGATGCTTTTGGACAGAGCCTTGAAAAATGACGTGCTGCTGAAGGAAAAGAATATTGAAGTCAAGGAAACCGAGGCTCTGTTCCGTTACAGTGGAGGCGACGGCAGGAAACTGCTCAACGTCCTTGAGATCGTCATAGACTCCTTCGCCGGCAAGGAATCACACATAGTCATTGACAACGAGACTGTTACCGGTTGCATTCAGGAGAATCTGGCGATTTACGACAAGGATGGCGAGATGCACTACGACATCATCTCGGCGTTCATCAAATCAATCAGAGGCTCTGACCCGAACGCCGCTGTCTATTATCTGGCAAGGATGCTGAACGGCGGAGAGGATCCGTTGTTTATCGCAAGAAGACTCTGCATCTCTGCCGCCGAGGATGTCGGACTTGCCAACCCGAACGCGATGCTGCTTGCGAACTCGTGCTTCCAGATTGTCCATCAGATCGGTATGCCGGAAGCCAGAATCCCGCTTTCCGAAACCACAATCTACCTTGCAAGTTCTCCTAAAAGTAACGCTGCGTATCTTGCGATAAACAAAGCTATTGAAACCGCAAACAAAGACAAGGCGGCACCCGTGCCGCTATACCTGCGAAACGCACCGACCAAACTTATGGAGGAACTTGGATATGCGGACGGTTATAAATATGCCCATGACTATCCCGGTCATTTCGCGGATCTGGAATTTATGCCGACAGGCCTTGAAGGCACAGTATTCTACGAGCCGGCGCCTAACCCTCAGGAAGACAGGCTGAAAGCCTATCTTGAAGCCTGCTGGCCAAAGTACTACACAAAAAAGTAATACAGTTTACTATTTTTTCACTAAATTTGTGTCACGTTAATATAAATAATAATGGTAACTGAGATCCTTATTCTGCTCGCCGGGCTTGCACTGGTCGTGCTTGGCGCCGACTGGCTTGTGGACGGCTCATCAACTATCGCAAGGAAAGCCGGGTTGAGTGAATTCGTGATAGGTTTGACTATAGTCGGCATCGGGACATCGACACCGGAACTTGTAGTCAGCCTGACAGGAGCCTTGAAAGGCAACGCCGACATTGCGGTAGGTAACATAGTAGGTTCTAACATATTCAACACACTTTTCATACTCGGCTTCACCGCGCTTATAAGGCCGATCTCAATGACACGTGACAATGTCAAGACCGATATCCCGCTCAACATCATCACCACAGTTCTCCTGATCATATTCGGAATGCACTTCACGCTGTTTGGGATAGGCAACGACAACACGTTGTCAAGATTGGACGGCGTTATTTTCCTTATACTTTTCGCCGCCTATATGTACTGGTCCTTCAAGTCCGGGAAGGCTGAAGAGACCAAGGATTCAGCGGAGCCTGAAAGCGGAAAATTATGGGTGGCTATCCTGATGGTCCTGGGAGGATTGGCGGCTTTGATTTTCGGAGGCGACAAGTTCGTGGACAGCGCTACAAATATAGCCAGGATGCTGAACATCAGCGACAAGTTTATCGCGGTAACCATCCTCGCGGGCGGTACTTCGATGCCGGAACTCGTCACCTGTGTGGTGGCGGCGGCAAAGAAGAAAGGGCAGCTGGCTCTCGGGAATATCCTTGGCTCGAACATCGGCAATATCCTCATGATTCTGGGCGTTTCCGCTGCCGCCTACAAGCCGCAGCCCGGCTCCCCGTCAGGTCTGTCATTCTCAGGAATGACATTCGTCGATCTCGGAATATTGCTGCTCGGGGCCTTGCTGATCTGGGTAAGCGCGTTCACACGCAAAGGCCGGAAGCTGGACAGAGTCGAAGGGAGCATACTGCTCGCTTGCTTCGCCGGGTATATGACATGGCTGCTGATAAATCTGTAATGAATATATTAACACACAATAACGATGAAATTCAAACCAACAAATTACCAGCTTGTGAACGTCGGTTCCGGGAGAATATTCCAGGATGCCGGTTGGACATTGGCTGATCCGGAGGCTTCCGCGCCATCACTGGTAAGGGCCGTGTATGAGAATGAGAAGTTTACTCCACGTGACGACCTCAAAGGGCTTTACAGATACGCCGAATGGCTTCCGATCAACAGAACGCTGAAAAATTCACACGCTCCTGTTACCTACAAGAGCAAGGGACTCGCCGAGCTTCTCGGGATGGAGAACCTGTACATTACCCTGTCCGGCTACGTTCCAAAGCGTGGTGCCAAGATGGAGACATGCTCTTTCAAGGAGACCGAGGCGTTCTCTGTCTGCGCAAGGCTGCCGAAAAACGACAAGCACATCCTTGTGGTGCAGTCCGCCGGCAACACGGCCAGGGCTTTCGCTCGTGTCTGCTCCGACAACGACATTCCGATCGTGATCTGCATCCCTAACGACAACATCAGCGACCTGTGGTTCCTGAAAAGGCTCAAACCTTGCGTGAAGGTCATCGCAACCCCGAATGGCACAGACTATTACGATGCCATCGCCCTTGGAGAGAAGCTTTGCAAGGATTCCCGTTATCTGGCCGAAGGCGGTGCGAAGAACATTGCCAGAAGGGACGGAATGGGAACTACCCTGCTAAGTGCCGTAGAGACCATCGGACGTATTCCTGACGCATATTTTCAGGCAGTCGGCAGCGGAACCGGCGCGATCGCCGCTTGGGAAAACGCATGCAGGCTTGCCAAGGACGGTCGTTTCGGCGAGAACAAGATGAGGGTTTACTGCGCTCAGAACGCTCCTTTCACCCTTATGTATGATTCATGGAAAGCTGGATCAAGAGACCTTGTGCCGATCACTCCGGAAGAGTCCAGAAAGAGCGCCGAGGTGATCCTCGCGAAGGTTCTTTCCAACAGAAAGCCGCCGTACAGCCTTGCCGGAGGCCTGTTTGACACACTCGAGGAGTCCAACGGCGACTTCTTCAAGGTCACCAACGATGACATTGTCTATTGGATGCTCCAGTTCTTCAACAAAGAGGGCTACGACATACTCCCGGCCGCCGCTTCCGCTGTGGCAGCTTTGAAGAAAGCTCTTGACGAGGGTACAGTCAAAAAAGACGAGACCGTTATGCTGAATATCACAGGTGCCGGAATGCTTAACGCCACAAGCAAAGGCTTTGAGCTGAAGAAGCCAGATCTGATCCTGAGCACAGAGCTTTCCGCAGAGGAGGTCATCGCCAGTGTGGATCGGCTGTTTTAATTCGTGAGATATTTCGCTTCGATGGAGGCAGCAAAAAACTGAATTTCAAATTTTGCACGTTACCAAAATTTGAAATTCAGTTTTTTGCTGCTTGAAAGTTTACTGCACCAATAAATTGGCCACACTATAAAGGCAGGCTTCGACAGACTCCGCGACCAAATATTATATAGCTGCCTACTTATCGGTCACTGAGCCTGCCGAAGTGACCTTTAAACACAACGATCAATACATTACAAAAATGTTTACATAAATAACTAATTTGTTTTTAGTATTACAAAACAAGCAAATAGCAAACAAATCGCATAATGAACGAAAAACCGCGCCGCGTTCAGAAAATAAAAATTCCCAAATTTTGGTAACGTGCAAAATTTGGGAATTTTCTATTTTTGAACGCCCTCTTCGGGCGTGATATTGCGTTGATTTCTACAACAGAGTCGCTTCTAAAGTTATTCCTGGCGAAGCGGCTCACCAGAAACAAGACGCTCCTTAGACTCAACCGGATTGGAATAGATGCGAAGGAAGATGTCACGAAGTTCGGCACGATTGAGACGACGCTCGACCTTATCCAACCGATGCTCAGTATATTCCGTAAACTTCTCAACATCCTCCGGAGTATAAAGTTCCGCATACTTATAACTATGATTTACAAGGTCATAAGCGATGTAGTTAGTCTTCCAAAGCTGATAGCCGGCGATGATCCTCTTGTCAACAGCGTGTCTGATGGCCTGATAACGGTCATTCTTGTCGCAATGCGAAGCCAACTCGATCTCGTCAGGAGTTATCGGCAGACCGAAGTTGAGATGCACGTCACCCTTCTGCTGGCGGATACCCATAACAATACTGTGCATATCCTCGGTGCGCGTCTTGACATATTTCTGAGTCCTGGAAATCAAGATCTCACGAGCCTTGCGGACATCGCATGGCTCATATTCATAAGAGATGCTGAGAGGAACGATGTTCAGCTCGGAAAAATTCTCTTTGAACGATTTCGTGCCGCTCATATCCAACATCTTCAGCAGGCCCTGCTCCGTAGTGTCGATTCCGTCTTTTGTGCGGCCCTGCCTCTGTGCCAACCAGATAGAAGATTTACCGGAAGTGATGGTTTGACGGATGTATTTAGACAGAATCTGCGAGGACAGATAGAGTTCCCTTGCCGAAATCCCGCGGATCACCCGGATCATCCTGTTGGAACGGAGCAGATATTCAACGGTCTTGCTCTGCTTGATGAGGTTGTCACCGACACAGATCTCCGTCATCGGGATGCCGTTCCTGAAAAGCACCTGTTGGGTGATGGCCGGATCAAGGATGATGTCCCTGTGATTGGACATCGCAAGGAATTTTCCTTTGATCTCCTTGATATAACTGATGCCGTCATAGGAGAAGTTGTGGATTGTGTTATCCATAACCCAGGACACAGCCTTGTTCATCACAATTTCCTGGAACTCATCGATATTATGCACACTCTTCAATGCGTTCCGAAGGAAAAAGATCGGCTCGTCAGGGAAAAGATATTCGGAAATAGCCAGCACAGCGGGATGATTCGCGACCTTGTTCAAGGCCTCGACCGCCTCAGCATCGTTGTAAGGACTGATGCTTTCGAATTCAGATGAATCAGCCATAATAAATCATCGTTAGTAATATTTGCAAATGTAAGCAATTTACTTAACATTCGCAAAGGCTTGTAACCATCAATCCACAAAGGACTTAAGAAGTACGGCGGAAAAGAAGCGAGCTGTCGCCGTAGCTGAGGAACCTGAAGCCGTGCCCGAGAGCATAGTCATAGATGGTCTTCCAGTCACCGCCTACAAACGCTGAAATCAGCAGAATCAGAGTGCTTTCCGGTTGGTGGAAATTTGTTATCAAAAGATCGACAAGCCTGAAACGGAAGCCCGGCACAATGATGATTCTTGTGCCAACCTTAAGCTCATTCAGCCCGTTGTTCTCCAAATAAGAGATTATGGCGTCCAACGACTCTTCCAATGAATATGAATATTCACGCTCATAAGGAGCCCACTGGCCCACATCCTCCGGCTTGCCTTTCTCGATGCAGCTTACACCGACATAGTACAATGATTCCAGAGTACGTACGGAAGTCGTACCGACCGCAATCAGCTTGCCTTTATTGGCCTTTATGCGCTTGAGAAGGTCAAGAGTGACCACAAACGGCTCCCTGTGCATCGGATGATCAGCCACATCCGAACTCTTGACCGGAAGGAAAGTGCCGGCTCCGACGTGAAGGCAGACATTCTCACAGTCAATGCCTTTGGCGGCGATATTGTCCAATACAGACTGCGTGAAATGCAGTCCGGCCGTAGGAGCTGCCACGGAGCCGCGGATATGAGCATACAAGGTCTGATAGCGCTCTGTGTCAATCGATTCTGTCTCACGATTGAGATACGGAGGAATCGGGACTGTGCCGCACAGTTCCAGCACTCTGGAGAAAGGGATCCCGCCATCCCAGAAAAACTCCACAATACCGGTCTCACCGTTACGCTCGACAAGGCTGGCCTTCAATCCCATCGCGGAAATAGCCTCATCACTATCCGGATTATACAAGGAAAGAACGTCATTCTTCCAGCGCTTAGCATTCCCGATCACACATTTCCAACGACAACGCTCCGTCGCGGCGAAAGCGGTGTTATATTCAGGAGGATTGACAGGCTCAAGGCAGAAGATCTCGATGTGCGCACCAGTCTCACGCTGAAAATGAAGCCTGGCTGGCACAACCTTGGTGTCATTGAATATCATAAGGGAGCCGGAAGGCAAGAGAGAGGGAATATCCTTGAATATGTACTCGCAGACATCGCCGTTCTCATAGCGCAGAAGCTTTGAGGCATCCCGCTCCGCAAGCGGATATTTCGCAATCCGCTCGTTAGGAAGTGGGTAGTTGTAATCCTCAATTTTTATAGAAGGTATCATCTCGTTGAGATTTTAAAATTCCATACAAAGTTAACCTAAGTATAAGAAATATCAAATTCTCGGAGAAGTCACATCTCTAAACATTTTAACAGTCAAAACGGGTTTACAAAACTCAAAGCGTCATTTACTTTTGTAAATATAGCCGGCAAGGGTGAAACAAATTACTTTTGTGCAATAAGGGATACTAATCAACATAGGTTATTGTCTGCAATATATTGATTATCTGATTATTTATTGAACTTTAATAAAATTCACATATAGGTATTGAGTGTAAATTCGGGATTTAATCGTTAGTTTACAGTAATTCTCTATATAAATACAAGAGTATTTATATTCTTTATCAATTAATTATATTCACTCATAGAAATTTATTTCTAATTAAGTTACGTATTATATGTATTCCATTTCACTTTTGTAACAATCATCTTTTAGTTGATTTTTACAACTTATTATGTTATTTTTGTAAACAAATCACTTTTGTAATGAACAATAGATTGCAGCGATTTTTGGATGCCGAGAATATCACACAGTCGCAGCTTGCGGAAAGATTAGGTGTGGCCAAGGCCAGCATATCACATATTCTTGCGGGAAGGAACAAGCCGGGGTTTGATTTCATACAAAGTATGGCTCAAAACTATCCCGACCTGAATCTTGATTGGCTGATCGCAGGAAAGGGTAAAATGTACAAGAGTCAGAATTCCCCTCAAGCGCCACAACTCTCCGAGGAGCCGCGATTGTCCACCACAGGCAAGGACAGCGGCCGATTATTCGATTCTCAAGAGCCAGATTTGTTTCCAGAAGAGCCGGAAACTATTGATAATAAGCCTCAAACAGAGCAAGTCTCCCCTGCCGAATCCAAACCAGACACGCCAAGGATCACAAAGATTCTGGTTTTCTATGACAACGGAACGTTCAAGGAGATCGATTGACGGAATGTTTGAGAAGAAATCCCTTCTGTGTTCTGCTGATTTTGTCTAAATTTGTCGTCACAAACCTTGGTGTGGAAAACCAAGGCAAGTGCAGAAAAACATCAATGAATATGTACAGACAACTCATCAGGCCGATTTTGTTCAAATTCTCACCGGAAACGGCGCATAATCTCACTTTCAAAGGACTCGGACTTCTACGGCGGATTCCTTTCGCCGGAAAACTGATGAAGCTGATTTACAGCCACAAGACTCCATCGCTGTCAAGGAATGTGTTCGGGATCAATTTCCCGTCGCCCGTCGGTCTGGCCGCCGGTTTGGACAAGAACGGAGAGTTTTACAACGAGCTGTCGTGGTTCGGATTCTCGTTCATCGAGATCGGTTCCCTGACTCCGGAGGCTCAGCCGGGCAATCCCAAGCCTCGACTGTTCAGGCTCCCGCAGGACAACGCTATCATAAACAGGATGGGGATCAACAACAAAGGCATCCAGAACGCGATCAGACATATTCAAAAGGATCCGCCAAAGACGATTATCGCGGCGAGCATAGCGAAGAACAGCACCAGCGCCTCGGACGAGGACACCATCGCTGACTACAAGAAGGCGTTCTCGTATATGTACGACTTTGTGGATATGTTCACGATCAATGTCTCCTGCCCGAATGTTCACGGCCTGCAGAATCTTCAGGACGTGTCATACCTGTCGGATATTCTCGATCCGTTGCTGGATTTAAGGATATGCTACGATGCCTATAAGCCGATTCTGGTCAAGGTCTCCCCTGACATTCCGACAGAGGAACTTGACGAAATCCTGAAATACTGTATGCAATCAGGAATCGACGGAATCGTGGCCGGCAACACGACCAGATCCCGTGACGGGCTCACGACAAACAAGGATAGAATAGAGAAAATCGGCAACGGAGGGCTCTCCGGAGCTCCTTTGTACGAGAAAAGCCTCGCTATGGTCAAGCATATTCATCAGTTCACGTCCGGAAGGCTGCCGGTAGTGGGTGTCGGTGGAATAATGTCGCCGGAGCAGGCCAAGGAAATGCTGGACGCCGGAGCGAGTCTGATAGAGATCTACACCGGTTTCATCTACGAAGGACCTTCAATAGTGAAGAAGATCAACAAATACCTTGAAAACAATAGTTTGACAAAATAAAATCTGAATATGGCAAACGCATCGATCTGTACTATCGGCGACGAGATTCTGATCGGCCAGATAGTGGACACCAATTCCTCGCATATATCCCAGGCGCTTGAGGAGATTGGCGTGAAAGTCACAAGAATGACTTCATTCGGGGATGACCACGACGAGATTGTCTGCAATCTAACAAACGAACTCACTCACAACGAGATAGTCATAACGACCGGAGGTCTTGGTCCAACCAAGGACGACATCACGAAAGCGGCTTTGGCGGAGATTTCCGGAAGCAAGGGTTATGTGGTGAATGAAAGCCAGCTCAAGATGGTCCACGAGATCCTTCACGCAAGGGGACTTGATGTTCTGGACATCAACAAGGCTCAGGCGCTCGTCCCGGACACTTGCGAAGTGATTGTCAACCACCTCGGCACGGCGCCGATTATGGTGTTCCGCTTCCCTAAGGAAAGATACGGACATCAGGCCTCTCTCTATGCCCTGCCAGGCGTTCCGTTTGAGGCGGTCGGGGCGATTCCTGATGTGATCAAGGACGTTAAGGAGCACAACCCACTTACGGACATATTCCATAAGTGCGTGATGGTCTTCGGGTTGGCTGAATCCGCGCTTTCCAAGGAAATTGAGTCTTGGGAGGACAGTCTGCCGGAGGATATGCACCTTGCCTACCTGCCTAATCCTTTGACAGGAGTCCGTCTCAGGCTTTCAATTTACGGTGGAGACAAGGATGAGGAGGAAAGGCGCATTGATGAGCAGTTCGCGCGTCTCAGGCCGATTTTGGGAGACAAGATATATTCCTACAATGATGACACGCTGGAGAACGCCGTTGGAGCCTTGTTCCGTGGCTCAGGGATGACCATCAGCGCGGCCGAGTCCTGCACCGGAGGCAAGATTTCCTCCTTGATCACCTCTGTTCCCGGGGCTTCTGAATATTACCTCGGCTCCGTCACATCCTACGCCATCCCAGTCAAGGAAAAAATCCTTGGAGTTCCGGAGGCCACAATCAATGAATATGGAGTTGTAAGTTCCGAAGTGGCGGCGGCGATGGCTGAAGGGGCCAGAAATTTGACCGGGAGCACTTATGCTGTCTCGACCACAGGATTGGCAGGGCCCGGAGGCGATGAGCATAATCCAGTAGGCACTGTATGGATCGGAATCGCAGGCCCTAACGGGACGAAAACCGTCAAAAAGGTCTATAAGAACGACAGGAAAAGGAATATTGAGAGATTCGCCGCGGCCGCGCTCGATGAACTCAGGTTATTTATGCTCAGCGACCGCAAATAATTGAAAATAAATAGTGGTAACAAATTTGTTTACCAAGCGAACATTTTTGTTATCGCTATTATTATAGCTATTTGTAGGCTATTTGGCAGTCAAAGAGGTCACGTCATTGAACACTCTTAGGAAATTCTTGCCAGCGACCTTCTCTATCTGATCATCGGTATAGCCACGGCTTGACATCTCGTCAAAGATCACTCCGATTTTTGAGATGTTCTCAAGTCCGGCTGGAGTAACCTCGATGCCGTCGAAGTCGGTTCCGATTCCGACACTTTCTATACCCGCCACCTTAACGGCGTGGTCGATGTGATCCACCACGTCCTTATAGGAAGGTCTTGGCAAAGCGGCAAACTCATCCAGCACAGCGTTCCAAGCGGCGGCCTTTTCCGGATTCAACGGATCGTTGATCCAGTCCTGCTCGGTCCAGCTCTTGGACTCCAGTCCGGAATCCGCCAGAGTCTTGGCGAACGCATCCGAAAGGAATACCGGATAGAAATTGATTTGGATCACGCCGCCTTTGTCAGCAAGCGCGCGCAGCATCTCATCGGACATATTCCTTCTGTGGTGAGCCAAGGCACGACAGCAGGAATGTGTGGAAACAATCGGAGCGCGGGAATATTCAAGAGTGTCGTAGAAAGTCTCATCCGAGGCGTGCGCGACATCGATGATCATTCCGAGGCGGTTCATTTCTGCGACTACTTCCCTACCGAACGGGCTCAATCCGTGCCAACGTTGTCCCTGCGAGGCGGAGTCCGCTATTTCATTGTCACCGTTATGGGTCAAGGTTATGTACCGTACCCCAAGCTTATGAAAAACCCTGAGCAAAGGGAGCGACTTTTGGATCGGAGCCCCGTTCTCCATACCTATGAATATGGAAATGAGTCCTTTAGCCTTATTCCTCAAAGCGTCATCCGGCGAGAATGCAAGTGAGGCGATCCCGGAATTGGCTTCAACGGCATCGTAGATCCGGCCGATCATTTCCAAAGCGTAGCGTGTGGCCGCGTCTGGCAGTAGGTCGGCGGATGTGTATAAAGCGAAGAAAGAGGCATCGACCCCGCCGGCCTTAAGCTTCGGCAGATCGACATGCCCCCTTTCATTGTCAATTCCGATGTCGCGTCCCCGCATCATCATTGTCGGGGTGTCGCAATGAGAATCCAGGACGAACATGATTACTTACGGGTTACAGTCGCATTCTGGATCTTCACGATCTTGATCACAGGATCTCCTGAGTAGCAGACACTTGCGCCTTTGCCGAGGTCGAGCGAAAGATTTTTGCCAGGAGTTACGGTAAGATCCGCACCATCCAATGACACGGTCACATCATCCACAGACATCGTGACCGCATCAATCTTTGAAGATCCTCCTTTACCAGTGACTTTCAAAGAGTTGGCTTTGCCGGAAAGGGATAGTTTGGCACTGTTGTCAGTAGCGACGGAAGCCGTTTCGCATTGACCGTTGACGGCAAGGTCAGCGGAACCCGAATTATTCACATTGAGAGTTTTCGCCGAATATTCCATGACAACCGTCGCGCTCCCGTCCGCATTGACAGTCACATTGTCCCCGGCCTTCACATTGAAAGAAGATAGCTTTGCCTTTTTGCCTACGGAAATCACAGCAGACTCCGCGTTCACGTTAAGATTGGCTATGCTTGAATTGCCGGATAGATCCATTTTGAATTTGCCGGAATTCAGACTATTGTTTGATGAGAACGTACAGTCATCATTCAAAGTGATTGAGTTAAGTGACGAGACATAAATAGTGGCTTCAAGTACAGGACCATCCGAATTCTTACCTTTGAAAGATTTCTTGACTTCCTTAGGAATTGACTTGTCATCAAGCCCGATGTAAAGTGTGCCGGCTTTAACGTAGCATTCAAGATAACTCTCAAGGGCATCGCTGACCTTGAATTTGGCATTATAGCCATCCTTTTCAACCAAGGTGACCTTGAAGCCGTCCGACACTGAGATGGCATCAAACTCTGAATATTCATGTTCGATGGTCCTGGTCTGCGCGACGGAAACCGCAGATGTTAAAGCAATGGCGGAAATCGCCATAAATAAAGATTTGATATTCATAACCTTTATAAATTAAATTTTCCTATTCATCAATTTTTTCCATCAAGGATTCCCACTCCGCTGTCTTGTGGTCAAGCTCGCGTTTGTCCTCAAGGTAGGTTCTGGTGAGCTCCATTATGTCATCACCAGGCCCGGGATTGGAGAGAATCTTCTCGATGTCCTTCATCCTCGCCTCGACCTTGCCGATTTCTGACTCGAGGAATTCGACCCTGTGCCGAATCCTGCGGATTTCCTTGGAATCACTTCGCCTTTGCTCGAACTCTTTCTGAGCCTGTTCCTTTCTGACAGAATCAACCTCATTCTTTGCATCGGGTACCGAAGACACTTTGGGAGAGAAACGCCTCTCCAATTCCTGAAGATTCTCTATCTTCCTCTCTTCCAAGAACTCATGGACACTTCCAAGATGCTCCTTGACCTTTCCGTCACGGAACTCGTACATCTTGTTAACCAATCCCTCAAGGAAATCTCGGTCGTGTGAGACCACAATCAGCGTGCCATCGTACGCCTTCAGAGCCTGTTTGAGAATATCCTTGGACTTGATGTCCATGTGGTTCGTAGGCTCGTCCAACGCAAGGACGTTGTAAGGCTGGAGCATGAACTTCGCCATCCCGAGACGCGCGCGCTCACCGCCTGACAGGACACTTACCTTCTTGTCGATGTCCTCACCACGAAACAGGAACTGAGCCAGAATGTCACGAAGCTTGTTCCTTACATCTCCGACCGCTATGTTGTCAAGGGTCTCCCACACGGTAAGATTACGGTCAAGGATGTCCTCCTGATTCTGAGCGTAATACCCGATGGAGACATTGTAGCCGGTCTTGGCCTCACCGCTGATAGGCTGCAACTCCCCCATTATCACACGCATAAGGGTAGTCTTACCCTCACCGTTGCGTCCGATCAAGGCGACCTTCTCTCCCCTTCTGACCTCTATCTCAGCGTTCCTGAAGACGACCTTCTCCGGATAGCCGACTGTCAGATCCTTGCCTTTGAAGACAATGTCTCCGGAACGCGGAGCCGGCGGGAACTTAACCGTCAGCGTGACGTTGTCAGTCTCGTCAATCTCCACTCTGTCAAGTTTTTCGAGCTGCTTGATGCGGGACTGGACCTGATTTGACTTCGTAGGCTTGTAGCGGAAACGGTTGATGAAATCCTCCGTCTTCTCGATCATCTTCTGCTGGTTCTCATAGGCTGCCATCTGCTGCGCGAGCCTTTCCTTGCGCAACTCGACGTACTTGCTGTACGGAACCTTGTAGTCATGAATATGACCGAGCATGATCTCGACCGTACGATTTGTCACGGTGTCAAGGAACCGCCTGTCATGCGAAACGAGGAGCAACGATCCCCGATGACTTTTAAGATAATCCTCCAGCCATTCGATTGATTCTATGTCAAGATGGTTCGTAGGCTCGTCCAGAAGCAGGACATCCGGCTCGGACAGCAGGATCTTCGCCAGCTCTATGCGCATATTCCACCCTTGGCTGAACGTCTCGGTCTTTCGCCCGAAATCCTCATCCTTAAAGCCAAGGCCTAAAAGCGTCTTCTGGGCAAGAACCTCCGGAGGCTCCGACTGACTCATAGCCATAGCGTCTGTCAAGTCATTCAGTCGGTTGATCAAAGAAAGGTATTCATCTGACTCATAGTCAGTTCTCTCAGCCAGTTGGGCGTTCACGCTGTCAAGTTCGGCTTGAATCTCTGTGATGTGGTCAAAAGCGGTCAATGTCTCCTCCATCACGGTTCTCCCCTTGTGGTGTTCCATGATCTGAGGCAGGTAGCCGATACGCAGATCGTTCGGCTTGTCGATGCTTCCGGATGTCGGAGACTGAAGCCCGCAGATCAGTTTCATGATCGTGGACTTCCCCGCTCCGTTTTTGCCGACAAGACCGATCTTGTCCTTCTCACTGATGTGGAAATCTATACTGTCCAAAAGTGTGTAGCCACCGTAGGCCACAGTCAATCCATTAATTGAAATCATTTACGCCTCCTCCTTAATCTCTTCAAGCGCATCTTCCGGCCGTGCCGGTTTACAGCACATCACGCAAACCTCGTACAAAATCAGCAAAGGAGCGGCGGCGATCAACATCGACATCGGATCCGCGGGTGTTATGATGGCAGCGATGCATAGTATAACCACTATCGCATGCCTGCGATATTTAATCAGAGTGTTTCTGGTGACAATCCCGAGTTTAGACAAGATGACGACAACGATAGGAAATTCAAACACAATGCCGAACGCCAGCACAGTTGAAGTGAACATCGAGATGTACGAAGTCAGCGAGATCGTGTTCATCACATCATCGCTGATCTTGTAGCCCATGAAAAAGTTAAGCGAGATCGGAACGATAAGATAATAACCGATTACAAGTCCAAGATAGAACAGGAACGATGCGGAAAGGAATGCCCCTCTTACCGCACGCTTTTCATTCCTGTAAAGAGCTGGGGCTATGAATTTCCAGATCTCGAAACAGACATACGGGAAAGACAGGATGAAGCCCAACTCGAACGCTACCTGAAGATGCACGAAGAACTGGGCGGATATGTCCAGATTCACCAGCGACATCTGCATATTCCCCATTCTCAGCCATTTATAGATGAAGAAGTCGCTTTTTGTCGGAGCCAGGATGATGTCGTCAAAGACCAACGACTTGAAGCAAAAGACCACGACACTGACAAGCGTAATGACAAGCACTGAGCGGAACAATGTTCCCCTCAGCACCTCCAGATGGTCCCAGAAGGACATCTCAGCTTCTCCAGCCGCCATTATTTCTTCTCGATCTTCTCGATTTTGTCCGGAGTCTTGGCTGTGGAATTGAGATCCTTGTCAATGTCACTGATCTGGCTCTCAACCTCGTTCATGCCGTCCTTGAAACTTTTGACACCTTTTCCAAGGCCTTTCATGAGCTCAGGAATCTTCTTTCCACCGAAAAGGAGAATGATGACAAGGGCGATAATCACCACCTGCCACGGGCCAACAACACCCAAAGGAACAATAAAAAACATAGTCTAAACTATTTAAGCGTTAAAATAATCTTTACAAATGTCATCTGTCATTGATATGAGCCTCTATCGCTTCCACAAGCTTCTCCGGACAACGTGTCGGCCGACCGGTAGCCTTGTTGAGAAAGCCAAGGGTCACCTGGCCTTCAACGCAAAGCGTGCCGTCCTGATTGTAAACCGCCTGCCTTACACGGAGTTTCGCCATAGGCACCTCATCGATCATTGCGACAGCCCTGACCACATCTCCCATCTTAGCCGGGAACCTGTAACGGCATTCCACGGTGACTATCGGAATGGTCACACCGTCCTCCTCACATTTCTCTATCGGGTAACCGCACTCGACCATCAGGTTGTTCCTCGCACACTCGAAGTACCGGATGTAATTCGAGTGATGGACGATGCCCATCTGGTCAGTTTCGTAGTATCTGACAGGAAAAGATATCTCAGAATGCACCATAACAAAATTGTTAGCACCTAAAACAAAAATGTTTTACTACTTGTTTCTCAAAGCGGCAAGAGCCTTTTCGTAACTTTCGATCTTGGAAAGGCTGTCAGCCTCCTTCTTGCGCTCCAAAGCGACAACCTTCTCCGGAGCGTGAGCCACAAAGCTCTCGTTGGACAGCTTTTTCCTCACTGACTCAAGGAATCCACGCTGATGCTCAAGCTCGGTCTCGATCTTTTTGATCTCCTCCTCGACATCCACAAGTCCCTCAAGCGGAACGAAGAGTTCAACCGTGCGGACAAGCAGCGAGACTCCGGCGGCGTCACCGAAATCAGCCACACTCTCGACCGAGGAAATGTTGGCAAGCTTGGTGACCACAGGGAGCATATTCATAGGGAAATCTCCCTTCACCTTCAAGGCAAGGCTTTCCTTAGGAGAGATGTTCTTCTGCTGACGGATTCCGCGGATCCCGTTCACCGCCTCCTGGGCTATGCCGAATTCCTCGATGATCTTTTCATCGACAACTCCAGCCTTAGGAGTAGGCTGGTACATAATGGTCTCCCCTTCCTCGCGCTCCGCCATAGACTGCCAAAGCTCTTCCGTGATGAAAGGCATCACAGGATGAATCATCTTCAGCAATTTCTCAAAGAATATGATTGTGGCGTCATACGTCGCCTTGTCGATGCCCTCACCATAAGCTGGCTTCACGGCCTCAAGGTACCAGGCGCAATATTCATCCCAGAAGAGTTTGTAGATGCTCATAAGGGCATCTGAGATCCTGAACTTGGAATAATGGTCTTCGACCGCGGTAATGGTCTGGCCAAGTTTATTCTCAAACCAACTTACAGCCAATTTGTTGACCTCACTCTGCTGAAGCTTTTCATCAATAGTCCAACCTTGAACGAGACGGAAAGAATTCCAGATCTTATTGCAGAAATTCCTGCCCTGCTCGACCTGTGACTCATCATAGAATATGTCGTTGCCGGCTGACGAGCAAAGCAGCATACCGATCCTCACGGCATCGGCTCCGTACTTGGCGATGAGGTCAAGCGGGTCTGGAGAGTTGCCAAGAGTCTTGGACATCTTCCTGCCGAGCTTGTCGCGGACAATTCCCGTGAAATAAACATTGCTGAACGGAATGTCGTTCATAAACTCGTCACCTGCCATAATCATTCTGGCTACCCAGAAGAAGATGATGTCAGGACCTGTAACCAGGTCATTTGTAGGATAATAGTAAGCAAGATCCTTGTTTGGCTGATGGTCAGGATGTCCAGGCTTCTGAGGGTCGAACACTGAAATAGGCCAGAGCCAGCTTGAGAACCAGGTGTCGAGCACATCGTCATCCTGCCTGAGATCAGCGGCTGTCAAAGCCGGATTGATCTTCTGGGCCGCGGCGAGAGCCTTCTCTGGAGTCTCTTCCACAACTATCTGCCCGTCTGGAAGATAGTAAGCCGGGATTCTCTGTCCCCACCAAAGCTGACGGGAAATGCACCAGTCGTGGGCGTTCTCCATCCAGTGACGGTACGTGTTACGGTACTTGTCCGGAATAAGTTTGATCTTGCCGGATTCGACGCTCTCAAGAGCCTTTGCGGCAAGGACTTCCATCTTGAGGAACCACTGCGCCGAGAGCTTCGGCTCGATGACCGCGTTGGTCCTTTCCGAATATCCCACCGGAGATGTATATTCCTCCACCTTGACAAGGTTGCCGGACTCCTCCAACATCTTGACAATCTTCTTTCTGGCCTCGAAACGATCCTCGCCCACCAGAATCTGAGCCTTCTCGTTCAGGCGGCCGTGGTCATCGATGATGTCAATAACCGGCAGATTGTGGCGAAGTCCGATCTCATAGTCATGAGCGTCGTGAGCCGGGGTGACCTTCAGGCATCCAGTTCCGAAATCCATCTCCACATAACTGTCCTCGATGACAGGGATCTCCCTGTTGATCAACGGGATGAGCACCTTCTTGCCTTTCAGCCAATGATGTCTCTCATCGGCCGGATTGACACAGATGGCGGCATCGGCCATAATCGTCTCAGGACGGGTCGTGGCGATCACGAGATACTTGTCCGTAGGATTGCCGTTGCCATCGGAGATATAATATTTAAGGTGATAGAAATGGCTCTTGGTGTCCCTGTGGATGACCTCGTCGTCACTGATGGCGGTCAATGCCACTGGATCCCAGTTGACCATACGCACACCTCTATATATCATACCTTTCTTATAGAAATAGCAGAATGTGGCGATCACGGCGTCGGAAAGATCAGGCTCCATCGTGAACCTTGTGCGGTCCCAGTCACAGGAAGCGCCAAGCTTGCGGAGCTGCTTGAGAATGATTCCCCCGTGCTCCTCCTTCCACTCCCAGGCATATTTCATAAACTCCTCACGGGTAAGGTCTTCCTTGGATATTCCCATACCCTTGAGCTTGGCCACAACCTTGCTTTCCGTTGCGATGGATGCATGGTCCGTACCAGGTACCCAGCAGGCATTCTTGCCGTCCATTCTGGCCTTGCGGATCAACACATCGTTAAGCGTGTTGTTCAGCACGTGACCCATATGCAGGATTCCCGTCACGTTAGGAGGCGGGATAACTATCGTATAAGGCTCTTTCTCATTCGGCTCAGAGTGGAAGCACTTGTGCTCGGTCCACCAGGCGTACCATTTGTCTTCTACTTCCGCCGGATTGTACTTTGCGGAAAGTTCTTTTTTCTCGCTCATATTACTGCTTATAATATACAAAGTTTACAAATATAGCACATTTTTCACTAAATTTGCTTCAAAAATACACACATACTATGGAAGAAAAGAAAGAAATCAGTCTGGAAATCCGTCCGGAAGTAGCAAAGGGCACATATTCAAACCTTGCGATCATCACCCATTCGCACAGCGAGTTCATCATCGACTTCGCGACAATCCTTCCCGGCCTGCCTAAGCCGGACATCAGCAACCGCATCGTGATGACTCCAGAGCACGCCAAAAGGCTTCTCAACGCTCTGATGGACAATGTCACAAAGTACGAGTCACAGTTCGGACTCATCAACCTTGGCGGCGGACAGGCTCAGCAGGGTGGCACGTTCAATCTCGGAGACCTTCCTCAGTTCGGTCCTAACGGAGCCAAATCATAACTTGAAATGACAGATTTCAAGAATATCAAAGCGTTCACGTTCGACATCGACGGCGTGATGACTGACGGTGGCATCCTCGCCGATCTGGAAGGCCAGCTTTACAGGACTTTCGACGCTAAGGACGGATTCGCTGTCAGAATGGCGTGCCTTAACGGATTCCCGGTCGGTGTGATCACCGGCGGCCGGTCACAAAGTATACGGGCCAGGTTCAGCAGCAACGGAATCAATCCCGAGGACATCTATCTGGGCTCCAGAAACAAGATTGAGGACTTCGAGGATTTCTGCAGGAGGCATAACCTAAAGCCCGAAGAGGTAATGTATTTCGGAGACGACATCCCGGACATAGAGGTCATCCGGGCAGCCGGAATTGGAGTCTGCCCCAACGATGCAGTCGAGGAGGTCAAGGAAGCTGCGGACATCATCTCCGACCGTCCGGGCGGAAAGGCCTGCGTGCGCGAGTATATGGAGAAGGCGATGAAAGCCCAGGGACGCTGGGTCTTCGACGCGATCGCCTACAAGAAAAAATTCTAAAGGTTTTCTGAATATGGACACTCACGGAAAGAGGATCATCCTGGCTTCAAACTCACCTCGCCGCCGCGAGCTGCTCGCCGGCCTTGACATCAAGTTCACAGTTGACACGGGCACATCGTTCGTGGAGCAATACTCTCCTGACACTCCGCACGTTAAAGTGCCGGAATTGATGTCGGAAGGTAAGTCATCAGGCTTTCACAGAAAGCTTGAGGCGGATGAGATTCTCGTCACCTCCGACACTATGGTACTGTGTGGAACAGAGATCCTCGGCAAGCCCCACGACAGGGCGGACGCCGTAAGGATGCTCAAGCTGCTTTCCGGACGTGAGCATCAGGTCATCACAGCCGTGACAATCCGTGACTGTCATAGGACAAAGACCTTCTCCGTCACTTCCGATGTCTATTTCAAGAATCTGTCAGACAGCGAGATAGACTACTACATCGACAACTTCAAGCCTTTCGACAAGGCCGGGGCCTACGGAATCCAGGAATGGATCGGCTACGTTGGCATCAGCAGATTGGACGGCTCGTTCTACAACGTGATGGGCTTCCCTACCCAGAGATTCTACGAGGAACTCCAAGACTTCTTGAATGGAAGATGAAAGCGTTTTTTCAAAGAATCTGCGGCGCGTACGGAGGAATATTCATTATATTCCTCTTATTCATTGCATGCGGGTGCAATCCGGAGGCTTTCGTGAAACCGATTAACCCTTCATCGCGCCATTTTACTGTCCGCGAAGACGGTGACACCATAAAGGTACGGTTCGGAACCGATGACTGGAGCGTGGCGTCCGTTATCCTGGACGGAAAAACCATCGAATGGATCGGAGGTTCATCCGCCTTGGAGAGTATCGATGGGAAAAGGAAAATCACAAGCGACGGATTCATTATGTATTACAAAAAATCCGGCGAGCGTGAGCTTGAACTTTTTTTCCTGCCGAACTTTTCAGACAGCGAAATGAACATTAGCGTGGAAGTCTCGAACTCCTTCGAGTGTGACACATTGACATTCAAGCAATCACGCTGTTCGGGTTATGAGTTTGAAAGCATCATCTGGGGAGATGTGAAAAGGCTCCATCCTGAATATGAGAAAGGATGGGGTCCGCTCTCTTTCAAGAACGACGGGACGGACACATTGCGAATCTCACGACGAGTTTTCTTCGGTGCCTCCAGGCAGGTCTCTTTCTCAGATGAGAATGGCTTGGCGCGGCATCGGAAAGACCTTATGGTACAGGTTCCCGACGGGGCTCTTGATAATGAAAGTTTAAGTTTCAATGACCATTGCAGTGTCCTGTACAGTTATGATACGATTGAATATCCACTCAAAGACGAAACGGAAGTCGTCATGAGGTTTCCGCCTACCGGAAAGTTTTCATGGTACTACAATATGCTGTGGTATATCGACACCTACTCTGCCGATTATTCAATGTCACTCCGCAACGTCGCCACCGGACGTATCATTCAGGTAAAGGGGATTCTCACCAGCAAGTCACCTAACGGACACTTTACTTTCTATTATGAAAAACGATCTATTATGAAAAACGATGAGCGATAGAATATTCATAAAGACTGTTTTGGGGATGTTCCTCGCCACGGCGCTTGCTCTGCCGGCCGCCGGGCATACGAAAGCGGATTCATCGAAGGTCACACATAGGATAGGTATCAATGTCCGACCTTCGTACATACTGCCCTCCCACAAATTCTTCAGAGGCGAAAACGCACTTGGCAAGCGCCTGGACAAAAGCGGATCCGCACACCTGCAATATTCATTCGCCTTTCCCGCGGACAGCCGCTTAGGCAAGATATACCCGACAGCCTACCAAGGAATTGGTTTGGCATGGAACACATTCTTCGACCAGGACGAGATTGGATCGCCTGCCGCTGTTTATGCATTCCAAGGCGCAAGGCTGGCGCAGCTTTCCCAAAAGTTGTCTTTTGACTATGAATGGAATTTCGGTCTTTCATTCGGCTGGCATCCTTACGACCCATACGGGGACTTGAACCCGAATTTCACAAACGACAAGAATCTGGTGGTCGGATCAAGACTCAACGCATACATCAATGTCGGCTTCTTGCTGACATGGCAACCCGCTCCGCAATGGTTGATCTCGGCAGGAATCGACATGACACATTTCTCAAACGGCAACACGAGCTATCCTAACGCAGGTGTGAACACCATAGGTGGAAGAATCGGGGCGGCAAGGCTGTTCGGGGCGACCCAAATCCGCAAAATCCCCACGGGCGGAACCATTTTTGAATATGACAGTGACGCCTCCGGGCTGAAAAGGATCGCGCAAAGGATGACTTACGATGTGGTTCTCTACGGCGCCGGAAGAGCCAAAGGGCTCATCTGGAACGATGTGCCACACATCTCAGAGGGCAAATTCGGAATCATCGGCTTGAACATAAACCCTTTGTACAGAGTGAACAAATTTTTCAGGACAGGCCTGTCCATCGACATCCAATACGATGAAAGCGCTAATGTCAGTGAGCATGTAGCCGGTGTAGGAGACGATGGCAACATAAAATTCTATCGTCCACCTCTTGCGGAGCAGTTGGGAGCCGGACTTTCCCTAAGAGCCGAATTTGTCATGCCGATTTTCTCCATCAACATAGGCTTTGGACGCAACGTCATATATAAAGGCAAAGAGTTGAAAGGATTCTATCAGACTTTGGCGCTGAAATCCGACATATACAAAGACCTTTTCATCCACATAGGCTACAAACTGCACGACTTTCACGATCCAAACAATCTGATGCTGGGACTTGGATGGCGTTTCGGGAACGGCAGACAACACTAAAATCTTTGGAGATATGATACCAGACTGGGCAAAAGAGTTGAATTGTTCGATAACCGTCTGCGACAAGGACGGAGTCATCGTCTATCAGAATGACCGTGCGGTCGAACAGTATAGGAAACGCGGCGATCTCATCGGCAGGAATCTGTTCGACTGCCACAATGAAAAATCCGCCGCCATCATCCGTAATCTCCTGGCGACAGGTGGAACGAACTCGTACACAATCGAAAAGAACGGGGTGCACAAGATGATATTCCAAAGCGCGTGGAAAGAGAACGGATTTGTCGCCGGACTATGTGAGATCTCGATGATCATCCCTGCCGAACTTCCGCATCATGTAAGATAAAACCAGCATGAAAGGACACGTGATTATAAAAGTCCTTGCCGCGTTCTGGTCGGTCGCGGCCATGGGGCTCATACAGCAAAGTTGCGCCAAGACAGAAGGCGGAGACAACAAAAGGATGCTTGAAGCCCTTGACAGAACAATAGCCGAAAGGGACATCTATGAAAGGATCAAACGGGAACGTATAGATTCGATAAAAGCGGGAATCCGGTCGGACACCACAGACAGTCTGAAATATGAAATCTATGACAGATTGTTCGATGAATATTACCAATATGACATCGATTCGGCCATATTCTACGCCCGAAAGAAACTCTCCGTGGCTCAAAGGGCAGGAGCGGAGTGGACCCGCAACGAAAGGATAATCGATGCGGAGATGGACATCGCGGACAGGTACGCTCTTTCCGGAATGTATCTTGAGGCTTCGGAGATTATGAATGAAATGGATCCGGAATCCATGCCGAGGCAGCTGATGTTGAGATATTTACAAATCAGCAACAATTTGTATGGAAACATGGCGAGAATGTCCGATGACCCTCTCGTCAAGGCGGACTACATCCGGAAGCGGGACTCTTTCAGGAATGAGCTGTACAGGAACCTGAGCGATGACGACCTTTTCAAACTCTACGTCTGGTCCGACATTGAGATCGACAACGGCAACGCGACGATGATCCTGGACTCGCTGCTCTCGGTCCGGTCTTCCGGCAGGCTTGATGTACACGAAAGAGCGATAGTCAGTTACATCGCATCCATCGCATCACGAATGTGCGGAAGAAACTCCGAGGCCATCGCTCTCCTCGCTGAAAGTGCCGCCAATGACCTCCAGACTCCGGTCAACGAGTACAAGTCACTCTACGAGCTTGCTGAGCTTCTGTACCGCGAAGGTGACATCAACAGAGCCTACCGTTATGTGAACCAGTCGATAAAGGACGCCGTGGCCGCTAACGCCAGCATAAACGCCCAGGCCATAAACTCGATGCTGCCTCTGATCACCGAGACCTACGACATAAGGATGCACAGCAGGCGCACACAACTCTACATCATACTGTTTGTCATAAGCGCCCTGCTCCTCTCTCTCGTCGTCGCGGTGCAATACATGATCAGAAGCCACCGGAAAGTGGCGGTCGCCAATGCGAGGCTCAAGGAGTATGTGAGCCTTCTCCAGGAATCCAATGACATCAAAGAGCAATATTTGGGAATATATCTGGACATGTGCTCGGACTACATAGCCGGTCTGGAGAGATACCGTTCCAAACTACGCAGGGCAGCGAAGGAAGGCGGCTTCGGTGAAGTGATGGAGAACCTGAAGTCCACCGAGTTCATCGACAAGGAACTGGAGGGCTTCTATGTACGCTTCGATGAATCTTTTCTGGCACTGTTTCCCGACTTCGTGGAACGGCTGAACGCCCTTCTTCAGGAAGACAAGAGATTTGATGCGAGAGGTAAGAACGGAATCCTCACAACAGAGCTCCGGGTGGCCGCGCTGATGCGTCTTGGTGTCACCGATTCCACGAGAATCGCACACTTCCTAAGAAGGTCCGTCTCCACGATCTACAACTACCGTGTCAAGATGAGAAACTCCGCTGTTTCCGGCCGCGAGGACTTCGAAAAACAAATCATGAGCATCGGAAGGCTGTCTTGACACGGCTACTATTTTCGGCTGAATCATATAGTTCAATTGACGATGTGTCAATAAATTATAATTTTATCCAACTACTAAAACAGTACCATCGCTTTGTCTTGATGATGTTATTGGTTTTCTTTGCCGAAGAATAACCAATGCAATGTTCTCGTTTATTTATTAAAACTTTTTAAGGATATGAGCAAATCACACTTCCTTTTGTGTTCGATTGCCGTTTTGCTGTTTCTGACAGGACTCAGCGCATCAGCGCAGGTACTGTCGTTCAACGGAAAGGTGATCGACAAGACAGGGCAGCCGGTAATAGGAGCCGCTGTCGTGAACACAAGCGATCGTTCGGTCGGGACAATAACCGATGTGGACGGAACGTTCACTTTGGCAGCCGCCAAAGGTGACATACTGGAGATTTCGTCACTGGGTTACACGACAACCAAGGTGACCGTGGGTGAAAGTGGCGACATCACTGTCATGCTTCAGGAAGACTCTGAATTTCTGAGCGAAGCAGTTGTCGTGGGCTACGGAACAATCAAAAAGAAAGATCTGACAGGAGCGGTCGCGTCCGTTTCGGACAAGGATCTCAAGGACACCCCTGTCGCCAATGTCGGACAGGCACTTCAAGGCAAGGTCTCCGGTGTGTATATTCTTGACTCCGGAAAACCTGGGGACAATGTCACGATGAAGATCAGAGGTCTGGGCACAATCAATGACAGTGATCCGCTTGTGGTCATCGACGGAGTCCCGACAGATTTGGGACTGACTTCGCTCAACACAGCGGACATCGACAGGATCGATGTCCTGAAAGATGCGTCCGCCACGGCCATCTACGGATCACGCGGTGCCAACGGTGTCGTGATGGTGACCACCAAAAGAGGCTCCAACGGTGACGGCAAAGTCAGCGTCAACGCCAACTGGGCGATCCAGAATGTAACATATATTCCTGAAATGCTTGACGCCGCAGGCTTCGCAGCCTATTCCAACGACATGTTGAGCAACGCGGGACTGGCCACAAATCCGGCATGGAGCAATCCTGAGACTCTCGGCAAGGGTACGGACTGGATCAACGAGATCCTTCACACGGGCAAGATGCAAAACTACACTGTAAGTTATTCCGGTGGTAACGAGAAAGCCCGCTACTACATCTCAGGAGGATTCCTTGACCAGAAAGGAATCGTCAAGACAGTCGGCTACAGAAGGTTCACATTCCAGAACAACAACGACGCTCAAGTCCTGAAATGGCTGAAGTTCTCCAACAACATCACATTCTCGGCAGACGTTAAGGAGAGCGGTTCATATTCAATATCCAGTGCGATGAACGCCCTGCCTACCCAGGAAGTCAAGAATGCCGACGGCAGCTGGAGCGGTCCGGAGGGGACATCCTACTGGTATGGTGATGTCAGGAATCCTGTCGGTCCCCTCTACACCAACTCGAACAAGACCAACGGCTACAACTTCCTTGGAAACATCTCAGCGGAGATAACATTCGCGAAGTGGTTGAGATTCAAAAGCACTTTCGGCTACGACGCCAAGATGTGGTTCAACGACAACATCTCGTACGCCTATGACTACAAGCCTTCCGCCGTGGAGGAGACAACACGTTACCAGGACTCGAACAAAGCCTTCACATACTTGTGGGACAATTACTTCACCTTCGACCACACGTTCAAAGGAAAGCACAGTCTCAATGTGATGGCCGGTACTTCCGCACAATGGAACGACGCTTCGGGGATCAACGCCACCAAGGCCGGATTCCTTTTCTCCAATGTCCACGAGTTTGACAACGGAACCGTCAACAAATCAATCGGCGGAGCGTCAAGCGACTGGGCGATGATGTCCTTTATGGCCAGACTCAATTACTCTTACGACGACAGATACCTTCTCACAGCCACGATGCGCCGCGACGGTTCCTCAAGATTCGGTCCAAGCCACAGATGGGGTAACTTTCCGTCAGCCTCGGCGGCCTGGAGACTGTCCAAGGAGAATTGGTTCCCTAAGAATATTCTTGTCAACGACATAAAACTGCGCGCCGGCTACGGCGTGACCGGAAACGACAAGATCGGCTCATACGCCTACATCCAGACCTACAACACAGGCACTTACATTTTCGGCGACGACATCGTCACCACCCTCATGGCCAAGTCCATGGCTAATCCGTCAATCCACTGGGAGGAAGTGCGTCAGGCCAATATCGGTCTCGACCTGTCCATGTGGCAGTCACGTGTCAACCTGTCGGTCGATGCATATCTGAAGAACACCGCCGACATGCTTGTCAAGGCGGCGATTCCTATCACTTCCGGCTACGAGGACACAACCACGACCTACACGAACGCGGGCAAAGTCCGCAACAGCGGCTTCGAGTTCACCCTCAACACGATCAACTTCGACAGCACAGGAGACGGGTTCAGATGGGAGACATCACTGACAGCCACATGGAACAGAAACAAGATCGTAAGCCTCAACAGTGACACACTGCTTTACCAGAACGAGACTGGCGGTGCCTACATCACGATGCAGAAGAACGGCAAACCGATCAATGTGTTTTATGGCTATGTGGCCGACGGGATATTCCAGACACAGGAAGAAGTTGACAATCATGCTTTTCAGGAGAACTCCACAGCACCTGGCGACATCCGCTTCAAAGATCTCAACAACGATGGCGTGATCAACGAGGAAGACAGGACAATCATCGGCAACCCTAATCCCGATTGGCTGTTCTCAATGACGAACAATTTCTATTTCAAGGGATTCGACCTTACTGTTTTCCTTCAGGGCGTAACCGGCAACGAGATATTCAACGCTGTGGGCATCGGCAACGAAGGAATGGCCAGCGCGCACAATCAGACGGCATCCGTAAAGTACCGCTGGACCGGCTACGGGACCAGCACCAGCATGCCGCGGGCTGTCTATGGCGACCCGAACCACAACGCCAGAATCTCCGACAGATTCGTGGAAAACGGCTCTTACCTCAGGGTAAAGAACATCACTTTAGGCTACACATTCCCTAAGACTCTTCTGAAAAAAGCGAACATTGACAGTGCGAGGATATTCCTCTCCTGCGAGAACGCTCTGACCCTGACGAATTATTCCGGCTTCGATCCGGAGGTCGGCATCAACGGGATTGATTGGAACATCTACCCGCTGTCACGTACTTTCAGCCTCGGTCTCAACTTTAATTTCTAATGAATATGAACAACTTAAAGATCACAATACTTGGTTTGGCAGGCTTGGCGATGACTTCCTGCTCCGGATTTCTTGACAGTTTTCCGTCATACGCCGTGGACCCATCCGTCTCAGTCACTGACTCCGTCGCCATCGCCTTGACAAACGGATGCTACGTGCCGCTGCAATCCTCAAACCTTTACAATCAAAGAATATGGTCACTCGACATCATCGCCGGAAACTCCGAGGTTGGAGCCGGTGGGGGTGACGATGGAATCGAGACCGTCCAATGCGCTAATTTCGCAGCTGACGCGTCCAACGGATTCGCGCTTTACATCTGGAGATCTCCTTGGGTAGGAATAGGACAGTGCAACACCGCGATAGAATCCATTCTTGGAGAAGGAAACCAGACCAGCGATGCCATCAAGAACCGTTCGCTCGGCGAGGCTTATTTCCTCAGGGCACACTATTACTACATTCTCACACGTCTGTTCGGAGGTGTCCCACTTGTGCTCACCCCGCACAAGGCCAACGAATCCACAGATGCGGCAAGAGCCTCTCTTGACGACTGTTACGCTCAGATCATCAGCGACTGCAAGGCCGCCATTGATCTCCTGCCCGAGAAAAGGACATATTCAGGAGCGGACTACAACCGGGCCAGCAAGGACGCGGCATTGGCCATGCTGGCAGACATCTACCTGACATACAATCCGTCCGAGCACTACGGCGAGGTTCAGAACCTCTGCTCACAGGTGGAGGCTTTGGGCTATGACCTGAGCAAGTATGATTTCGCGGACAATTTCGGAGCGAAGGCCGAGACCAGCCAAGAGGCCTTATTCACGGTAGGATATTCAGGAAGCACCCAGTACGACTTCTGGGGTGGCAGCAACCAAAGTTCATGGCTATCCACCTTCATGGGTCCGAGAAACTCGGGAATGGTCGCAGGATCATACGGATGGAACCAGCCTACCGCAGAGTTCATGAGCCAATGGGAAGAGGGTGACCTCAGGAAGGACGTGACCGTCTTCTACAACGGATGTCCGGCCTTCGACGGAATCGAGTACAAGTCATCTTGGTCCAACACAGGTTATAATGTGCGTAAGTTTCTGGTCACCAAGTCATACTCTCCGGAATACAACACGAATGCGGCGGATTTTGTCGTGTACCGTTTCGCGGATGTCCTACTTATGAAAGCCGAGGCTCTGAACGAGCAGGGCAAGACGGACGAGGCCGCGGAACCTTTGAACATCGTAAGAAAACGTGCCGGGCTCAACCCGATTCCTTCAGGAAAGACAAAGGAGGAAATGAGGGAGATCATCATCCACGAGCGCAGGATGGAACTAGCTTTCGAGGGTCACAGATGGTTTGACATCATCCGGCTCGACAAGGGACAGTACGCCCTCGATTTCTTTGCCGGAATCGGCAAGAAAGCCACCAAGGACAGGCTGCTTCTGCCTATCCCTCTGACGGAGATGGACTCCAACAACCTGATGGAGCAAAACCCTGGATATTAATAAATAAACTGGATTATACAATGAAAAAATCGATAATGACCGCCGCCGCGGCACTCTGTCTGGGCATTGCATGCTCCTGCTCGGAAGAGGATTACAAGACTGTCGATCCATCCGCCGGGAATATTCTTGAAATGACCGCTTCCGGAACGGAGATCAAGCTCGACGAGAAAAAAGCCGACAGCGAAGCTTTGGCGTTGAATTGGACGACAGGCACCAACAAAGGCACAGGCAACGCCATCACCTACACTTTCGAGATGGCTCTGAAAGACTCCGACTACTCCTCCGGCTACAAGGAGGAACTCGGAAGGAAAGCATATTCAAAGACTTGGACAGCAAAGGCGTTGAATGACTTCCTAAAGTCGAACTTCGGTGCCCAAAGCGGTGTCAAGGCATCTTACAAGGCCAGGGTGACCGCTTCCGTGGCTGAATATGACGATTTAGCCCAAGAGTCGTCAGTGGAGTTCACAGTGACTCCTTACGAGCCTGTCAGCACGACACTTTACATGATCGGAGGAGCGGCACCCAACGGTTGGTCCGCAGACAACGCCACCGAGCTGACACGCACGTCCACCGGCGTGTTCTCTTGGACAGGAACGCTGAACGAGGGAGAACTTAAGTTCATCACCACCTCGGGACAGTTCTGGCCGGCATACGTCAGGGAAGGCTCGGACGCTTCGGGAAAGACACTTAGGTACTTCTCAGAACAGCCGTCAGATGACCTTGACCTCAAGTTCAATATCCCGGAGGCACGAGGCTACAAGATCACCGCCGACATACTCAACCTGACATTCACACTTGAAGAGGCGGATGTCAACAAACCGCCATACGACGCAATCTACTTTGTCGGCGATCCGACCGGCTGGTCATTCGTCAGGATGACGCAGGATCCTGTCAATCCTTTCGTGTTCCGTTATGGAACAGAGTTCACCAGCGGCGGAGAGTTCAAGTTCGGCACATCCGACGGCTCATGGGAAAACATGTACAAGGCCTCTGAAGAGAGTGCCTCCATCAAGAACACCGGCGTGCAGTTCGTGAAAGGCTTTGATCCGGATCCTAAATGGAAGATAAATGACGAGGAGACCGGAAAGGCCTACAAGATCGCCTTTGACATCACTCCTGGAAAAGAGAGCATGAACTGCGTTGAGTTCGTCCCTTACGAATCGCTCTGGCTCATCGGTTCCGCCGCTCCTCACGGATGGTCGCTGGACGACGCCGCATCCGATGACAAATGCAGGCTCAAGGCAGGTGATGACAAATATATTCTTACATGGACAGGAGATCTCTCCGCAGGCGAGATGAAGATCAGCTGCGAGCTCAAGAGAGAGTGGGACGGATGCTGGTTCATGCCGACGTCAGCCAACAAGCCATTCAACACTGTCTCCGATGAGGTCATCTCGTTCGTGGACAGCAATAAGGATTCCGGAGTGGACCGTAAATGGATTGTTGAGAACGCCGGCAACTACACAATTACTGTAAACCAGCTGGCGGAGACCATCACCATCGTGAAAAACTAACGTAAGAAACCATGCGTTACAGAATGTTTACAGAATTGATCTTGACAGGCACCATGCTTCTCACGGGTGCCTGTCAGAAAGAGAAAGGCTACACTGGATTCATGAAGCCGTCCGACGGGGAGGAGACCGTGATTTCAGTCAGGACTGACAAAGCTGCTTACAAGCCAGGCGAGACTATCAGATTCACCGCCTCCGCGACTCCCGGAGCTGACGTGTATGTCAGATACATGCATCTGGGCAAAGTCGTCAGTGAACAACCACTCAATTCATCGGAATGGAGCTGGACCGCACCGTCCGGGAACTACAAAGGGTACATGGCCGAGGTTTACAAAACCACATCGGCCGGCGAGAAAATCCTTGGAACTGTAGGAATCGACGTGTCCAGCGACTGGGCCAGATTTCCTCGTTACGGATTCCTTTCCAGTTTCGATGTCATGAGTGAAACCGCCGTCAACAACATCATCGGCAACCTTAACCGCTATCACATCAACGGAGTACAATTTCAGGACTGGCATTGGAAGCACCATTGGCCGTTGGGCGGGACACGTGACAACCCTCTTGAGACCTACAAGGACATCGCAAGCAGGAACACGTCCCTGACAACACTCAAGAACTACATCTCTGCCATCCACAGCCACGGAATGAAAGCCATCTTTTACAACCTTTGCTTCGGCGCTCTTGACGACGCGGCACAGGATGGAGTGAAGGAGAGCTGGTACATATTCAACGACAATGGCAGAAACAACAAGGATATGCACGCCCTGTCCGCTCCTTTCAAAAGTTCAATCTTCCTTGTCAACCCTGACAATCCACAGTGGCAGGAATATATAGGCGAAAAGACCGACGATGTCTATTCCGTGCTTGATTTCGATGGTTATCAGATTGACCAGCTGGGGTATAGAGGCACGAGGTACGACTATGACGGCAACACCGTTGACCTGCCGGCCGGCTATGCTTCCTTCATCAATGCGATGAAATCAAGGCAACCAGCCAAGGATCTTATAATGAACGCCGTTTCCGGCTATGGAGCCGAACGGATCTTAGGAACAGGCAAAATGGCCTTCGCCTACGATGAGATGTGGGGGGACGAAGCCGACTTCACTGACCTCAAGACCCACATCGAAGACAACAACCGGTTCAGCGGGAACGGCATAAGCACAGTCTTCGCCGCCTACATGAACTACGGTAAGGCTGGAAGTCTCGGATCGTTTAACGCCCCTGGTGTCATCCTCACAGACGCGGTGATGTTCGCCCTTGGAGGCTCACATCTGGAGTTAGGCGAGCACATGCTTTGCAATGAATATTTCCCCAACAGCAGCCTCGGCATGACAACCGAGCTTCAGAACGCAATGGTAGCCTACTATGATTTCATGACGGCCTACGAAAACCTGCTCCGCGACGGAGGAGAGTTCAATGACGTGGAAGTCACTTCGGCTGACGGCAAGCTTGGCATCAAGCCCTGGGCTCCTGAAAGGGGAAAAGCGATAACCCTATGCAGAAAAGTAGGCGATCGTCAGGTAGTCCACATCCTAAACTTCACTCAGGCCAACTCTTTGAGCTGGAGGGATATGGATGGCACAATGCCGGAGCCTGCACAGATCAGCGAAGCATCGGTCGACATCAATGTGACAGGCAATATCTCCTCAGTCTGGATGGCCTCGCCCGACATTGACGGAGGCGCGTGCAAGAAACTGGATTTCAAGCAGAACAGTGGCAAGGTCCGCATCACGATGCCTTCTTTGAAATATTGGAATATGATTGTTTTGGAATATGAATAGAAAAACTTTGATTCGCGCCCTCGCGGTGGTTTTCGCGACAGCGCTGACTTTTGGAGGCACGGCATACGCCGGAAACGCCAATGACGGTCGTCCGACCGTGGAGAAATCCGAATCCCTGATTTCTCCGAACGGCAACCTCAAACTTGAGTTCAGACTTCAAGACGGAGACAAGCCACGTTACAAACTGTCCTACAAAGACAAGGTTGTGGTTGATTGGAGCCGCATGGGATTCCAGCTTGATGACAGTGGACTCTTCGACTGGTTCGAGCTTGCGGATGTCTCCAGAAGTACCACAGATGAGACCTGGAATCCTGTCTGGGGTGAGGAAAGCACGATAAGAAACCACTATAACGAACTGGCCGTCACCTTGAGGCAGACTTCAAGCGACAGACGTATGGTAGTCAGATTCAGGTTGTTTGACGACGGTCTCGGATTCAGGTACGAGTTCCCTGACCAAAACAATCTGGTGTATTTCGTGATAAGTGATGAACTGACCGACTTCTCCATGACATGCGACCACACGGCATGGTGGATTCCCGGAGACTACGACACTCAGGAATATGACTACACCAGATCCCGCCTGTCCGAAATCCGCAGGTTGATGGAAGCCTCCATCACAGACAACCTCTCACAGACCTCCTTCTCCCCTACCGGAGTGCAGACATCACTTCAACTCAAGACTGACGACGGGATCTACATGAATATTCATGAGGCGGCTCTTGTGAACTATCCAGCCATGCATCTGGATCTGGATGACAAGAACATGGTGTTCCACGCGCATCTGACGCCATCCCCAACCGGAGAGAAAGCCTACATGCAGACTCCATGCACGACACCGTGGAGGACAATCATTGTCTCTGACGATGCCCGTGACATCCTCGCGTCACGCATCACCTTAAATCTCAACGAGCCTTGCAAGATCGAGGACACATCGTGGATCCATCCTTGCAAGTATGTCGGTGTCTGGTGGGAGATGATCACCGGCAAGAGTTCTTGGGCCTACACGGATGACCTCCGCAGCGTACACCTTACGACCGATGACCTGACAAAGGTGAAGCCTAACGGAAAGCATGGAGCGAACACGGCCAATGTCAAGAGATACATCGACTTCGCCGCCGAAAACGGATTCGACGGCGTGCTTGTGGAAGGCTGGAACATCGGATGGGAGGACTGGTACGGACACATGAAGGAAGACGTGTTCGATTTCGTGACCCCATACCCTGATTTCGATGTGGAAGGCATCGAAAGATACGCAAAGGAGAAAGGCGTGAAGATGATCATGCACCATGAGACCTCGGCTTCGCCACGCAACTACGAGCGTCAGCTTGACACCGCCTACAAGTTCATGAGGGAGCATGGCTACGACGCCGTCAAATCAGGTTACGTCGGAGACATGATCCAGAAAGGGAACAATCACTACAACCAGTGGATGGTCAACCATTACCTGTATGCAGTGCGGAAGGCCGCTGACTACCACATCATGGTCAACGCCCACGAGGCTGTCCGTCCTACCGGTCTTTGCCGCACGTACCCGAACCTTATCGGCAACGAGTCCGCGAGAGGCACAGAGTACCAGGCGTTCGGTGGCTCCAAGCCGTTCCACGTCTCAGTCCTTCCTTTCACCAGACTCATCGGCGGTCCTATGGATTATACCCCGGGAATCTTCGAGATGAACATCTCCAAGATCAATCCAGAGAACAACTCGCACGCTAACTGCACGATAGCCAACCAGCTCGGCATCTATGTGGTGATGAGTTCCCCGCTCCAGATGGCCGCTGACCTTCCCGAGAACTACGAGCGGTTCCCTGACGCGTTCAAATTCATCAAGGATGTGGCCATCGACTGGTCTGAAAGCCGCTATCTGGAGGCTGAGCCAGGGGAATATATCACCGTGGCCCGCAAGGCCAAAGACACAGGCAAGTGGTTCGTCGGCAACGTGACCGGCGAGAAGGCGCACGAGTCCGTGATCAGATTCGATTTCCTCGATCCAGGCAAGACCTACATCGCCACTATCTACGCAGACGCCCCAGATGCGGACTACAAGACCAACCCACAGGCCTATACCATCCGCACGATGAAATGCAAGAGCAAGACCATCCTCAAGCAGAAGGCTGTCGAAGGTGGCGGGTTCGCGATTTCCTTTGAAGAAGTCGGTGGGAAATAACCAGCTGATTGTCAAGCCGAAAAGAAACCGTCTTTGGTCCATTCAGACCAAAGACGGTTTCTTATTTCTCTGATATTAAACTTATTACCAATCACACTGCATGCCAAAAGCAGACTCGTGACAGATTCTACGCTTTTGTGAAATTATAAGCGATCTCGAATTCAGTTGTGTCCTTCCAGACAAGGTCAAGGTCAGACGGCTTCTGAAGTCCGATCTGATTCATTATCTTCTTAATGGTCTGAAGGGTCTTGATGTCCTCTGGATCATGAGACTGCGCAAGTTGCTCAAGCACAGCGTCAAGGGTCGGAAGAACCGGAAGAAGAGCGTCAATCACAGGAGCGCAAAGTTCCTTGTCAACATAGATTTTCAGGTTCTGGCCGTTAACTGTATATTTATATTCAATGCCTCTGGTAAGCACTTTCTGAAGTTCCGTGTTCAATGCATCGACATCAACACCGAGCGCTTTGAGTGTGGCAAGGATTTCAATGACTGAGGACATGTCGATTCCATCAATGTCAGTTCTGGTCTCCTCCGCGTCAGCGGCGTCAATGATGGCACTCACATTCGGCACGATGAACAACGCGTTGTCCATAGCGTACCAGAACACCAGATTAGCCTTAGGAGAGGTCTCCCAATCTGTGTGATGGGCGGAAAATGTGACATTGCCGTCCGCGTCAGGCTTGATCATCTTGGCCAATTGCTTCAAAGTAGCCATAGGATCGTCACCAAGATCCGGTTCTGCCCAATATCGTGCGGTGATGTTGCCGGTCTCGTCAAAAGTCACCTGATCCATTAACTCAGCCGCAAAAAGGCAACCGAATATATTAGCGTAGACAGAGGCTTTGGCTACCGCCGGAGCTGCCGCGCCTGCGGCCTTCCATGTCACCTGCACCGGTCCGCCGACAGGAGTACCGGTCTGATCCACCTTACATTTGCGGGTGACATTCCAACTTCCCGTCAAAGAAGCCGCATAGGAACCTTGAACCTGAGTGGTGACTGCCATACTGATTGTTCCATCAAGTTTCACCGTTCCTTCCACTCTGAACGCATAGCATGGATTGTCATCTGTGCTTCGTAAGGTGGCGGCGACTGATGGAGGAGTCGATACTATCGTCGATCCTTGAAACGAGAAAGAGTCATCGGATTTCTTGCGAAGATCCACTTTCATTTTCACTTCTGGATAACCAGGCACGATTCCGGTCAAAGTAAGTGTTCCGGCATCCTTGCTGTCAGCAACCAACAGCACTTCGCCATAAGAACATGTGACATCATTGACAGTTACCGCGGCATTACCGCTTTCCACCGAGATTTGTTCGACAGGAATCTGTCTCCAAGCGTCGTCAGCATTGTCCTTCTGACAAGCTGTAGTGGCAAGAATGGACGCTACCAGCGCCATCAAGCCAAAGAATTTAGTTTTCATAATTATAAAGTTATACTCACTTTTCCTCTTCCTTAGGTAAAACTATGGTTCTGAAGCGCTTCTGACGGCGTTCCCAACGCTCGCGGGCAAACTGCTGCATATCAGTGGCCTGGTCGTTCTCGTCGATGATCTCCAGACCGAGAATCGTCTCGATGATGTCCTCAAGGGTGATGATGCCCTGGAAACAGCCATATTCATCAATAATCAGGCCGATCTGCTCGTGCTTTTTGAGCAGTTCCTCCCAGATGTGACCGCAGGAGTCCTCCTCCGTGAAGAAGGAGATCGGGCGTTTCAGTTCCACAAGACGTTTGTCGAACTCATCGTCAGCAAGCCCCTCAAGCGCATCACTCAGAAGGATATATCCGGTGATATATTCAGGAGAGTCCCCATAGACCGGAATCCTTGAGAAATGGAGGTAGGTCTCGTTCTTGTAGAAATTCTTCAGGGACATGTTCTCCTGCGCCGTCATCGCAACGATCCTTGGGGTCATCACGTCGCAGGCCTTGACGTTGTCAAGTTTCATAATGTTCTGGATGACCTTGTTCTCGTCGGAGTCGATCACTCCTTCCTCAGCACCGATATTGGCCATCGCCGTCACCTCTTCCCTGCTGACGGTAGCCTCGTCCTCGTCCTTGGTCATCAGATTGGTGATCAAGCGGATCATGATCACAAGCGGCCACATAAGAACCGACAGGAACGAGATGGTCGATGTCACAAAACCCATAAGATTCTTCCAATATGATGTTCCGATGGTCTTAGGGACAATCTCGGAGAACACCAAAACCAGCAAGGTTGTCAGCGCTGAGATGATACCGAACCAAGTGCTTCCGAACAAGATGGTAGCCTGCCGTCCAACCGCAGCCGCACCCAACGTGTTTGCGATTGTGTTCAAGGACAGAATAGCCGCCAGAGGCCTGTCAGGATCCGATTTGAACTTAAGGAACTTCTCCGCAGGCCTGTACCCCTGCTCCTTCCTCATTGTGATGTAAGAGATCGGTGTCGACATCAACACAGATTCCAGAAGCGAGCAAAGGAACGACACACCAAGCGTCCCCAGCATATAAACTATAAGCAGAGCCATATAGGTTTTCAGTTAATTCTTACAAATATAGCATAAATTTCCTCTTTCTGCCTAAATTACCTATGTTTACACGCAAAAAATCCCTTCCATACAAATTGAAAGATTCTCAAAAGACTGGGCACATACTTAACAGCAGCCGCATACGCAAACAAGAGACTTATCATATACGCGCAAGATTGCGCGCAAGATAGAACCTTTTGCGCACAATCTTGCGCGTATGAAACTATTTTCTCTCGAATGTAAGAGTACTTCGGTAAAAATTTACCGTACTAAAAAGTTAAATAATGGAAGCCGGGTGACCGGTTCCGCTATATAAAAGTTCATTGAAATACTGTCAATAACTGTCGCTTGGCAAGCTGATGCGGGGACAAAGCTGAAAAGGTTAAAAAGTTAAAATATTGATATACAATATATATATTTACCCTATTTTCTGCATCGGGAAGTGAAAGGCGTAAAAAAGGGCTTGGATGTCCATTCTCTGATTGCTTCTCCGATAGTGCCGTAAACATCATCGCAACAGTCCTCAAATGGTTCGCCGGATGCGCTGACGCAGCATTCTTCGGGAAAGTAATCGCCTTCATCGTGGGTGTAACAGACCTCACATCCACACTCAGAGCATCGTCTGCCACATCTTTTTTTTTACTTGATCCGAAGGCTCTACAATCAAATCAAACGAAACCATTGGTGAGAGATCCTTACATTTTTCTGCCATCATCTTCCACCACTCTACAACTTTCTCATGCTCCCCAGCATTCGGATTCTCCTTGTAAGATTTGGCAGAGAAGGCTATAATTGGAATCAGCTCATACTACATGCAAGTATTTATCTGCGAAAACAGTCTCTTGAAATCCTCATCTGTAAAATGATAATGATGCAGGCGGAATCTTACATGCATAATACCATGCTGTGCAAATCTCTCAACTGCCGTTTCCGAATAGGACCATATTTATTTTTCTCACTTCTCCCCCACCAATCGACATCGATTCCCTTCTTCAGCATCTGCTGATAATCGCGTGGGGCGATGGCAGAAGGTTGGGCGTTAGCGATAAATGCTGTTAAAGTCAACATCAGACTTAAATAATCTTCTCAAAATGAACAGGCCTATATAGCATCCGCACAATGAAATGCCAGAGCAAGACAATCCTCAAGCAGAAAGCAGTCGAAGGTGGTGGATTCGCGATCTCGTTCGAAGAAGTCAGTGGACGATAACCAGCTGACTGCCAAGCAGATAATAAACCGTCTTTGGTTTGGATGAACCAAAGACGGTTTATTATTTCTCTGATATTAAGCTTATTACCAATCACGATGCTTGCCAAAAGCAGACTTGTGATTGTCGCTTATGCCTTCGTGAAGTTGAGGGCGATCTCGAACTCGGTTGTGGCATTCCAAAGAGTCGCCAAATCAGAAGGCTTCTTAAGACCAAGGAATCCCATAACCCCCTTTATTTTCCGGGCGGTTTCATTTTCCGCCTGAACCAACTGCTCAAGAAGGACATCAATTTTAGGAAGTGCCGGAAGAAGAGCTTTTACGATCGGGTCGCAAAGGGCCTTGTCCACGTAGATTCTCAGACTGTCACCATCCAGTGAATATTTCAGCTCGACTCCTCTCTGAAGAATCTTCTGAAGTTCCGCAATAAGAGCGTCTACATCCACTCCAAATTCCTTGAGTTGTGCCAGAATCTCCTTGATTGAGGTGAGATCTATTCCGGAAGCATCCGATCTGACGGTCTCCGAGTCCGCGGCTTCAATGATAGCGGCAACATTAGGAACAACGAAGAGTGAGTTTCCTGTAGCATACCAGAATGCGAGGTTGGCTTTAGGTGACTCCAGCCAATCAGTATGATTTTTTGGTTTGTAATTGTAGTATCCGTCTGATGGAGGGAAGAATAAGGAAAATGCTCCCGCCAGACTATCATCTACTCCCAAATCGGGCCAGTAACGGGCCATGATATTGCCTGTCTCGTCAAATGTGACCTGATCGAACACCTCTGTCAGAACACAGTTCCCGAAGTGATTGAGATAGGTAACACGAGATAAAAGCGTTTCACCTAACCCATCAGATATTTTCCATTTGAACTGTATCGGAGAGAGATCATTTGGATCCATACACTTATCTTCAATGTACCTGCTCTTGCGGACAATGTTCCAGCTTCCGATCAATGGAGCCGAATCCCCTTGAACCTGAGTCGCGACAGTCACTTTGACCGCACCGTCAAGAGTGATGGATCCATCAACATTGAAAGCATAACAAGGATTTTCATCCGTACTGCGCAGAGTGGCAACTATTGATGGCGGAGTTGACACGATGGTCGTACCCTTGAACGCGAAAGAATCATCTGACTTCTTAAGAAGATCCACACTCACCTTCACGTCATTGTAACCTGGCACGACTCCTGTCAATGTAAGAGTGGCTGCATCATCGCTGTCCGCCACCAACTGAACATTTCCATAGTTACAAGGGATATCATTGACCGAGATTGTGGCTTTTCCGCTTTCCACAGAGATCTGCCCGACAGGCAGTTGTTTCCAAGTGTCATCAGCCTTGTCCTTCTGGCAGGCTGTCATGGCAAAGATGGAGACCAGAATGGCCATCATGCCCAAGAGTCTAGTACTTTGTAACACTTAAAAGTTCAATATAGGATAGAGGTGCTTCAGCTTGG
>ERZ780141.17-NODE-17-length-112540-cov-11.096760_pt1 | contig 112540 bp, 92 predicted proteins | sample MGYA00433080_ERZ780141 | MGnify/ENA primary metagenome ERZ780141 (study PRJEB29588, sample SAMEA2154047) | human gut metagenome | biome: human gut; feature: human-associated habitat; material: faeces | place: Denmark | collected 2008/2010 ... | reverse complement strand
CGGTCCTGCCGTCAGCCATCGCCGTAACGGTAGCCTTGAACCAGCCTCCGTTAACCGTCATGTTGGCCGCAGAATACTTGGCTGTAACATACAGAGCCTTGGTGCTCAGCTTGTTGACCAGGTCAGGACGTTCCGCATGAGGGGTCTTCACATACTTGGAAGTGTAGAGATTTATCGGATAAGACTTCATCTGGGAAGCATTGTTCCCGCGGACGAGGGTATCATTGACAGAATAGAACTTGTACTCCTTGTCGGCGATTTTGATCTTGCCGGAGAACACCTTCTTTCCGCAGGATGCGGTATTGTCCTTGAAGATGGTGAACGCCCAGGCGTGGTTGCCGAGGTTGCTCGCGACCGCAGGGTTGTTCATGTAGACGAGCTCGCCGTTTTCGATGTGCGGACCTCTGGTGAACCCGTCGTTGGAATCGAAGAACCCGGTATTGATACCGGCGATAACATCCTCACCTTCAGCGGTCTTGCGTGCGCAAAGCTGCGACAGTGTCTCGCGGAGGTTGAATCCGTTGTTGCCGTTCTTGTTGCCGTTCGGGTTCGGGACAATGTCGTCCGCATAAGACGTGGTGACTTCGATGGCAGGGTTCGTGAGGTCGATTTCCAGCACGTGCATTTTCCTGGCTATCTTCTTGAACTCCATGCTGTAATAGTTGCAGCCCGGGGCCAGAAGCTTCTCCTCGACCGTGCTCCAGAGATCGTTCTCCGTCTCGACCGAGAAAGTTCCGCGCAGGTAAATGGTGCGTGCAGCCATGCGGCCGTCCTCGCCTGCGGCAATGAGCGTGAACCGCGCCTTGCGGAGGTCGTCCGGAACGGCAATGCCCAACTTTTCAGCTTTCAGGTCAATGCTTACCTCGACGCCTTCCGCTCTGGTTACCCTTACGGAAGCCTTCTCCGCAGCCTTGCCGGTCAGCTTATATGTAAGCTCCAGGCTCTTCACTCCGTCCGCCACTTTAATCTCGCCTTTCACCGGAGAACCTTCGTAATAAACTGTAAGTGAGAAGTTTTCGCTCGTCTCCACTGTAACCGTAGAGCCGTCTGCCAATGTAAGGGTGACGGTGCCGTCTTCGTTTTTCGCAACGCCGGTGAGCAATGAAGCCTTCTTTCCTTCTGATTTTATCTTCTCTCCCTTGCTGTCAAGGATATAGCTGCCGTTGACCATCCAATATCCTTCCTTGTCGGTGGTGAAAGACGGCTCGCGTCCGGAAACAGGAATCTTCGCCCCGTCCTTGTCTGTCAGGACGGTGGTCTTTCCCTTGACGGTAATGGTCCAGTAGAGGACACCGTTCTCTTCTTTCGTGCCGATGATGTCGATCTCTGAAAGGTCTGCCTTGGAGGCAACCGATGCCGTGGCGGTATTGCCGTCAGCCGTGGTGTAGGTAACAGTCACGCCGCCGTCCGGATTTTCCTTGATGTCCGTGATGACTCCTCCGGTCTTGGCAGCGGTGAGGAGAGCTATCTGGCCCTCCAGCTGCGTCAGAGAAGCAGAAAGTTCCTCCAGCTGCTTCTGGGCCTCATCCACCTTTTTCCAAAGGGCGGAATCGTCGTACCCGCTGCAGCCCATTACCAGAGCTGCGGCAAATACTGATAATAATATTCTAGAACTTTTCATGTTGTCAATGTCTGTTAATATCCAGGATTCTGTGTCAATACGCTCTCTCCCGTCGCCTCGTCCTTAGGGTATATCTGTATCTGTTTCACAGGAATAGGATAGAGATAGTCCTTCTCCTCCCATTTGTAAGACTGGTCCTTGAACTGGATGAGATATCCGCTCGTGCCTTCTGAAAGAGTGTTTTCCTTGCCTTCTGATACGTCCAATGTGTTCTCGCAGTCCGTAGACGGCTTGGTGCCGGTGTAGATGCAGAGGTCAGGAGTACCGTCATTGTTCATGTCATATTCGCCGAGTCCCGGGAACCAGCAGCCGATGAAGCCAGGTCCCAATGTGTTGGAAGCCGGACAGAGCTGCTGACCTTCGTGCCAGCGCAACATGTCCCAGAGGCGGAAGCCCTCATTCACCAGTTCCACAGTGCGCTCACGCCTGATTTCCAGGATGAGGCCCTTATCCGGTCCGTCCAGATGCTTGTCGGTGTAGTAAGAGCTGAGGAATGCGTCAGGAGTGCCGTTCGCCTTCGTCACGTCAAGGGCAGGCATGCCTACGCGGGCGCGTATGACATTGACAGTCTGGTCAATGACGGTCTGGTCGGCTTCTCCGAGTTCGGCCTTGGCTTCGGCGTAGTTCAGGAGAACCTCGCCATATCTGAATATGGCATAGTCGGTAGTCGATGTGGTCGCTCCGTCATGAGTATCGTCAGAGAAGTACTTGATCGGCCTGTAGCCGCTTCTGTCATAGTCCTTGCAGCTCGGATAATATTTGGTGGAAGCATCCGTGCCCACGGCCACATAATCAGGTGCCGCGATGGTCTGAGCCATACGGGGGTCACGGTTCTTGAACTCCTGGTTATACTGCATCGTCTGCCATCCTTCCTGGCTCTGGAACGGCGTGCCGTCTGCCATAAGATAGTGATATGCAAGCGCTCTGGTGAGGGAGTGCCTCTGGTTCTTGTATGTGAACTGCACTCCGTGGCGGATGCTCATCTCATCGGTATAGAGATACCTTCTGGACAGGATCGTCTCACTGGTCTCGGCATCTTCCAGCACGAAGAAGTCCCTGTAAGGCTGGCCCTTGACGATGGTCTCGCCCGTGTACATCTTGTATTTTCCGTAGTCAATGACGGCCTTCGCGGCATCTGCCGACTGACGGAGGAAATATTCTGATGACAATGTCAGCTGCGTGCCGTCGTCCTTCGTGTAGGTCTCGTCCGGAACGTCATGGTATTTTCTCCATGTTCCTTCGAAGAGGGCTACGCGGGATTTGAATGCGTATGCAGCATATTTGTTTATCCTGTAAACGCCTTCCGTCCACGTAACAGGCAGTCCATCAATGGCTTTGTCCAGGTCTTCCATGATTTTCTGCATCACGAAGCCCCTGCTGTCGCGTGCGCGGTAGAGCGAAGCCTTGTCATTGGCGGAAATCACATGGTCATACCAAGGGATGTCGCCATATTTGCGGACTTTTTCATAATAGAACATTGCCCTGAAGAAATAGGCGACGCCGTCGTATTTCTTGCGGATGTCCTCGCTCGTGCAGTTCACCGAATGTTCGAGATAGTAGTTCAATGCCCTCAGATTGGACCATGTGCTTGAACTCCAAGATTCGTTTTCAGCGGAGCGGTTGCCCATCTGCAAGCTGCTCAAGGAGATATGGTATTCGAGGTCATTGTCCTGAAGTGCGCCGTCGGTCGTGTTGTCCGGGGAAGGCAGCATCGTGTAGAAGCCGTTGGTGGCCAATTCGAGCTCTTTCTCGCTGGTGTAGAACGTCTCCGGAGATAGGCTCGTTTCAGGGAATTTGTCCAGAAAGCCCTCGCATGACGAGAACGCGAGCACTGACAGCCCTGAAATAAAAACAGCATATATCTTTTTCATGTTCATTCTCTGTTTTAGAAGGTTATGTCAATTCCGAGAGATACGGTCCTTGAGAATGGATAGATACAGTCGTCATCCTGACTGGAAGAAGACGTAGCCACCTCAGGGTCGATGTATTTGGAGTGTCTCTTCATTGGAGACCAATACCAGAGATTTTCTCCGGTAGCATAGATGCGCACTTTCTCCACGGCCTTGTTCTGCTTGATAGGAAGAGTATATCCCAATGTTATGTTTTTCAAGCGGATATATGCTGCATTCTGGAGATACCTGTCGGTATTTACGCCGAGCGCCGCGCCTGAATATGTGGAATAGCCACGTCTTCTAGGGAAATATGCGTTTCTGCGGTCCTCAGTCCACGTTTTCGACTCGAAGTCCGTCGGCACGAACGAGGATGCAGGGAAGCCATAGAGGCTCCAAAAATATGAGCAGTTCTTAGGAGGCATCCAGTCGCAGTGTCCTATTCCCTGGAAGAATACCGAGAGGTTGAAGCCATACCAGTCGATGTCTCCTCTGAATGAATAGGTGTATCGCGGAAGGCTGTTTCCGATGATGTAGCGGTCTCCCGGCTTGCCCACCGTGTTGTCGCCGGTGCTGATGACGCCGTCACCGTTTCTGTCCACGAACTTGACATCGCCGGCCTTCAGTTTGGCAAGCGCAGCCACGCCGCAGGAATAGACGGAGTTGTTGACCGCCCTGTCATTGATCTTGGCCTGATACTCAGCGGCTTCCGCATCCGTCTTGAACAGTCCTTCCACCTGGTATCCCCAGATTTCTCCGAGTCTCTTGCCCACATAGTGCTGGCTGAGGGACTTGGTAGGGTTGTCGAATTTCGTAATGGTCGTCACGTAGTCGCCGAGGGAACCGGAAACCGAGTAATAGAACGGACGGCCCGCCAGTTTCACCTGGTCTTTCCAGGTCAATGTAATTTCATATCCCTTGGTACGAAGGTCCGCTCCATTGATCTTCGGGGAACTGGTTCCGAACACTGCCGGAAGTTCCTGCGAAGAGGTAAGCATGTCCTTGGTGTCCCTGATATAGAAATCGGCACTGGCTGTCAATCTGTTGCTGAGGAAACCGAGATCGAATCCGAGGTTGTAGGTGATGACCGTTTCCCATGTGAGGCCTTCAGTGATGGCACCAGGTGTGCTGACCTTGCCGGCAAGATTGGTGCTGTCGAAGGTATAGTTCATCATTGATGTGGACAATGTGCTGATATACGAGTAGTTGCTTACCTGCTGGTTGCCGAGGGAACCGTAGGAGACACGGATCTTGGCATTGTCCCACCAGCTTTTCAGGTTGCCCCAGAATTTTTCTTCGGAGATACGCCAGCCGGCTGACGCGGACGGGTAGAATGCCCATCTGTTTCCTCTGGCGAAACGGGACGAACCGTCCTGCCTGCCGGAAATCTCGAACAAGTATTTGCCCGCATAGTCATAGTTCACTCTGGCGAAGAAGCCCAATGTCCTGTAAGCGGTATTGCTTTCGTCGGCTCTCTCGATGGTGCCCTGCGCCATGTTGATGAATGCAAGCTTGTCGGAGATGGAGCCTTTCTGGCGGATGGTCGATGTGGATGACCTGTAGTCCTGAAGCTGCGCTCCGGCCACTGCCGTGAAATTATGTTTACCCCATGACTTGTTCACATTCAGATAAGCATTGGCGACATGCCCGTTGAGGTAGGAACGGCCCTCCTGATAGAAGTCGTAGATGGAACCGTTGGTCATTTCCGTAATCTTCTTCATATTCTTGTCCCAGGTGTTGGCGGTAGGATAAGAACGGTAGCTGTCCAGGTTGTCACGTCTTCTGTAAGTGTAATCTGCGGTGATATTCAGCCACTTGGTGAGGTCAAACACGAGTCTGTTGGTGACCACCCAATAGCCGACCTTCCTGGAGTTCTTGTTCCTGCCGTCCGTGAACACGCCGCCACGTCCGGATGCGATAGGAGAATCGGCGAACTGGATGCCGTTCGTGTACATTGTCGTAGTACCGTCAGGGTTTACAGGAACGATGGTAGGGCTGATGTTCTGGGTGAGGTTCCAGAGAATACCGGAAGAGGCAAGGTCCTCGGAGCCGTCCTGTTCCCAGAATCCGCCGTAGTTGTAGGCAGATCCTTCATAGCTTAAGTTTCCGGTGTAGCGGAGCCATGGTTTTACCTTCGCGTTTACTTTCGCGCGGAAAGAATACCCGTTCAGGATATCCTCGCTGGCATTGTTGAATACGCCCTCGCGATAGAGGTAACGGCCGCTGACATAGTAGTTTATCTTGTCATTTCCACCATTGATGGTGACATTGTGTTCTGTTTCCGGTCTTGTCCTCTTGAGCACATAGCCGTACCAGTCGAAGTTTCCCAAATAGCGATATTTGCCTTTTTCATTGGTATAGACCCAAGGCCTGTCAGCGTTTTCCGTCTTGTCAAATCTGCGGTCATAGAGCATCTGCATTTCCTCATCGGTGTAATTCCATGCGTTGTAGCCCTTTGGCGAGTTCTTGGTAAATTCATTGGAGAGGGTCACATAGTCATAACCCGTAGTCACGAAATCGGTGCGGGTGGTGTTGAATGCCACGCCGCCGCGTCCGTTGTAAGTCACTTTAAGGTCTCCGGACTTGCCGCTCTTGGTGGTAATCAGGACCACGCCGGCAGATGCCGTAGCACCGTAGATGGCGCAAGACGAAGCATCCTTGAGCACCGACACAGATTCGATGTCATTAGGATTCACTTGTGTCAATGAGGACTCGATACCATCCACAAGAATCAGCGGGCTGCCTGAGTTCAATGACACCTGTCCGCGGATTTTCACATTGTACTGCTTGCCCTCGATGGAACCGCTGCTCATGCTCATGAGAAGTGACGGATCCGCGCCCTGGAGAGCCTGCGCCGCATTGGTTACCGGCCTGTTGTTCAAGTCTTTACCGCTGATGACGCCCACCGCTCCGGTGAGGTTCACTTTCTTCTGGACACCATAGCCGACCACGACCGATTCTTCGAGAAGGTCAATGTCTTCTTCCAGGTTTATGACAATGCCGGCGGTCTGGCTGCCGAAACTGGACGTGTAATCCTTGTAGCCCATCATTGACACTACGAAAGTGCGGCCCGGTGTAGCCTGGATGGAGAACTGGCCGTCGATATCGGTCATGGCGACATTGTCCTTCTTGCCGTCGAGCATGATCATTGCGCCGGGAACCGGTCCTGACGCGTCGACGATTTTTCCTTTGTACTCTACCGGTGCTGCGGCCTTCTGGTCCGCTTTCACGACGAGTATCATTTTCCCGTCAATGCTGGCCTGCATTCCCGTTCCGTCGAGGATTGCAGTCATCGTTTCCAGCACAGGTTTTCCGGATGGCGGAGTGACCTGCCTGTTCACGTCGAGAAGGCTCTCGTTGTAAGCTATTGTCATACCTAGCTGATGCTCAATAACTTCGAACGCCTGCCTGACCGTCATTGTACCAGACGGGAAGTTCACCACCCTGTTCTGGGCGTGAAGTCCGATGACCGGCATTATGGCCAGGAGAAGCGTAATAAGATAATGTTTAATCTGCTTCATAGACTGTGTTATTATTAGTTCAAGTTGTTTTCCGTTGTGGTCGGGCGGCAGGGCTGGGCCTACCTTATATATACGCAGCCGTTCACGATGCTGTACCGCATTCCAGGGACGAGCTTGCATATGGCGCCGAGCATCTGTTCCAATGTCTCACCCTGTACGAACTTGGCTGTCAATATCATATCGTCGTATTTTCCCGAGGTGACATAAGTGTTCATGCCGTATTTGCGCTCAATCGCCTTGGCAATAGCGTGGATGTTTTCGGAGCGGAAACACATGTCGCCGCGTTTCCATGCCGTGTCTTCAGCCGGGTTCACGCGCGATATTGTGGATTTCCCTGTCTCTCGGTCGTAGGAGAACCGCTCGTCAGGGACCATGAGAATGCTTTCGCCGCTTTCTTTCAATGTCGCCGAAATGCTGCCTTCGCACAATGTCGCGGCAGTGCTGCGCGATTCCGGATATGCATACACATTGAATGTCGTTCCATGAACCTGTATGGCGAGGTCGGCAGTATTTACCACGAATGGCAGTTCCTCATTATGAGTTACTTCGAAGATGGCTTCGCCGGAGAGGAAAACAGTGCGCTCGGCACCGCTGAATTTTTCCGGATAAATCAGCACCGACCCGGCATTGAGCGTGATTCTGGAGTTGTCCGGCAATATGACTTCGCGGGTTTCGCCGTTGCGCGTAGAGACCTCGCACAGTTTCGCGCCTGCTTCGGCAACCGACTGACTATCTGTGATTTTGTCGTTGATTTTCAATGTCGCCCAAGGAACGAATACCAGCATTGCGGCAGCGGATGCGCATGTCAATGCAATTTTGCGTATCTTCTGCCTGATTCCTCTGCGCATGATTTCGGACTGGGCTTTTTCTCGCCTGTCTGCCGCGGACATCACTTTCGTGAATGCCTTGTCCAATTCATTTTCCGGTAATGTGTCGGCGAAATGCCGCTCCCATTCGTTTCGTATGTCGTTATCAGTCATATTCTGAGTGTTGTCTGGTGGTCAAAACATACATAAGACAAAGAAACCGTGATTTGCACCCAATGGAAATTTCGATTTTTTTTGAATGTTCCTTATATTTGCAGATATCGACAAATGACATGGAACCATAAGTTTCGCAAATTGTAAAACTTGCTGAGCGTTAGTGCAAATTTGAGGGTTGTCACTCGTTCGTAGGCTGTAAGCCCAACGCACTTTTTTATGTGTACGTTACACTCACCCTAAATCCCTCCCCTCGGGGAAGGGACTTGCCATCGCCCTAGCGGGCTCCATAAGCGGTGTTCCGCACTTGCGAAACTTGAGTAATATAATATCACACAGATGATTACGGATAGCGAAGAAAGAATATTGATGGAACGCACAGCTGCCGGTGACAGACGCGCGTTCAGGTCGCTTTTCGATGCCTATTATCCTGTGGTCTATGGTTTTATGAGGAGTCTGCTGCATACGGAAGAGGACGCATCGGATGTGGCGCAAGAGGTTTTCATCAAGCTTTGGCTCATGCGTGCGGCACTTCCCGACATCACTTCCCTCCGTTTCTATCTTTACCGGATGAGTTTGAACCAGACCATCAACTACATCAAGAAGAACCGGCTCCACAACGGTGTGGCACTGGCGGATATTCCATACGACCAGATGGTGGAGGAAGTCATTGACATGAAAGGGAAAGAGGCCTTCATCGCGTCCGTGGTGGAGCGCATGCCGGAGCAGCGGCGCAAAGTGTTCATAATGAGCCGCTTCGAGAATCGTTCCAATGACGAGATCGCGTCATTGCTGAACATCAAAAAGAAAACGGTGGAGAGCCACCTCAACCTCGCACTGAAGGAGTTGAGAGCAGCTCTCCCCGTATCACTTTTCCTGTTTATCGCCTGTTTCTGAGTCACGCGCGCCGGCGGGACACTGCCACTACTCCGCCGGGAGGAAACCTTTCCGGAGCAGGACCTCGGCAATCTGGATGGCATTGGTCGCGGCACCCTTGCGGATATTGTCGGAAACGCACCAGAAATTGAGTCCGGACTTGACGGAAAAATCACGACGGATGCGTCCTACGAAAACATCATCATGGCCCAGCGAGTAGAGAGGCATCGGGTAAACCTTCTCGGCAGGATTATCCCGGACAGTGACGCCCGGCGTGTTTTCCAGAATCCTGCGGACATCATCCAGCTCGAAATCCTTCTCGAACTCCAGGTTCACAGACTCGGAATGACCTCCGATTACAGGGACACGCGCGGTAGTGGCCGTAACGCCTATCGTATTATCACCCAGAATCTTATGAGTTTCATTCACCATCTTCATCTCCTCCTTGGTGTAGCCGTTCTCGGTAAAATCATCAATATGAGGAATTATGTTCTGGTCGATAGGATAAGGGAACTTCGCTGCATATTCGCCCCACTTGGCACCGCCACGCTCCGCCTCCATCTGCGCCACTGCCTTGTTTCCGGCGCCGGTCACGCTCTGATATGTCGAAACCACCACCCTCTTGATGCGGTAGGCCTTGTGCAACGGAGCCAGCGGCAGAAGCATCTGGATCGTCGAGCAATTCGGATTGGCAATGATATAGTCGTCCTTGGTGAGCACATCCGCGTTCACTTCAGGCACCACGAGTTTCTTGTCAGGATCCATACGCCAGCATGACGAATTATCCACGACACGGCATCCCACAGCCGCGAATTTCGGAGCAAGTTCTCTGGACGGGCCGCCGCCTGCCGAGAAAATCGCCAGGTCCGGTTTCGCCGCAATCGCATCTTCAGCGCTGATCACAGTGTATTCCTTGCCCTTGAATGTAACCTTGCGCCCCACGGAGCGCTCAGATGCGACCGGAAGAAATTCCGTCACAGGGAAATTCCTCTCTGCCAGCACTTCCATCATTCTCGTGCCCACCAGCCCGGTGACACCCACAACTGCTACTTTCATAACCTTATAATTTACAACAATATATCATTCAATACGCCGGAAGCGGTCTGATAAGCACCGGCACCGGCTCCCTGCACCACGAGAGGTGAAGGATAAAAAGCGGTTTTTATCAATGCTGCATTGTCCGTGCCACAAAGGTTGAAAAGCGGATTCTCCGGCCCGACACATTGCAATCCCATCGATGCCTTGTAATGGACGCCGCCTTCTTCCGGCACTGCCACGAGCGAAGCTACAAACCTCTGTCTCAATCCTTTATCCGCAGCGGTGCGATAAGCGGCAGCGAACGAAGATTCATTGGCCGCAAGCATCTCGTAGAACGCCGGAACCTTTCCGCTGAAGAACTCCGGACCGAGAATCGGGTCGATTTCCACGTCAGCCTCGTCGATTGCAGCACCAGCCTCACGCGACAGAATCAGCAACTTGCGGAGCACGTCCCTGCCGCTCAAATCCAGCCTCGGATCCGGCTCTGAATAACCTGCCTCCTGCGCCTGCCTCACCACATCCGCGAAAGTCTTTCCGTCCTCTCCACCCTTATAGGTACTGAATATGTAATTCAATGTCCCTGAAAGGACTGCATCGACACGTGCTATGTCATCGCCGCTGTTCACGCTGCGCGCAATCGATTCCAGAATCGGAAGCGCCGCACCCACTGTCGTCTCGTAACGGAGCGAAACGCCGTTCTCCACGGCAGAAGTCTTGAGCTTATGATACTGCACATAAGGAGCGGCAAACGTAATCTTGTTGCTCGCCACTACCGAATAGCCTTTCTCGAAGAGATTCAGATACTTATAAGAAATGTCGGACGACGCCGTGCAATCCACGAAGATGGAATTCTGCAATGAGACATTGGCCAGAGCCTCGAAGAAAGCGTCATTGGCCGCAGACTTGCCGTCCGCCAGCATTGTCCCGATGGAGGCGATGTCGAGCCCCTCCTTGTCGAGGATGAACTTGCGGCTGTTCGAGATGCCGGCGATATGGAGGCGCTTGCCAGTGCGCTCCGCGATCTTGTCGCGATTTCGGGCAATGATGTCCACAAGTGCCTTTCCCACAGTGCCATACCCGGCGATGAACAAATTGATATCCTTATAAGATGATGTTTCGAAGAACTCCTTGTGGATATATTTTATCGCCGACTGTACATCCTCGGAAGCCACGATAACAGAAATGTTTCTTTCCGAAGAGCCCTGCGCCACTGCACGTACACCGACGCTTCTACGTCCCAGGGCAGCAAGCATGCGCCCCGTCGTACCGCGTTGATTTATGATGTCATCGCCCACCAGGCAGACAATCGAGAAGCCGGTTTCCACCTTCAGAGGATTCAGCTTGCCAAGTGAAATTTCATAAGCGAAGCATTTGTCCGCGGCTGCCTTGGCCTTGGCAGCATCCTTCTCCGCCACAGCCACACACATGGTATTGACCGAAGACGCCTGCGTAATCAGGATGATGCTGATATTGTTCTCGCTCAATGTCTGGAAAAGACGGTACGAGAATCCCGGAACACCGACCATGCCGCTGCCTTCCAATGAGAGCAGGGCAATGTTGTCCGAATTGGAAATGCCGATGATCTTGTTCTTTCCGCGCGGAGGGTTCTGCTCAATCTCCGTTCCCTCACCGTCCGGGTCGAAAGTGCATTTCACGAAAATCGGGATGCGTTCAGAGACAACCGGCTGAATGGTAGGAGGATAGATGACCTTGGCTCCGAAATGCGAAAGTTCCAGCGCAGCGCGATAGGAGATATGGCGGATAAGCATTGCCTGCGGCACGACCTTAGGGTCCGCCGTCATCATTCCAGGCACATCCTTCCACGTTTCCAGCGCCCTGGCCTTGCTGCCGACCGCATAAAGCGATGCAGAATAGTCAGAACCGCCGCGGCCGAGCGTCACCATGCGTCCCTTGTCATCAGACGCGATGAATCCAGGTACGATGAACAATGACATGATAGGATTGGACTCGATCATTGCCTCGACATTGGCATAAGTCACGGCAGTGTCGACAACGTGCTTGCCGGCCTCGACGCGGGTGCGGATTATCTCCCTGGAGTCCACCCATTTGGTCGGGATGCCTACCGAAGCCATTTTCGTCGCGAGAATCCGGCTGGACAGCAGTTCGCCGCAGCCCTGGATTGCGTCCAGGCTCGCCGGGCTCAGTTCTCCGAGCAGGAAAACGCCTTGGGCAATGCCCCTGATCGACGCGAATGTGTCGTCGCAGACCTCCGTGGACTCCTCATATTTCTCGATCGGGAGGAGATCCCTGATGATTTGATGGTGCTTCTCCTGAAGTTCGTCCAGAAGTCCCAGATATGAGCTGTCGTGTGCCGCCGCCAGATTGCCTATCCGGATCAATGTGTCCGTACATTTGTAGATCGCCGATGCCACGACGATCGTCCTGTCCCGGTCAGTAGCTTTGGCGATGATGTCCGCCGCCTTGAGCATGTTTTTCGCGTCCGCCAATGACGATCCGCCGAATTTCAGTACCTGCATAATGACTCCTTTATAATTTCTCCACAATCGGGCGGATTATCCGGTCCAGCTGATCTGTTTCCAACAGGAAGCCGTCATGTCCGAAGTGGGATGTAATTTCATAATATTCAGAACCTTTGATATATTTAGCCATATCTTTCATCTTGTGTGCAGGGAAGATGAGGTCCGTGTCGATGGCTATGAGCGTGGCTTGTGCGCGTATCATGCCGAGCGCCGCCTCTTCGCCGCCACGTCCGCGTCCAAGGTTATTGCTGTCGACACTGTAGGACAGATAGTAATACGAGTAGGCGTCGAACCTGTCCGCCAGTTTCTTGCCCTGATAGCGCTGATAAGAGGCAGCCCTGTCGGCAAACAACGTATCCGCATCCGCTTCCTGCTGCTTCCTGATATACCCGTCTTCGCACCGATATGAAATCAATGCGATGGTCCGGGCGCATTCCAGGCCCTTCCGCCCGCCGTCCAGGCTCTCGCATGCGCGGAAAGTCTGGTCCGCTTCCAATGCCATCCTCTGCGATTCCTCGAAGGCCGTGACCCAAGGAGAAATGCGGGAAGTGGTCGCAATATAAACCGCGTGCGAGAAAAGTTCCGGCTTCATCACCGACCATTCCAACGCCTGAAAGCCGCCGATGCTGGCGCCGACCAGCAGGTCAATATGTTCAATGCCAATGTGTTCGCGTACCGCGTCCAGTGCTCTGACAATGTCCCTGACCGTTACTTTCGGGAAAGAAAAATAATACGGTTTCCCGGTTTCAGGGTCAATGCTGGACGGGCCGCTGGAGCCGTAGCATGAGCCGAGCATGTTTCCGCAGACGATGAAATATTTGTCCGTGTCGAAGAGTTTTCCAGGTCCGACGAGTGCAGACCACCAATCTTCGGCATTCGAGTCAGCTGTCAACGCATGACAGATCCATATAACTTTCATCCCCTTCTTGTATTCGTACGGGGATGTATGATAACCCACTTGTAATGTGGAGACGCTTCCTCCCGTTTCAAAGGAGAAACCGCCGTCAATCCGGTAAGTATGTTGTTTCATTAAATCTTATGAATAGAAAAAACACGGACGCATCTTAGCGATGCATTCGCATTGACATGACTGTCATAAAGAAAATATAGCAACCGTTCGTCATAATTACGTCGCGAATATAATGAAAGTGGCGCGAATTACAAACTTTTTTTCTAAAACACTGCGCCGATGCAGTATAATACACAAAAACGGGCGACAGTTTTCCGGTTATTCGTGACTTCGCCCAAGGGATAAATAATCCGAATGACAATTGTGAAAGCAGGGGCGATTCCAGTCGCTAAAACTGAACAAGTGACATTATTCAATCCGCGAAAATTACAAAATTCCCCACGCCTCCGCGGTCAGGCATAGCGCTTGTTGTGTCATATATTTTGTATCTTTGTGCAATTAAGCAGACAAAATTATTACATCACTTATGAGTTCTATAAAGATTCAGGGAAATGCTCTCCCAAATATGCCTTGGCAGGATCGCCCTGCAGGATGTAACGACCCGCTTTGGCGCTATTCCGCGAACCCGGTCATTCCCAGAGACTTGCTGCCGGATTCCAACAGTATTTTCAACTCTGCCGTAGTTCCGTTCGAAGGCGGATTCGCAGGAGTATTCCGCTGCGACGACAAGAACCGCAGGATGACACTCCATGCAGGATTCTCCAAGGACGGCTTCAAGTGGGACATCAACCCGGAAACCATCAAGTTCGAAGGAGCTGATCCGGAGATCGGAGAATGGGTATACGGATATGACCCGCGCGTGGCCAAGATCGAGGACAAATTCTACGTCACATGGTGCAACGGCTATCACGGCCCTACCATCGGAGTAGCATGGACCACAGACTTCAAGACATTCCACCAGCTGGAAAATGCATTCCTTCCATACAACAGGAACGGCGTGCTCTTCCCTAAGAAGATTAACGGCAAATTCGCATTGCTCTCACGCCCTAGCGACACAGGCCACACTGCATTCGGAGACATTTTCTACTCAGAATCACCGGATATGGAATATTGGGGACACCACCGTCACGTGATGGCACCGGCACCATTCGAGGTAAGCGCCTGGCAGTGCATGAAAATCGGCGCAGGCCCGGTTCCTATCGAGACTTCAGAAGGATGGCTGCTGTTCTACCACGGCGTACTGCACTCATGCAACGGATATGTCTACGCATTCGGTTCAGCACTCCTCGACCTGGAACAGCCATGGAAGGTAATCGCACGCAGCGGACAATACCTCATCTCCCCTCGTGAAATCTACGAGCTCACCGGAGACGTTCCTGATGTGACATTCCCATGCGCATCACTCCACGACCCGGAGACCGGCCGCGTAGCCATCTACTACGGATGCGCAGACACCGTTACCGGACTCGCTTTCGGATATATTCCAGAAATCATCGAATTTACGAAACGCACAAATATCTTGTAAGTCAATGATTGCAAGACGTTTAGCTAATACACTCCTCGTCCTGGCGGCCATGTCGGGATGGGGAGTTTTTTCTGCCGCCGCCACAGACTCGGCTCCGGCGAAGGACAATGTCATCAAGCAGCCTGCCGATTACGTGAACCCGTTCGTCGGAACCACGAACTTCGGGACCACGAATCCTGGAGCCGTATGCCCGAACGGAATGATGAGTGTATCGCCGTTCAACGTCATGGGCTCGGACGACAACGTCTGGGACAAGGACAGCAGGTGGTGGTCTACCCCGTATTGCTATGAAAACAAATTCTTTACGGGATTCTCTCACGTAAACCTCAGCGGCGTCGGCTGTCCGGAACTCGGCTCTCTCCTGACGATGGCCACCTCCGGTTCCCTCGATGTGGACTACCATAAATACGGCTCGGAATACACCGGTGAGCAGTCTACCCCGGGCTATTATACGAACACATTGACCCGATACGGAATCCGCACGGAAGTGTCTGCCACTGAGCGCACAAGCATTGAAAGATACACCTTCCGCGCCGGACAGGCGAACATCCTGATAAACCTCGGCGAGGGCCTCACGAACGAATCCGGAGCTACGGTCCGCAAGGTCAGCGACACCGAAATCGAAGGCTCGAAACTCCTGGGAACCTTCTGCTACAACTCGCAGGCGGTATTCCCGATCTACTTCGTGATGCGCGTCAACAAAGCGCCGTCAAGCTGCGGCTATTGGAAAAAACAGCGCCCGATGACCGCGGAGGCCGCTTGGGACCCCGACCAGGGCAAATACAAGCTCTACACCCGCTACGCCCGCGAAATTTCCGGCGACGACATCGGCTTCTGGTTCACTTATGACAATGTCGATGAGAATGAGCAGATTATGGTCCAGGTCGGTGTCTCCTTCGTAAGCTGCGAGAACGCAAGAATGAACCTCGAAGCCGAGCAGACCGGTTTCAATTTCGACAAGGTCAGGGCCAATGCTGTAGCAAGATGGAACAGCGACTTGTCCAGAATCAAGGTTGAAGGCAGCAGCCTGCGCCAGAAAGAAGTATTCTATACAGCTCTGTATCACGCACTTATACACCCGAATATCCTGAATGACGTGAACGGCGAGTTCCCTGTCATGGAATTCACCGGCGACGGCAAGACATTGAGCAACACGAAGGCGGCACGCTACGACACCGGCAAACCGGGTATCGGCAAGGTGGAGCCGGGACATAACCGCTACACCGTATTCTCGCTGTGGGACACCTACCGCAACGTGCATCAGCTCATGACACTGGTCTATCCGGAGCGCCAGCTCGACATGGTCAGATCAATGATTTCGATGTACAAGGAGTGGGGCTGGATGCCGAAGTGGGAGCTTTACGGCCGCGAGACATTCACCATGGAAGGCGACCCTGCCATTCCGGTGATAACCGACACATGGCTCAAAGGCCTGAAAGACATTGACATATACACGGCATATCAGGCTTTCATCAAGTCGGCGGTCACACGCGGACCTGAAAACAAGATGAGGCCCGACATTGACCCGTATGTTCAGGACGGATTCATTCCGCTGGGATATTTCGCGGCGGACTTCTCGGGCGACAACTCCGTTTCGCACGCATTGGAATATTACGTGGCCGACAACGCATTGTCCCTCCTGGCTGCCGACCTCGGCTACGAAGACGAGGCTAAAGCATTCAGGGAAAGGTCATTGAACTATAAACATTATTATAGTCCGGAGTCCGGAACACTGCGTCCTCTGAATGCGGACGGCTCTTTCCTGACACCGTTCAACCCGCGTCAGGGTGAGAATTTCGAGGCGGTTCCCGGTTTCCACGAGGGCAGCGCATGGAACTACACGTTCTTCGTGCCGCATGATGTGGAAGGCTACGCACAGCTGATGGGCGGCCAGAAAGTGTTTACGGAAAAGTTGCAGATGGTGTTCGACGAGGGACTGTATGACCCTGCAAATGAGCCGGATATCGCATACGCATACCTCTTCAGCCGCTTCAAGGGTGAAGAGTGGCGCACGCAAAAATTGATTCCGCAGCTGCTCCGAGAGTATTTCACGACCAAGCCTGACGGCATCCCCGGCAATGACGATACAGGTACAATGTCCGCGTGGGCAGTCTTCTCGATGATGGGCTTCTATCCGGATTGTCCGGGCGAGCCGTCATATACATTGACCGCGCCTACTTTCGAGAAGGTCACCATCACCCTCGACCCGAAATGGTACAATGGGCACAATGAGCTGGTTATCAGCAAGTCAGGCAGCAATGAAAACGGGCGTGAGGCGAAACGCGACTCATACGACCGAATTTCCGGCATGACTCTGGGACGCAAGACATTGAAAGGCTACAGAATCAGCCACGAGGAGCTTACACGTGGCGGCGAACTGGTATTCCGCTGTCGTGCTGCGAAATAACGACTCCGCTACGGGAACAGACATTGGAATAAACACATAAACATGGATATAAATGAACAATAGATTTTTGGCGCTGATGTTGCCGGTGGTTCTGGCGGCAGGATGCGCGAAGACAGCAGACGACACGGACTACACGCAGTTCGTGAGTCCTAAAATCGGCAGCGGCGGACACGGGCACGTTTTTGTCGGGGCCAATGTCCCTTTCGGTCTGGTGCAGCTGGGACCTACCAGCATCCCGCAGACATGGGACTGGTGCTCAGGCTATCACGACAGCGACACCACCGTCATCGGATTCTCGCATACGCATCTTGAGGGTACCGGCATCGGCGACCTGTTCGATGTTACGGTAATGCCGGTAATCGGAGAGGTGACTTATGCCCGCGGAGAGGCTCCGGCAGAAGGCGCCACACCTGAGGAAATCGAAGCGGCCATAAAGACCGGACTGTGGTCTTACGCAGACAGGTCCAAGGAAGTCACCAAGCCGGGATATTACAGCGTGCCGCTCACCCGTTTCGGTATCAATGCCGAGATGACGGCGACTTCACGTGTCGGCTTGCACCGTTATACGTTCCCTGCAAGTGATTCTGCAGCAATCGTTTTCGACCTGGAGAACGGCGGATGCTGGGACAAGGCTACAGAGACATTGACAGAATCCGTGGACAGTGTCACCATCCGCGGCTACAGATATTCCACAGGCTGGGCGAAGAACCAGAAGGTCTTCTTCTATGCGCAATTCAGCAAGCCTTTCGACAGCTTCAGCAACATTGGCGCATACAGCAGAATGGCATTCCATACGACTGAAGGTGAGCAGATTATGGTAAAAGTGGCATTGTCCCCTGTAAGCATGGAGGGCGCGCAGGCCAACTTGGCCGCGGAGATGCCGGGCTGGGATTTCGAAGGCACGGTAAAGGCTGCGGAGAAGGCATGGAACGAGGAGCTTTCCAAGATCAAGGTCGACACCGACGATGCCGAGGCACGCACCGTTTTCTATACCGCGATGTATCACACCATGATCCAGCCGTCCGTTTTCAATGACGTGAACCGCGATTACAGAGGCGCTGACGACCAGATACACACGGAACACGGCTTCACGAACTACACCACATTCTCATTGTGGGACACCTACCGCGCAGCCATGCCGCTGATGACAATCATCCATCCGGAGAAGATCAATGACATCGCCAACACGATGATAGGCATCTACCGGCAGCAGGGAAAGCTTCCGGTATGGCATCTGTGGGGCAATGAGACTGACTGCATGGTGGGCAATCCTGGCGTCATCGCATTGGCCGACATCCTGGTAAAGGGCTTCGAGGGCTTCGACAAGGAGCTGGCCTACAAGGCATTGAAAGATTCCGAGATGCGTCCGGACAGAGGTCAGGACCTTCGTATGAAATATGGCTTCATTCCTGCCGACAAGAACTTCGAGGAGTCCGTGGCTTACGACATGGAGTACGCCATCGCTGACGGCGCCATGGCACAGGCTGCCAAGTTCATGAACAATGAGGCTGACTACAATTACTTCTTCGACAGAAGTCATTCATACAGAAACTATTTTGACCAGAAGACCTTGTTCATCCGCGGCAAGAACGCTGACGGCAAGTTCATTGAGCCGTTCAATCCTTACCGCTCGGAGCATCGCGCCGACGTATATTGCGAAGGCAACGCATGGCAGTACACCTGGCTCGCGCCGCAGGACTTCGACGGTCTCGTAAAGCTTTATGGTTCAGAGGCCAAGTTCACGGAGAGGCTTGACAGCCTGTTCGCCGCCAAGAGCGAAATCGTGGGCGACAACAAGTCCAGCGACATTTCCGGCCTCATCGGCCAGTACGCGCATGGCAATGAGCCTAGCCACCACATTATCTACTTCTACACGATGGCCCACCAGCCATGGAAGACCGCCGACCTCGCTTCGCGCATCTTCAAGGAGTTCTATTTCAATGATCCTAACGGTCTTGCGGGCAATGAGGATGTAGGCCAGATGTCGGCTTGGTACATTCTTTCAAGCCTCGGCTTCTATCAGGCAGAGCCTGCAAATCCACGTTTCTGGTTCGGCAAGCCTGCATTCAGAAATGCTTCCGTAAAAGTTCCAGGCGGCACGTTCAATGTTACCGCAGAGGGACTTGGCGAAGAGAACAGATATATCCAGAGTATCACCTTGAACGGCGAAGAATACAAGCTCCCGTATATCGAGTACGTAGACATCTTCAGAGGCGGAAACCTCGTGTTCAAGATGGGACCGGAACAAACAGTATGGTATTAAAACATAATTAATTATGGCAAACTATAAAACAGACTCACGAATTGTCCTTACGCTCGACGCTGGCGGTACCAATATGGTGTTCAGCGCAATGCGCGGAGGCGAATACATCATTGACCCTATCACTCTTCCTTCCAATGCGAAGAACCTCGACCTGTGCCTCCAGACCCTGGTCCTGGGCTTCAGCACAGTGATTGACAAACTGGAAGAGAAGCCGGTGGCAATCAGCTTCGCATTCCCCGGGCCTGCCGATTATCCGCACGGAATCATCGGCGGTTACCTTCCGAACTTCCCGTCTTTCCGTGACGGCGTGGCTCTCGGACCGTTCCTTGAGGACAAGTTCGGCATTCCTGTATATATAAACAATGACGGCGACCTCTATGCATACGGCGAGGCTCTCGGCGGAGCGCTTCCTGAGGTCAATGCGCGTCTGGAGGCAGCAGGCAGCGACAAGAGGTTCCACAACCTCATCGGCTATACTTTCGGTACAGGTCTCGGTATCGGTTTCGTCATGAACGGCGAGCTTAACCGTGGTGACAATTCATGTGTGGAGACATTCTGCCTGCCTAATTTCAAGATGCCGGGCTACATTCTGGAGGACAGCGCATCAATCCGCGCCGTGACCAGAGTCTACGGTGAGGCAAGCGGCAACCTGAATCATGGTCTCACCCCGAAGGAAATCGCGGAAATCTGCCACGGAGAGCGCGAGGGCAACAGGGAAGCTGCCATCAAGGCGTTCAATGATCTCGGCGAGGCAGCCGGCGACGGTATGGCCATCGCTGCTTCTCTCTTCGACGGTATCATCTGCATCGGCGGCGGCCTCATGAACAACCACGAGTACATCATGCCGGGCATCCTGAATTCAATGCGTTCGACTGTCAAGACAATGTCAGGAGACACTATCGGAAAGGTTCAGCCTAAGGTTTACAACCTGGATGATCCTGAGGAGTTCGCTGCATTCGCGAAGGGTGACGCGCGCCAGATCAAGGTGTACGGAACGGAGAAGACCGCAACCTACGACCCGCAGAAGCGTATCGGCGTAATGCGTTCAAAGATCGGTGCCAGCAAGGCCATCTCGCTCGGCGCCTACACATTCGCATTAAGCCAGCTTGATAAATAATACTTGAAGCCAGCCGGATCAATGCTGGAGTCGGCATTGGCTCCCGAAAAGGGAGGGGACCCACGCAGTGGGGAGGACCGGCGGAAGTATTGACCCGGCTGGCGCAAAAAAATAAAACAAACAATGTATCCATTAAAATTCAGACCAATACTGAAGACCGTAGTATGGGGCGGCGAGAAAATCGCCCCATATAAGGAAGTCGTTACAGATCAGCACAATATCGGCGAAAGCTGGGAACTCTCCGGCGTAAAGGGCCATGAATCCGTCATTGCCAACGGAGAATTCGAAGGCAAGACCATCACCGAACTGGTAGAACAGTTCAAAGGCAAGCTCGTAGGAGAGAAAGTATATGCCAATACAGGCAATGAGTTCCCTCTCCTCATCAAGTTCATTGACGCGAAAAGCGACCTTTCCATTCAGGTCCATCCTGACGATGAACTGGCTGCCAAACGCCACAATTCCAAGGGTAAGACAGAAATGTGGTACGTGGTAGGCGCAGATGAAGGCGCCCACCTGCTTTCAGGCCTCTCGGAGAAAATCACTCCGGAAGAGTATGTAGAGAGAGTGGAGAACAACACTATCACGGATGTCCTCACTGACTTCAAAGTAAAGGCCGGTGATGTATTCTTCCTTCCTGCCGGTCGTATTCATGCCATCGGCACAGGTTGCTTCATCGCAGAGATTCAGCAGACATCTGACATCACATACCGCATCTATGACTACGGTCGTCTGGGTCTCGACGGCAAGCCACGTGAGCTTCACACCGAGCTCGCCAAGGATGCCATCGACTACAATGTCTATCCGGAGTACAAGACGAATTACACGGAAAAGAAAGATGACGAGAATGTTCTGGTAGAGTGCAAGTACTTCACTACCAGCCAGTACGACCTCGACAAGCCTTTCACGAAGGATCTTTCCGACCTCGATTCATTCCTGGTAGTGATGTGCATCGAAGGCCGCGGCACCCTGACCGACCACGAAGACCAGGACCACACCCTCACCCTCCATCAGGGCGAGACCGTCCTGATCCCCGCCACCTCGAAAGGTGTCACCTTCACCCCGTCGTCCGACATGAAGCTAATCACCAGCTACATCGGCTAAGGCCCTTCCCGGCGGGGCGTTTGCTTAATGTTCCGCCAAATCTGCCGTACCCCGGCGGGACGCGGCCACAGCGCCGTGTCGCAAAGTACTGATATATAACACCTTACAAAACCAGAGCGTGGAAACGTAACCAAAAAAAGGCCGCGTTTCCACGCTCTATCTTAAATGGTATCTGATTATCAACGAGTTACAAAATCACCCGTGGCCGCGTCCTGACCGGGGGGGGTATAGATAATGGACTTAATTTTTTCGATATAGGCGTCTACCTTTGGGAAACAAGGCTCCACATCCTCCTGAGTCCAATCTAAGAAATCATCATAATCGCCAGTATGACGCATATTTTGTAATCGAGCTAACAGAGCACCATCTTCTTTAGTCAAGACACCTGTTCGTACATAATGCTGGCCAATCATTCCAATTGTACCTTCATGTGTTTTCGCCATCAATCCGGCACTAACCAAAAGGGCTGAAGAAGCATAGTTAACGGCATAGGCTAACTCCTTCCAATTGAACATTTTTGTAAAACGGAGTAATACTTCTCTTGCTCCAATCCTCAAAAGAATAAATCAACGGATTAATCTGCTCTCCAACTGACCAACCGTAATCCACGAAAGGATAGGCAAATTTCTCAAAGTCTTCACAAGTAGCTCTTTCTCCATCAATTAGTATAAGGATATCCCAATCGGAATCTACTCTGGCATCTCCACGAGCTCGCGAGCCGAAAAGAATGACTTCCGCCCCCTTCGGCAACACATGAGATGCAATCTCTCTCATTCCGCGTATTATATCCTTTGTACTCATACATTTACAAATCTACAAACTATTTGCAAAAAAACAAACCCCAGCGGGACGCGGCCACGGCGCCGTGTCGCAAAGTGCTGATATACAACATTTTATAAAATCAGAGCGTGGAAACGTAGCCAAAAAAAGGCCTCGTTTCCACGCTCTATCTTAAACGATATCTGATTATCAACGAGTTACAAAAACACCCGTGGCCGCGTCCCGACGTGACTCTACTCCAGACCGCGGGCACGGATAAGGGCATCCGGGTCAGGGTCTGCACCGCGGAACTCGTGGTAGAGGATCATCGGCTCTTCACTGCCGCCCTTCTCCAGGAAGAGAGAACGGAACTTGTTTGCCATTTCAGGATTCCAGAGACCATTGCTCTGCCAGAACTCGAAGGCATCCTTGTCCAGGACCTCTGCCCAGAGGTAGCCGTAGTAGCCGGCACTGTAACCGCCGCCGAAAGTATGGTTGAAATACGTGCTGCGGTAACGTGGGATAATCTCGCCGATAAGCCCCATATCCTTGCACACCTCATTCTCGAAAGCAGTGATGTCCAAGCTATTCCAGTCGGTATCAGGGCCAAGTTCATGCCATTTCATATCCAGAATTGAAGCGGCGCAAAGCTCGGTGGTCATGAAACCCTGGTTGAACTTCAGGGAATTGTTGATCTTGGCAACCAATGAATCCGGAATCACCTCGCCGGTCTGATAGTGATGGGCATACTCGGCAAGAATCTCAGGCTGGAACGCCCAGTTCTCATTGAACTGCGAGAAAGTCTCCACGAAATCGCGGGTCACATTGGTACCGCTCACATCCACGTAACGGCATTTCGTGATCATTCCGTGCAATGCATGACCAAACTCATGGAACGCGGTCTGGACCTCGTCGATGGTAAGCGTTGTCACGGTATCGTCCGGCTGGCCGAAGTTGCAGACATTGATGACGATAGGACGCATGTCCTTGCCGGTAGCATCCACATACTGCTCACGGAAGTTGGACATCCATGCACCGCCACGTTTCGTGCTGCGCGGAAGGTAGTCAGTAAGGAAGAGGCTGAGCTGTGAGCCGTCCGCATCCAGAACTCTGTACACTTTCACCTCAGGATTATATACAGGAAGGCCCTCAACAGGCACAATCTTGATTCCATAGAGCTTTTCAGCTGCAGCGAACACACCCTTGCGGACATTGTCCAACTGGAAATACGGCTTCGTGATATTCTCGTCCAGGTCATACTGCGCCTTGCGCACCTTCTCCGCATAATACCACCAGTCCCAAGGCTGAATCTTCGTACCCGCAGGAAGAATGCCGGCCTCAATGTCCTTGTCCATGAACTTCTGCATTTCAATGACTTCCTCCTTGGCCTTCGCCACTGCTTTCGTCATAATCTTGCCGAGGAAAGCATCCACAGTCTCATGATCGTGAGCCATCTTGTCACTCAAAATCTGGTCAGCGGAACAATCATATCCGAGAAGCTGGGCCTTCTCCGTACGCAGACGCATGATATCCAGGATAACCTGCTTGTTGTCATTGGCATTGTCATGATTGCCGCGGGAAGAATAAGCCTTGAAAGCAGCCTCGCGCTTGGCCCTGTCCTCGCAGGTCGTCATGAAAACAGGATAGCTGGACACTGGAATGCCGATCTCGGACTTGAAAGCATTGCTCTCCGCAAGAAGGTTATTGCCGAACTTCTGCTGAAGCACAGCCAGCTCGGAACTGATTTCCTTGAAACGGGCCTGCTCAGCTTCGCCGAGAGCCACTCCGTTTTTCACGAACCTGTCATAAAGCTTTTTCGTGACAATGTACTGCTCCCTGTCGAGTGCGGAAGAATCTTCCAACACGGCTTTTACACGTGAGAAGAAACCGGCATTCATGAAAATCTCATCAGAAGCGGCGGTAACGAGAGGAGTAACCTCGTCCATCACCTCCTGCATCTGAGGAGTCGCATCCGACTCGGAAACATTGTAAAGCACTCCGAGAGTCTTCGCAAGTATCTGGCCTGAAAGCTCATACGCCGCGATAGTGTTCGCAAACGTCGGAGCCTCCGCATTGGTCACGATAGCATTGACCTCGTCAGCCTGCTGCTGGATTCCAGCCTTTACCGCAGGGACATAATGCTCTAACTTGATCTTGTCAAACGGCGGGAACTGGTCCTCTCCTTTCCACTCTGTAAGAAACGGATTTCCGCCACATGCCGATAGCATCATAACAGCTGCTCCAAATATAAATATCTTTTTCATGCTTACTTAACGATTTCGACACCATCTTTGAGGTCAATGAGGGTGAACTGTGCCTGGCCCTTATAGATGGACAGGATTCCCTTCATGTTGACCTTAGCGTTACCGCTGAGAATAGCCGGATCAATCTGGGTATCTGCGAAACGCGCATAACCGCTGGTGCGGACCTGGACGTCAGAAGAACCCATCTTGAAATACTGGCTCACAGAATAAGCGGATGCATTTTTTATCAATATCGGCTTCACGTCAGTGACCTTGCGTCCGGTATTGGTAGAACCGCTGTCAAACACGCCTGACTCCAAATAATTGATGAAGCCCTGCTTCGACATCGCCCAAGTGGTGACGCCCCAAGTCTTGTCAGAGAAGAAGATACGGTTATCGTTATCCTTCGTGTCCTTGTTAGGATCAATATAGACAAGCAGGAAGATCTCATTTCCGTAGGTCAGGCCGTCAAGTTCCACGTAGCAGCCGAGATTTTCCTCTTTGGTCAAATCAGTCTCGGCCACTTTCTTCGCCGTCAGCGGCGTGCCGATCTCCCCTCTGAACACGTGAGTATCAATCAGATACTGCGCCTCCATGTAAGAAGTCTCATAAGCATTGGTCGGATCCTCGCAGCCAAGCTGGATCATGCCGTTGTACGCGCCAAGAGTAAGACCGCTGCACTTCACATACACCCATTGGCCGAGCTTGTAGTCATTGTACAAGCCATTCTTGCCGAGCTTCAGCTCGATACCCGCGGTTGCGTCCTGGATGTACAAGCTCTTGTAGATATTGCCGGACTTGTCCTCGGAAATAACCTGACCGCCGATGATGATGTCCTTTTCAATGGTAAGAGGCGTACCTTCCGTGTACATCTTCTTGAGCTCCAGAATCGTAGTATTCGGAGTCATCGTGACAGGCTCGTAAATGTCAGCCTCGCCATAATTTCCAGTGAAAACCGGCTCCCACTCGTCGCAGGATGCGAGCAATGCCAACGAGGCGAATGCTGCGCCGATTATGTTATATATCTTGTTCATGCTAGAATCTGAAATAAATGTTCAACATGTAGTTGATTCCGCTCATATAGAAATACTTGGAATCGAATCTGTAGTAACGCTCCTTGCTTACAGTCTTGTCCACGAGACGGGTCTGCTCATATCCGCCCGTACGGACATTCTTGTTGTTCAGGATATTCTTGACCTGAAGCGAGAAGCCCAGCTGGTAGTTTCTCTTGATGTACCAGGACTTGCCCACACTGGCATTGACCATAAGAGCACCCTTGAACTTCTCCTGAGCTGCCATATACTCGATTTCCTGAGGAGTAACCGTTCCGTCAGGGCCGGCGGTAGCCATGTCAGTCCTGTAGAGAGGGTTCATGTCGAGATATGCCTTATCGAACCAATCCACGTCGGCATCCACGAACCAATAGTTCTTGTTCCAAGCGAGACCGAGGCTCGTAGCGAGCTGCGGAGTGCCTGACACATAATGTTTTACGGTCTTGCCTTCAGCAGTCGGATGACTCTTCCAGTAAGGGATGGTCACGCCATAAGTTTCCTCGACGATAGCCGCACTGTTGTCATAAGTCTGGTACATCACAGGGTTGGACGTGTAGACATACTGACCATAAGAAAGCACTCCCTGGAGAGAAAGGTTCGGAACCGGAAGAGGAACCTTGAAACCGAGCTCGACGCCCACATGACGCTCATCCATGCCGCTCATCGCGAAGTTCGTGAACGAGTTCTGCGCATCATCATAGAAGCTCATCACCTTGGACTGGTCCTTGATGGTCGTATAATAACCCGTCACACGGACATCATAGCCGGAATTGCTGTACGCATAGTTCAAATCAGCAGCGAAAGTCTTGCTGGTCTTCAAGTCCGGGACAATGCTGTTTCGGGTTCTAGGTGACACGAATGCCTGGTTGAATCTCGGGGCATCAGCAACATACGCAGCATCAGCATAAACTCTGTGACCGCCTCTGATGACATAGCTGAGGTTCAGCTTGACACCGCCGGTAAGGAAATCCTTCACATCGGACTTGCCGAGAGAAGTGATGGCCTCCTTGGTAATAGGGTCATAAGTCGTGATTTCCGCACCCTCGAACTCCATCGGAGCACCATTGGCATCAAGTCCCGGGAACAATCCCTTTCTCACGAGACCCTCTCTCCAGAACTTGGTGTAGCCGATACGTCCGGCGATGGAAGCATCTAGACCGGCGAAGGTGAAACGGCCTGCTGCCCAAGCCTCTGCGCGACGGACATTGGCATAATAATCATAGCCGTATTTGTCGCCCTTCTTCAATGTCTGGGCCTTGCCGTTCTGCAGATAATAATCCAGATCGTTCTGAATCATAGTAGGATAAGCCGCATAATCGCGTTCAGCGAACTGGTCAATGTTCACGTAATAGTCACCACCGAGGAGATCGTCCAGAATCTTGTAATTCTCGGTACGGTTCCACTTGTATGAAAGACCTCCGGTCAATGTGAAATATTTCAACGGTGACCACTTGGCATTGGCAGCTAAGTTGAGACCCTGCTGGTCGGTCCGACGCTCTTCAATGACATATTTTGATCGCTTGCCTGCCTCTGTGGTATTCATGGTATTGACAGCATAGAGCCTGTCCCAATTGATATGGGTGATGGAAGGAATGTCCATTGTCCAAGCCTCCTTGGCCCATGCATACTTCATGAAGTTCACGCGGTTGTAGTCGGAGTTCTCCATGAAGAAATAGCTAGGAAGATTCCTGTAATAATCAGGTCTCGGGTCCGGTGCGTCATACCAGTCCAATGCGGTATAACCATTCTTTCCGAAGCGGTAAAGCATTGTAGCTGAAACCTTGAGCTTCTTGGACTCCGGTGTGAAGTCGTATTTCAGGATGGCAATAGGCTCGTGGGTCTTCTTCACGCGGGCATTGCGCACCTTGCCGTTGTAATAACCCCAGTTGGAGTTGTACATGTTGTCGCCCATAAGGTCGTAAACCTCCTGGGTGGAACCGTTCTGCGCACCCCTCTGACCAGGAGCCGCCATGAAGGTCAATCCAAGTTTGTGCTCCTCGCCGAATTTCTTCTCCACGGAACCGTAGTAGCCGAATGAACGGTAATAAACGCCCTTGATCCAGTCATTGCCGCCGAGACGCGCAGATGCGCTGAATGCGTATGACCAGCCGTTGTCCAGCTCGCCTGAAGAATAAGTCATCATGAGACGGAGTCGGTACAATGCGCTGTTGGTCAGCACGCTACCTCTCCAGCCGGTGCGGACCTTCGATGCCATCGGGTCAATGTTGGTGAGTCCGTTGTAGCCACCGAAGCCATAGTCGGAAATCTCTGAACCGTTTACACTTTCCTTGCTGCGGACAGCCTCGTTCAGACCGCTCCACAAAGAGTAAGGAGTGTAGCCGGTAATGGCGTCGTTCATTCTTACGCCTGCCATGTAAACATCCTGGGACTCACTGGAATAGCCACGTACGCGGAAACGTACCGAGCTGAAATTGTATCCTGCGATGTTGTTGAACACGTCATTCTGACCGAAGAGAATGGTAGGGCTGTCCTGATATCCGGAGTCATCCAGATCGAATTCGGTGAAGCTGGCATCATCCACCTCTCCCACCTTGCGGGCCGGGGTCAATGACAGTTTGAACATGTTCTTCACATAACCGTCATTGACGGTAACATTGACTCTGGACTCCATGTAGTCCGGGGTCTGGATCACGAGGTCATACATGCCGTCCTTCAGGGAAGGAATCATGAATGTGCCGTCCGGGGCAGTCTTAACCGTAGCTATCTCGGTCGAACCTGAATAAAGTTTCAGGACGGCGCCGTCCACCGCTGCCTTGGAGGACCTGTCCACGATCGTTCCCTTCACGCCGCCGGTGTAAGTCTGTGCAGACATCACCATGGCCAGGAACAATGCCGGTATAGCCAAAAGCTGTTTAGTATTCATATTGTTGATTATTTGTTACTTACGATTATATATGTCGGATAGTGGTCGCTGTAGCCGCCGATGAATGTTCCGTTCGAGAATGTGCGGAAAGGCGTTCCCTTGTACTGGCCTTCCTGCTGTGTCATGAACGGCTGGCTGAACACACGTCCGTAATATTTATTCTTTACGATAGGCTGGATTTTAAGCTCGCCCTTAGGGGCATTGGACATTGCTTCATTGACCAGGATGATATCGTAGATGTTCCAGGTTCCCCTGTATGCGAGTGAGCCGTAGCCCGCCTTCAGCATTGACAGGAACGGGGAGAAGAAGTCGTATTTGCCGACCTCGGCAATGGTCTCCTTGCCGTGCATGTACTTGACCATACTCTCGTCGGTAGGGTTGTCGTTCATGTCGCCCATCACCATGATCTTGATTCCCGGGTACTGTTTCATCAGTTCCAATGAGTGTTCATAGATGATTTCAGCGCCGCGGCTTCTGAGGTCCTGTCCTTTGCCGCCGATACGTGACGGAAGATGGGCAACGAAGAACGCGAACATCTCGCCGTCAAGCAATCCCCTGACCATCAGGATGTCACGGGTGCGGAAATAGTCCTGGCCTTCCTTGTCCATGGTGAAGGTGATGGCCGTGGAATTGAAGTCAAACGGGATGGACTTGCTCTCTTCTACCGTGAAATATTCCGGTCTGTAAAGCAATGCCACATCGACGCCTCGTCTATCCGGTCCGTCGTAATGCACTATCTGGTAGTTCGCCGCCTCGATTTCCGGCTGGTTCACCAGGTCTTCCAGAACATGGCGGTTCTCCACCTCGCTGAGTCCGAGCACTGCATGATATGCCTTGTTCTCATCAGCCATAGCTCTGATGACGGTAGCGATATTATGGAGTTTCTTCTCGTATTTCGGCTCGGTCCACTTGTTCTTGCCGTCCGGAAGAAATTCGTAGTCGTTCTTCCCGTCGTCATGGTAAGTGTCGAAAAGGTTCTCGACATTATAGAAGCCCAATACATAGCGTTTCGGGCCGCCCGCACCTGACGTTGTCGCCACAGACATCAGCACAAGCGTCAGGATTACGTAAAGTATTCTTTTCATTATCAATGTTTTTGTGTTATTGCGTTCTAGTTCCACCACCAGTTGATGGTCTTAGGGTCTTCGGACTTGACCTGCGCCGCCGCATCCTCGCCGATTTTGGCAGGAAGGTTTGCGAAATAGGTGATTCCTGTTACTTTCTCCAAATCACTGATAGACATTGCATAAGGCTTGAAGTTATTATTGTCGCCATATCCTTTGTGCTCCAGAAGAATCGCGCAGGCTGAATAACCTGAATGGCCGATTGTGGAGTTTCTGCTGTATCGCAGAACCGCCTTGTAGTAATGAGTCGGAACGGTGACGCTCTTTCCTTCATTATCCCTTGCGGTCTTTGTGCTGCCTTTCGTAATACATCCGGTTACCACATAGCAGGTATCGGCCCTGTTGGCCCACGAACGGACTTTGCTTTCGAGATTCGCCCAGGACTGCTGGTTAAGCTCAGATCGCTGCGGAGTCATATTCGTGCCATAGAACGTCGTTACGTTTGCTGCGTAATTCAATCTGTCAGCAGACGGCAGCTGATGTCCTCTGTCATAACCGCCTCCAAAGCCTTTGTATAGGACTGGCTGGCACGTTTTGGGAAGGAGAGGGTCCAATCCCCAGGCATCGGTACGTTTTCCGGAACCGATAGACCAGGAATTGAGATGATATGCCACCCACGGAGCGACCAGCGCATCATAGTCCCACGCAAATGAGTAATTTCTGATTTTCACAGAACCAATAGTCATACTATGGGTAAAGTGTCCATATTTGGAATCCTTCGGCATCGCCGGCAATTCCATCCATCCTGTCGTAGAAGCAAGATTTCCTCCCGGCTGTTCCCCGGTATTGCCGCCAGTATTGCCGCCGGTGCCGCCGCCTCCAATTTCTTGACCGCTCTGGGCGATTGTCAATTCTGCTTTCCCCGACGCCGATGTCAATGTAAGAACAGCCGTGCGGGCCATCTCACTTGTATTCGCTTCGACTTTAAGCGTAACCGACTTGTCGCCAGTGCCAGTTGAAGGTGTCACGGAAGCCCATTCCGCCGGCTGGTCCTCGGGGTATTCTATCGTTATCGACCAATCCCCGGAAGCCTGCACATGAAGGAACTGGCTCTTCTTCCCAGCTCCCATCGGATTAGTCACGACCTCAAGTTCCGGAGGGACGGTGTTGTCAGTTTTATTGTTACAAGAACACACAAAAGGCACTGACACCAGAAGTGCCAATGCCCATTTAGATATTTGATTCAATGTTTTTTTCACTAGAAATCAATGTTTTACAGCCACACAACCAGCTCGCGCCGATGTCAACTGTTTTAGACGGACAAAGGGCAACCCAGTTTTCCGGGCACCCTTTTAATACCAAAAGTATAGTCCTATTATTATTCTGCGTTGATTGCGAACAATAAAACCCTTGCAGCCGCAGTTGTAGTAATCTCTACATTAGTATCAGTTGCAAGTTTAGAAGGAAGTTCAATCGTCAGGAGATCTGAATCCTTTACAGTAATATTGTATGGCGCGTTACCTGCAACATCTGTATTCACCGCGAGCTCTTTTTTAGCAACTTCTTTATCACCAATTGTAGCAACTAGCGTCGCTGCTTTAGTTTTGTTCCAACTGAAGCCATAGAATGTAACCTTCGTTGTTCCGGCAGGAAGTGTAAGAGTTGCTTTACCAGCCTCATCTTTTTTACCCAATTTCAGAACTTGGCTTACTTCCTCTCCATTTACCACCGCCGACTGCTTGCTGTTACCGCTCGATGATCCATCATACGAATTAGCTCCAAGTGTCCATTTCACATTGCTCGTAAATTTGCCCGTTACAGCAGCAGATTTTCCGTTATGTGTCAGAACTACAGTATAAGACTTGGTCGCAACCTCTTCTGTTGTAGAAACAGTAAGATTCACCGTCACATCCTTTTCAGTTTCATTGGCAGCAAACTTGACAGTCACTGTTCCTGCACCATCACCCGAAGCAGGAGATACTGTATATGCAGCATTGTCAGAAGAAACTGTCCACTTTACATTGCCCTTTACATCGAAAGAAGCAGAAGTATCACCAGCCTTTGCTGTGAGCGCGGTAGTGCTTACGGAAAGCCTAGGAGTTGTGGTATCCTTCTCAAGTTTCTCGCAGTAACCGCTGGTCATCTCAATGGTTCCGCTATATTCATCCCTAAATCCGACCACGGTGAGTTTATCACCAACTTCAGCACCGAGTTCCGAGAAGGATGTATTCGCAGCATCCTTGTCTTTCTTAACACCATAAATCAACACTTCGCCAGTATCATCTCTAAGTTTAAGATTTCCATAAGTAGGATTCTGGATTTCGGTAATTGTTCCTGAAACTCTATATTTTTTTGTTACACTTTTTTCGGCTGCAATAAATTCCGCAACAGTCGCATTGACGATTTCTACCGGAGCTGTAGCCTCTGTAAATGAAAGGAACTGAGCTTTAACGACTTCGTGCTGGCTTTTGGTAGCAAAATAATCGTAAAGACCTGCTATTTCGACTATACCGCCATCCTTAACTGCAGACCATGCCGATTTGTCTGCCACACTATAAACGTAGATTGTCCCGGTTTCATCAGTAAGGTCAAAACTGCAATATGTCGGATTAAACTTGCTTACAGTACCTTTCAGTTTATAATATGTGCTCTTATTGGCAGCGGCAATGAATTCCGCTACAGTCTTGGACTCAGCCTTGGTGTAATCTGTGCCCGGCTCTGGAGTTTCTCCGCCGCCTGTGCTGCCGCCGGTTCCGAGGTCAATGCCCTTGGAGAAGTCGATAACGGTACCGGCTGAAGCTGCTACGCTAAGGTCGAGGTCATCAAGACGATATGAGCTCGCAATATCCGCCTTGATATAGATGCTGAGAGAGGATGTTCCTTCTGGAACAGTGAAGTTGGATTTCGCAAGATCCCATCTTCCTTCCTTATCCCCATTAGGGAATGCATATTCAAGTTCAACCCATTTCTTGGCATCGTTGCTGATATATACATGGAACTCATCATGTTTGAAAAGACTACCATTATCCTGATTGTATTTTTCAGCACCAAATGACAATGTATAATTAACTTCTGAGGAAAGTTTGATTCCTTGAACTGAGAAATACGCATCAGAACCGAAGAAAAGGTTATTAGCATCAGAACCGCTATAATCGGAATAACTACTGCCAGATGTGGAATTCGAACGAACAGTTACTGCGTTATAAGCATACGTTTCACTACCTGCTCCTGAACCTTTAGCGTTTTTCCAGCCCTCAAAGCTGTCGAGGAACGGCCATTTTGTATCTGTTTTAGTTGCTTTTTCTTTATCGAAATCATTGTGATAAACAATCATTTCAGAAGCAGAACCTGTACCTTTCTGATTGACGGTCAGAGTCTTGGCGTCGAATCCGATGGTAAACTTGATGTCTTGTGAACGGTCCATTCCGGTATTCTCCAGAACAGTAACGATCACCTCTTTGTTTTCAGCAGGATTTCCGGACTTAGGGTCTACTGCGATCCAGTCAGGAACATCGGTAACATTCCAGTCCCTGGTAGCAGTCAGTTTGATGGTCTGTGAACCGCCATCTTTCTCGAAATCAAGGGTTTGTGTAGAAAGCTCTATTGAAGGAGCGCCTGTAGGTCCATCATTTTTATCATCGCAGCTCTGCGCGAAAAGCATTGCTGTCAATGCGAATGAACCTAAAAACAAATTTTTAAGTTTCATATTGTTGCTATTTTAGATGAATACTAATCAAAACAAGTTTACAAATATAGTTCGCGGTTACGAATTTCGCAAATTAAATCGTTAAATATTTTGCTCGTCTTTTCGGTCTATATTCCTTTCCTCATCAGTCGTGTACACCCAGTACACTCCTTCTTCGAAAAGGAATCTATCCTCGATAATACTTCACAAATTGTTACCAACATATTTATGCCTACTTGATTTTGTAAAATAATTACTACCATATTGATTTTTATTGCTATTTTTGCAGATAACAGATACCATTGTATGTATTACGAATATATCCCGGAGAGCATTGACGACATTTTGAAGGTAATGGCGGCCAATGCGAAAAAACGTCGTCTTGAAAAAGGCTGGACCCGCAAATATCTTTGCGAGAGGTCCGACGTCCCTGTTTCCACCATAGCGAAATTCGAGAGCCTCCACACGATTTCCCTGGCTTCCTATGTAGCCATAGCCAAGGCCCTGGGCTATTCATCCGACATGAAAAAGCTCATGTCCGAAGCCATCTTCACCACAATGAAGGAGCTCGACACCATCAACAACAACAAAAACAGAAAGAGAGGTCAACGTGAAAATCATAAATAAACTTAGCGTACATATGGAAGGCCGCAAAGTCGGTGAACTTGCAATGGCTCCCGACAACAGGCATTGCGTATTTCAATATTCAAGAGAATGGCTGGCTGACGGATTTTCCGTTTCACCTCTGGAATTACCTCTGCGCCAGGACCTTTTCATTGCACAGAAAGACTCATTTGCAGGCAATTTCGGAGTATTTGACGACAGCATCCCGGACGGATACGGCCGCTACCTGCTTAGCCGGCTTCTACGTAAACAAGGCATTGACGCTTCGACATTGACCCCGGTGCAGATGCTGAGCATCGTGGGCGAATCCGGTATGGGAGCATTGGCCTACCTGCCTGAAACTTTTGTGGGCGAAGACAAGGCGTTGCCTGAACTGGATGAGCTTCAAGATTTAGCTTTCAATGTCCTGTCGGAGAAGTCGGACAAGGATGAAGATGTTTTATACTTCAATAGCGGAAATTCCGGTGGGTGCCGTCCGAAATGCCTGATGAAAGATGATGAAGGAGAGTGGCTGGTAAAGTTCCGGCACGTTTATGATCCTGCTGATTTCGGCAAGATGGAGTACGATTACAATGTGGCGGCCGCTGCTTGCGGGATAGAAGTCCCGGAATTCAAACTCATTGACAATAAATATTTTGCGTCCAAACGATTCGACGTCCGAGACGGAAAACGCCTTCATGTAGCGACTGCCGGCGCATTGCTTGGGCTGTCATTGAATGAACTTACGATGGACTACCGGAATCTGCTGCATCTGACGGGCTTCCTGACGCAAGACCCTGCCCAGGTCGAGCAGCAGTTCAAAAGAATGGTTTTCAATGTCATAGCCGAAAACAAGGACGATCATCCGAAAAACTTCAGTTTCATTTGCGAAGCCGGCGCCTGGCGCATAAGCCCGGCATACGACCTGACGCTCTGCCGCGAAGGCTACCGAGGCGAGCATGCGACATCAGTAATGGGCAACGGCCTCCCCACCAAGGCAGACCTGGTCAATGCCGGCACAGACATCAAAATACCGGAGTCCCGCTGCCAGGAAATCATCGAAGAAATCGCCGCCACATGTGAGAGACTGCTGAAAGGATAAGCACACAGGTTTTTGTCTGCTTTTTCCGAAACATAAAACGGGCGGCCCGGTTAGGGGCGCCCGCATTTATATTTAGAATGGGAGATTATTTCTTAACCTCTACCCATTTCTGCTCGTAGATAAGAAGCTGCTTATCAGACTTGAATACTGAAGGAATACATACTACATCTACTTTGGCATCTTTAGCTGCCTGAATGTACATGTAAATTTTATCTTCACCGAACTTTCCGGTACTCTGAATCCTCAGCGCGAATGTATTGGTACCATCGGTAATCTTTCCGTTACTCTTTACCTCAGAATATTTGGCGTCGATTTCAGTCTCAACCTTAGCATCTGAGATTTTCACGTAACGGTTGATATAATAATCAAAATTAGCGTTCAACTCAGCAAGAGTAACAGCCTTCGGTTCTACCTTGCTATCTTCAGGAGTCGTGACAGTAGCCAGCTGAAGATTAAATGCAGTAGCCTCAGGAAGATTATTATAAGCATAACCTTTACCCCATACACGTCCGTCGATTACCTGACCGACCTTGAGAGCAACACTATTGTCGTACACAAGGAGTCCGCCAGTTTCATCCTCGATGAAGGTGTTGCTGCCATTCTTATATGTTACCTTTGCTCCTTTGAGAATATGATCAAATTTAGCAGGTTTTTTCTTATCTGTCGATGTCTTGAGAACAGCGTTGACAGCCGCAATTCCGCCTTCAGCAACAGTTGAAGATCCTAACTGGGTAATGCTGACAGGAAGTATAGTCTGATCCTTCTTTTTGGTGCTCTTTAAAACTACAGAAGCTGTTCTGTCTGCGCCAGTGGCGTTTTCTTCAACATTGACTTTGAAAGTAAGATTACCCTTGCCGTCAGAAGTGTAACCGTTGCCTTCGATAGTCAGCCAATCTGAATCTGTCTCGAATGAAAGGCCGTCGCCTTTCTGAACCACTTTAAGTTCGAAAGATGTAGCCTCTTTTGCAAGGAATTTGTTTACATCGTCGCAAGCAAGAAGAGCTTTCTTTACGGAAATAAATGTAGCGTCAACGAGTTCAATGGTAGAACCATAAGTTTTTCTCGGGCCCTCGACCACAACTTCATCACCTACAGCGATGTTGAATGAGTTCCAGTTATATGAGCCAGTAGCATCTACCGTACCGTAAATCATAATGCTATTGCCTTCGCTGTCGGACATATCCCAGTTTCCATAATTAGTGTTGGAAATAGCTGTACAAAAACCCTTTACACGATATGTCTTGCCGTCAGTGCCGTCGATTACATCTTTTACGGAAACGTCCTTCACCTCCGGCGCACCAGCTGTCTGGGCTACGATGACGTTCTGAATCTTGTCACCTGCTTTGATCTGAAGAGCAGAAGATCTGCTGTCTGTTGTCGCATCTGCGTGGAAAGTCACCTTGGTTTTTCCTTTGGAACCGCTTCTTGCAGATACCGTGAACCATGAATTGTCCTTCAAGTCCAGCTGTTTGGTAGGGACATAGTATTTCACTACACCCTTCTCATCATCGAGTTTTTTCTCTTCAACATCGAAATCAATGTCGAATGTCCAATCTTCCGATGCAGTTATCTCTACAGTTACATCTCCACCCTTTTCAGGAAGCGTGATATATGACTGGGAGACTTTAATGTTGTCAAGCTCAAGCGTGTCATTTTCAGAACAGCTTGCCAGCATTGTCATAGCAGCGATTGCTGCCGGTATTATATATTTAAGTTTCATATAAGTTCCCGAATGAATTAGTTGAACATATATTTGATACCGATAGAAGCATACCAGCACTGACCGATAGCATGGTTCGGAGTGAAGGTCTTGGTGTTACCGGTAACGCCCTTAGGAGTAGAGAATTTCGCATATCCGTCAGCGTCAGCACCTTCATACTTGAGAATCCTGGCCTCTGTACCGATAGCAGGATTGAGGATCTTCATCACACCCCAGTTTGAATTGAAGATATTCAAGAGATTCTTGATATCGAAACCAAGCTGAAGGATATTGGTGGTCTTTCCTGCTTTAACCTTGAAGTCGTGCTTGTAGCTGAAATCTACTCTGTGCACCCATGGCGAATATACGCTATATGCTTCAGCGTACTTGCCCTGATGCTTGCTGAGGTATTTGTCCTTGTGGACGAATGCCATGAACCTGTCTCTGTCGTCATCGGAAACGAAACGGAAGTCACCGTTCTTGACCTGAGCGTCAGTAGGGATGTACACTGCGTCGTAAGCATAACCGTCACCATTCATATCGTTTGACAGCATATATGAGTAGTTGCTTGAGCCGCGCCAAGTCTCATATATGAGGCTGAAGTGGTTACCGCAATGGTCATTGTGAGTTACAGAAGCGATGAATCTGTCTGGAATGACGTTGATTGCATTGTGCAGATCAATGTAGTTAGGACCAGCTACTGTAGGCACATAAGTAAATGCAGACTCCGCATTGGAACCAGGCATACTGGTGATTTCCTTGGAAGCGGTATGAGTGTAGGCAGCCATGATATTGACCTCAGGAATAGGGGTCATATTGACGGTTGCGCTTGCAGAATATCCATATCCCTTGTTCGTATTTTCAAGGACGAATGCGCTCGTTCCGTTACGGAATGAATCAGGATAAATAGGACGATTGTCCACGCCATTGAATTTAGCATATGAACCAGCGTCTTTCATACTCCAGTCAGAAATCATAACGCCATTGATAGTCTTGTTGAAGATTCCCTCAACTGAAACTGAGAATGGGAATGAGGTAGGAATAGCATAATCTACTGCCAATGAAGTCTTCCATACCTGAGGCATCTTGAACTTATTGTCCACCGCACTGATTGAAGAAGGAACTGTTCCATCCTCCGGCTTGTAGTTGGCTGGATATCCGAGTCCGAGAAGTTTCTGGTAAAGTGCATTGGTTGTCACCTTGCCGTTGGCATCTGTAACCAATCCGCCTGCAAACTCTGCCATAGTGAAGCCTTTCTTTGCAGCATTCTTGGCATTGATCTGAGCCTGATACTGCACTGAACCGCTATTGGTAGGCATATTGGTGAAGAACACGAGAGGCAGACGGCCAGAGAAGAGACCGGTACCACCACGAACCTTCAGGCTCTTGTTGTTAAACACATCCCAGTTGAAGCCGACTCTTGGAGAAATTGCCAGCTGAGCGCCAGGCCATTTGCCCGTGTCAATGTGGGTCTCCTTGAAATCTTTAGCTTTCGGATAGTAGTTGAGTTTCAGGATGGCATTGTTGGTAACGACATCCTTGTTGTTGAAGAACAAACCGTCGAAACGAACACCGTATGTAAGTTTGAAGTTCTCGCGTACAGACCATTCGTCCTGAGCATAGATACTTGCCTGGCTGAAACGTACACGTGCAGCAGGGTTTTTCTCTCCATTGTAACCATAGGTAAGGTTCACGATTTCAGGAGCGGCGCCATTGAGGAAATCATCAAGGCTGCTGTAACGGTAATAACCGGTACCGTTTCTCATATAAGCGTTGTCAGCCATCTGATATTCATACCGGAGACCTCCTGTAACCTTGTGGCTTCCAAGATACCAGGTGAGGTCATCTCTTACGTTGGCAATGGTATTGTGCACCGCATTGTTCCAAGAGAAGAGCTCGTATCCGAGAGCCATGTAGTTCTGTCCTGAACCATCCAAGATGTCGATGAACGGGAACTCGCTTGAGCCTGTGCTACGTGTATCGTCCAATTTGGAGAATGTAGCGAGGAACTGATTTGAAAGGTTGTCAGTTATGCGGCTGTTCAAGTCGAGGGAAATAGAATGTACTAAGTTGTCGATTGCATACATTGAGTTTGCAAATGACATGGAGTACTGTGATGTACGGGCGCCTGAAGCACGGGTACCACCGTCCATAGATGTCTTGTTAGGCGCATTCCAACCTCTGTTCAATGTGTAGTTGTAACGAACTGCGAGGTGGTTCTTGTCATTGATGTTCCAGTCGATGCGGGCAAGAATCTTCTGGTTGCTCTCGTCAGCAGGGAAATTTGTATAAGAGCCGGTATCATAACCATATTTATCTTTTACGAAATCTGAAACTTTCTGCAAATCAGAGAGTTTTGTGCGGGAAATATAGTTATTGGCATCCTCCTTTCCGTCCTCGGAACCTCTCCACCTGTTTGCGATAGTAGGGGTGTTCACATACTCGTAGTTCACGAAGAAGAAGAGCTTGTTCTTGACGATCGGGCCACCGAGTGTGAATCCATAAGTTGTGGTGCGGTCTTTGGCGCGTGCGCCTGTAATCTGCTCTCCACATATTGCATCACCACGAAGATTCTCATTCTTATGATACACATAAGCGGTTCCCTTGAATGTGTTGGTTCCTGATTTAGTGATGGCATTGATTCCTCCACCGATGAAGTTTGTCTGACGAACGTCAAATGGTGAAATAACCACCTGCATTTCTTCGATGGCGTCGATTGAGATAGGACTGCCACCTCCAGGAAGCTTTTCGCTGAGACCGAAGTTGTTGTTGAAGTTGGCACCGTCCACAGTGAAATTTGCGGTACGTCCGTCAGCTCCGGCGAATGACATTCCGTTTCCTCCATACGGAGAAAGTCTTGTCACATCAGTAATGCTTCTTGAAACCGTAGGAAGCGCAGCAATCTGAGAGTTGTCAATGTTGGTAGCTGCACCTGTATTCTCATTGCTGAACTTGGATTTCGCGGTACCAATGACAACAACCTGCTCAAGGAATTCTGTTGATTCCTTAAGTGTTGCGCTAAGGTTGTAAGTCTCAGCAAGCTGGAGAGTTACATCCTTGAAGAGAAGCGAATTGTAACCGACTGAGGAGACCTCTACCTTGTAAGGTCCTCCGGCACGCATACCATTGATGGTATACTGACCATTCTGGTTAACAATAGCTCCGTAAACAGTACCGGAAGGCTCGTGAGTAGCTACCACAGCTGCTCCGACTACCGGTTCTCCTTTTTCATCAGCAACGCGTCCGTTCATTGAAGACGTTGTCACCTGTGCATAGGCTAGCGTACCTGCCAACATTGCGATGCCGGCAAGTAACAAATGCTTTAATGAATAATTCATAGAGGTAATAATTGTTATTATACTTTGAATGCAAATTTAGGTCTTTTCTTACAAATATAAAATACTAAAACCATTAAAGTTCAATGTTTTTTGTTTCAATGATGTTAATTTTTAGGTCAGGCGGCGCTTTTTCCAGTTTTGAACAAGTTGGCATACGGCAGGAGTTGTCAATTATCTCTTTACCTCCTGACTATCAGACCATTATGAGGATTCTTGAAGACGAAAAGTCATGCCAAGTCCCATAAAAAAACATGGGACTTGGCAGGGGCTCATTTTCACAAAACATTGATTATCTTTCAGTTAGGAAAAAAATTAGCCTGCCAACTTGTTCAGAAACCCCACGCCTGGTACCCACTTGTTCAGGAACACCACTCCTGCCACTGATTGCGAAACTCGATTAAAAATATTTTGCAGATATGGATAAACATTGTACCTTTGCAAGACCGATGTGGAGAGATTTGCCTGCTTGCAACCACGTTAAAAAATGCTAAAATGTTGACATTCAAGACCTCGTGAGCATTGAGGTCGCTTTTCATATCAATGTTTTGTGTTTTTGTGACGTCTCCACATCAGTGGGGCGTTTTTTTGTACCCGGACGACTGTCAGGAGCCGTAAAAAGCATTGACGCAGACACCTGAACCACCTGCGCGGAACGAATTAAAAAGTATTGGACATGAATTATTTATTTACATCAGAATCTGTATCCGAAGGACACCCGGACAAGGTGGCCGATCAGATTTCAGACGCAATTCTGGATGAATTCCTCAGACAAGACCAGGAATCCAAGGTAGCCTGCGAGACATTCTGCAGCACCGGCCTCGTGGTAGTAGGCGGCGAAGTCCGCGCAGAACACGCATACGTAGACATTCAGTCGACCGTGCGCAATGTCATCAACCATATCGGCTACAACAAGGCCGACTACATGTTCGACGGCAATTCATGCGGCGTGCTTTCGGCAATCCACGAGCAGAGCGCCGACATCAACAGAGGTGTCGTACGCACGGACCCTGAAGAGCAGGGTGCCGGAGACCAGGGAATGATGTTCGGCTACGCTTGCCGCGACACCGAAGAATTCATGCCGCTGCCGCTCGCGCTTTCACACCTCACGCTCCAGGTGCTGGCAGACATCAGGAAGAACAGCATCGACCTCATGCCATACCTCAGACCCGACGCGAAATCCCAGTTCACCATCGAATATGACGAGAACAATCACCCGGTACGCGTACACACCATTGTCGTTTCCACCCAGCACGACGAATTCGTCGCTCCAGAGCTCGGAAAGATGGGGTACAATGAAGCCGTAAGCCAGTTCGGTCAGGAGAGAGTGGACAAAGCAATGCACGATAAAATCGAGAAAGACGTAAGGGAAATCCTTCTGCCTAAGGTAATTGCGGCATTGCCGGCACAGACTGCGGCTCTTTTCGACGGCAATTTCATCCTTCATGTGAACCCAACCGGAAAATTCGTCATCGGAGGCCCTCATGGCGACACAGGTCTTACCGGACGTAAGATTATCGTGGACACCTATGGCGGACGCGGCGCTCATGGCGGCGGAGCATTCTCAGGAAAAGACCCGTCTAAGGTAGACCGCTCGGCAGCTTATGCGGCAAGATATATCGCCAAGAACCTGGTGGCAGCCGGCGTGGCTGACGAAGTCCTGGTGCAGCTCGCTTACGCAATCGGTGTGGCAAAGCCTGTCAGCATCTTCGTAAACACTTATGGCACAGCTACTCACGGTCTTTCCGATGCAGCTATCGCTGAGAAGATAGGAGAGATTTTCGACCTTCGTCCGGCAAAAATCATAGAGAAGTTCCAGCTGAAGAACCCTATCTATGAGCCGACGGCAAGCTATGGCCACGTGGGCCGCAAGCCTTACACGAAGTCTGTAAAGGTAATACGCGACGGAAAGGAAGTGAACAAGGTCCTCCAGTTCTTCGGCTGGGAACTGCTTGATTCCGTCGACAAGATTAAAACGGCATTCGGACTGTAAAACTCTCCGAGGCGAAACACCTGCTACTCGCCGCGTTCCATTTCGCGACGGAGGTCTTTCTCCTTGATAGACTGACGTTTGTCATACTGCTTCTTGCCTCGTGCGAGTGCAATGTTCAGCTTGGCATAGCCGTTTTCCGATATGAAGAGCCTTACCGCTACGATGGTGAGGCCCTTTTCTTTTACCTTCTGCTGCAAGTGTATCAATTCACGTTTCTGAAGCAGCAGTTTACGGTCACGCAGAGGAGCATGCTGTCCCCACGAGCCCCACGCATAAAGGGCGATATTGATGCCGCGCACATAAAGCTGTCCCTTCTCGAAATAGCAGAAAGCATCTGACATAGAGGCCCTTCCGGCACGGATTGATTTGATTTCCGTTCCGTAAAGGACAATGCCGGCAGTGTAGTTCTCCAGGAATTCGTAGTCGAACGAAGCCCTCTTGTTGTTTATGTTCACTCTGCTTTTCTTCTCTTTCGCCATGACAATCTTTCTTTTACAAGCCATTACAGCTTCATTGTGCGGAACTGCAAATTTATCGTTAATTTTGCAGAAAACAGCAAGTCGCCGTGTAATTTTTCAGGACGGCCGGCTGCAATCACTAACATTGACATCAAAATGCCGACGAAGAATCCATACGGAAACATGATGATCGCAGATCTGCCGGAGCCGGAAACAATCCGCGCGGAAGAACTGCTCGAACTCATTGAAAATAAAAGCATTGACCTTATTTGTGTACTGGGGCCGACGGCTTCGGGGAAGACGCGGTATGCGGTGGAACTGGCGCGCGAACTGAACCGCCTGAGGGCAGAACGGGAGGGAAACATTGGCCCAGACAGGGCCGGAGCGGAGATTCTTTCGGGCGATTCGCGGCAGGTTTATCGCGGGATGGACATCGGCACGGGGAAGGATTTGAGCGAGTACGGGGAGATTCCGTATCATCTCATCGACATCGTGGATGCAGGGACGAAGTTCGACCTGTATCAATATCAGCGGGCGTTCGAGCGGGCGTACAATGATATCCGCAGCCGTGGCGGCATCCCTATATTATGCGGAGGCTCAGGACTTTACCTCGAAGCGGCGACCTGCGGTTATTCGATACCGGACGTCCCGCCGAGTCCGGAGCTGAGGGCAGAGCTGGAGGAAAAAACGACTGACGAGCTGGTGTCAATGCTGGCGTCAATGAAGCCGTTGCACAACAAGACAGACATCGATACCAGACAGAGACTTATCAGGGCATTGGAAATCGCGATTTATCAGAAGAATCATCCGGTGGAGAATACGAGCTACCTGCCGAAGAACACATATTACATAGGTACGCTCGTGTCGCGCGAGGAAAGGAACAGGCGAATTGACGCGAGGCTGGATGCCAGAATCACGGAGGGCATGGTGGATGAGGTCCGCAGGCTTCTGGAGAGCGGCATCCCGGCAGAGAACCTGACTTACTACGGGCTTGAGTACAAGTTCGTTACGCAGCACGTTCTAGGAGTGCTGACGCTGGATGAGATGAAAACTCTTCTGGGAAATGCGATTCATCAGTTCGCCAAACGGCAGATGACTTGGTTCCGTGGCATGGAGCGCAAGGGCATCCGCATCCATTGGGTCGAACCGTAGACCTACTCGCCGGAACCTGGTGCCGGATGGGCGCAATGGCCCGGCAGAAAGCGTGGAGCCTCGGCGGCGCGCCAGTAGACGGCATCGAATTCAGGGTACGTATACGAGCCTTCGTGGTCTATCGTGAAGGCGGTGTAATTTATCTTGAAACCCTGAGAGAGAAAGTTCTGCTCATAGAAAGTCTGTACTTCGAACAATGCATCCACGGCAGCTTTTCCGCACACGGACGAGAACTCCGAAGAGTACAGCGATTCACGTCCCGATGTGGCATCGCCATTCCCGTCAGACACACCGTAAAGATCTGATGTAGAAGCAAGTACATGAAGACTGTTCGCTTCACACACCGCTTTCGTATATTCATAGAGGAACGTGCTGTCGGTCTTCAGATGAATGATACCGCCCGGCTTGAGGAAACGGCGGTAGCGCTCCAGGAACATCGGGCTGGTAAGACGGCTGTTTTCGCTCTTCATCTGCGGATCGGAAAAAGTCAGCCAAATCTCCGAAATCTCGCCGGGAGCGAAAAATGCTTCAATAAATTCAATGCGGGTGCGCAGGAAAGCGACATTCGGCAATCCGGTTTCGGTCGCATATTTGGCACCCTTCCAGAGTCGTGCGCCCTTGATATCCACACCGATATAGTTCACGTCCGGATTCCGCTCCGCGAGCGAAGTCGTGTACTCCCCTTTTCCGCATCCTAGTTCCAGTACAATGGGACAATTCCGTCCATGGAACATTTTTTCGTTCCAATGTCCTTTCATCGGGTGGTCCTTGAGATTCAGCGGAGACCAAAATTCTCCCGCCTGCCTGTCAAGCACTTCACCTGATGCCGGCTGAAGCAGGCATGCAAATGTCTCGTTCTCACTGAATTTCTTTAATTTTCCGTGTCCCATATTCTATCTGGTCTTCCTTGTAACTTTAATTCCCATTCCAGTCACTCCATACAATTTCACTGTATCTTCGGGAATCTTCACATATAGCTTCCACATCCCGTGACGCACCGGTTCGAGACGTTCTCCAGCCTTGACTATCAATGCCTTGTCATAATATGAAGAATCGGCGATAGAGGCTCTTCCCGCAAGCAGCTCGTTTTCATAGACCTGCCCGTCAGGAGACTCCCAAAGAAGGTCCAGAGGCATCGAACTGAACCTTGAAAACTGCCTGTCGATGCATGAGAATGCAGAAATCAGGGAGATGTCGTAGCACGACAGCGAGTCCTGCATATCCACGTCGAATACATAGCGCCCGTACGCGTCACGCGATGCATTGCGGACAAACTGCTCAGAACTTACTGGCCTTGAGCAGGACGGCAGCGCCATGAGCACCGCCATGACAAGCAGATATGACTGCTTATTTGTCATTCTTTTTCGTAGGATTTTCCTGACGTGGACGTCCCTGTCCTTTTCCTGGATGCCTGTCACGCTCACGCTGATTTCCGCGCGGCCTGTTGTCATCACGTCTAGGCTTGTTTCCCTGACTGCGGCGTTTCTTCCGCGCAGGGGCATCGAAACGCGTGATGCTGTCGTCACCTACCGCCGTGATGAATTCCGGCATCTCCGGTTCCGGCTCCGTCTTGAGGGACTCCGGCTTGACACCATTCCTGTTCATCTTGATGATTTCACGTACCTCAGAAGCTGCCAGAGGGAACAAATTCGCCAACGAGCCCTTGTCATAAGAGAAATACATCACTTCCTTCAGGATGTCTGTCTTCATCAGATATGCAAGTCCGTCCTGGAATTCAAGAGGCTCAGACACGCGTGGTATCCTGGACTGCGCGTCGAGATATGTCGCCACCTCATAATTCAAGCAGCATTTAAGCTTACCGCATTGGCCTGCAAGCTTTTGCGGATTCAGAGAGAGGTCCTGGCAACGCGCTGCCGCCGTGGTTATCGACTTGAAATTGGTGATATAGTTCGTACAGCAAAGTTCTCTTCCGCAGATACCGAGTCCGCCGATGAGTCCGGCTTCCTGGCGCGCTCCGATCTGCTTCATTTCGATACGGATGCGGAATTCCTCGGCGAACACCTTGATGAGCTGCCTGAAGTCGACACGTCCGTCAGCGATATAATAGAAAATCGCCTTGGTGCCGTCGCCCTGGAACTCCACATCACCGATTTTCATGTCGAGACCAAGTTCTACGGCAATCTGGCGGGCGCGAATCATCGTTTCCTGCTCGCGCGCGATGGCTTCCTGCCATTTTTCAATATCCAGCGACTTCGCCTTCCTGTAGATTTTCTTGAATTCCGTATTTGCAGGGTCAATGCCTTTGCATTTCATCTGCCTTCCGACTATCGGGCCTTCCAAGGTCACGATTCCCAGGTCATGGCCACTCTGCGCTTCGACGATCACAAGATCGCCCATCTTGACGCTCTGGCCGGAGGCATTGGTATAGATGCCTTTACGGGTATTCTTGAACCTGACTTCGAACAGGTCGGAGTATTGCCTCTGGGCAATGCCTTTCAGCCAGTTATAGTCTTCGAGCTTGCAGCAGCCGCGTCTGTACGTGCAGTTCAACTCATCGTTTTCGTCACGCGTTACCGTGCAGCCCCGAAGGCAGTCAAATTGTATATTTTCGTTGTTGTCCATCCTACTTCTATATATTGCCCGCAATACGCGAGTGTTCTTACTTAAATTCTACAAATACAAATATAACAGCATGGCCCTTGCGCTTTTATATTCGTTACCCCCACCCTAAATCCCTCCCCTCGGGGTAGGGACTTACTATCGCCTCACGGCTCCAAGCCATGTATTCTATATTTTATACAACTCTACCTATATATTAACGAACAGGCGGTTCACCATGTTCGTGAAAACAATTTTCTGATTTACGTTGCGCACTACCAGCGAATGCGCCTTGGTTATGATCATCAGTGCCCTCCGGCAAAACTCAGGGCCGCATTTGCGCGCCGCCTCGGCATAAAAATCATTGTCCTCCGGACGAATTCCTGCAATGTCGGTCATGTTCTGCTGAAGCATGTATATCTTTCTGACACAATCGCCCGCAAATTTACAAAAAGCTTTCTGTTTCTCACGCGAATCCAGCGCCGCTATCGCCTCCCCGGTCTCCAGTACCGCAAGATAATTCCGGTCAATGATTCCGTCCATGAGCTGCATGAACATATCCATCATGCCGACATTGTCATCCCTCTCCGCAAGACTCCGGATAGCATTTCCGATGCTGCCGGACGCAAATTCCGCCGCATACCCGGCGGTTTCCGGGTCAATGCCGGCCCATCGTGGCAGCGCCCCGGCGATTTCTTCCCGCGTCGCAGGCATCACCCTGATCAGCTGACACCTCGAACGTATCGTCTTCAACACCCTTTCCGGCTGATGCGTCACGAAAAGAAACAATGTCTTCTCGGATGGTTCCTCGACGATTTTAAGCAGCCTGTTCGCCGCCTCCTGGTTCATTTTCTCCGGCAGCCATATTACGACAGCCCTATAACCATCTGAAAATGAAGACAATGACAATTCATTGAGAATATTTTTCGCGTCCGCCACAGATATTGACGAAGCCTTTTTCTCTATCTCCAGCGCCTCATAGAGTTCATTCTCCATGAAGAACGGATTCCGCACGAAAAGGTCTCTCCACTTCCGGATGAAATCAGATGAGGTCACCTTCTCTCCAGCCACGGGGAAGACGAAATGGAGGTCCGGATAGATAAGCTTCCCGGTCTGGTTACATGAAGGGCAGACGCCGCAGGAATCATTGTCATGCCTGCTGTGGCAGTTGAGATACTGCATGAAGGCGACTATCAATGCCAATGCCCCGCAGCCCTCGTTTTCATGGAACATCATTGCATGAGGAATGCGGCCGCTGTCAGCCATCCTGACCAGTGCTGCCTTCACTTCTGCATTTCCTATGACGTCCGAGAACTTCACGATTTCCTTACCGCTGTATATTCCGCAATATCTGAAAGCATCCCGACTTCACGGACATCGCCCAGCGGGCGAAGCGCTATCTTGGCATTGTCCACGAACTCATGGAGACGCATCTTCGCGTACTCCATTCCACCTTCAGATTTCACAAATGAAACTATATCTTTCTGATAATCAGGATGGTCGTCAATATTGCAGACCATTCTCCTGACTTCCTTGGCCCTCTCCTCACTGACATTTTTCAATGCCCCGAGCAACGGAAGAGTAATCTTGCGCTCCTTGAGGTCCAACCCTGCCGGCTTGCCGGTCTGCTGATTGTCCAGATAGTCGAAAATGTCATCCTTGATCTGGAAAGCCTGGCCCAGGCACTTCGCGTAAGTCCGGACAGCCTTCATCTTTTCTTCAGAAGCACCCACGGACATTGCCCCGGAAGTCGCAGCTGCGACGAACAGCGACGACGTCTTGTTGTAGATTATCTTGTAGTAATCCTGTTCCAGCGTATCTCCGGTATCGGCTTTCTGGAGCTGAAGCAGCTCACCCTCAGCGAGATCGGAAAGCGTAGCGGCGAAAATGCGTATCACTTTCGCAGAGGAATTGGCACTTGCAAGGATGTTTTCCATGCCTTTCACAAGCCAATAATCGCCGAGCAATACCGATGCCCTGCCGCCGAGAAGAGACATTACCGTAGGGACTCCGCGGCGCATCGGACTGTCGTCAGCCACGTCATCATGCAAAAGAGTGGCATTGTGCAGCAGTTCGACCGCAGAAGCATAAAGCAGAGTATCTTCAGTCACGAAACCGCCCGAACATGCCCTGGCAGCCAGCAGACACAGCACGGGACGAATCTGTTTTCCCGAATGTGCCAATACCGACTTGTTGGTCTTGTCCAGCAATGCGATGTCGCTGGAGAGAGACTTGCCCATGAGCGCATTCACCCCCTCCAAATCCTGTTTCAGATATTCTTTAATGCCCTTATAATCCATGCTTTACCTAGTTCTAGTCATTAGTTGACGGCAGCATTGAAACCAATTCCTCGACCGTGCGCGGAAAACTTATCAATGCGCGTGACGCCTCGTCCAACATGCCGGTCTGCACATAAAAATCCAGAAGGTCAATGAATTTGTCATAAAAGCCTCCTAGGTTCAGCGCCAGCACCTTGCCGTCATATTTATGCAGCTTCGCCAATGTCAATGTCTCCACGATTTCGTCAAGCGTCCCGATGCCTCCGGGCAATGCAATCGCAGCGCATGTCCCTTCACGCATCTTTTCCTTGCGCTCTGACATCGTGTCTGTCCATACGACCTCTGAAAGCGAGCCGTACACATATTCGTTCATGAAACGCGGGATAATCCCGATGTGGCAACCGCCGCACTCCTTCACGGTGTCGGAAACGACTCCCATCGTGCCCTTGACCGTGCCTCCGGAAACAATCGTGAATCCTTTTCCCACAGCCGCGCGGACGAACTGTCCGGCTGCAGCATTATATTCAGGGGCAATGTCGTTGCTCGCCGAGCAAAAAATCACTATTTTCTTCATATCAGAACATGAATGCCAATGAGAATGTCACGCCGTTGAAGTTACGTCCATCCTTGAACGCATCCTTCACCGTCTGGCCGACATCATTCATTTTCCCGCTTTCCGAATACAATGAGCCGAAGTTCCAGAAATATTTGACCGAGAACTGGATTTTCCAGATGTCTACACCGGCACCGAGTCCCAGTCCGTATTCCCATCTTGCCATACCGGCTCCGTCGAAAGAATTGGACTTGACAGGAGCCTTGTCGCCTTCGTACTTTTTAGCCTTGGCGAACAATCCGTAACCTACGAACGGTTCCGCGAAAACATAAGGCCTGAAAGCCATGAGATCGGGTCCCCATTGTATCTGGACAGGGAGTTCGAGATATGCAGCCCTGGTATCAAGACGGAACTTCTCAGGACCGACATCGCTCAATTTGGTTCCCTTGGTCTGGAACAACAAAGACGGCTGGACTGCAAATCCAAAGGCTATAGGAAGTTCCGCTGTAAGTCCGATGTGATATCTTCCTATTGATTTCGCATCCACATTCTTCGCGTTGGAAGAAGATGAAGTAACACCAGCCATCAAACCTGCGCGAGCCTTGCCATAGCCACCAGCATAAGCATTGACCGACAAGGACAGGGCTGAGAAGACAGCTGCTGCCGTTAAAAACAATTTCCTGAACATGATTGTTTAGAGTAATGCGTCTATTCTAGCAGTAATCTCGGATTTAGGAACAGCGCCCACCAGTCTGTCGACAGCTTTGCCGTCCTTAAAGAAAATAAGAGTCGGAATGCTTCTGATGCTGTACTGAGCTGCAATCTCCTCACAGTCATCAACATTGCATTTGACAATTTCAGCTTTGCCTTCATATTCCGAAGCGACTTCTTCCACTACCGGAGCAAGCGCACGACATGGTCCGCACCATGTAGCCCAGAAATCCACAACTACCGGAACCGAGCCGGAAATGATATCAGAAAAATTTTCGTTGGTAACTACTTTTGCCATAATCTAAATACTATTTAATCAGTTTACAAACTTACAAAATTTTATTGACAATAAACGCGCCAGTTTTCCTGATTTTCCGGAACAGTTCCCGTGTCCTCCGGAAAATGCAATCAGCCTCCGAAGCAGGGCAATACCCCACCTCGAAGGCTAATCCTATACAACTCAGCTATTTACAGCTTCTAGAATGCTTGTTCCGCACCCCAGACGAAAGCCCTGAGCCCCAGATCCGGAGTATCGTCATCTTTCGCCTTGAGGTCTGACAGGATAGGCTGGACCTTGTCATCCTGCACAAATGTCAGGATAGCATGATTCTGTACCGGCCACGCATGGTTTCCATAATGAGGTTCCCCGTTCACAGAACCGCGTCCGTCAATGTTTTCCCAGCGTGTGAAACCTCTTTGTTCATGAGCATCAAGCACTTCCACGATTTCCTCGTTGTATGCCTGGTTATATGATATGAATATTGCTTTCATAGTAACTATGATTTTATGCGTTAAGTGCAGCTGCCTTCCGGGCAAGTTTCTTCTGCTTGCGTTTCTCCTGCCTTGTAGCGAATACGCAGTAAATAGTAGGAATCAGCACCAATGTAACCACCGTGGAGACTGAAAGACCCCAAGCGACGGTGATACCGAGTGAACGCCACATCTCTGATCCCTCACCAGTACCGATTGCCATAGGAATCATACCGAGCACGGTAGTAAGGGTGGTCATGAGGATAGGACGCAGACGGCTACGTGCAGCAGCCCCGGCGGCATCCAGGATTCCCATTCCCCTCTCACGCAGGAGGATGAGGTGGTCGATGAGCACGATACCGTTCTTCACCACGATACCGATAAGAATCAATATACCGATCATCGCCATCACACCGAGAGCAGTATTGGTAAGCCACAGACCGAGAATCACACCGACGAATGCGAACGGCACGGAGAACATGATCACGAACGGACTCATGAATGACTCGAACTGCGATGCCATCACCATGTATACCAGGATGACAATCAACACCATGAGGGTGATGAGGTCGGCGAACATGTCTTTCTGGTCCTCATAGTCTCCGGCGATTACCACATCCAGCTCTGACGGGATATCAGTATCTTTAATGATCTTTCCTGCAGCAGCCACACCATCACTCATCGCGTGAGAACCTTCGATGACACCTGATACCTTGATCATACGCTGCCTGTTCTTACGCTCAATGGTAGGAGGCACCTCCGTCTCGACAACTTTGCCGAGATCCTTGATACGGATTCCATTGCCTGCACCATTGTAAATGATGATATTTTCAATGTCTTCGATGCTGGTCCTGAATCCAGGAGCATAACGAACTCTGATGTCATACTCTTCACCATCCTCTCTATAGTAAGACCCTACGGTTCCGCTCATCGCAGCACTTACGGCAGCAGCGGCTGTAGTGGTATTGAGACCATTGGCAGCAAGTTTGACCCTATCGAAATCCACCTGATACTCAGGAGTATACTGGTCTCGGCTGAGAGTAACCTGTGCAAATGCCGGATCTGCAAGCATTTTCTCGCGAAGTTCCTTGGCAATCCTGTCGGTGGTCTGGAAATCATATCCGTAAATCTCTACATCCACGGTAGCGGCGCCACCCATACCGCCCATACCTTCCGTCACGGTTCCCTTATGGATTTCCGGGTAATCGCGCAGGTCAGCACGGATGATGTCGGCGATTTCGCTGGCAGAACGTTCACGGTTTTCCATACTTCCGAGGTTGATGTTCATGGAAATGATGTTGGAACCATTGGTCTGCATACTTGCGAACGAGTTATCAGAGTCTGCCTGGCCGAACGTATAGCTGCATATCTGGATTTCAGGAATTTCCGAACGGACTCTGTCATACAGTTTTCTTGCAAATTCCCCTGTAACCTCCTGAGATGTACCGGCATTGAGCTCGATGGACACTGTAAGACGTCCCTGGTCGGAATAAGGGAAATATTCATTCTTGATATGAGGTCCGAGGAGAAGCAGCACGGCCACGAAGATACCGAACGCGCCGAAAATAACGGTCTTCCTGTTACGCACAGACCAGTTGATAACCTTGGCATAGCCATCGGAAATAGCATTGAGGCCCTTGTCTATAGGCGTAAACAATATATCGTGAAGCTTGCTCTTCTTCTTGCCTGCACGGAGCATTCTCGAACAAAGCATCGGCACCAGACAGAGCGAACCCAAAGCAGACACGATCATGATAATGCTGACGATCCATCCGAGCTGACGGAACATGATACCGGACATACCCGAAATGAGGGTCAACGGCAGGAACACGCAGAGCATTGTCAATGTGGATGCGATAATGGAAATACCCACTTCCTCCGTACCATGAACGGCAGCCTCCTTAGGCTTCTCACCTCGTTCAATGTGTGTCGTGATGTTCTCAAGCGCCACAATGGAGTCGTCGACCACCATACCGATCGCAATGGACAATGCAGACATCGATATGACATTCAATGTATTGCCTGTGGCGAACAGATATACGAGCGATGCCATCAGGGATATAGGGATGGAAAGTATGATGATGAACGTAGCTCTCCATCTTCCAAGGAAGACATATACCACCAGCATAACGACCAAGAAGGTGATTATGATGGTCTCCTTCAATGAGTTGATACTGTTCTTGATGTTGCTTGAAGAGTCGATGACAGTCTCGATCTTGATATCAGTCGGAAGCGTTTCTTCGATAGAGGTGAGCGCTTTCTTGACACCGTCAATGACATTCACGGTATTGGCTCCGGACTGCTTCATGATGACAATCTGCGCAGAACGTCTGCCATTGGTGACGGCCTCCTGTTCTTTCTCTTCCTGTCCGTCTCTCACTGTAGCGACATCCCTCAGATATACGGCATCGCCATTCTTGTATGCAAGAACGATGTCGAGCAGCTCTGAAGGGTCCTTGAACTCCTTCTGGATACGCAAAGAATAAGTATCTGAACCGATGTCAATGCTTCCCGAAGGAATGTTCCTGTTCTCATAAGCAATGATGCCGGAAACGGTGGATATTGACAAACCATAAGCCTGAAGCTTGTTCGGGTCACAATATACCTGGATTTCACGTGTAGGAGCACCGGCAACCGATACCGTACCTACTCCTTTCACTCTGGAAAGAGGAGTGGTTACCTTGTCATCAAGAATCTTGTCCAGTCCCGGAAGGCTCTCATCGGCAGTCGCCGAAAGAATGAGAATAGGCATGTCATCCGCACTGAACTTGAATATGACAGGCGTGGAAGCCTGGTCAGGCAATGTGGAGCTGATCATGTCCAGCTTGTCACGGACATTGTTCGTAGCTTCCTCAATATCAACACCGTAGTTGAATTCAAGAGTAATTACGGAGATGTTCTCCTTGGACTTGGATGTCATATCCTTGAGGTCTTCCACACCATTAAGTCCATTCTCCAGGACCTTGGTGAGGTTCGTCTCGATATCAGCCGCACTGGCACCCGGATAGGACGACATCACGAGGATGACGTTCGCATCGAAGTCCGGATACTGGGCTATGGAGGTTTTCATGAACGAGAATATACCGAAGATTGCAAATGCCACGAAGAGCAATGCAGTCGTAACCGGTTTATTCACCGCTGTTCTATATATGCTCATAGATAATTCCTGTTAAAAAGTTATCCCACGGGGAGATTATTCCTGGACATTGACCTTGGAACCGTTCTTGAGGCTGGCCTGTCCCTTCACGACAACCTTGTCTCCTTCAGCGACGCCTGAAAGAATTTCATACTCTGTTCCGAAATGACGGCCGAGAGTTACGACAACCTCTTTCACGGTGTTGTCCGCCTGAAGAACGAATACTGACCTCACGCCTGAACCCTGCTGCTTCACGACGCAGTCGTCAGGTACGACAATGCTGTGGTTGCTGCCGAAGTTCACGGTTACGCGGGCATACATGCCCGGCCTGAGGAGACGGTCGCCGTTGGCAACATTGACCTCTGCCGTAAATGTATGGGTAGCAGCATCAATGGTAGGATAAATCCTGGCAATGCGGCCGGTGAAGGTCTTTCCAGGGAGAGCGTCTGCTGTCAATGTTACCGTATCATTTTTCTTTACCCTGGTATAGTCCATCTCGGAGATTCCGACGTAAAGCTTGACCGGAGTAATCTGCTCCACTACATATATAGGTGCTCCGCCGTACATGTCGCCCTGGTCATAATTTCTCGCCGTAATGACGCCTGACACAGGTGAACGGAGAATGGTGTTCTCCAGAAGGTTCTTATACTGACTGCGGGTAACATTGTATTTCAGCTCCATAGCATCGAAATCCGACTTGGAAACGCCGCCCTGCTCGTACAGCTTCTTGATACGGCTGTATTCCAATGAATCATTGGCCATGGAAAGCTTTGACTGGTTGAGGCTGACCTCGTCCATCTTCGCTACAATCTGTCCTGCACGCACGAAATCGCCTACCTCAACATAAATTTTCTGGATTCTGGAAGGACTCTGCGGTGCAATGTTGTTCTTCGCGTATGCCTCTACATTGGCTGTATATACATCTGACTGAGAGACATCCTTATAAGATGCAGCCATAATTGTAACATTGGGCAGTCTTACTTCTGCTGCCTGCGGCTGCTCTGCCGTCTTGGAGTTGTTGTTTCCGCAGCTTACTGCCATCACAGCAGCAGCCACGTAAATGATAGTTCTAACGTTCATATTTTTCATTTCTTATTATCTGTTGTCAAGGTCTACATTACCGTCTTCGTCGATGAAATCATGGCCGAGAATCTTCTCAAGGTTGGATTTCGCTACGACATATTCATATACGCTCTGCGATACGCCGAGCTTGGCCTGTGTAAGCGCCAGCTGCGCATCATTGAGCTCAGTGATGGTACTGCGGCCTACATTGTAGGACTGGGTGGCGATATCGTATGCTTTCTGTGCGGTTTCCACAGCTTCCTGTGCTGCCGCATAGCTCTTCATCTTGGTCTCCATCGTATTGAGATACTGACGGATGGCTATCTTGAGCTGACGTTCGGTATCATTGATCTGGATGGCCAGTTCCGAAGCCTGGACTTTCGCCTGGCGGACGTCGTTGTGGCGCTTGCCGCCGGAGAAGATAGGAATATTGAGGCTGAGACCTACGTAAGAATACGGGGTCCATTTGTAGTCGCTGAACTTGAAGTCATTGGTCATGGCGTTCATGCTGAACGAGAATCCGAGGCCCAATGTCGGGATGTACGCATATTTCTGAAGTCTGACTGTCTCGGCAAGTTGTTCGGCCTGGATTGCAAGCTGACGCATTGTCGTATTGTAGTCAAGTTTCAATGATTCTGAACCGTAGCTGTCCGTCATCATAGCGTCGGAGTAGTCAGCGAGTTCGCCTGCCACGTCGATGTCCTGGTCCAGGTCCACGCCCATGACGGCTTTCAGTTGCCACAATGCGAGGATTACGGAGCTTTCCGCGTTATATACGTTAGGGATTGCATTGGCCACGGTAGACTTGGCTCTGATGAAGTCAAGTTCAGATGCTTTCTGCGCATTGTAACGCATCCGGGTCTGCTCGAAGTTCTTTACGGCATTGTCATAGACGCTCTTGTATACGTCGAGGGCTTCCTTGGCAAGAAGCACGGCGTAGAATGACTGCTTCACCTGTGTAACCATGTCCAGACGTGACGAGCGCGCCTTTTCCACGGCAAGTTCCACGTTCTGTCCTGAAATTTTCAGGCTTTTCCAAAGCTGGGCATTGATAATCGGCATGTTGGCGGAGATTCCCGCGTTCCATGTGTTCCATCTGCCCACTTCGATGCCGCCGCCGGTCGGGAAGCTTGGCTTCGAGCTGTCAGTAGAGCCGGAATCCGTGGAGCCTGAGTCGGTAGTGCCTCCTGTGCTGCCGTCACCGTCCGATGACCCGCCGCCCATGAAGCTGCTCATGTCCATATCCATATACATCACCTGCTTCTTGATTGTTCTCTGGAATGCTCCTGTAAGATCAATCTGCGGAAAAAGAGATGCGTAAGTTCCTTTCTTGGCATATCCGGAGCGTTCGATTTCTTTATCTGCCACCTGCACAGATGCGTTTTCGCTCAACGCTATCTTCAGTGCATCATCCAATGTGATGACCGTCTTGGTCTGCGAACTGTCCGCTTCCTGCGCCACGGCATTCAGGGACATCATCACCGAGGCTGCTGCCAGCAGTAATCTCGGAAAGATTCTATTCATCATTTAACTCTAATAATTATTTAATTATTTATTTTCAACCTACTATTACTATCAACGGCGCGGCATGGTGCAAATACCAAGCCGAAAAATGTTCAAAAAATGACAATAAGTATACATATTATTGTCTAAAACTCCACTTTTAGAGCTTTTTAGACAATAAAACATGTTCTAAACGTTACAAGAATACTGCTATGCCAGAGGTTTTGCGTAATGCGTGGCAGGTTTTTTACGGTTCTGTTCAGGAATGACAGCCTCTGCCGGCTGTTTTCTGACAAACGCATAAACCAGGAATCCTATGCCGATGAGGATGAACGGAATGCTGAGAATCTGTCCCATATTGAGGACCATGTTGTCCTCGAATGCTACCTGAGGTTCCTTGATGAACTCTATGAGGAAGCGCATGCCGAAACATACGATGAAGAATATGCCGATGAATGTTCCGCGATATATCTTCTTCAGATTAAACTTATACATGCTCAGGAGCACGATTCCGAGAATCAGGTAGCTCAATGCCTCGTAAATCTGGGTAGGATGTTTAGGTTCGGTTTCGCCCCTCAGGTCGAAGATGAAGCCCCAAGGAAGAGTGGTCACGTCTCCGTAAATCTCTGAGTTCATGAGATTTCCAAGACGGATGAATGCTCCGGCAAATGCTACCGCAATGCAGAGGTGATCCATGAGCCACACGAAGTCGAAGTTGTTTTTTCTGCCGTAATGGTGTGCGTACCAGAGCATTGCAAAGAACAGTACAATGGTGCCGCCATGGCTTGCAAGTCCTCCTTTCCAAGGCATGAATATTTCCAGAAATCCCTGCAAGCTGCCGAAATAGTATTCAGGCTGATAGAAGATGCAATGTCCGAGTCTGGCGCCCACGATGGTGCCTATCAACAATGTATATAGCAATGAGTCCAGCAGATTTTCGGAGATTCCTTCCCTCCTGAAGAACCATCGGAATATGAACCAGCCCAAAATGAATCCCGACACGAATAGGAGAGAATACCATCTGAGCCCGAATGAGCCTATATGAAAAAGAACCGGGTCCACATGCCAGTGGACGAATAACATTTCAAACATATACGTATAACCATTACTATCATACAAAGTTACGTATATTTTCCGAACTGCAGTAATGGCGGTATGGATTTATTTCACTGGAGTATTCCTCCTGGCGTGGTTTGAATCTGGGTTGAATTGATTGACAGATGGATTTTTGGGCGTGGCACGTTACTGACTGATTATAAACAGATTAAGCATTTTCAGAGTTACAGAACCTTCAACTCTGAAAATGCTTAACGCACTAAACACTAGGTTATTACACGCCACACCCCATACGCGACGCGTGATTTCAAAACTTGCTTAGTTACCCCAAAAACCGCCGCCTTCGGCTTGCTCAACACCGCATTCGCACATAACATCATAAACTTTTCCTGCTTCTATATATTTGGTAGGAGAAAAATCAATTCGCTTACTAAATGTCCAAAATTCATCATAACTAGAACCCCCAATCCCAAGGCCGTCATATCCAGGCATAGAATCACAATACTTCATAGCAGGAACCATAACATACCTGTATTCCACAGAACCTTTACCATATGCTGAGGAGCCTTTCTCTGCAGGTGTCTCAAGATTAATCGAAAGCCTGATCCAAAACTTGCTGCTCGAATCAAACCCGGCATTGCCGAAATCCTCACTCACCTGTGCCTTTGCAAAATCCAACACAACCCGATTTGCCGCATTGGCAGTATGATTCACACACTTCAGACGAAGTATAGCACAGTTATGCTTGAACGCAAACGAGAGAGCACCCTCTTTCAGTTCAGACGTCGCGGTCATGACGTCGTAGGCGGAAAGGTTATCCACTTCGCCATTTTGCTTACTGAAATCAATGTCGATTTTCCCGTCTGGATTCAATGTGGCCGCAGAACCGTACAGGCCTGTAAATGGAGTAGATACGGAAACACCTTCCGGAACGGACTCTGCAGTAAACGAAGTACCTGCAGCCGTTTTGCTGAAGATGACAGGAGACGCCCCGCCATCATAATATGCATTGAAAGACTCTGCATCGCTCCAGGAAACCTTCGTACCCGCTTTTTCGCCATAGTTTCCAATCTCATACACGGTCTTGGTCGCAGACGATGATATATAAGCATTGGCACACAAAGACTCTCCTGCCGTCTGAACTCCTTCTTTATTGCAAGCCGCAACGGCAAGTGCGGCAAGACAAAGGACAGAATAATATACTCTTTTCATAAGTTCTCCTCACCATTAATAAAACATCCCACCAAATTCGAAATCATCCGGGTCATCCGAATTTGCATTGGACGGCTTCGACCCACTGTCACAAAACCCATTTTCTGCAACAACATTGAAGACAGTCATTGACGGTGCTTCATAGCACACTGCCTTCACTAAATCTGTTTTGTAAATATTCATCTCTTTTCTTTTTTAATACGATAGCGGCTATGATAGGCGCCATACGACATGATTTTCGACCGACAAAAGTATATCCGAGAGACTCTCACGCCAAAAATTCTTTGTAAAGAAATGTTACTTTAACGGATAAACGATTAAGTGCCAGCTCGTTACAACAAGCCGACACTCCTAACACACGAAAACAAGCTCCATGTGAAACCCTAAAGGGAATTATGTTGCTTTAAGAGATAAAACGTCACTGAAACAACTTTTCCACACGAGAGGAAACCTCTTCATAAATGTCTGACACAGACTTTCTTGCCTTGTAAAAAGTAACCCTGGAGGTAAAACCGGACTCAGCAGCTACCACATCCTGGATAGCATCCGGATTCTTCAACTTATATAGACGCGCATACTCGAGCCTGAACATATTCACGAGACGATAATAGCCATGAAGAGCTATGAACTTGTCCGCTTTCTGCGCATTGCCGCGACTGACTGCCGACAGGACTTCGGTCTTCAACAAGTGAGGCTCCTTGAAATGACGCCCGATTATGGTGAGGACCTCATCTTCGATACTGCCTGCCGTGCAGCACAATTCCTGAGGAACACTCTCCACAGGCTGCAACTCAGGCAGGGACCTGCCTTCCTGAGGCTTCAGAATCACACAAAGAAGCCATACGAACACGACAGAATATAAGAGATTGTTCGCAAAGAAAAGCCAAGGGTCCTTCATCAGAAACAGCACCCAGCCCAGCAATATAAAAACAAACGGCAACCACAGAACCTTGCGGGCAAACTTCAAAGGAAAATCTCCGGATTGGAATAGTTGTCATTCACGTACAGGTCAATGTCTTTTTTCAGTCTGGAAACCGTGAATCCTGCCACTACCGTCGACAACATTCCCGCAACGGCAGAGCCATTGTAAATCAACCTCTCATGGGAAGAGAAAAAATGCGGGCAACCGACAAGGACGAGCAAAAGTGCAGCCATCCATAGCAATTCGCACCAGTTGACTATCTTTCTCCACAAGAACTTGCCGGTAAGTTCCCATCTGAAATAAATCCTGTACAAAACCGACACTGCCAGGGGAATGCATATAATCCAAACAGATAAGGCATAGGTCATTACCGCCGGTCCGGACGGCATCAGCACATATGGCACCAACAGGACAGGCAGCGCAAAGAAAAGCGCCATCTGTCTTCTGGCGGGATAGTACACCTTTTCATTGTCAGAATATGGCGAGCACATGTGAAACCACCGCACGACTGCACAAACCAGCCCGGCAACAATCAAAACAAGACAAGCGTCAGAAAATAGCGCTTCGCGGGATATGGACATCCAAAACATCATTACCAAATAAAAAAGGCAGCCTGAAAAACAGACTGCCCCTCTATGATTTTAAAATCTCCGCCACCAGGGCATTGAATTCAAATTATTCATTTACAGCTGCTACGCCTGGGAGCACCTTACCCTCGATTGCTTCGAGAAGGGCGCCGCCGCCGGTAGAAATGTAGGAAACCTTGTCGGTAAGACCGAACTTGGTGCAGCATGCTACGGAGTCACCGCCGCCGATGAGTGAGAATGCACCCTCTGCAGTAGCCTCGGCGATAGCATTGCCGATAGCCCTTGAACCTGCGCAGAACTCGTCGCACTCGAATACGCCTGCAGGACCGTTCCAGAGGATGGTCTTGCAACCCTTGATAGCCTCGGCGAATTTCTTCTGAGCCTCAGGACCTGCGTCCACACCCTCGAAACCGGCAGGGATGGCTGCTGCCTGAGCAACCTTGTACTCTGCACCTGGTTTGAGAGACATTGTAGCGAAATCGAGACCGTTGGTAACGACTGCATCAGGAGCCATAATGAGCTCAACACCATTCTCTTTAGCCTTCTTCTCCACGTCGAGAGCCACGTCGAGCTTGTCCATCTCTACGATAGAATCGCCGATCTCGCCGCCGTGAGCCTTGGCAAATGTATATGTCATACCTCCGCAAAGGATAAGCTTGTCAACCTTTCCGAGCAGGTTCTCGATGATACCGATCTTGGTGGAAACCTTGGAACCGCCCATGATGGCGATGAAAGGACGCTTGATGTCGCTGAGGACATTGTTCACTGCCTTTACCTCTTTCTCCATGAGAAGGCCGAGCATACGGTCCTCCGGTTTGAAGAACTCAGCGATGACAGCTGTAGAAGCGTGCTTGCGGTGAGCTGTTCCGAATGCATCCATAACCCAGCAGTCAGCATAAGAAGCGAGCTTCTTCGCGAACTCCTTCTGTGAAGCCTTCATAGCTTTCTTGGCCTCGTCATAAGCAGGATCTTCCTTGTCGATTCCTACAGGCTTGCCTTCCTCTTCAGGATAGAAACGGAGGTTCTCAAGCAGAAGAACCTCGCCCGGTTTGAGCGCAGCAGCCTGCTCGTCAGCCTTCTGGCAGTCAGGAGCGAACTGTACAGGAACGCCAAGCTCCTTGCTTACCGCGTCAACTATCTGAGAAAGAGAGAGTTCCGGTTTAACTTTTCCCTTTGGCTTGCCCATGTGGGACATGATGATGAGGGAACCGCCTTTTTCAAGAATGAGTTTGAGTGTAGGAAGAGCACCGCGGATACGGGTGTCATCTGTAATCTTTCCGTCCTGGATAGGAACGTTGAAGTCCACTCTCACAATAGCTTTCTTACCTTTGAAGTCGTAAGAATTAATGTTAGATGCCATACTAATAATATTATTTTGTTATAACTTTCATCTGATAATCTCCCGCAGGACCATCACACCAGCCTGCAAAGTTAGTAAATTCCGGCAAATTCCGTACCGTTATTTTTCTCCGCAGTACATCCGGCAGATACCGAATGTGAACGACTTATGACGGACATTGCGATAGCCGCAGTCCCTGAGCGTCTGCATGAACTCCTTCTTGCCCGGAAAATTCAGCACCGACGCCGGAAGATATTTGTATGCAGCCTTGTCACCCGACACCTTCCCGCCTATAATCGGCAGAATATGAAGGAAGTACAGCTTATACAGCCATCTCATCACAGCATTGGACGGAACGGAAAGTTCCAGAATCACCAGCTCTCCGCCAGGCCTCAACACACGCAGCATCTCCTTCAGCCCCTTTTCCCGATTCTCGAAATTCCGCACGCCGAACGCCACGGTCACGCGGTCGAACGTCCCGTCCTCGAAACGCAGGTTCTCGCAATCGCCGGTCTCGTACGAAATCATTTTCTCCAATCCTGCCTCCTTGACCTTCTCGCCCATAATTTTCAACATCCCCTCCGACAGGTCCACGCCAATGACTTTCCCCGGCCAATATCCGCCGGTACGCAAAAAGTCTCCGGCATCCGTATCCTCCTGAGACTGAGCCGCATCACGGTTGCCGGCCGCTCTCCGAAGCATCTCCGTCGCTATCGCAATCGAAAAATCGCCCGTCCCGCAAGCGATGTCGAGCACATGCAGCCCGCCGGTTTCGCTATCCCCGGCCGCAGCCATAGCCCTCTCCGAGCCATTCGGTCTGAAGATTTGGTTCAATGCTCTTTTCCGCCAAGTTTTGTCAATGTCAAGCGACATGATGTGATTCAACTTGTCATATTCGGGAGCAATGCTGTCGAACATGTCCTGGATGTTTTCTTTCTTAGGCATATCTTAACGCTTGAGTCTTATTACAATGCTGAGAGGCAGCACTTTACCGAAACGGTCCCTCAATGCAAGTTCTCCGGATTCCAGCTCATAACCGGCAAGTCCAGCCGTAGCGCCAGGCTCCTGAAGTCCAAATGCTTCACGTACCACAGTCTCGCCGAGCACCGGCGAAAAGCCATTGGAATAAAGGTTCAATACCAGGAAGCTGTTTTCCGGAGCAAGAATAGTATTGACGGTCTTCATCATTTCGAAAAGGCACTCGTCAAGCTTCCACTTTTCGCCGTCGGTACCATGTCCGTAAGCAGGCGGATCAAGGATAATCCCCTGATATACATTGCCCCTCTTGGCCTCCCTTTTGGCGAATTTCATGGCGTCTTCCACCACCCAGCGGATACCGTCAAGCCGGCTTGCATCCTGGTTTCCATGAGCCCATGTAACTACCTGACGCACAGAGTCCAGATGTGTCACATCCGCTCCGGCAGCCTTCGCCGCAAGCGATGCCCCGCCGGTGTAGGCGAACAGATTCAGCACCTTCGGCCTTCCGTCTGCCGCCACTCCGGATGCAGAAGGATTCTTCCGGGCATTCTCCACCAATTTGGATGTTTCCCTATAGATATATTCCCAGTTCGATGACTGTTCCGGGAAAACGCCGACATGCTTGAAGGAAGTAAGTCCCAGCCTCAACGAGAAATCAAGCCCCTTCTGCGCTCCATGATACTTTATATACCATTGGTCATCAGTACGTTTCAGACGCTCCCATGTACCGCTGTCTTCCTTGCCCGCCTTCGCGAAACCGGCACCCGGACGGAAACGTGTATGCGCCATGCGCTCCCATTCGCCCGCCGGCATTGTCTTACCCCACAGAGCCTTGGGCTCGGGCCTTATCATGTAATAATTGCCGAACCTTTCCAATTTCTCGCCATCTCCGGAATCGACAAGTTCGTAGTCTTTCCAGAATGTTCCGGGATATTCTATCATCGTCTGTATTTTTAATATTTTTTAACCGAGCATGCTTGACCTGACGGCAGATTCTACAGCAGATCCAATTTCCTCACGCTGAGCCTCTTCCGTGATGTTCGCCAACACAGGTGCCATGAACGAAATCATCTGGAGCACCTGCGCCTCATCTTCTGGAATACCGCGTGAACGCATATAGAACTGCTCATCCTCATTAAGCTGCCCCACCGTGGCGCCATGTGAGCACTTCACGTCATCCGCATAAATTTCCAGCTGCGGCTTGGCTTCCGCTTTCGCGCCGTCCGACACGACCAGGTTATGGTTCGTCTGATATGCCTCCGTCTTCTGCGCATCCGGTGCCACGACGATTTTTCCGTAGAACTTCACGACAGCATGACCTGCCGCAATACCGTTGAACAACTGGTTCGACGTGCAGGAAGGCACCCTGTGGCGCACCTCCGTGCGGATGCCGACCTTCTCGTCCCCGCCGCAAAGATACAGCCCGGACACATTCACATCAGCGTCCTCGCCTACGATATCGACCGCCAAAGGCAGGTCAATGCTCGTTCCGGGCATGATGACTACGACAATGTTCACCTTCGCCCCGGCTCCGACAATGACGTTCGCGAAAGGAAGTTCTGACAATGCCCCCGTGTCCCCGCCAAGCACATACACTTTCTCAAAGGTCTCGCCGTCAGCTATTTCCAATGTCTTTTCATTCCGCACCAAAGGAAGGTTCACATAGTGTCCCGCATCATGCTTGGGTGACGGGTCCAGACGCTCGGAGATGCTCATCTCCGATTCCTGAAGGCATTGTTCCAGAGCTTTGTTGCTATCTTCCATACTCATTCCTCTAGAAAATATCGTAACCTTTTTCCTCGATTTCGTCCACGAGCTCACGTCCCGCGGTAGTGACGATCTTGCCGTCCTTAAGCACGTGCACGATATCCGGGACAATGTAGTCAAGCAACCTCTTGTAGTGAGTTATGACAATGGCTGATTTTTCAGGGGTGTGCAGGGAGCGTACGCCTTCTGCCACAATCCTGAGAGCATCCACGTCCAGACCGCTGTCGGTCTCGTCCAGAATGGAAAGAGTCGGGTCCAGCATTGCCATCTGGAAAATCTCATTGCGCTTCTTCTCGCCGCCGGAGAAGCCCACATTGACCTCTCTCTTGGCGAATTCCGGACGCATCTGCACGAATGCCATCTTTTCCTTCATGAGTTTCAGGAAATCACCGGCTTTCATCGGTTCGAGACCTTCCGCAGCACGTTTCGCATTGACGGCGGTCTTCATGAAATTCGTGATGGTCACTCCAGGAATCTCTATCGGATACTGGAATGACATGAAGATTCCCGCCCAGGAACGCTCCTCAGGAGACATTGCCAGCAGGTCCTTGCCCATGAATGTGATGCTGCCTTCGGTAACAGTGTATAACGGTTTGCCTGTCAGCACACTGGACAATGTACTTTTACCAGCCCCGTTAGGTCCCATGACCGCATGAATTTCGCCTTTCCTTATGACCAGGTCGATGCCTTTCAGAATTTCCTTGTCACCCACGGAAGCATGCAACCCCTTGATTTCCAATAATATATCATTTGCCATAATTTTAACGCTTTTTCTTCATGCAAAGATACAATTAATTTACATATTTACTTAAGTTTCGCAAAAGCGAAACACCGAATTTAAAGCCCGTAAGGGCGATGGTAAGTCCCTTCCCCGAGGGGAGGGATTTAGGGTGAGGGTAACGTACAAAAAGTGCGAGGGGTTACATCCCTCGAATTCGCGCAAACGCTCAACGATTTGAACATCTTGCGAAACTTGAGTTTGTTTATTATATTTGTCGCAAGAACATCAAAGGGGTGCTGTGCTATAGCATGGCTGAGATTATACCCTCAAAACCTGACGCAGGTAATGCTGCCGCAGGGATTGAAAACAATCTTGTCCGCAGACCGCGGAAAAACTTCTCCCAATGATGTCTGACCAATAACAATTAAAACATCCAAGTAATGGGTTATCAGGCATTTGACCAATACGCATCAGAATACGATGCTTGGTTTCTGGAAAACACTAACGTACTCGAAACGGAACTGCGGCTCGTGGCAGCCTGTCTGAAAGATTCAGGCAAGATCCTTTCCATCGGATGCGGCAGCGCATTGTTCGAAAAACTGCTCGCAGACAAATACGACATCCGCATTGAACACGGCATTGAACCGGCCGAAGGCATGGCGGCAATCGCGAGAAAGCGCGGCTTCGACGTGGAAATAAACACGGCGGAAGATGCGGATTACGGTGAGGAACTTTACGATACGGTGCTCTTCAACGGCTGCCCTTGCTACATGCAGGACCTCGGTCTCGCCCTCAGGAAAGCACACAGGGCATTGCGCAAAGGCGGCAAGGCGGTGGTAATCGACGTGCCGAAAGAAAGCGCCTACGGGCTCATATATAATCTGGCACTCGCTGTCGGCACATGGGACCATCCGCTGCTCGAAGGCTGCAAACCGAAAGATCCATATCCGATCGAACTGGTGAAACAGGCTTCATGGCGCACCACGAAAGAAAAATCCGACATCATGGCTGCCAACGGCTTCGGCGACTTGGAATACAAACAGACATTGACGCTCGACCCCCATTACTCATACACCGCTGTCGAAGACCCTATAGACGGCTATGACAGAGGCTCTTACGTTGCCATCATCGGATATAAGGAATAAAAAACTCATGAACTGGAGCGAACAGGCTTGGAAAAACATTGACCCGATTCTCGACGAAATACGCCAGCATCCTTTTATAACGGAGATGGCGGACGGGACGCTTTCACCAGCGAAATTCGCGAAATATCTCGCCCAGGACAAACTGTACCTCGCGAACTACGGCAGGGAAATGAAGGCTCTCGCGGCAATGTTGCCGGACGGGGAACTCGGCGACCTCTACCGTCGTTTCGCAGAAGACAGCATGGCAGCGGAACACGATCTCCATGCAGAACTGAGCAAAATGGGGTACGAACCAGCTGATACAGAGCCGCTTCCGATAACATTGGCCTACACGCGATACACGTCGGGAATCATTGCCGGAGGCGACCTTTCCCTTTCGATGGCGGCAATGTTGCCCTGCATGTGGGTCTACAACGAGGTCGGCAAATATATCCTGAGCATCGCGAAGCTGGAGAACAACCCGTACCGCAGCTGGATAGAGTGCTACTCCTCCGAAATGATGGATGACGGGGCACGGCACAGCGTGGAGATGACGGATTCCCTGGCCGACAGCGAAACCGAAGACCGCCGCAAGGAAATGACGGCGGCATTTGTAAAATCGACCCGGTACGAACTCATGTTCTGGAACCAGGCATACACGGATGAAAATGAAACATTATAACATAGTTCTCACAATCGCCGGAAGCGACTCTGGAGGAGGCGCAGGAGTACAGGCGGACATCAAGACAATTTCCGCATGCGGGTGCTATGCGGCATCGGCAATAACGGCAGTCACCGTTCAGAACACATTGGGAGTCAATGCAGTAAGCGCCGTTCCCGTGGATATTCTGGAAGGACAGATAGACGCCGTGCTTTCCGATATCGGAGCAGATGCCGTAAAAATCGGCATGTTGCATTCTTCGGAAGTAGTGCGATGTGTGCGCAAAATGCTCGACAAGTACAATGTGAAAAATGTGGTTCTGGATCCTGTCATGGTATCGACATCAGGCCACAGGCTCATCGAAGAGGAGGCCATCGCATCACTGGTTTCCGACCTGCTTCCAAGAGCAAGAGTCATCACGCCGAACATTCCGGAGGCGGAAATCCTGCTCGGCGGAGAACAACTGGCATTGCAGAAGGACCTTCCGGATGCGGCACGCAGGCTGGCGGACAAATGCGGGGCCAGCGTCCTGCTGAAAGCGGGGCACCTGACCGAGGAGAAACTCGTGGATATCTTCTATGATGTGGAAGACAGCAAGGTTTATGAACTTCCGTCCGCGCGCATTCATACCAGGAACACCCACGGCACAGGCTGCACGCTTTCGTCCGCTTTCGCGTCAATGCTTGCGAAGGGCATGAGCCTTCCGGATGCGGCCGCAGCAGCGAAAGACTATATAAATGAGGCAATTATCGCCGGAGCTGAATACGAGATCGGACATGGATTCGGCCCGGTGAAACATTTTTATAAGTTTTTTTAAGGATTACTAAACTTTGGAAAGATGAATGTCAAGGTTAACAACAAGCCGGTAGAGACGGCGGCTTCCACATTGAAAGAACTGGCGGAGCAGCTCGGATTGCCGGAAAAAGGCGTGGCCGTAGCAGTCGGCAGCAAGATGATACCCCGCAATGAGTGGGCGGAATGCGCCATCGCCGACGGGGACAATATCATCGTCATAAGAGCGTCTTGCGGAGGTTGAAGAGTCATGCTTCAATACATTTCACATTTTACGCCGCAGATTAGCTATGCGGAAGGTATAAGAATGGCGCTGGAAGGCGGATGCCGTTGGATTCAGCTGAGGATGAAAGATGCTCCTGCCGAGGAAATCATCGCATGTGCAGAGGAGGTCCTCCCGCTATGCCGCCGCCATGGGGCGAAATTCCTTCTGGACGACCATGTGGAACTGGTCAGACAACTTGGCGCGGACGGCGTGCACCTTGGAAAAAATGACATGCCGGTGGATGAGGCCAGGAAAATCCTCGGGCCGGACATCATTATAGGCGGCACCGCCAATACCATAGAGGATATAATAAGGCTTCATAAACATGGCGCCGACTATATCGGCTGCGGTCCGTTCAGGTTCACCACCACCAAGAAGAACCTTTCACCGATACTCGGGCTGGACGGATACAAAAGCATTGTCCTGAAAATGAAAGAGTTGGGGATAGATTTGCCGATTGTCGCCATCGGAGGCATAACGGTGGAGGATATTCCCGCGGTCATGGAAACCGGCGTGAGCGGCATCGCATTGAGCGGAGCTATTCTCGGCGCCCCGGACCCCGTGGAAATGACAGCAAGAATAATTGAAACAATAGATCACAGATAAATATGGAAAAATTAGTTATTGCAGGAAGAGAATTCAATTCCCGCCTGTTCCTTGGAACTGGAAAATTCAATTCCAACACACTGATGGAGAAAGCCATCCTCGCATCAGGCACCGAAATGGTGACTCTTGCAATGAAACGTATAGAGCTTGAGGACAAGGATGACGACATGCTCAAGCATATCAATCATCCAGGTATACAGCTGCTTCCGAACACGTCCGGCGTAAGAAACGCTGAAGAGGCGGTGTTCGCGGCACAGATGGCACGCGAGGCTTTCGGTACCAATTGGCTGAAACTGGAGATTCATCCGGACCCGCGCTACCTGCTGCCTGACTCCGTAGAGACATTGAAGGCGACTGAACAGCTAGTCAAACTCGGCTTCGTGGTACTGCCTTATTGCCAGGCCGACCCGACATTGTGCAAACATCTGGAAGAGGCCGGAGCTGCTACCGTCATGCCGCTCGGCGCACCTATCGGAACCAATAAAGGATTGCAGACCAGGGACTTCCTGCGCATCATCATTGAGCAGGCTACCGTTCCTGTCGTAGTGGACGCAGGTATCGGAGCGCCAAGCCACGCGGCGGAAGCCATGGAATTGGGAGCATCCGCATGTCTCGTGAACACGGCAATCGCTGTGGCAGGTGACCCTGAGGCAATGGCCGTGGCATTCAAGAATGCCGTCGAGGCCGGCAGAATGGCTTATGAGGCCGGACTGGGAGCACAGAGCGACAGTTTCGTCGCCGAGGCCAGCTCTCCGCTGACCGCATTCCTTGACGAATAACAGGAGGGCGAGATGTTTACAGATGAACTTGCCAAGATAGATTGGGACGAAACGACGGCGCGCATTGCAGCGAAAACTGACAATGACGTGCGCAGGGCACTGGGAAAGGCGCATTGCGACGTGGAAGATTTCATGGCGCTCATTTCGCCGGCAGCAGAGCCGTATCTGGAGACGATGGCGGCGCTCAGCCGTAAATATACGGAGGAAAGGTTCGGAAAGACCATGTCAATGTTCATTCCGCTGTATATCACCAACTCATGTATCAATTCCTGCGTTTATTGCGGATTCCACGCAAGCAATCCGATGAAGAGGGTCATCCTGACTCCGGAGCAATGCGAGGATGAGTACAAGGCCATCAAAAAGCTGGCTCCTTTCGAGAACTTGCTGATAGTCACGGGAGAAAACCCTGTGAAAGCAGGTGTGCCTTACCTGGCGAAGGCGCTGGATATAGCGAAAAAATATTTCTCCAACCTGAAAATCGAGGTCATGCCTCTGAGCGCCGAGGATTATGCGGAGCTCACGCACCATGGAATGAACGGCGTGATCTGCTTCCAGGAGACTTATAACAGAGCGCATTACAACATCTACCACCCACGCGGAATGAAGGCGAATTTCGACTGGAGATGCAACGGGTTCGACCGCATGGGTCAGGCTGGCGTCCACTCCATCGGAATGGGCGTGCTCATCGGTCTGGAGAAGGAATGGCGCACGGATATAACGATGATGGCTTACCATCTCCGCTACCTGCAGAAGCATTACTGGCGCACCAAATACAGTGTCAATTTCCCTCGCATGCGTCCGGCGCAGAACGGCGGTTTCGAGCCGAATTGCGTCATGACTGACAAGCAGTTGGCACAGGTTACATTCGCCATGAGAATCTTCGACCACGATGTGGACATTTCATATTCGACACGTGAGCCGGCGAAAATCAGGGACAATATGGCAACTCTCGGCGTTACCACAATGAGTGCGGAGAGCAAGACTGATCCGGGCGGATATCATACTTATCCTCAGTCACTTGAGCAGTTTCACGTAAGCGATGACAGAACGGCTGCCGAGATAGAGCGACGCCTGAAAGAGCTTGGCAGGGAACCTGTCTGGAAGGACTGGGATTCCAGTTTCGACATGATGAATTTCAGGAAATAACATGGATTCTGCGGAAAGATATTCCAGGCAGACAATGCTGCCGGAACTTGGGGCAGAGGGGCAGAAAAGGCTCTCCGCTACTAAGATTCTGCTCGTAGGAGCAGGCGGACTCGGCTCTCCCATAGCCACTTACCTCACGGCCGCCGGAATCGGGACGCTGGGCATCATCGATGCGGACAAGGTCAGCGTTTCCAATCTCCAGCGCCAGACATTGTACACGGAAGACGAGGTCGGACAGAGCAAAGTGGAGTGCGCATACAAGCGTCTCCACGGTCTGAACCACGAGGTCAGCATACGCACTTACGACTGTTTCCTGACCAAGTACAATGCTGAGGAAATCATTGCCGGTTACGACATTGTGGTGGACGGCTGCGACAACTTTGCCACACGATTCATCATCAATGACATCTGCATTGCCGCAGGCAAACCTTACATTTATGGAAGCATTCAGGGGCTGAACGGACAGGTTTCTGTTTTCGGAGTGCCGGACGCTTTCGGTAAAGTCCATTCATACAGGGACTTATACGATGAGAGCGAGCTTCTTTCCATGGAAGCGCCGAGCAAGGCTGTCCTGGGGATCACTCCGGCCGTGACAGGAAGCGTGGAAGCGAATCAAGTTCTCCAGCTGGCGGCGGGTTTCGGCGAGCCGCTTATAGGAAAGCTATGGAGCATCGACCTGCGGACCATGGAATCTTATATCATTGACCTGCCATGAAAACCATCGTCATAACGCACCCCGCATTCTTCGACGGGGAAACCGACCTGGTGAACAGTCTTTTCCTCGAAGGCATGGAGCGTCTCCATCTGCGCAAGCCCGGAGCATCGGAAGAGGAACTTGCCGCATGGCTGCAAGACATTGACAGTCAATACTACGGACGCATTGTCCTGCACGATTGCTTTCCGCTGGCGAAGAAATTCGCGCTGGGTGGGGTGCATCTGAATTCGCGTAATCCGGAGGCGCCGCAGGGCATTCACGGCATGACGGTTTCACGTTCTTGCCACAGCATCCGGGAGGTCATTCAGCACAAGTCCGAGTGCGACTATCTGTTTCTCAGCCCTATTTATGACAGCATCTCGAAAGAGGGATATGGCGCCGCGTTCTCCCGCATTGAACTGAAACGTGCAGCGGAGGAGGAAATTATTGACAATAAGGTATTTGCGCTGGGCGGGGTGAGTCTGGAGCATATTCCGGAGATACGTTCGCTGGGCTTCGGCGGGGCTGCTGTCCTGGGCGCACTCTGGCAGGCCGAATCGCCGGCAGAATACCTTAAAGCATTGGAAAATGCATAATTGATTACGTGCGAAATGCGCTTCGTGCGTATTAATATAAAATAACACAATCATGACAATCAAGAAAATCACATCCGCTGCGATATTGCTCATGGCAATGTCGGCTGCAGTTTACGGCCAGGACAGGCAGACCCGCGCTGCTGATTCCACGGCTTTCGTCAATGCTGAATGGAATTGGAAAGACCTCGGGAAAGGCGCCGTGGCAGGTTCCGCCCACATTTCCATGTTCGGAGGCGACCAGACGGTTTCCATCGTGAAATATCCGGCCAAGAAGTTCCGCACCGGCATCGAGGAGTCCGCGGGAGAATTGTGCGTCACCACCGATTCGCTGGCGGCCAGGACGCACGCGCTCGCAGCGATAAACGGCAGTTATTTCAATGTCAAGACGCTCCAGCCTTGCACTTATTTCGCGCTGAATCACAATGAGATAAGCCGCACAGACAAGACCGAATTCTTCAGGACCAATGCCTTGGTGGCGTTCAAGGACAAGAAGGGCCGCAAGATGGATATAATGCTGTGCGACACGACGCTTTATGAGCATTATACGAAGCATTACCATGCGGCATTGGCTTCAGGTCCGCTGCTTGTCAAGGATGGCAACATACCTGTGTTCGCTACGGACAAGAAGTTCAGCAATGCCCGTCATCCGAGGACATTGATAGGAAAGGACAACCGCGGATATTATTATTTCGTGACCATCGACGGGCGTACGAAGAATCATGCTGACGGCGCGACATTGACCGAAAGTGCTTTGATAGCTCTCTGGGCAGGCATGAGTGATGCGCTGAATCTGGACGGAGGCGGTTCCACCACAATCTGGACTGCCGAAGACGGTGTTCTGAACCATCCGACAGACAACAAGAAGTTCGACCATGCAGGCACGCGTCGCGTACCGAATATAATAATAGCAAAATAAGTTTCGCAGGGGCGGTTCCTTATGGAATCGCCTCTATGCTTTTTTCTTGTAGAGTCGTGACCAGGTGATGAGCGACCAGATTCCGTTCACGAGATAGAGGCCGCAGACAATCGGCATAAACACATGGCCCACAGAGATATGCATCGCCAGCTGGAAGACATTGACCAGAAGCCAGGCAATCCAGCAGTCCCATTTCTTGAGGGCTGACAGGAATTGCGCCACGAGGATGAGCACGGTCACGCAGGCATCGAGATACGGTATAGGGTCAGACGGGATCTTGCCGGGGAAAATGGCATTGCCCGCAAGACTGATGAACCAACCCCATCCGGCAGCAATGACGAATACGGATGCGATGGCAAGGATGCGCTGTTTCCATCCGAGCATGGTCACTTTCAGGGCGCTGCTGTCTTCCGAACTCTGCTCTTCCTTACGCGGATGAGTCCACCTGTAATGCCCCAGAACATTGATTCCCAGAGATATAGGCTGGAGAAGAAGGTTCGCGTAAAGGTTCTTGTTCCAGAACATGAGGAGCAAGAGGAGGGAATACAGATAGCCTACCCAGAAATTATATTTACTGTTGCGGCCGGCAAGGAATACGCATGTAAGACCGACCACGGATGTGAGCAAATCAATAAGAAGGACAGGAGTGTCTCCCCCTATCGTGAACAAAGTGTAGTTTATAATGTCCATTGTCTGTTATTCAATTGTTTATCTCCGCTAACCCACTGAGCCTTCGAGTGATACCTGGAGGAGTTTCTGCGCCTCGACGGCGAATTCCATAGGGAGTTTGCTCAACACTTCACGAGCATAGCCATTGACAATGAGTCCTACCGCGTCCTCGGGGCCGATTCCGCGCTGGTTGCAGTAGAAGAGCTGGTCCTCATTGATCTTGGATGTGGTGGCCTCGTGCTCCACGACTGCGGTGGCATTGTCACTACGCACGTCAGGGAAGGTGTGGGCTCCGCAGAGCGAACCGATGAGAAGGCTGTCGCATTGAGAGAAATTGCGCGCGCCTGCGGCTCCCGGCAGCATTCTGACGAGACCGCGATAGCTGTTCTGGCTGTGTCCGGCGGAGATTCCCTTGCTGACGATTCGGCTTCGCGTGCCTTTTCCGACATGTATCATCTTGGTGCCCGTGTCGGCCTGCTGATAGTTGTTCGTGACGGCTACGGAATAGAACTCGGATGAGGAGTAGTCGCCCTTGAGTATGGTGCTCGGATATTTCCAAGTGATGGCTGAACCTGTCTCGACCTGTGTCCAGGAAAGATGCGCGCCTTCCATACATATTCCCCTCTTGGTCACGAGGTTAAGGATTCCTCCACGACCGTTTTCATCGCCAGGATACCAATTCTGCACCGTGCTGTATTTCACGTCGGCGTCTTTGAGCGCCACGATTTCCACGACTGCCGCATGAAGCTGGTTTTCATCGCGCATCGGCGCCGTGCAGCCTTCCATGTAGCTTACCTTCGAGCCTTCGTCGGCCACGATGAGCGTCCTCTCGAACTGTCCCGTTCCCTTGGCATTGATACGGAAATAGCTGGAAAGTTCCATCGGGCAACGTACGCCTTTCGGGATGTAACAGAATGATCCGTCGCTGAATACGGCGGAGTTCAATGCTGCGAAATAGTTGTCGCCGGACGGCACCACGGTCGCAAGATATTTGCGTACCAGGTCAGGGTGCTCCTTCACGGCTTCGCTGAATGAGCAGAAGATGATTCCGCGCTCGGCGAGTTCCTTACGGAAGGTGGTAGCCACTGATACGGAGTCGAATACGGCATCTACTGCCGCTACGCCCGCGAGGATTTCGCGTTCCTTCAGAGGAATCCCCAGCTTGTCGAAGGTTTCCGCAAGTTTCGGGTCGATTTCCTTCGGCCTGTCGGAGTCCTTCTTCGGGGCAGCATAGTATATAATGTCTTGATAGTCAATGTGCGGCATATCCAGATGTCCCCAGTCGGGCATCTCCATCTTCTGCCATTTGCGGAATGCGTCCAGGCGGAAGTCCAGCAGCCATTGAGGCTCGCCTTTCCTCTCGGATATCATCCGGACAATGTCTTCGTTCAGGCCTTTGGGTATAAAGTCCTGGTCCACGTCCGTGACGAAGCCTTCCTTATATTCTTTCTTCGTTATGTCTTGGAGAAGTTTCTTCTCTTCATTTATATCCATATAATCTCCTTCTGAAATTATTGCCGCTCAAAGTTACAACTTTTCTGCCGATATCGTTACTAAAGCGACATGAGGTCAGCCAGAACGATGGCGGTCATCGCCTCGACAACCGGCGGAGTACGCAGGGCGAAACATGCGTCATGCCGTCCCGGAATCTCCAGTTCTGTCATCTGTCCGGTAGCGAAATTGAATGTCTTCTGTGCTTTTCCGATGCTGGATGTCGGCTTGAATGCCACCCTGAAAACCAGCGGATTACCGTTCGTTATGCCGCCATTGACCCCTCCCGCACCGTTCTTGGACGGGTGACAGACAACAGGGTCCTTCATCCAGCATGCAATGACATTGTCCCCTCCGATGCTGTCGAACGGGTCATTGTGCTCGGAGCCTTTCATGCGCGCCGATGCGAATCCGTCGCCGAATTCAATACCGCGGACGCCTGGTATTGAGAAGATTGCGTGGGAGACGAGGGCTTCGACCGAATCGAAGAACGGTTCGCCGATGCCTGCAGGCAATCCCGTGGTGACGCATTCCACGATACCTCCGACGGAGTCTTTCTCCCGAATGGCCTCGTCGAGAACGTCACGCCAGATTTCAGAATCTGCAACAGGTTCATTGACAGCGGTTTTCAATGCTTCTTCCCTGGTGACACCGCCGACCTCGACCAGCTGCGCCTGAATGTCGCAGGAGCACATTTTCTTCGCCACGACACCGGCTGCCACTATCGGCAATGTGAGTCTGCCGGAGAAGTGTCCGCCGCCCCGAGGGTCATTGAAATCCAGCCACTTGACGCTGGCAGTATAATCTGCGTGACCCGGACGCGGGACGTCATTGAAAAGCTTGTAGTCGCCGGATCTGGTGTTCCGGTTCCTGAAGATTATCGCCATGGGCGCACCTGTGGTGTAGCCGTTGTACACTCCGCTAAGTATCTCAGGTTCATCAGTTTCCACACGTGGAGTGGTTCCTTTCGGACCGCTCTTTCGGCGCAGAATGTCCGGCATGAAGTCTTCTGCCGTGATATGCAGTCCAGGACGTACGCCATCCAGCACGACACCGATGGCTTCGCCGTGTGATTCTCCGAAGATGGAGATTCTGAATTTTCTACCGAACGTATCCATTTTTCAGTAATTTTTCGAAAAGTTCCATGAATGTCGGACATGATTTCGCCACGCACTCGACGTCGTCGATTTCTATCGGACTGTCCGCTCCGAGTTCCGCCACTTTCAGCGCCATGACCATCCTGTGATCGTGGCTGGAGGTATAGTTTCCGCCTTTCAGCATGTGCCCGGTAAGACATCTCTGCGCCAGAGAGTGACCTTCAATAATCATCTTGTCGCCTGAAATCCTGGCTTTTACGCCAAGCTGCAGAAGCATTGACAATATCGCCTTGCCCCTGTCGCTTTCTTTGTTGGCGAGTCGTCCGACGCCCGCAATCCGGCTGGTCCCCTGGCAGAATGCCGCGAGCACTGAAATTATCGGGAACAGGTCCGGGCAGTTGTTCGCGTCCACTTCGAATGCATTGAGCGGGGCTTTCTGGACGTGGACCGGGCCGCGGGATTCGTCCTCGCCCATCTGGGAGAGGCTCGCACCGGCTTCCATGAGGATGTCCATTATGGAGAGGTCGGCCTGCAGGGATTTGGTGTCCAGTCCGGATACCTCGGCCTTGCCGAATACGGCTCCCGCTACCAGGAAGTTGGCCGCGGTGCTCCAATCCCCTTCGATATCCATGTCGGCAGCCGTGTATTTCTGCCCGCCTTTTATGTGGAGCACGATTTCCGTGCAGTCGTTCCAGTCTTGCGATTCGGCGAAGTCCTGCCCGCCTTCCATGTCACACCAGATTTTCACGCCGAAAGCTTTGAGCACATCCATCGTTATGAAAAGATATGGGATGCTTTTCGGCTCGGTAAGCCGCACGACAGAATCTTCTTCCAGCAGCGGCAATGCCATGAGCAGTCCGGAGATGATTTGCGAACCTCCTGAACCTGAGACGGTTATCTTCCCGCCAGAGAGTTTCCCAGAGATTTTGAGCGGGACGAAAACTTCTTCCGGTTTCTCTTCCTGCGTAAGATTCTCCAGTTTCACCCCGAAGGCCGCCATGATTTCGCGCGCGCCTTTCAAAGGTCTGCGGGTCAATGTCTTTTCGCCGGTCACTGCAATTTCGCCTCGGCCCAATGCAGCCAGAACCGGTATCATCAGTCGCGTGAGGAGTCCGGATTCGCCGGTATGGAGGCTGTCCAGGTCCAATGCTGCCGTTCCCCGGCCTTTTATGGTCAATGCTGATGTATCTTTGAGGACTTTACCGTCCTTATATATCAGTCCCACAGTGACTTCCGCTCCAAGTGAGCGTGCCACGGAGATGGCTGCTTCGTTGTCGCCACATGGCGAATATCCTTGCAATGTGGTGGTTCCGTCTGCCAATGCAGCTGCAATTATTGCCCGCTGTGCAAAGCTTTTCGATGATGGCATCGGGATGATTTCCATGCCGTCGGATTCCGCTGCATGGACATCGGCACATCCTGCCGCATGTTCTGCGTAGACTTGGCGCATCATTACCGCTGTAGACATCTGTCCCGGTGCGGCTGCTTCACTCTCATCCAAAGCGGCATAAGTATATGGAGCACCTTTGGCAAGGCATTGGATACGAGAGCATTGACCTTGCTCGCCCATTGCGAAAGCGATGAGTTTTGCGGGATCGAACGAGTCATACAGCGACAGGACTCTGGTGACGGAAGCATTGTCCTGACTGTCGTCGGGTACCGCGGTGGTGACGATTTTGGCGATGTCGGCCCCGATGGCGAAGCATTTCTCTGTCAGCGCTTTAAGTGCTTCGATGGAGTCCGTGCCCCGGAAGTCGTGATATGAGCGGACGAATACCGTTCCGTTCTCGCGAGTTTCGCGGCGCAGCCGCTTGGACATCATCGGCGGCGCTTCTATTTCCAAGTCCGCGAATGCTGCTCCGGAGTGAATTGCCGTGATGAGCCTGGCTTCGGCTTCCTGAACGGCTTTCGTGTCGAGCTTCCTGTCTTCCGAGTGCTGTTTTTCTTCCGTATCAGCCTCATTGACAAGCTTTTCCCTCATCTCACTTATCCGGCATGTGGCCACCAGCGGCACGTCCGATGTGGAGAAGAGTTCGGCGATTTCGTCCGTAGTCAGCAGGCACCGGTCCAGCCGGATTTCGGCCATTTCCACGTTCCCGCTTTCCAGAATCGCATATATTTCCTCAAGTGTCTTGTTCTGTATTGTCGTACAAATCATTATCTGCTTGTTTTGCTTACCCGGCCATCATCAAAAACAACCTGCATTATCTTGTTTTTAGTGATTACCAAACTTACAAATATAATGATTTTTTCACCGATATTTTATTCGTCACACCTGGCCACAGGCATTCGTGGCCGAGCGGGGTTTGCGATATACAAATTTTGATAATCAAAATTTGAACATTACTTATTAATCGCGCGTTCTACCGCCAGATCCTCGATGCGGACGTCGCCCAGGGTGCGGATCAGGACGAAATGCACAATGCCGTTTTCGGCTTTCTTGTCTTTCCGCATTGCCCCGGACAGGGATTCCAGCGGGAACGGGCACTCGGTAGGCAGGCCGCAGCGGCTGAAATCACGCGTCAACATTGAGCTTAGAGACTGGTCTGCAACTTCTTGTCCCTCAACGCTTTCCTGTCCATAGTACCGCTCGGATGCCTTCGCTGCCAGGATGATTCCCATCGCAACAGCCTCGCCGTGAGAAATGTCTTTCTTCGCGGCCCGGGCCTCCCACTCGATCGCATGCGCGAAGGTATGCCCGAGATTCAGCTTCCGCCTCTCGCCCTGCTCGAATTCATCCCGCTCGACCACACCGGCCTTGATTCTCGCAGCCGCGCCCGCAAGTTCTTCAAGCTCAGCCAAATGCAAGGCTATCGCCTGTTTTCGGTCAATGCTTTCGTGTATTTCGGAAAGGACTTCGACCGCCTTTTCGTAGTTGTTACCGGCATTGTCAATGATGAAGGTCTTGATGAGTTCCGCAGCGCCTGAAAGAAAAACTCTATATGGCAATGTCTCAAGCACTTCCGGACAGATATATGTAAATTCCGGCTGCCGGGTTACGCCCAGGATATTCTTGTAGTTTTCGAAATTCACTCCCGTTTTTCCGCCGATTGCGGCATCGACTTGCGAGAGGAACGTGGTAGGGATATATGCAAACCGGATTCCTCTCTTATATATGGATGCCGCGAATCCCGCCATGTCCGTTGTTATCCCGCCGCCGATGGCCAGCAACAGGGCATTCCTGTCGGCTCCGTTATCCAACAGCCATTTGCATATCTCCATTACGGTCTGCATTGACTTGTCTTCTTCCGAGTTATCAAGCAGAAGCAGCTCTGGTGAGATCGGATCTTCACATTTACAATCCGCTTTTCCGCCAGTCAACGAATTTACGACTTTCTCAGCAAAATGTGCCACATGTCTATCTGCAACGATGTAAATGACAGGATACCTTTCCAGATACCCTGCCACGTCCGTAATCGTTTGTCCGTTAAATATGTTGCATTTCATAATCTTTTTTATGTGCACGTTACCCTCACCCTAAATCCCTCCCCTCTCCATGCGAATTTAGCAAAATATCATAATTTCCGGAAAAATCGACGTTATATTATGCCGACACGTGCCGAAATATTTGGTAATTCGCCAAAAATACCTAACTTTGCCATTCCGATTCCCGGAAATGCCCGAATGGCGGAATTGGTAGACGCGTTGGACTCAAAATCCAATGTCCTTTAAAAGACGTGCCGGTTCGATCCCGGCTTTGGGCACCGAAAAAGCCTCTCCAGCTCCCTGGGGAGGCTTTTGTCATTTAGTAACATTCAAAAATAACCTGCATCATCTAAGGGTAGTTTGGGGCAGGAATATGTAATCCACATCCATTTTCATTGCAAACGGTTCCAGGAAAACGTTTTAAATGGTACCAGGCGTGAATATTATGACACTTTGTTCCGGAAAAACGTTTTAGACGGTACGAATATCTTGGTCGCAGTAAGATAAACCTGCGGACCGCTAAGCTTACCCTCTCGCTCCCTCTTCCACAGGGTTTTCCATCTAACCCCGATGAGGTGGACTGAACAAGTTGGCAGGAGGGGATAACTCATATTATCTACGTTATTCGCTAATTATCAGTCTATTAGGGACGTTTCTCGCAACAAAATACCATGCCGACTCCCATGAAAAAACATGAGAGTTGGCATGGCCACTTTTACGCAACTCATTGACACATCGCTATTTAGTCAGGGCTTCAAGGAGTCCTTTCTTGAAGTTGGTTACCGCTGATGCACGAACCGCGATTTCCGTGTTGGATTTGTATACCTTGGATAGGATTTCCAGCGCGGCAGTTCTCGATTTTTTGCGCTCCACCAATTTCAAGAGATCGTAATCCTCAAGACCATCGGCAAAACGCTCCAGGCGCAATGACGGAATGAATCCATCGACAGAAAAGGAACTTGCCAGGGAGAGGGCGACAGCGATGGAGGTCTCCTAATAATGCACGCAGCGTACGAAGCAGGCGTCTGACCACTGTGCGCTGCGGCAGGCCTCTTTTGTATAAGGATCGCTTGCTCCCTTTGCAACCATTGTCACAGGGTTCGCTCCGTAGGTATTCAGGTCGTAGGTGTAGTAGTTGATATCGTGGGCGTAACTCTCCTTGCCAGTAGTATAGAACTCATTCTCCTCGTACCAGTAGATGGCTCCCTTTCGCATCCAGATGTCGTAGAGCATAGGCACTTTCTCCGCTGTCGCAGTCGGCATCTCGAGGCTTCGCTGGGCGTATTTCAATATATCTCGACGTACAACTCCATCTCCGCCCCAGCCATCATTTACAGTTGGTGGCTCACCGGCCTTATAGAGGTCGGAACCCTTTCTGTGGCCGTGCCCGGTAGTGCCAATAGGGAAGAAGAGATGGCGGCCATTTGTCCTGTCCCATACAAAGAGGCCCTGCATACCCTTCACATCTCCAGGATTGATGTAGGTGTAGGCATCGGTGGTGTTGGTCGCCGTGCCTGTGCTTTCCTCGCCGTAAAGCACTCCGTAGTAGCGGGGCAATTTCTGGAGAGCTGTCCAGTCGGCATATTTGGCGGGCCATCTGTCATTGTAGAAACGGCCCTTGTAAGTTGCGTGCTCATCGTAACGGAAGCCCGTAGGTCTTTCCGGATGCCAGATTCCGGTGAAAGACACATCACCGCCTGCGTACATCCAATGGGTCTTGCCCGCAGAATAGCCCTCGATATTGAAACCATAGCCGTCCCTGAGGGCATCCTCCGGCTTTATCGCCTGAGTTGCATTGCCCCATCTGAAAAGGCCTCCCTCCATAAGCGGATTTTCACACGGAACTCCTGAGTATTTCATATTACGGTTCATCCAGTAGCAGGTGTGGCTTGTGGATGTTGCATCGTAAACAGTTTTCTCAGGATAGGTGACGTTCACTGCCATAGGCACATCTCCAAGTCCCTGACTCACAAAGAAATAGTGAATGCAGGTATTGTTATTGTAAGTCACCTTGACGACTCCTTCCCTAACTGTGCCTTCTGTACAGGTGCTTGCCGGACGGACATCGAAACGCACCTCGGAAGCAGTGCTGCCGGTGCGGAACTTCGAACTTCACAAAAGAAAGGCCGACTCAAACTTAGTCGACCTCATTAATTGTTATAGATGTGTAAAATACTATTTCTCTCGGACTGCACGGATAGCTTTTCCATTTGTTCTGCTACCTCCTTGTTCAGATAGCGAGAAAAACTTTTGATTGCTGAACGAAAAGCCTCTGGCATTCGCGTACGGGTAATTTACACTACTCGAGGCAAATGGATTGGCCAACCAATATTCACCCTGATCTTCTGACTGAAGTTTAAAGCTGCTCCATGGACGTTGTCCGCAGGCAGGAAGGAAGATGGTTCCTCCTGTGGCATCATAGCTGCCCGAAGCCGTCATTTTTTTGCAATAGATTTCCCAGCCATGCACTTCATCGTACTCTTCGGATGATTTGAATGGAGTGTTTATCATGTTGAAATCAGAAGTGTTGGCTTGACCATTATACCCGCATCCGGTGAATGCATTTGAGGCAGGAATACAATACCCCGCAGGGGACGGGTCGTAAATTGTCTTTACTACGATATCGTCATTTGCGTCAGTTTTCGCACTGGTTGCGTTCCAGAGATTATAGTATGAACTGGTGCTTTGTTTGCCCGCATAGCACCAGTCGGCTGTTCCTCCACAATAGTAATAATTAGGGTTTTGGATGGATGTGCCGATAGTTATCTTTGCTGTCCACGGACCTGCACCGACTTTTCCGTCATATTCTTTAGAATAATAATCTTTGTCCGTTATAGGGGTTTTGTTAAAGTCCGCAGGTAATATCGCGTCCTTGCGGCCGAACTGGAAATATGGACAGTTCCCTCGAGTTGTCTCTGTGCGGGCGAGCTGATTAAGAGATATTATCCGAGTGGCTCCCGTTATATCCTGAGTAAATCTGACTTTCACTTCGCGGGAATCATATTGTTTGGTCTCTCCATCGCACCAACCGATATTTACGGGCATTGCAGAATACTGGACGTCATAGGCATTTGTAATCACCCTGTCGCCCTCTGCCAACTTATAGTCTGTCACCCAAATATGCCAACTCCATACTATTTTCCCGCTATCGTCTCTGGCTGCAATCAAGGCATTTCCCTGACGGATTGATTCCTGTGGGACAGTAAACTGCAGATAGTGTCCGTCAGATGAAAGTTTGATGGAGGATGGCTGTATAAGATTGTCTGCATCCTGCCATACAAGAACAGCATCTTGGACTGTAATTTTGTTGTTGTATATATATGGGTCCTTTATCTGGGCGTCAAGATGGTTTACAAACTTCTTCAGCGCATAAGAGGACTGAGAGGTCGCAGCATCGTATGACTGGGCGTTGGTTAAGCCGTTCTTGATGGCGTTGCCGTACACCAGAGGAAGGCTATATGTTCCCGGGGCGTTGATAATATAGCAGTTAGCCGTTGTCATAGGTTTGGTCCCGCCATCAGTGGATAGGTCGTACACACCGCTGACTGCCGGTGCGGCCTTGAGCGCGTCATTGTGCGGATTGAATATGCGGTAAATCTGGGCTGCCGCTGTGGCAGTAAATGCTTGAGAGGTTTTGCTTCCACTGCCATTGGTCGTGAATGCTGTAATCCAAGAAGGCTGGGCGATGACATTGTATCCGCCCGTTTCGTCTGCTTCGATGAACTCCGCCCTCCAGCCTAAAGTTGCCTCCTTCTGAGGGTCTCCGGGACGCGACACTGTTGCATAACTTCTCACGGAATAGCTGGCATTTCCACCTGAATGCTCAAAGTCCGTCGGCTCTGTCACTTCGAAGACGGGTACTACGGAGATACTTGTCGTGGAAATCTTATATGTGACGGTTTTCCCCATAGGCCATGTCGTTCCCGCTATGGAGGCGGTAAGGGTTCGAAGTGTAGATGTCAGCGCATCCGTAAATTTCACTTCAATTGTGGCTCCTTCAGGAAGAATCTGGGGAATCATCATAAACGTCTCCTCACTGGATGTAATACTCTGAGACGGCGAACCATTCACATCGACGGAGCATGTGAAGGTAAAGTCCGATGTGCTGCCATAGTCCGTCCATTTGTCCTCGCCGAACTTGTGCTTTGCAGTGCCATAGACACTTTTAATGCTGATCTCCGTTATCTTGCCGGCGAGCATGCGATCCCCGACTGCAAATCTTACAGCTGTGAGCGAGTGATAGAATTTCAGCGGTGCCGCGGCTCCGGACTTGCCGGACATCTCTGCGCTGGCGGCGACAAGCAGGTCTTTTTGCCGGTTTACAGAACCCGGTACTGTATATGTAAGAGATGGAGTCCCTTTTTCTGTCGCTGCGCTTAAGCTGACCCCGTCCCCATTGTAGGGCGCGTATGCGAAGAAGCGGATATTTCTGTTCGCGCCCGGCCAGAAATATCTTGTCGTCCATGAAGATTCCTTGGTGACCTCGACATTGTACATGTAGTCAGGAAGGCATGTAGTTTCGTTCCACGCTCCGGAATATATAGAAGTCAGCACTCCGAACGACTCATAAAAATCAGCAGTTTCCACAGGACCGGCCTTGGTGTCAAGGCGATTCTGTGCAATGCTCATCCCGTTCATTCCGTCTGACAATTGAATGTGCAGAAACAGCGAATCCTCTTTATTGTCGTCTTGCAGAGCGACAACTCCGACCGTATAGTTGTCGAAGTCTGTTCCCGTCCGGCCTTTTGTCACTTTGTTCCAGTTCTTCTCGGACAATGAGAATCTCAACACATCGTCATTGTGAGAAAGACCAGGCATTGCATCTTCGGTGCAAGATACAAGTGTGCCGGTTGCCAGCAAGCAGAGTGCTGCTGACATCTTCGCAAATGAAAGATATACGTAATGATTCTTCATATTATGAACCATATATGGACTTGGATGGAATTAATAAAAAAGGGAAAAGTGGATTTTCGGGTCACACTTTTCCCCTGTTCAGTCATGGCTTGTGCGCCATAGGGTTTTTACATATTAATATCCGGCTGTGTGCCATCATTCCAGGTATTTACTTCTACCGTGAACTCAATAGCTGAGCCAAGGATATCTTCTCCTGGTTTGAATGGGTCGGTTGGATCAGTTGGAGTAGGCTTCTCAGGATCAACCTTACCTGCTCCATTTGAGAAATCAAGGGTATATACATACTTGAAGCCGGCCTGCCAGTTGGTGTTGATTGCAACAGCTGCCCAGTCGTAATCACCTTTTGCAGGATATACTCTTGCGCCTGATGCTGTGGTAATCTGAATCTTGAGGGCAAGGTATGCACCATTTGATGTGTTCTGCTTGTCTGTTGCCGGGTCCCAGGCTACAAGCTGCTGAGGGAGGAGCATAGCATTGTTGTTCTCGGCTTCCATCATGCTCTTAGGTGCTGCTACAATGTCTTTGGCAGCATCATAGGTAACCTCATAATTGGCCTTATCGGCATCCAAAGTCCAAGCGTTGGTGCCAAAATCAAAGGATCCTTTGGAAACAGGCTTGCCGATACGGACACCGGCAACTTTATAAACGTAACCGGTATTGGTGTTCTTGGCCTTAATCTCTATCTGAGCGAGTCTGTGATCAAAGGCAAGAGCAACACCGGTGCCTTCATTTGCCTTGCTTCCGGTAGCGTGTACAGTGATGAAATCCTTCTGATCTGCAATAGCTGCAGCAGGTGAGAAGCCGGTCAGAGTCTTGGTGGTATTGTTGATTGTCAAAGTTCCGCCAAGGTTTTCAGCAGATGGAGAGTAGGCGTAGAAATTAATGGTACTTCCGTCTGATGGCCAGTAATACTTAGGATCTGAGGTGAATGTAGTACCGCTCTTGCTGAACTTCTGGTTCTCAAAATAATTAGCGTTGTTCTTGTCGATGGCTGTGACATAGAACTCGTTGATATTTGCTGTTGTAGTCTCAGTAGCACGAGTAGCAAGAGAGGTACGGAAGTCAATCTCTCTACCGGTGTTGGTAGAAATAGTCTGATCCTTTGAGCATGAAGCAATGGCCAAAACTGCCATTGACATCAAAAACAATTGCTTTTTCATGTTGTTGAATTTATGGATTTATAATAAAAGGTATAATAAAAAAGATTAGTTCATTACATGTTGATGCCTACGTCTATTGACACCCAATCGCCAACCGACGGCTGAAATCCTCCGCCGTTGACAATAGGTTTCGGCAGCGGGAGCCCGTCCAGAACGATATGGACGATACGGGGATCCGGGGCGTTGTGAATCTGCTCGGTGACATCATAGGTATAATACCATTTGCTGCCATCCGACAGTATGGCGTACACGGTCAATTGATGTTTCGGCGAAGATTCGTGATGGTATCCGAAGGTGCGCAGATTGCCTGTAATGCTGGAGTCCTCCAGATTTGCGGTGGCTTCGAACGGTATGGTCACGAGTTCGCTTGTTACCTTGTCGCTGTATGGCAGTTCTCCTCCTGCAAGACCTGAGATGGCGCCACTTACTCCTTGTACATATTTAAGATTATCAGCATTGAGGATTTTTACATCGTACAGACACACGCTCTGCTGAGGATAGAAAACTATCGTATATGATTCCTCTGTAAGGTTGAGCTCGATTTCTTGCCTTGAATGATCTGTCCAGAGCATTTCCGGCTCTGATGCCACGGTTTCGTCTTCTGTCCCTTCCGCCATAGGAGCATTGTTGACTTTGCCAAGTAGCGCGCCAAGTCCGGCGACAAGGGAAGCGGGACGGGTGGATATCTCAAATGTATTTGCAGACAGGGTATTGCGAAGTATTGTATTTTTGGTGTCGCTGTTGAGGCAGATGGCATCATATTTTCCGATAGGGACTCTTATGACACCTCCGTTTCTTTCGGTAAAGTCATAGCGAATTGCTTCCTGTCCGTTGGATGGGAACATATACAAAGACATCGATTCCGGCGAAGCGTCTGGAGCGTCTCGCCAGTCGAAGACCACATTTACATTGACGGTGTGAGCGTGATTGTAGCATAGTTCTTTATGCACGCAGGAAGACATCCCTAACACAAACAGCACTGCGGAAACAGTGAATACGAATACCTTTTTCATTTTTCTTACTTGTTAAGACCGCCAATGTTGCCTTGGCCAATAATCCACTTAAGAGAAATATCAGCCTTCGTAGGACCGAACCAATTGCGCTGCTTGGTCTGTTTCCAGACATAGTGTGTATCAATTGGGTCATATATTTTGTATTCGCCACCCAGATACCCAAGGCCGATGCTGAAGTCCAATCCAAGGTGTCGTCCCAATGGAATGGAATATCCGTACTCGAAACCGGCTCCATAAGACAGTTTGGACAAATATCCAGTGCCTCCTGTCTCGAAATCATAGGTCAGCATCTGTCCGTACAGGCCTATGTGGTGTCCATTATACGGCCTGTCGTTTGTGGTCTGACCAAGATACTTGCGTACGTCTACTTCTCCGCCGTAAGTGCGCCAATAGTAATGAATTCTGTCGCTCTTCCACCAGGCGTACATCCAATTGCCGCTGACGGACCAGCCGTTTCGTAAGAAGAACTCAACCCCAATATTCGGGATAAGAGCTATGTCGTATAGGGCATTTGTCTTGATGGCAAAGTTTATTCCCCGTCCGTGTGCAACTATCGGAGATACAGGCACCGAGAGAGTGCTTGTGATAAGGCTGATGCTGTCTGATTCGAAAACTGCCTGAGGATCAGGCTCCAAAGAATTTGAGGCCGATACATCCGGAATAAGTTCCGGCTTGATGTCATATATTACTGAAATGGTCGCATTGCGCATTTCAGGGAAGTAGCTCTTATACAGGGAGTTCCATATCGCCCCCCCCTATGATTCCGAGCTGCCTCTTCTTGCCGTCCAATACGACTCCATTTCCGATAACCCACTCAGGGGTATTCTTAAGGACATCCAGAGTTGCATCTTTGAACTTGATGTCCGAATTCTCAACATATAGCAAAAGTGCATCCCAATCTATTCCCTTGGCTTCTATCTCAACGGGATGGAATGGTAATAATTGATTTATGAAACTGGCCGCTGTATTCGCTCTTTTGCGAGAGAGTGCATTGTTGAGTTTGGTGTTGCCTTCCGGTGAGGCTGAACCTGTGATGCGAACCGACCTTATCTGTACAAGAGAGTCTTTCTGCAGGTCTGCAATCTTCTCCGAGAATGTCCCGAGATGAGCTTTGTTGTCACAGTACCCCTGCTCCAAGATGGAATAGCCTTGTTTGAAATACAGCCTGACCTGAACAGTGTCAACGCGCTCCGCGCTCTGAGCCGAAAGCGCTCCGAGGCAGAGTGTCATTATTGATATTATCAAACGAATTCTCATCTGTTTTTTAAAATTCTAATTATCTGTCAATAAAGCCGCTACGCGCTAAAACATACGCTCGGCAGGCTTTTCGCATATAGTTGGAACGCAAATATAAATAGAATTTTCATATTTCGCACAATTTCAAGCAATTTTACACGTTTTTGCATGATTTTTCACGATTTGTCTTGATTGCAACTTTCTGAGCCCCTGCCCAAGTTGAAAATACAAGACATAATAATAGTGTTAAGTAAAGTTTTCTTCTCATGTTATCCTCACACAATACACGATACCATTTGAGGGCTCAAATTTAATTAATAATTTATTTTATTAGGAGAGGATATATCAAAAAATTATCAAAAAATTATCGAAAAATTATCAACAGTTATTAAACTATTTAAATATACACTCGTCGATATTATAAAAACTATTGACTATTCCATCCTCCACTCATTGAGGACGCGGCCACCCTTGAGGGTAACCCAGGTGTCCAGAGAGCCGTCCTCATGGAGCAGTATGACGCGAGCTCCGTTCTCAAGATGGTTATATACCGTGTCGCCACCGGTGTAGCGGCCGTAGGAAAGAAGAATCCCGTCCCACATCACAGAATAGTCGTCGTCATGGTCGTGGCAAGAGAGAGGATGCAAAGGGTCAGGAATATCTGTTTCATAATTTGAAATCGACTATTATAGGCCTGTGGTCTGAAGGATGCCAGAAGTTGCTGAGCTTTGCCGGGTCACGTACCGGCTCGCTCCAGTCCCCTGTCGGGATACGAGCTGCGGTGATTCTGGAAAAGAGCTTCGGAGTGCAGTAGAAGTAGTCTATCCTGGCCTTTCCGCCCGTTGTGGTCTTGAACTCTCCGGGATATAGCGCGGCTATGACATCCACATAACGGCCATTCTCGATTATAACGTCCTGGCAGGCAAAGCCGGGCGCGTCTTCCGCCCATTTGTACTGATAGTTGTCAACCCTGCTGCGGGAGTTGAAGTCACCCATCATCATCCAATATTCCCTTGATGGCTTCTTCGACCTGCCTATGGTGTGCTTCAGTATATATTCCATTTCCACGGCCCTGAAGGCGTCTCCCCCGTGGGCGGCTTTGCTGACCTCCCTTTCTTCCTTGGATGCGTAGAAGCTGTATGCCTGCGGCCAGGTGTGCAGGGTAACCACATTCAGTTCTTTTCTCCTGAAGCGGATACGCGCCCACCCGGCTCCGTGGGATACTATGGTGTCCGTCTGTTCCGGCGTTTTTGTCTCGAGATTGCCGGTTATGCGCTCTATGCCCTCTATCGGATATTTCGAGGTGATAACCTGGGGAAAGTTGTCCCTGTGACCTCCCACGAACACATAGCTGTGTCCATAGCGTGCCGCCAATTCAGCCCAACCATCCACAAGATAACGGTCTTCGACTGCGCACTTGACCGCGGTGCCGGTAATGTAGATGCTCTGGGCCTCGCACCACACGCAGATGTCCGGGTTCTGGGATTTGACATATTCCACGAAGTTGTCGTAGGAGTTTCCTTGGTCGGACCACATTCCGTTCTGTATGTTCCAGTACATTACCCGAAGATTGGATTTAGGGCCCGCTGCAAGGGCAAGGACCGAGGCAAGGAGCATGGCTCCAAAAGTCAGAATAAGGCGTTTCATTTCAATTGATTCTTTGTTGATGGATTGATTGTTCACGAAGGTAGGAATCTTTTCTTATTCAAACAAGCTCTTTAGCGTGGCAAGGTAGCGTTCAGCGTGGCGGAAATGTTGATCAGTACTACGTAGGACACTGTGTCAGAAAGACTTCCGCCCAGCTTGCCGGTAATCACTCCCGCCGCTGCCTCCGTAGGGCAGATAAGGCAGAGCATGGCGCATTAGGCGAGTATTCTGAGGTCGCCGTCCGGCATCGTGGCACCCTTCATGCGTCAATCCTCTTTCCTGTTCCGTATGGTCTCCGGTTGCTGAGCCTGTCAAAGCGCCGATTCCACTATAAACTATCAGCAAGTCTGCGAAAAAAACCGCCCCACAGTCCGTAGTGCGGCTATGCGTGCAAGGTTGCTGTGTTTTCTACAAAACACGTTCAGCGGGAATGGCTCTTGGTGACAGCAGAACTAAGAATGTCCTGAAAAAGTCTGAATAACTTTCTGAGATTTTAATAATCGGAGAGAAGGTCGAGGTTGACCTCGCCAAAAACATATCTGACTACCAACAAGTTACAAAACCACCCGTGGCCGCGTCACGACAGCCCCCAAAAAAAGTTACGTCAACGTATAAAAAAGAATTTCAACGAGATAACGCGAGTTATTGCTTATTTCTTGTTAACTTTGAGAGAATGACTTCCGGACGATGTTATGTCCGGGCTAAAACAATGTTGAAATGATAGTTACTAGAAAAGTAGCAGTATGCTTGGCGGCATTGACACTACTTGCCTCCGGCATCAAGGCGCAGACGCGCGAAGACAAGATGGTCAAGACCCCGAATTATGCTCTGGCAGAGAGATTTTCGGCCAAGCGTGTGGGACAGATGGTGTTCTCCACGACCGTGAAACCGGAGTGGTTCAGGAACGGAAACCGTTTCCTGTACACATGGAAGACATCTGAAGGGACGAACTATTACATTGCAGAACCGGCGTCAGGTACCGTCAAACCGGTATTTGACATGGAAAAATTGGCGATGCAGATAACGGAAATCGTGAAAGATCCGTTCGAAGCGCGACATCTGCCGATACGCAACCTCAGGATTGACCCGGAAAATGACAATGTCCTGAAGTTCGATATCCAGAGTTCTCAGGAGAAAAAGGACACATCGAAAAATGCCAAGACGGAAAAACTCACATACCATTTCAAGTATGACATCACCAGCAAGAAGCTGACATTCAACACGAAAGACGAGGACGCCAAATATCCTGAATGGGCGAATGTTTCCCCGGACGGACTTGTAGGAGTCTATATGAAGAACTCAAACCTCTTCTATATGGACACCCTCAACATGCGCAAGGCTGCCAAGGACCCGAAAGACAGCACGCTCGTGGAACATCGCATCACAAGCGACGGATTCAAGGATTTCTGCTATGCCGCAGGCAATTATGCAGGCAACACCGTGACAGATACGACCAAGCGTGTGTTCCCGTTCGACCTGGCATGGTCACCCGATTCGAAGCATTTCGCAGTTATGCGCTGGGACATGAGACCTGTCAAGGACTTCTGGGTAATCAACTCCCTCAGTTCACCACGCCCGACATTGGAAACATACAAATATCAGATGCCGGGAGAGCCTGGACCATTGGGACACCTATATATCTTCAACGCGAATGACTGGTCTTCTCACCAGGTGAAAATCAATGCATTCAAGGACCAGGACCTGTCCCTGCAGACCGCACCGGGGACAGTGAAAACGTCGTTCAATGAATTCGACAATTACACATGGCTCGGCGACAATTCAGGTTTCTATCTGAACAGATTGAGCCGCGACCTCAAACGCCTGGACATCTGCTACGTAGGCATTGGCAGCGACAGCACGAAAACAGTGCTTTCGGAGCGCATGAACACTTATGTAGAGAGCCGTCCGCTCAGAATTATCGACAACGGCAGGAAAATGATTCATTGGTCAGAGCGCAACGGCTGGGCGAACCTTTATCTTTACAATGCCGACGGAACATTGATAAGAAACCTGACCGAGGGCGCTTATCATGTGGACGACGTGCTGGCTGTCAATGAGAAAGAGGGCTACGTTCTGTTCCGCGCCTGCGGCAAGGAGAAGGGCGAGAATCCTTACCAGATGCACGTATACAGCGTCAGTCTCCAGGGCGGAGAACCAAAGCTGCTCGACATGCCTGACATGAACATTGACGCCATAGCGACAGAAGACGGCAAATACTTCATTGCCAATTACTCACGCGTGGATTACAAACCGGCATCCGCACTTTATGATGCTAAGGGACGCAAGGTCTGCGACCTCGGCGAGGCTGATTTCTCACTGCTTTTCGCTGCCGGATACAAATTCCCTGAACGTTTCACCGTCAAGGCTGCCGACGGCATTACCGATTTGTATGGCGCCATCTACAAGCCATTCGATTTCGACTCCACAAAGGTCTATCCTATATGCGATTACGTTTATCCGGGCCCTCAGGTGGAAGCCAACAACATCGAGTGGAGCCGAGGATTTACCAGGACCGACAGGCTGGCCCAGCTCGGATTCATTGTCATAACCGTGGGCAACAGGGGCGGTCATCCGGACAGGTCTAAATGGTATCATAATTACGGTTATGGCAACCTCCGCGACTATGGTCTTGAGGATCAGAAATATGCAATCCAGCAACTTGGTGCCAAATATCCTTGGATTGACCTGGGACGTGTCGGCATACACGGACATTCAGGCGGCGGATTCATGTCCACTGCGGCGATATTGAAGTACCCTGATTTCTTCAAGGCCGCCGTTTCCTGCGCAGGTAACCATGACAACAACATTTATAACCGCTGGTGGAGCGAACAGCACCATGGCATTCAGGAGAAAATCGAGGCCGGAGATACGACCTTCGTATATTCCATCGAGACCAATCCTCAGATTGCCAAGAACTTGAAAGGCCACCTCATGCTTGTGCACGGCGACATTGACAACAACGTGCATCCTGCGAACACCATCCGCGTGGTCAATGCTCTCATCCGCGCGAACAAGCGCTTCGACATGCTCATCTTGCCTGGACAGCGCCATGGCTTCGGGGACATGAACGAGTATTTCTTCTGGAGAATGGCCGATTATTATTGTGAATGGTTGATGGGCGCAAGCGAGCGTCACGAAGTCGACATAAAAGAAATGAATAATGACTGATATGAAAAGGTTTTTCAATTCAATGTTAGCCTTCGCGGGAGCGGCGATGATGCTCGCGTCCTGCGGAGAGACCAGTATGAAAGTTGAGACTCTCGATACTACTGTCAATGAAGCACTTATGGCCGGAAGGGAGGATTCCCTGCACGTGGTCATATCTCTGGAATACCCTGTCGCCAACATCTCAGATGAGGCCAGGAAAGCGATTTGCGATTCGATTTCGATGATTGCGTTCGGGCAGGATTATGCCGGTCTCGACCTCAAGGAAGCTGCCGGGAAATGGTCTGCCGATTTCGTCAGGATATATCACAATGAATGTGAAGAAGCCCTGAAACTGTATGAAGGGAACGGAGATATTCCTATGTCCAGCGTACTCAACAGGGAGCGCTACAAGACAGGCTATTTTACAGAAACGCACAAGAACATCGCTTCGTACACTTACGAAGAGTATTTCTACGAGGGCGGCGCACATGGCTCGACCGTGGAAACTGCACTGAACTTCGACCTGAAGAGCGGCAAGGTGATTACCGAGGCCGAATTCTTCAAGCCTGGCTATGAGGAAAAACTGGCAGAGGCGCTTACGGCCCATCTTCGTGAAGCCGTGCCTGACCAGGAGTCCTACGACACCATGTTCACCCATGAAATCAAGCCTAACGGCAATTTCACTGTCTCGGAGCAGGGTGTGACATACATCTACAACCAATATGAGATAGCTCCGTACTCCATGGGAGCAATCCATGTTTCGGTTCCATGGGATGAAATCCGTGACCTGATCCGTGAATAACTGATATGAAGAAAATACTTGCGACATTGGCCGTACTTTGTTTTGGAGCAGGTTTCTGCTTCGGACAGGGTGCGGCCCTTGACGTCTTGCAACGTCGCTTCGTGGATTTGCGCTTCGGCGCCACCTATGCCGATGCCATCCGTCTCACCGTCCTGTCTTCCCGCAAGACCTCGGCGCCCGACGGCGTCTACGCGTCCGGCAGCACCGTCGCCATCTCCGAACTCGGCATCTACAATGAAAGACCGCGCTAGAAGCGAAGTTCAAGGCCAATGTTGATGTCAAAGCAGTTAGGAGTCTTTACCTTACCGGCCGGGGTGTCCTTGTAGCGGTGGGTCATGCGCCATACGGCATCGACACGGAGAATGCGGAAAATATTGGTCAGACCTACGCCCATCTCCACATACGGCTTGTTGAGCATGTCCATGCCGGCAGGGAAAAGCATAGGAGCATTGGCGGAATTCAGGTTGCCGATAATGCCGTTGTTCTTCTGTGAGAGGGTGCCGTAAGCCGCTTTGAGCGTGAATACCTCTCGCATCTTCATCTTCTTTATGAGGGGAATCTTCCCCAGGAAGAAGCCGCCGAAATTGTGTTCCCAGAACAATGTGGCCCAGGTATCGGAAGCGAATTCATAGAACTCCATGCAAGAGAAAGAGCTCTGGTCCAGGATATAAGTACCATTGCCCTCGTGCAGTTTCAGAAGCGGATACGGCACGGTTCCGACAATCTTGCCGGCAGTCAACTTGATTTTCGACATGCCGAGAGGCGGAATCTTGAGCTTGTAATCTATCGTGAACTCGCTCCGGAAATAACTGTACTCGTTCTTTCCGATGCCTTTCAATGACCCAAGCAAATCCAGAGTGAAGATAGGATAATCCGAATGGAGATATGACTTCTGGAAAGCGCCTCGTGCTACAGTCTCATCTTTGGAAAAGCGCAGTACAGTACGCAAGTCATTGGACCCCACGGAATTGACCATTACCGTATCTCTCGCCCCGTCGCTATGCAGGTGCACCCGTTTCATCGGAACGAACACGCTGGAGAATACCCTCCGGGACTCCAATGACGTCGAGGTGTTCAGCCACGGTCGGATTTCCCAGTCAAACGTCATTGAATATTCATTGACAAGACTTCTCTTCCCACTGCCCCTCTTACTTAAAAGCGACGACAGGAGACTCGTCTCATTGAATGCTTTTTTACCTTTCCCGAGCTGAAGCATGTCGTGCCTTCCGTTCAGGGTAAGCTTCATGGTAGGCTGGGTGCTGAACATCCACTCAAACGAGCCGCCGCCTTTGAACTCCTTATCCTTGAAGCCGTAGCCCAAATAGCCCTCCAGCCTGAACTTCCGGCTCAATTCCGATGTGGTCCGTACGCCGAAAGAGACCCTGTTGCCTTCAATGTTGTTGAAACTGTATAGTCGCGAATATGGTCCGAATGCCACATATTTGGTCTCCAGATAACCTGAAACAGCAGTATTTATGATATTATATATGGTATTGTACATCGGGACGTTCTTTATGGAGTCCACCATATTGTAAATATTCTGTTCCTTCTCCGAAAGCTTGTAAGGCCGGGCCTCGTTCCACCACGCCTCATCCTTTCTTCCGGCATTTTTCATGACCTGGACAGAAGACGACTGCACCTGACGGGCCTGATCTCTGGCTTCTTTCCCGAACTGCGGATTCATATAGTCGATCTGCCGGTTTCCCAGGAAGGAGACGAACTTGGAGGAGTCATTCATCGTCACGGAGAAGTCCACATACAATTTGTCCTGCTTGTAGAACCACAGCGAGTCCCCGACCAGCTGGTCGGTGCGGTCAATGACCATGTCACGAATCCAATTCACATTCGCTCCCTTCATCATTTTCGCATGTATCTCCCTGAGAGCGAAGGTTTTGGTATCAATGCTCATTTCTCCGTCGAAGACCGTGGAAGACACGCCTCTGCCGGGATGGAATCGTATTTTCCATGTCTTTCTCCCGTCAATGTCAAGGCTGTCCACCAGATAATAATTATAGTAGATGTTGCCGTTCGACGACAGCGGAGATGGAATCTGCACATTGAAGGCATTGATGAAATTGTTGTAGAAATTCGTCTTCAGGTGCATGCTGCCGGTGAACTGTGAGACGGCATTGTCCTCATTGAGTCCGGATATCCTGGTAGCTTCGATGGCTTCCTTGCTGATGTCCGGTGCAATGCTGTGATACCGCTTGGTCCGCGTCTCGGAAATCATTACCGGAAGGTATGGCTGTCCGGAAACGACGGATGTGTCCATATAGTCGAATATGAAATCGAAATTCTTACGTATCAGCCTGTTACGCAGATTTTTGTCAGCATTGACAAGGTCCAGTTCCATCTTGGTGTAGATATCACAGACATAGGCGTCACGACGTTCCGGATCATTGAATTTCTTATGGGCATCGACCTGGCCTAAAATCCATTTCATATACCTGTTGTCCGGCTTCACCACGGCAGCATTGAGCGATGAGTTTACGGAATGCAGCCGGAAATCGACCTCGCTGAACGCGCCTCGGCTGATTCTTATCATCTGGGTTTCATAGCCCAGCAATGCTGCGCACAGGATGTTGGCGACAGTGTCACGGGTTTCCATGGAATAATATCCGTCCATGTCGGTGGATACGCCGATGGTCGTGCCATAGAAATATATGGCAACAAAAGGGATTCCCTCTCCGCTCGCCGAATCCGTCACCCTGCCTTTTACCTTGGTGGTCTGTGCTGTCATAGGCAACGCAAACAGGAGCGCCAGAAAAACTGTAAGAATCACATATATGTCAATTCTTCTTCTCACAACAAAGGACACACTTAATAATCCCTATAATCTGCGAAATTTATACAATCCCTGCGACAATAGGAAATTTTAGACGGAGAAAAGGCAGGAATACGAAAAAGAGCGGCATGAAACCATGTCGCTCTTTGAATTCTGTCGGGGTACTGTGACTCGAACACAGGACCCTCTGGTCCCAAACCAGATGCGCTAGCCAACTGCGCCACACCCCGATGAACAAACCTTCGGATTTTCTCCTTAGGTCCCGCTTGCGGAAGACACACTTCCCAAATGGGACTGCAAATATACGGCTCTTTTTCTGATTTGCAAAATTTTTCTTAAAAATCTATCCAATTATTGACTATCTTTGCGAAAAAGACATTGGATATGATGATAGAAGCCTTGAATATCGAGAAGTCATTCGGCAGCCTCAAAGTGCTGAAAGGCATTGATTTCCGCGCGGAAAGATCCGAGGTAGTCTCCATAATGGGAGCATCCGGCGCCGGAAAGTCGACATTGCTCCAGATTCTCGGAACTCTGTCATCACCGGACAATGGAACATTGCGCATAGACGGAACCGATGTCCTTACACTCGGCAGAAAACAGATAAGCGAATTCCGGAACAGGCGTATCGGATTCGTGTTCCAGTTCCACCACCTCCTGCCGGAGTTTACATCCGTCGAGAACGTGATGATACCGGCGTTGATTGCCGGAAAGAAAGAAAGAGAGGCCAAGGAAGAGGCGTTGAAACTGCTTGACACTCTGGGACTTTCGGAAAGAACCACACATAAGCCGTCCGAACTTTCAGGAGGAGAACAGCAGAGGGTCGCCATCGCCAGGGCATTGATAAACCGGCCGGCCGTACTGTTCGCCGACGAGCCGTCAGGAAACCTCGACAGCGTCACGAAAACAGAGTTGCACAAACTGTTTTTCAAACTGAGAGACGAGTTCGGCCAGACCATCGTAATCGTCACGCATGACCCGGAACTTGCCGGAATGTGCGACAGGTCATTGTTCATGAAAGACGGAGTTTTTGTAGAGCAATGAGCGTTTTCCGGTTCAAGAAATTCGAGGTGAGGAACGAGAAATCGGCAATGAAGGTGAATACCGACGGGGTTCTCCTCGGGATTGCGGCGCCTGTAAACAGCTCTGACTCAAATATTCTCGACATCGGAACAGGAACAGGAACGATAGCATTGATACTTGCCCAGCGCCTTCACGACACTTGCGGCATAACAGACAATGTCAGCATCGCCGGAATCGACATCGACGCCCCGGCGGCTGAAGAAGCCGGGATCAATTTCAGCAATTCTCCATGGGCGGATTCATTGACAGCCAAGAATATAAGCCTGGAAGATTTTTCCGCGGAAACCGGTGACAGAAAATTCGACCTCATCGTATCGAATCCTCCGTATTATGATGCGTCATTGACCAATCCCGATGCCCGCAAGACCACCGCACGGCACACCGGCACAACCGGAGAATCGACATGCGGCCTGTCATTCAGAGAGGTCCTGACATTCGCATCCGGGCACCTGAAAGAAGGAGGGCGCGTTTCGATAGTGTTGCCGGCAGACCAGGAGGCAGCATTGGCAAGATACGGGAAAATGTGCGGATTGCACATTTGCAAGTTATTGAGAGTCAAGACAGTGGAGCACAAACAGCCGAGCAGGATCATAGTTTCTTTCACTAAAGAAAAATCCATTCCGCAGGAACAGACACTCACTATTATGGAAAAAGGGAAATATACATCGCAGTACATTTCCCTCGTAAAAGAATTCTACTTGTTCGCCTGACAGCCGCTATTTCCCGCGCGGTTCCTGAGACGGCTTGCCGGCATTCCAATGTCCTATCTTCTGTCTTCTGAACTCTTCCTCTCCGATAAAAAGTTTCGCAACTTTCTCTACGGAAAGAATCTTGGTGAACATCGGAACATATTTGGCCTCAACACTGCGGGAATCCTTAATGGCATTAACATAATTGTTAAGCAAAACCGATATTTCTTTCTCAGTTTTACCGGCCTTGATTCCCTCATCCAGAGCCTTGTACGCTTTCATTACTTTACCTAAGGAAGCACGACGTTCTCTCTCCATATTGTTGTACACAGGCCAGAATTTCTCGGCTTCAGCAGGAGTAAGATTCACGGCGGCAGTAAGATACGCCACGCGCTCAGCCTTCATCCGTTCCTGCCAGCCATTGTCGCCGTGACATCCGGCAGAAGCATTGAAAGAAATTGATATTGAAAAGAATACGGCTATAGCCGCAATGATGTATCTACCTGTTGTCTTCATAATATCCGATGTAGTCTAATGTTATTCCTGAATCTATGAGATAAGATGCGAAAGCATCCTGTGTTTCGTCATTTTCCTTGGCGGTGTAGATCATATACGGATCAGTAACCGGTATCAAGTCAGCAAGCGCAATTTCGTCGAACATTGAAAGATTACTGTCGGCTGCCTGACCGGATGTAAACCGGAGCAATGCAGTTCCGCAGGTCACAATGATAAGAAATGCGGCCGCCAGCGCCACGTATGGTTTCAATTTATCAAAACGCGACACCGCCACATTCCGGCGCGGAATAGCCCCGAGGCGTTCCTCCAATTCGGAGAAATACCCTTCAGGCACCACGTATGGCATTTTTCTGTCAGTAGTTTTCATATTATTTCCTCCAACCGAATTATTAGACACGCATTGACCCGAAAAGTCAAATCAATTCTTTCTTAATTTTTTCGTAAGCGATATGATACGAGGCTTTCAGCGCTCCGACAGTCGTTCCTGTTATCTGTGCAATATCCTCATATTTCATATCGTCGAAATACCGCAAAGAGAACACAACCCGCTGTTTCTGAGGTAGTTTCTGTATAAGTTTCATCAGTTTCCGCTGCGCGGCATCGCCGTTGAAATAAGGGTCGTCGTCAATCATCCGCTCCATTTCCGCGTCAATGCTTCTGAAAGAAAGCGCCGCCCGGACCTTCTGCTTCCGCAGAAAGTTCAATGTCTCGTTGGTGGCGATGCGGTATATCCATGTAAAGAGCTGCGCCTCCTCCCGGAAAGAAGGAAGTGCAGCCCATATTTTCACGAATATTTCCTGAACCAAATCGTCGGCATCTTCATGACAGCACACGAAGCGGCGGACATGCCAGTAAAGTCTCTCGCTATACGATCTGACTATTTCTGAAAACGCCCTTTCTTCTTCACCGCTACGGTAAAGACGGATGATTTCCCCGTCTTGCATATGGCCGGCGATTACCGTTTACTTGCGGAACATAGCTTTTCTCGCAGCTTCGGCGATATGTTCGCCATCCAGTCCGTATGCAGCCATCAGCTCAGCAGGAGTTCCGGACTCACCGAAACGGTCACCACCATTGACATACTCCATAGGTACCGGCATTTTAGCCGCAAGCACACCGGCTACGAGTTCGCCGAGACCGCCTGCCATGTTGTGCTCTTCAGTCACGACTACAGCCTTGGTCTTCATTGCGGAAGCTACGACAGCAGCCTCGTCGAGCGGCTTGATTGTCGCGATATCAATGACTTCCGCGCAGATGCCCTCGTTTTCAAGTATCTCGGCAGCCTTGAGGGCTTCCCATACGAGATGTCCCGTAGCGATGATCGTAACGTCCTTGCCCTCGTTCATGACATAAGCCTTGCCGATTTCGAAAGTCTGGTCTTCAGGTGTGAAGTTAGGCACCGAAGGACGGCCGAAACGCAAATAGACAGGACCGTCATATTTGGCGGCAGCGATGGTCGCGGCTTTGGTCTGGTTATAGTCGCATGGATTGATCACCACCATGCCCGGCAATGCACGCATGAGAGCGATGTCCTCCATGGTCTGGTGAGTCGCTCCGTCCTCTCCGAGAGTGATTCCCGCATGAGAAGCAGCAATCTTCACATTGGTCTGGCCGTAAGCCACTTCCTGACGGATCTGGTCATAGACACGACCGGTAACGAACTCTGCAAAAGAGCCTGCAAAAGGAATCTTTCCGGTAATCGCCAATCCGGCAGCCACGCCTATCATATTGGACTCGGCAATGCCGCACTGGATAAATCTTTCAGGAAAATCATTGGCAAATGCATCCATCTTCAAAGAGCCCTTCAAGTCGGCAGTTAGAGCTACGACTCTGGAATCAGCCTTGCCGGCTTCATAAAGACCGGCACCGAATCCGCTTCGGGTATCTTTCTTTCCCGTATCAGTATATTTCGTCATATCGGTATTTCTTTATCAATTAATAATCGCCCAATGTTTCCTCCAACTGAGTGAGAGCATCCTGGCACTGCTCCGGAGACGGTGCCTTGCCATGCCATTTGCATGTTCCGGCCATGAAATCCACTCCATGTCCCATTTCCGTCTTGAACAAAATCATCGTAGGAGCGCCTTTGTTCTCACGAGCTTTCGCGAATGCGGGAAGAATCGACTCGAAATCATGTCCGTCAGCGACAATGACATTCCATCCGAATGATTTCCACATGGCTTCGAGATCGCCCTCGCCGGCAACAGCTTCGACAGTACCGTCAATCTGCTGTCCGTTCCAGTCTGTCATGGCAATGAGGTTGTCCAGCTTATGGTGTGCAGCAAACATGCCGGCCTCCCAAATCTGTCCTTCCTCGCTCTCGCCATCACCGCAAAGCACATACACGAAACGGTCTTCACCTTCAAGTTTCTTTCCGAGAGCAATTCCGGCCGCAGCAGAAAGTCCCTGTCCGAGAGATCCGGAAGCCTGTGCAATGCCAGGAAGCCCCTTCTCTACACATGGATGCCCCTGAAGACGGGTGCCGAATTTCCTGAAGGTAGCAAGTTCCTTGACCGGGAAATAGCCACGACGAGAAAGAATGGAATAATAAACCGGGGTCATGTGGCCGGCAGAAAGGATGAACACGTCCTCATTCTTGCCGTCGCGTTTCCAGTTCTCAGGATCAATCTTCATTTCATTGAAATAAAGAGCAGTTAGCACATCTGCACTACTCAGGGAGCCGCCCGGATGACCGGATTTGGCGTCCGTGACCATTCTGACGATGTCACGTCTTACCTGAGATGCGATTCTTTTCAATTCTTCGACCGTTGCCATAAAATATTAAGAATTTGTTTTATTTGGTTTCATTTCTAATTCAAACCTCAAAAGTAATGAAAATTGCAGAAACGATAAGAAATCTTACTGTTTCATTTTCCTTATAACGCTATGATAAACATCATCTATCACCAGCCCGGAAAGCGTCATTCCGAATATCGCCGTTATATAAGCCGTCGTGCCGTTGATCTGAGCCTTCGACGAATCCCATTCATGGTCCGCCAATGCAGGATCACCGGCAGCAATACCTTCCTGACCTTCCACAAATGCTTGCAGCCCAAGAGAATAGCTACCACCTCTGTTCAGCAGGACCTCATCATCATACACACAAAGGAACTTGCTGGCAGGCAATGTCTTGGCGCGTTTCATCTTCTTCCGGAGAGCCGACCCCAGAGGACACCCCTTCACATCCCAGAACTCCGCCACCCGGATTTTCTGCGGATTCGTCTTCAATGCCGCCCCGAGCGAACAGAAGAACTTTGCCCTGCTGGCAGCAGCCCTCAAAATAAGCAAAGCCTTGTTTTTCAACGAATCCACAGCATCTACAACATAGTCATAACTGTCCAGATCAAAAGAATCCGCAGTTTCATCACAATATATCGCCTGAACAGCTTCAATCTCTGCGTCAGGATTTATCTCCAGTAACCGCGTCTTCAAAGCCTCAACCTTGACCTGCCCGACAGTCTTGACCGTCGCCATAAGCTGCCGGTTGACATTGGTAATGCTCACCCTGTCCGAATCGACTATCGTCAGATGCTTGATTCCGCTTCTGACCAGCCCTTCCGCGCACCAGCTGCCGACACCGCCCACGCCGAAGATAATGACATTCATCCGCGAAAGCGCCTGCATGACATCCTCACCCAGAAGCAGTTCCGTCCGTCCGAATATAGCCTGTTCCCTCGCGTTCATCTATTCCTTCGTTATACGGGCAGCCCAGCCGCCTCCCGGAGCCATATGGATCTTCACCTGACGGTTCTCCGGAACGGTCTGAATCTCATGTCTGAAGTCGCGCGCCGCACGATCAGCATTGATGCCGTCGCAGAAAATTTCCATCGTCCAATGTCCTTCGCCGAGGAAGCCGAGGTCAATGTCGAGGTCGCGGGCATTCCAGTCAGTCATTGAACCGACATACCACACATCTCTGCTTCTGCGCGCCAGCGTAATGTATTTGCTGATTTCGCCGTTTACGGCAATGCTTTCGTCCCAAACTACCGGACAGTCAGCGATATACTTGGTGCAGAGCGGTTCTGCCATATAGTTCGACGGAGAGTCGCAAAGCATGTTGAGCGGCGACTCAAATACCACATATTCAGCAAGTTGACGGCAACGCGTCCCCTGACTCATAGCCTCGGTATTGACCGGACGATAATTTTTCTTGGTGGAATTGCGCATTGCACCCTGGGTGTAGTCCATCGGGCCGGCAGCCATACGGATAAAAGGAACTGTCACGTCGTATGTAACCTGATCGACAGTGTTAGGGCTCCATTTCATCTGCTCCAGGCCATGTACTCCCTCATAGTTCACGACGTTCGGCCAGGTCCTGTTCAATCCGGCAGGCTTATATGTGCCGTGGAAGTCTATCATCAAATGATATTTGGCCGCCATTTCAGCCGCACGCTTGTGAAAATCAACCATAATCTGGTCATCCCTGTCCATGAAGTCCACCTTGAAACCTTTGATGCCCATCTCCGAATAATGGCGGCATACGTTTTCCATATCTCTGTCGAAAGCCCAATATCCTGCCCACAGAATCAGACCCACGCCACGTTCTCTTGCATATCCGCAAAGCATCGGGAGGTCAATTTCCGGGATGACCTGCATAAGGTCGGCCTTCTTGTTCACAGCCCAGCCCTCATCGAGAATGACATATTCGATTCCATGGGAAGCAGCGAAGTCAATGTAGTACTTGTATGTATCATTGTTGATGCCAGCACGGAAATCTACGCCGTAGAGGTTCCAGGCGTTCCACCAGTCCCAAGCCACCTTGCCCGGACGCACCCAGCTATAGTCTTCTGCAGGATCGGCAGGCTTTCCGAGAAGCCACACGAGGTCATTGACAGCCAAATGGGCATCGTTGTCGGTCACCATGATGATTCTCCACGGAAACGCCTCATTGTCAGAACATTTCGCGATATAATCTTCTCTTGTCTTGACTACCCCCTGCAACATATTGTGATCGCCCTGCTCGATTTCCTTAGGATAAGGAGCGAAACGGCCGCTGAGCGTAGAAGCATCTCCCTCATTGTAAAGAAACATTCCAGAATAGTGCCTCAAATCAGACTCCGTCACGAGGACTTTCACGCCGTTGTCAGCCTCCACTGCCACCGGCAAAAATGCAAGGCGCTCCTTGTTCCACTTGGAGAGAGCGTGATGCTCATAAGTATTTTCAAATGAGTTATAATACTGGCTTTCAAGCGTTTCCGTATGCTGCTTCACATAAGGGACGAAAGTATTCCAATCCTTGCAGAAAGCGAATTCAGCCTGTTCACCGGAAACGATGAAGTCTCCTTTGAGCTTGCTCACGAACCTGTATGCGACACCGTCGTCATAAGCGCGGAAAACCAATGAGAACTCCTTGAAATCGAGAGTCATTTCATTATAATTGTCCCGAACTTCGGATTTCTTGTACAGCACAGGCTTCAGAATCTGGTCGACGCTCGCCCTGCGGACTTTCCTCACCTTGTCATCCGCTCCGAAAACCGTACCGTCCGACATTGTCATAGACACCCTTGAAGGGTTCAGAATCTGCATTTCATCCATCGCCACCGTGTAGGAAATTTCCTTGCCTACCACAACGGCAGCGCTCAAATGTCCGTCCGGAGAAACCACCCGATAGGACCCGTCACCAGCGGCAGCCATCAAAGGCAAGGCCAATGTCAATGCTGCGGTCGCCATAAAAGTTTTTAGTGTCATGATAATTTCAATTAATTCAAGTTATAAGTTCATGTTATTATATTCCAAGTTCTTTCTTCATGTCACGGAGAAGGTCGAAAGCCTGCATCGGGGTCATATTATTCAGGTCCGCAGCCTTCAAAGTATCTCTCATTGAGGACAATGTAGGGTCATCCAGCTGAAATAGCGACAACTGTATCGAGCCGTCACTCTCTACCCTGCCCTCCTTTGTATTATAAGGCTTATTTATTCCTGCTTCACGATTTCCCTCACCTTTACTTATGAAACCGGCGTTCCCGGCTTCCAATGCAGACAATGTCTTTTCAGCAGACACCAGCACTTCCCTAGGCATTCCGGCCATGCGCGCCACGTGGATACCGAAACTGTGCGCCGTGCCGCCTTCCTTGATTTTTCGCAGGAACACCACTTCCTTGCCCACCTCCTTCACGGTCACGTGAAAATTCTTCACCCTCGGATATATCCCTTCCAAATCATTCAGCTCGTGATAATGTGTAGCGAACAATGTTTTGGCGCCCTTTCCATATTCATGGATGTATTCCACGATGGCCCTTGCAATGGACATGCCGTCATAGGTCGATGTTCCGCGGCCGATTTCATCCAGCAGGACCAATGAACGTTCGGAAAGATTGTGAAGGATCATTGACGTTTCCAACATTTCCACCATGAACGTGGATTCGCCTCTGGAGATATTGTCAGACGCACCTACGCGCGTGAAAATCTTGTCGAAGTAGCCGATTTTCGCAGATGTCGCCGGCACGAAAGACCCGATCTGGGCCAGCAGCACTATCAGTGCCGTCTGGCGGAGCAATGCCGATTTACCGGACATGTTCGGGCCGGTAAGTATTATGATCTGCTGTTTGTTCCTGTCCAGATAAATGTCGTTCGGCACATACTCTTCGCCCGGCTTCATCAATGTTTCGATGACAGGATGCCTGCCTGCCTTGATTTCAAGTTCCAGTCCGTCACCGACTTCCGGGCGGCAATAATGGTTTTCCAATGCCAGTTCGGCAAACCCGACGAGTATGTCCAGCTTGGCAATCACCATTGAATTCCTCTGGATTGTGCGGATAGATTTCTGGATTTCAGCAATCAGGGCACCATATATCGAAGATTCAAGAGCGTAAATCTTATCCTCGGCGGAAAGAATCTGCTCCTCATAGTCTTTCAATTCCTGCGTGATGTACCTCTCGGCATTGACCAATGTCTGCTTGCGTATCCAATCCTCCGGCACCTTGTCCTTATGGGCATTGCGGACCTCGATATAGTAGCCGAAAACATTGTTGTAACCTATTTTCAATGAGCTGATTCCGGTGCGTTCAGTTTCCCTCTGCTGCATCATGAGGAGATATTCCTTCCCCCCATGCGAGATGTCGCGCAGCCTGTCAAGTTCAGGGTCCACGCCTTTGGCGATGACGTCACCCTTGCCTATTGCGGCAGCAGCGTCCGGGGTCAATGTCCTGGCGATTCTGTCATAAAGATCCGAACACCCGTCGATTGAGCTTACCAATTCTTCCAGAGGGGCACAGCCGTTTTCTCCCGAGCAAAGTGATTTTATAGGGCCGAGCTGCGAAAGTCCCCTTCCGAGCTGCAGGACTTCACGCGGCATGATCTTGCCCGTAGCTACTCTGGACATGATTCTGTCCAAATCGCCGATATTGCTTATCCTTTCCTGGATTCCGGTCAGGAGCTCCTCGTTTTTCGTGAAACATTCCACTATGTCGAAACGGTCGCCGAGTTCTTTCAAGTCCATCGAAGGCATTGCAAGCCAGCTTCTCAGGAGGCGGGAGCCCATCGGAGAGCAGCATTTGTCGACAACATTGACAAGAGACACACCTTCGCCGCCGGCAGAGGCGTTGAAGACTTCGAGATTGCGGAGCGTAAACCTGTCCATCCACACGAATTTGTCTTCGTCAATGCGGGAAATCGAGCAGATGTTGGCAAGCCCCGCGTGCTGCGTCTGTTCCAGATAGACTACCAGCGCGCCGGCAGAGCATACGCCAAGCGGGTATGTGTCAATGGCATAGCCTTTCAGCGATTCCACATGGAGCTGTTTCTTGAGTTTCTCTACAGCGGCATCGTGGACGAAAGCCCACTCATCCATCGTAGATACATACAAGTTCTCCCCATACAGTTCTTTTACTGTCTTTTCAAATCCGCGCCGCACCACGATTTCCTTAGGAGAGAGCGAGGCAATGAGCGTTCCGATATAGCCGGTGCTGCCCTGCGCCACCTGAAATGTTCCCGTGGACACATCCAGAAATGCTGCACCGCACTGGTCTTTGGAGAACGTCAGTCCAGTCAGGAAGTTGTGTTCCTTCTGTTCCAGCATGTTTTCGCCGAATGCGATTCCAGGGGTAACCATTTCCGTTACGCCCCGTTTCACCAATGTCCTGTTGCCCACCAGTTTAGGGTCTTCCAATTGGTCACAGACCGCAACCTTGTAGCCGGCACGGATGAGGCGCGTAAGATATTGTTCTATGGCGTGATGCGGAAATCCTGCCATCGGAACGGCCTCTTTGTCGCCATTAGACCGCTTGGTCTGCACCAGTCCGAGAACCTTGCTCACGAGAATCGCATCGTCAGAGTATGTCTCGTAGAAGTCTCCCACCCTGTAAAGCAGGACTGCTTCAGGATGCTGGGCCTTGACAGCAAAATATTGTTTGAGCATCGGGGTGTCTTCCGCCTGTTTCTTCGCCATATCGTTCGCTACTAATTATATCGTCACTCTAAACGCGCATTGCGCTGGAGCTAACAAATTTACTTATTTTCGGTCCACAATTCAACACCTCGATTGAAAATTTAGCTATATTTGAGAAAGTTCTCGGAAACGATCATGAAAAAAGTACTTATCATAACATATTACTGGCCGCCGACTGGTGGTTCCGGCGTGCAGAGATGGGTGAAATTCAGCAAGTATCTGCCTCAATTCGGATGGCAGCCCGTCATCTACACTCCTGAAAATCCGGAGATGACCAGCATTGACAAGACTTTGGAAGAGGATGTGCCGAATGAGGCTGTCGTCATCAAGAGGCATATCACGGAATTTTATTCATTGTACCGGAAACTGACGGGCGGAAAGAGCGCGACCGGACAGGAGGTGAATCCGATAAACAATCAGAAGAAGACTTTCAAGCAGAAACTCATGCTTTTCCTTCGCGGCAATCTGTTCATTCCGGATCCGCGCGTGACATGGGTAAGGCCGTCCGTGCGTTTCTTGAAGAAATACCTGAAGGAACATCCGGTGGACGCTATCGTAAGTACCGGCCCGCCTCAGTCAATGCACCTGATAGCCAGACAGTTGTCCAAGGCCACCAACATTCCTTGGGTGGCTGATTTCCGTGACCCGTGGACCAAGATGTTTTATTTCAAGCACTTGTGCCTGTGCAAATGGGCGGAGAAAAAGCACCATCGCCTGGAGCAGGAGGTTCTGGATGACGCTACTGTCGTGGTGGCTGTTTCGCCTCTGGTCCAGGAAGAGTTCCAGACTATGACGGACACGCCTGTCGAACTGATTACCAATGGTTTCGATGCTGATGATTTCGACCAGGTCGTAGAGCCGGACGGATATTTCAACATCACCCATACGGGACTTTTCGCATCTGACGGCAACCCGGAGGTCCTCTGGCTGGCGCTCGCGGAAAAGTGCCAGTCCGACCCTGATTTCGACAAATTGCTGCGCATCCGCCTCGTCGGCAAGACCGACAAGGAAATCATTGATTCGATCAATGCTGCCGGGCTTGGCAAGCACTTGATAAATTTGGGTTATCAGTACCACAATATCGCCGTACGTGAGCAGAAAAATGCTTCTTTGCTCATTCTGCCTTTACGTAAAGAGCCTGAATACAGGGCGACATTGCCTGGAAAATTGTTCGAGTACCTGGCTTCCATGAATCCGATTCTCGGGATTGGCCAGACAGACGGAGCCATGGCCCGCATAGTGAACCAGACAGGCGCAGGCGTGGTGTTCGGATGGGAAGACAAGGCCTCCGTCACCGCATATCTGGACCTATGCTGGAAGCGTTTCAACGCGGCTGACGATGATGAGGATATCCAAGTAGAGCACTCCGGAGAGACTGAGCTCAAGGAAATTCTGGCTGACAATGACAAGTCAGATGCCATCCGTCAATTCTCCCGAAAGGCATTGACAGCCCGCATGGCGGACCTTCTCAATTCCATCACGGAGTAACCGGCCTGCCTACTTTTTCGTCGAAAGGAACATTCCTCCCGCTGAAAGGAGAATAAGCAGAATCAGCAGGATGGATGAAGCACGGGCGATATTCGAGCTGACACGGTAAGATGCCGGAGCAAAGCGCATTACAATATCATGTTCGCCGGCAGGAAGAACGGCTCCGCGAAGTGTCCAGTCAGCACGGAAAAGTTTGATGCCATCCGTAGCATCCGCCTTTCCGTCCAAGGTCAATGCCCATCCGTCCGGATAGTATATCTCGCTGAATATCACTGCCCTGTCTGATGCCACCCGATAATGGTAACGAAGTTCATTCGGAGCATACGATGTCATGTAGATCGTGTCAGCACCGGCAGCAAGCCTGGACTCCAAATCAGAAGATGACTTGGCGCTTTGATCCACGGCATCGGCAGCCCACGCAAAATCAGGCCCGATGACGGCAGTAGTATGAAGGTCAATGTTTTTCAGCATTGATATTTCCTCATTGGCAGAAGCCGCACGCGCAGCGGAATCGACGAACCACGCATTGCCCATCGCATGCGGATTGATGACCGGCGCGCTGTTGCCGTCGAGAATCACGTACTTGTCATTAAGCATTGACAGCACCGGCACGCGCGGGAACGTGGCCGTAAGTTCCTCAATCGTCCCGGCAGCATTGACAGCCTTTATTATGGAATTTATTTCGCCGGTCAGGTGGTATTCAATGAGGTCCTGATAACGCTGCATCTTCACCGGGCTGTAGCCGCCGATGTTCTTGTGCCAATAGCTCGGATGGGAATCATTGAAGACATTGACCGTCAGGTCGAGGACGCGGTAGTCGAGAGCCGGATCGGCCAGAATCGCCTTGTCCACAGGCCTTTCCGTAAATTGTCCGTGGAAATTCTTAGGCGTGATGAAGTGGTCGGGGGTCAGATAGCGCTTTCCGACTGCGAACATGTTCAGCAGCACCAATGCGGAGATCGCTGCAGCTGCGGCATATCTTCTGTTACCTACATAGGCATCATCTCCGGGAACGTCTTTCGGCTTGCCGTACGCCCACAAAATCAGGACATACGCGAAGATGATAAGCCAGAATGATATCATGGCGTCATGGGAGAGGAGGCTCGCCCTGTCCTGCTGGAGTGCCGCCACGAGTTCAGGATGCATCTGCGCGTCGGACTCGGAGGAAAAATCGCCGGCAATGCCCGGGAATATCCAGCACAGCAAGCAGAAGCCTGCGGTCAATGCCAGTGCGGCAAAGCCCGGTTTCCGGAATTGTTCAGCGGTGTACCCGCCTTTCAGTATCTTGTCCAGGACAATGAATCCGAGCATCGGCAATGTTACTTGCAAGATTATCAATGCCATGGATACGGTCCTGAACTTGCTGTAGAACGGCATGTATTCATACCAGAACTTGGTGAACGGCATGAAATGGCTGCCGACTCCGAGGAATATGGCAATGATTGTCGCGGCGAAAATCCACCATTTGTCCTTTCCGTCGCACAGGAAAAGTCCGAGAAGGAACAGGAAAACGGTTATTGCTCCGACATACATAGGTCCGGCCGTGAAAGGCTGCGGTCCCCAGTAGAGAGGCAATGTCTTGGCCACTTCCCTGACATTGGTCTGGCCGTATCTCTTGAGCAGTTTTACAGTTTCGGACTTGGAAGGATTGACAGCACCTGCCGATGAGCCTCCGTTGAAGTTCGGAATCATCAGGTTAGGCAGTTCCTGCCATCCGTAAGACCAGGATGTAGCATATTCAATGTCAAGGCCTTTCGACTTGTCAGCATTGCCTTCGACCGTCAGTTCGGATCCGCCTCGCATGGTCTGGTGCGAATAGCGGTACATCGGGATGAGCTTGTTGGCATTGGCACCGATTCCGACAATACCGAGGAAAAGCAGAAGGAATGACGCCGCGAAGAATTTGCCGATGCCGCGGCGGCGTTTATTGTCGGAAATGAGCCAGATGAAAAGTCCTATGGCATAGCAGAATATGATGATTGCCAGATAGTAGGAAATCTGGATATGGTTCGCCTTTATCTGGAAGTTCAATGCCATTCCGAAGAGCGCAGCTCCGAGAACCGCCTGCGGGAGCCATGATTTCCAGCACTTTCCGGCATCATCATTATCCGGCTTCCGATATATTCCAAGTGCCGAGCGATAGGTAAATATCACGGCGGCAAGTACCCAAGGAAGCCATGCGATGGCCATCATCTTGGTATTGTGCCCGACCTGGATTATCTGCATATTGTATGAGCAGAAGGCGACAGCGACGGATCCGCCGATGGCAAGTATCTTGTCAATGCCGAGGGACAGCAGCAGAAGGAATGCTCCGAGGAGGGTGATGAAGAGGTATGTCGCCGGGCGTCTTCCCGTCAGGAATGCATCATAGATTTTCTGAGTCCAGTCGCCTTCATGGTTTCCCGTGATCATGGTGGTAGGCATACCTCCGAACATGGAGTTGGTCCATGCCGTAGGGTCATCAGGATGTGCCTTGTCCCACTGGTTTGCTTCCCGGGCCATGCCCACATAACCCGATATATCGCTTTGGTTAACTATCTTTCCACCAAGCACTTGCGGCACGAATCCGTATGCAAGCACCAAAAAGAACAAAACAATGCCCGCATACACCAGGGCCTTCTTCCATGTTTTCTGCATTTTCGCCTATATTTTTCTCACCCGCAAAGTTAGTTCTTTTTTCTGTCCGGCTATCCGTTTGCCATGAAAATCCGCAAAGTACACAAACTTGTGGTCCACAATATTGTGAACTTTGTGGAAAAATGCTTATATTTACCATCAAATCAGAATGTTATGTATAAGCCTTTTGTTTATGGAACTTCGGTTTCAGGAGAAAATTTCACGGATAGGGTCAATGAAACCACTAGAATCAAGAAGAATTTTTCTTCCGGTATAAACACTATACTTATCTCGCCACGTAGACTAGGAAAAACTTCATTGGTGAAGAAAGTGATTTCAGAACTTGATGGAAAAGACCCTGTTATCGTATTCATGGATATTTATGACTGCCGGAGCGCGCACGATTTTTATTTACGATACTCACAATCTATCCTGAAAGCATTGTCAATAGGCGTAACGCCTAAAGACATTGATCCCGAAGAAATCCTGAATCTTCCTGAGCGAATTGCCGAAAAAAAAGGTCTTCATATTGTGGTGTGTATCGATGAATTCCAACAAATAGGTGAGTTTTCGGATTCATTGACCTTTCAAAAGAGGCTTCGAGGAGTATGGCAGCACCAGCAAAGAACGTCGTATTGCCTGTTTGGAAGCAAAAAACACATGATGGAAAAGATATTCCATAGCAAAAGGATGCCGTTCTATATGTTCGGAGACACCATTCACCTCGGAACAATCCCGGAGGCTGACTGGGTGTCATATATATGCTCCAGATTCAATAAAGCAGGCGTCACCATTTCAAAAGGACACGCTGAGGATATTTGCCGCAGAGTTGATTGTTATTCTTCGTATGTTCAGCAACTTGCGTGGAATGTTATGGTCAATGCCGATTCTATAGTTACTGATATTGACATTGAAAATGGACTAGAGTACTTGCTTTCCCAGAATGAGCCCCTATATATCGCAAAAATCGAGAATTTGTCCTCTTTCCAATTAAATTTTCTCCGAGCTATTTGTGCCGGCGTAAATTCAGGTTTCACTTCGGAAAACGTCTTGAAAAAATGGAATCTAGGCAGCAAATCCAACGTTTCGAGAATCAGATCGGCGCTGATTGAGAAAGAACTCATTGACAAGCAAGGCGGAAAGCTCTATGTTTCTGACCCTGTACTTCGTTTCTGGCTTACCAGATATCTACAGAGGATGTAACCCACGAATCTGCCATGCGGAACTGCGGTAACCTCGGAGAATCTCAAGTCTTTCAAGCGGGATACCGCGGAAATCACGTCTTTCTGACGTACACCGCGAAGGAGTACTGAAGGCCGTTTTCCGGGTCGGTTTCCAGGGACGATTCGGATTCTTTGTGCCAGACTGCGGGGTCAATGGCGGGGAAGAAAGCATCGGCATCGGGAACGGAGGTGCGGACATGCGTGATGTAGAGCTTGTCGGCAGAAGCAATTGTGCGCTCATAAGTTTTCGCGCCACCGATGATGAAACATTTCTCGGGCGCCGGGGCATCGGCGGGCGGGATGGCGGCGGCAGCTAAAGCAGCGGCTACGTCAGGCACCTGCACCACGTTTTCCGGGGCATCGAAATCACTTTTGGTTATGACAATGTTCTTGCGTCCGGGAAGAGGTCGGCCGATGGAAAGCCATGTCTTATAGCCCATTATGATGGGACAGCCCATGGTAACCCTGCGGAAATACTTCATGTCCGCAGAAATATGCCATAACAATTCATTATCGCGGCCTATCGCCATATTGTCGGCAACCGCCGCTATGATATTCTTCTGCATATTTCTGAAAATAAATAAAATAACTCAAGTTTCGCATGTGCGAAACACCGCTTATAGAGCCCGCGAGGGCGATGGTAAGTCCCTTCCCCGAGGG